>Ga0247841_10000428_pt1 | contig 108628 bp, 115 predicted proteins | sample LaCruzMarch2015__2_FD_192410 | JGI IMG/M metagenome (GOLD analysis project Ga0247841, IMG submission 192410) | Freshwater microbial communities from meromictic Lake La Cruz, Castile-La Mancha, Spain - LaCruzMarch2015_18m | ecosystem: Environmental > Aquatic > Freshwater > Lake | place: Spain... | reverse complement strand
AAATTATTTAAATAAAATATTTCGATTAATGCTAGAATTTCCTATGAAGAAAAGTAATATTTTTCTATCCTGTTTAATTTTTATATCCATTTCTTTCGTTTTATTCTTTTCCCGACAAATTTTTAATTTTAAATACGAACCAGAATATTATGAAAATTTGTTTTATCACTCCCAATGGAATATTCCAAATAGTACCAGAGGCATAGGAGATGGTGATTTATATAAATTCGTTGGATACAGACTAATAGAAGGTGAAAACCCATTTAATATAAATTATGAAGTTCCACCATTTGGAAAACTTCTCTTTGGATTAGCCGAAAAATACATTGGCAATCCTTATTGGGTAGGAATCGTTCTTTATTTTTTATCAATAGGAACCCTAGCTCTTTTAGCCAAAGATTTATTCAAAAAAAATAATACTATTCTAGCGATCTTATTTCTATTTGTCACTACTCCAATAGTTGCCACCCAACTAAAAGAGACCATGCTTGATTTACCAATAATGTTTTTATTATTGGTTCATACTCTATTTTTCACCAGGTTTTTATCCAATAAAAAAATAAATTACCTAATCGCATCTGGAATATTTTTAGGCCTATTTACTGGCACTAAAATTGGTATATATACTCCATTGATTGGTATTTTTGGAGCCATTGTAGTTTTAGTTTCATCCAAAAAGAAAGTCTGGAATTTTCTAGTCTATTTTGCCTCAGTTATTGCCGGTTACGTTTTTTCCTACATAGATTATTTTGTCCAACATCCAAACCCAATTCCTTGGTTAAGACTTCACATGAAACCAATTCTATTTTATATGGACTCAAATATTCCTGTTGATCATTTAAACCAATGGAAAACCATCTTTTTAAACATCTACCAAGGCTGGTGGAACCCAGGACAAATTATCAGAATAAATGATTGGTCTCCTCTCTTACCATTAGGAGTAATTGCTTTAATCATCGCTTCTGTATTTGCCATTAAAAAACAAAAAACAGAATGGATTTATATTTCTGGTTTGACCGCAATATTTTTATTAGTAAATTCTTTTCTAGCTTTTTGGCCAAGATATTTAATTCCTATTGTCCCATTTTTCATTTTATTGATAGCTTATTCCACAAAAAAATTTCGTTTTATTATTATTCTCATTGCTTTAATAAACATTCCTTTTTTCATTAAAGGAATGACCCCTGACACCCTGCCAGATGCTGTTTCAGGAGCAGCCACCTCTATTACTACCAGAGCATACCGAGATATGTACCGAACTCTAACTCCATCGAATATAACTGAAGAAAATTTCATTAATCAAAACAAATTAATTTGGGATCAATTAGCCATCAGAAATATTGAAATGACACTTATCAATTCCAATAAATCTGGTAAAAAAGCTACCGCAAAATATCAATTAAAATTAATAACTAAGTATGGTGATTTAATTGAAACACCAACTCTTAATTTCACCTTTATAAACAACCAATGGAAACTCGATTGGAATTATAACTATTTAATTGAAAACTTCATTCCAGGAGACAAAATAATAGTTGAAAAAGAAAAAGTTTCAACCAAAGATACTGTATCTTTAAGATCCATTTATATAGTTCCTCAATTAATTTCTAATTGGAATCAATCATTAGACTCTTTATCATCACTAACCGGACAAAGAGGAATGCAAATTGATAAACAAATAAAAACTGTCGTTCCAGACCAATATCCTCAATTTATTGGCTATCTTAAACCAGAATTAGGAAAAGACGGTGTTACTCAAGCACTCGCCACTCATGGGGTAAGTGTCGATGAACCTGACAATTTCTTCTCTCCAAAAGTAGTAACTTTCAAAGAACAAGTTTCTGGTTATTATGTCAAAGCCAAAGTTTATTTAGAAAAAAGTGATGGTCAAAAAACATTAATTCCAATCCAAGCCCCAAACTAAATAAACATCAATATTTGACACTAAAACCAAAGAAATGTTAAACTTCCCAAGTCAGCAGTTATGACGAGATCGGCAATCTCCGAACTGAAGTTCTTAAGCGGGTAGATTAAATGGAATAAATGATCTATCAAATAGGGTGGAACCGCGGAAATATAACATTTTCGTCCCTAAAAAATTATATTTTTTATTAGGAGACAAAATGGCAGAAAAAAACCAAAACGAACTTGTTAGCAAGATAGTCAGTCTTTGTAAAAGACGCGGAATAATTTTTCAAAACTCAGAAATATATGGCGGAGTTCAAGGTTTCTATGATTACGGTCCAGTAGGTTCTTTAATGAAATTAAATTGGAAAAATATTTGGTGGTCTGATAATGTTTTAAAAAGACGAGATGTTGTTGGGATTGATGGTTCTATAATTACTCATCCAAAAGTTTGGGAAGCCTCAGGTCATGTCAAAAATTTTGCCGATATTATGGTTGAATGTAAATCATGCCACAAAAGATTTCGTCCTGATCTTTTAGATGACCCTTCCAAATGTCCTGAATGCGGTGGTGAATTTACTGAAGGTAGAAAATACAACATATTGTTCGAAACCGAAATTGGAGTCATTGAAGGTGAAAAAATGCACGCTTATCTACGAGGAGAAGCTTGTCAAACTATTTATTTAGACTTTAAAAACATTGTTGATTCCAGCCGAGTCAAGATTCCTTTTGGTATCGCTCAAATTGGAAAAGCTTTCAGAAATGAAATCACTCCTAAAAACTTTTTATACAGAACTCGTGAATTCGAACAATGGGATATTCAATTTTTTGTTCATCCAGATGAAATGGATAAATGGTATGAATATTGGAAAGATAATCGCATGAATTGGTACCAATCACTTTTTAATAATCCAGAAAACCTTAGATTCCGTGAACATGCTAAAGATGAATTAGCCTTTTATGCCAAAAAAGCTTTTGATATTGAATATCAAGCTCCTTGGGGTTGGGCTGAAATGGAAGGAATTCATTGGCGAGGAGATTATGATTTAACTCAACACTCCAAATTTAGTGGTCAAGATTTAAAATATCTCGATCCTGTGACTCATGAAAAATACACTCCTTGGATAACTGAAACTTCTGGAGGTGTTGATCGCAGTTTCTTTTTTATGCTTTTAGATGCTTATAAAGAAGAAAAAACCGAATCTGGAGAAATTAGAACTTTATTAAAAGTAAATCCAAGAATCGCTGCTTACAAAATTGCAGTTCTTCCTTTAGCTGCTAATAAACCAGAGCTAATCAAAAAATCAGAAGAAATTTATCAAAATTTATCTCAAAAATATTCAGTAGACTGGGACGATTCTAGTAATATTGGTAAAAAGTACCGCCGCCAAGACGAAATTGGAACTCCTTGGTGTTTAGTAGTCGATTATCAAACTTTAGAAGACGATACTGTTACCATTAGAGATAGAGATACTATGTCTCAAATCAGAATTAAAACTAATGAAGTTGACAGTTGGTTAGAAAAACAGTTAAATAGTAATTATGAAAACAAAAATTAAAAACTTATTTCTTGTTAGCACTGTTATTGTTTTATCTTCAGTCTTTTTAGTTGGTTGTGGTAAAAAAACTACTACAACCAATACTACAAAAAGCCAACCTGTTGTTAAAAGTATTGAATTTAAAGATGAAGAAAAACCATATATCAGTTTGATTCCTAGAGCTGATGGACACGAATTAAAGCTAAAAATAGATAATATTCCATCATCAGTAAATCAAATTGATTATGAATTAATTTACACCGCTGTTGATAAAACCACTAAATTAGAAATGGAAAAAGGTGTAGGTGACACTATAAAAGAAATTGATAAAAAAGTTGAAAAGGATCTCTTATTAGGAACAGCCAGCTGCACTAATGGCTGTAAATACGCCTATGATGAAGGAATTACAGGGGGAACATTAACCTTAACTTTCAACACAGATGATGGTCAAATTTCTTTTATAACTCCATTTTCTCTAATTTCATCAGCTGATATTAAAACTAAAGCCTTAACTCTTCCAACTGAAAACATAACAATTAATGCCACTACCACTACCAAAAGTGATTTCTTCGTCTTACTTAAAAATTTAAAGTCAGCCTACTCAGTTTTTTCAAATGGCACCGGAGCTGGAAAAATAACTTCAATCACTCCTAGTACCATTACTAAACAAGATATGAATTCTTTAGTTGGTGACTACTTGTCTCAATAAATGGAATATCACGTACCAGTTTTGTCTCAAGAGAGCTTAGAACTTCTTGACATCCAAAACAATGAAATCTACATTGATGCCACTTTAGGAAATGGCGGACACACCATAGAGATGCTTAAAAAAGGAGCTATTGTTTATGGGATTGATCAAGATCCAAACAATTTAGAAATAGCTAAAGAAAGAATTAAAAAAGAAAATTTGGAAAAGAATTTTTTTCCAATCCATTCAAATTTTAATCAATTAGAGAATATCGTCAAAGACCAAATCAAAAATAAAGTATCCGGAATTTTAATCGATCTAGGGCTTAGCCAAAATCAGCAAAAAGCCGAAGGTAGGGGATTTTCATTTAATGACACCTCTTCGCTCGACATGCGTCTTGATCCAGAAAAACAAGAAGTAACTGCCGAAATGATTATAAACACAGCCTCTTTTGAAGATTTATATAAAGTTTTTACCAAATATGGTCAAGAAGTTTACAGTAAACCATTAATTTTAAGAATAATAAGAGAACGTCAAAAAACACCAATAAAATCAGGTGAAAGATTGGCCAATATTATTAGAGATTATTACAAACAACACCATATTCGAAGTAAAACTGATCCTAGCACAAAAATATTTATGAGCCTAAGAATGGTTGTTAATGATGAAATTGAAAATTTAAGGAATCTTTTAAAACAAACATTAACCTCTATAAAAACTAAAGGAACCGTTTGTGTTATAACTTTTCATTCTGGTGAAGATAGAGTTGTTAAACAATTTATAAAAGATAATTTTGATAACAAAATCATTGAAAATAAATCAAAAGCAATCAAACCAAAACACCAGGAAATATCTAAGAATCCATTATCTCGCTCAGCAACTCTCAGATCGTATAAAATAATTTAATGTCTAATAAAATTTTTGTAACTATTCTAGTTATAACGATCGTTTTACAGATTTCTTTTTCTTTTTATTATTCTAGTGAAATAATAAATCAGAATAATTCATTCAAAGAAAATACATCAAAACTAGAAATACTTGAAAAACAACAACAAGCCTTAGAAAAAAAAATAGCCGATTTAACATCTCTCTCAAATATGGAAAATCAAATAAAATCAAAAAACTTTGTTCCAATAGACCAAAATCTTAATTTAAAAAAATATTAATATGGTACCAGAACGATCAAAAATATTATTAATGACTTTACTCCTCCCTTTTGCACTGATAACCATCAGACTTTTTTATTGGCAAGTGATAAAGCAACCAGAACTTAAAGAAAGAGCTCTCAATCAAACCTATAAGCTAGAAAAAATTGATCCAAAAAGAGGTAAGATTTTCACCTCTGATAATTATCCACTTGCTCTCAATCAGACTTATTACCAAGTATCTGTTTACAAACCTAATATTAAAGATAATAAATTAAATGAAGTTTTTGACAAAATAGATCAAGCAATTCCCAACTTCAAAAAAAATAACCAAACTTTGATAGATAATTTTATTAATAATTCCAACCAAAAATGGATCACTTTTTCAACCGAAGTTAGTGAAGATCAAAAAGAAAATCTAAAAAACCTTGGACTTGATTTTCAAAAATTCAATAAACGTTCTTACCCAGAAAGTAATTTAGCTAAAGACATCGTTGGCAATTCAAAAATTGGGGGATTAGAAGCCTACTACGATAAACAACTAAAAGGTAAAACCGGATTTTCTTTAGCAGCTAAAGACGCCACAGGAAAAACCATATTAACCAAAAAAAACTGGACATCTGAATCAATAGACGGTCGCAATCTACACACCACCATAAACAGAAGTATTCAATTCTCATTAGAACAAAGACTTAAGGAAGGTATAGATAAATACGTTGCCGATTCTGGTTCTATCACCATAATAGACACCAAAACTGGAGCTTTACTAGCAATGTCAACCATCACTGCCACTAGCTCTGCCACCCCAAGTGCTTTCAAAAATCCAGCCATTTCCGATTTATTTGAGCCAGGTTCAATTTTTAAACCAATAGTTGTCACTATGGCTCTAGACAAAAAATCGATAGATACCAATTTCATTTGCACTGGTTGTGGTAGTCCAAGAAGTATCGGTAAATATACAGTAGCTAATTGGGATTCAGAGCTACACCCAAACTCATCACTACAAGACATAATTAAAAACTCCGATAATATTGGTATGAGTTATATAATTGGAAAGTTAGGTGAAAAGAACTTCTTAGATTATTATCACAAGATGGGATTAGACCAAAAAACTGGTATTGATCTCCAAGGAGAATCCAAACCATTATTAAAAGAAGAATGGCCAGAAATTGATTTAGCCACAGCCTCTTTTGGTCAAGGAATTGCTGTTACCCAAATAAATATGCTTCAAGCATTCAATGTAATTGCCAACGACGGTGTTCTAGTTAGACCTCATATTGTTGAATATTTCGATGAAAACAATAAAACTATAAAACCAAAATTTAAACCAGAAGTAAAAATTTTTGAAACAGAAACCACTAAACAAATGAAAGATATTCTAAAATATGCCGTAGAAAATGGAGTCGTTTCCAAGTTAAAACCAGCCGATCTTGAAGTCTGTGCTAAAAGTGGAACCGCTCAAGTCGCCATTAAGGGAGATTATACAAATTCACTAACTATAGCCTCATATATAGGTTTTTCTCCTTGTAATAACCCAAAATTCACCATGATTGTCACCATAAATAATCCTAAAAGCTCGCCTTGGGGATCAAGTACAGCTGCTCCAATTTGGTTTGAATTAGCTTCGGATATTAACCATTTGCTATAATGAGATACAAAATGCTACAAAAAATTAAAAATATATTTTGGCACTTACCAAAAAATTTTCTGATTAGTTTAAAATATGGCTTCCCAGCCAAAAAACTAATTTTAATTGGAATTACTGGAACTGACGGTAAAACTACTACTTGTAACTTAGTACATCGTGTTTTAATTAATTCTGGAATCAAAGCTGGTTTAATCTCCACCATTGGAGCCCAAATAGGCAGCAGTGAATATAAGACTAAGCTTCACATGACTTCTCCAGATCCATCCATAATTCAAAAACTACTCAGTCAAATGGTAAAAGAGAATGTTACCCATGTTGTTCTTGAAATAACTGCTCATGCTCTTGATCAGTCCAGGTTCTTAGGTTGTAAATTCAAAGTAGCAGGTATTACCAATACTTCTCATGAACACATGGATTATTTTCACAACTTAGATAATTATATTGACACCAAAGCCAAACTTTTTAATTTATCTGACATTGCCATTTTAAATAAAGATGATCAATCTTTTAATCAAATAAAAAAACAAATATCAAAATCAGTCATAACTTATGGCATCAATTCTAAATCAAACTACCAAGCCACCAACATCAAAATGGATTCAAAAGAGTTAAGTTTTAAAGTAAATGATCTCAAAATAACCACCAATAGTAATTTTCGCTATCAAATCTACAATATTCTACTTACCTTATCCATTATTGATAATTTAAAAATAAATTCTCAAATATTAATTGACACAGTCAAAAATTTTCCTCAAATCAGAGGTAGAGTAGAAGAGTTTGTTAACAACTTGAAATTTAGAACTCTGATTGATTTTGCCCACACACCAGCTGCTTTAAAAACAGTCTTATCTTCTTTAAAAGAAAACACCACTGGTAAACTTATTGTGATTTTTGGTGCTACCGGCGGAAGAGATAAAACCAAAAGGCCTATTATGGGAAAGGTTGTTTCTGAAATCGCCAATATTGCCATAATAACTTCAGATGACACTAGAAATGAAAAAATTGAAGATATTAATAAAGAAATAATCAGTGGTATTGATGAAAAATACAAATTTATTGACTATAAGTTAATGGAAAACTCTTCAGATTTAAACAAAACCATAAAATTAGCCCAAGAAGAATTTATTTATTTTGACGTCCCAAACAGACAAGATGCTTTTAATTTAGCCATAAAACTTGCTCAAGCCAATGATACTGTTATTGCCTGTGGAAAAGGCCATGAAACCACTATTCTTCACGGAAATACCGAATATCCTTGGTCAGAATCAGAAGCTTATAGAACCGCTTTTAGATATAAAAATACAAACTAATGTCTCAATTCAATATAAAAAATTCAAACAGTATTGATCAAAACTATCAACTTGGATTATTGCCTCAAAGAAATGACAAAAATGTTTTCTATAAAGAATCCAGTTCTCGATCAGATCTCTCTCAATTTATATTAAGTTCAGAAAACCGCCGCATCTTAAGAAAAACCCAAGAATTCACTTTTCAAAAAATTGCCTTAACTGATTTTAATTATGATTCCCAAGTTCAAAAACAAATATTTTCTTGGTTAAAAAAACTAGAATGGGATTTTCCAATAAGTTCAGTAAAAAATATATTCACCAATCACATTTTTAATTACGTTTACATTTGGAAAAACCAAGAAAACGAAATAATTGCTTATTCTCTTTGTTATTTTTCTCAAGAAATCAGCCATGTCGCTTATGTTTTTTATAACCCCGAATATAGTCACGGTAATTTACCAATCAGATTAGTTCTACAAGTAATAATAGACAGCCAGTCTCAAAACTTACAATATTGTTATTTAGGTAGATTTTCCCAATCTAGTGGATACTATAAACGCAATATGCCTGGATTTGAATATTTTGATGACAATAAATGGTCTCCTTATATTAATTTATCAAAAATCTAATTATGCATATTCACATTATTAGCATAGCTGGAAGCATGACCGCCCCAATTGCCAAAGCATTAAAGCTTCAAGGTAATAAAATAACCGGCTCTGATCAAGAAAGAATATACCCACCAATCAGCAACATTCTTAAAGAAGCCGATATAGAAATCAATAATACTATTATTGATAAAAATATCGACCTAGTCATCGTTGGTGGATCTTACAATTCATTTGAAAAAACCAGAAATGAATTTGAAACAGTAAAAAAACTTAAAATTCCTTACCTCTCAGCCGCCCAATACGTGGCCCAATATTTAGCTAAAGAAAATTCAATTTTAATTGCTGGATCTTTTGGAAAAACCACAATTACCAGCCTTTTAGCCTGGATTTTTTCCAAAGCCAATTTTAATCCAAATTACATGTTTGGTGGAAAATTAATAAATAAATTTGATTCAACTAAAATAACTTCTTCTGATTGGTCAATAATCGAAGCCGATGAATCAATTCATGGATTAGAAACCAAAGCTAAATTTTTATATTATCCAGTAAAACACCTGGTTCTTACTTCAGCCGATTGGGAACATCAAGATTGTTATAAAACAGAAGATGATAATTATCAGGCTTTCAAAAAATTAATAGAAAGAATCCCTAAAAATGGAACTTTATTAATAAATAATAACGGCTACAAAACAAAAGATTTAAGTAAATTTGCCAAATCAAAAGTTATTACCTACAACAGTTCTGATTCTGATTATTCTATCTCCAAAATTGATATCCAAGAAAATCAAACCGAACTTCATATAAAAACACCAAAAAAAACCATCAAGGTAACCACTCAATTATTGGGCAATTTTAACTTTGAAAATATTTTAGCCGCAGTTGCTCTTTCAGATTATTTAGAAGTTGATACCCAAATAATCCAAAAAGCTATTTCTTCTTTTAAAGGAGTTGAACGTAGAATTGAACTGATAGCCAATCAAAATAATGTTTTATTTTTTGATGACTTTGCTCAATCAACTCCAAGAGTTAAATCGACAATTGAAGCCCTTAAAACCCATTATCCAAACAGAAAAATCAAAGCCTTTTATCTTCCTCATGCCTCATTTTTACAATATAAAAATAGTTTAAAAGGACTTAAAAGCGCTTTTGAAAAAGCCGATCAAGTAATTTTAGGTAAGATAAAATTCAATCCAAGCTTAGATAAATCACAAAGAGCAACTGCTAGCGATTTCCGCCAAGAAATAGGAAATAAATTAATTTATATCCCATTAGAGCAAGATATAATTGATTATTTCAACACTAATCTTAAAGATAGGGATATAGTAATATATATGAGCTCAGGAAGTCTTGAGGGTCACAAAATTATTAAATCAATAATTAAAAATAGAAAATAAATTTATGTCCAGATATATAATCACTGGTGGAAAACCACTAAAAGGGGAAGTATCAATTCGTGGAGCTAAAAATGCTAGTTTCAAGCAAATCATTGCCTCCATGTTAAGCGACCAGAACACTCAATTAACTAATGTTCCAAACATCTCTGATGTCAGAATTACTACCAGTATTGCCAAAAGCTTAGGAGCTAAAATAACTAATCGAGGTGAACACTGTTTAGAAATACACACTCCAAAAATCACCAATTCTACTGTTCCACATGGAACAGGTGAAAAATCTAGAACTTCTTTTATTTTTGCCGCCCCCTTATTAATAAGAACCGGAACAGCAATAGTTCCAATCCCAGGAGGAGACAAATTAGGAACCAGACCTTTAAATAGACTTTTTGATTGTTTTGCTCAAATGAACATCACCACTGAAGAATCAAATGGCAACATAATCTTTAAAACCACCGGTATTAAGCCAACCCATTACACCTTTCCAAAACCATCCCACACAGTAACCGAAGTTGTAATGATGACCGCAGTATTAACTAATGGAGAAACCATTATCGACAATGCCGCTAGAGAGCCAGAAATTGATGATCTTATTCTCATGTTGAATAGTATGGGAGCAAAAATCGAAAGAGATATCAATAATCCCAAAAGAATTACTATTCAAGGAGTTTCTAAACTAAATGGAACCAAACACCAAATAATTTCTGACAGAAACGAAACCATCACTTTTGCCTGCGCTGCATTGGCCACCAAAGGATCAATAAACATTTTAAGAATTGATCCAATTATCATTAAAACTTTTTTAGACACTATTGAAAAAATGGGTGCTGAAATAGTAACTGGTAAAGACGAAGTTTCTATAAGTTGGGTAAAACCTCTTAAGGCTATTGATATCGAAACCGGTCCAGAACCAGGTTTTATGACTGATTGGCAGGCAATTTTTAGTTTAGTACTAACCCAATCAATTGGTTGCAGTTCAATTATTGAAAAAGTTTATCCAAATCGTTTTCAGCATGTAGACCACCTTAAAAAGATGGGGGCAAAAATTACTTTCTTTAATCCTGAAGTAGCTGATCCTGAAAATTTCTATGAATTTAACAAAGAAACTGATAATCCTGAATACTTTCACGGAATTAAAATTTATGGACCATCTAAATTAAAACCAGCCAGTTTTGTTGTTAATGATCTTAGGTCTGGAGCATCAATAACTCTTGCAGCTCTTACCGCAAATGGTGAATCAATTATTGATGGAGTCGAATTTATTGAAAGAGGATATGAAAAGTTAGCAGAACGATTATGTTCTTTAGGTGCTAACATAGAATATATAAAAACCTAAAAATTATGATTCATTTATACCTAGGCCTCCTTTTATTTTCATTTTTAATAACCAGTATTTTGGTCGTTCCGTTTATAAATCTACTTTATAAACTTAAATTTCAACGTCAAACTCAAAAAACTCTAGATTTTCAAAACAAAAGAACTCCTATTTTTGACAAATTCCACGATCAAAAGTCAGGAACTCCTGTTGGTGGTGGATTATTAATAATAGTCGCCGTATCAATTCTCTTCGCTATCCTTTTTCCAGTTCTTAAATTTTCTAAAATTTTCATATCATCTAACTATGAAATCAATAAAGAGTTAATAGTCATTTTCTTCACTTTCATTAGTTTTGGATTACTTGGACTTTACGATGATATTTATAAATTTTTTGGATTCAAAAAGACCGGATTCTTTGGTTTAAAAATGGTCCACAAACTAATAATTCAACTCGTCTTATCTGCCCTAATTTCCGGATATGTCTACTTTAGCTTAGGAATAGATTTTATCTATCTTCCATTCTTTGGGGCCATCAATTTGGGTCTATTTTACATCCCAATTTCTATATTAATAATAACCGGATTTTCCAACTTTTTTAACATCACAGATGGTTTAGATGGTCTTTCCTGTGGTCTTTTAATGATTTGTTTATTTGCTTTTTGGTTTTTATCTAATAGTTCATTAGACACCCCAATATCAGTATTCTTAGCTTTATGGATTGGTTCTCTAATCGCTTTTTTATATTTCAACGTTTTTCCTGCCAGAATCTGGTTAGGGGATGTTGGTGCCTTATCTTTTGGAGCCACCATTGCCGTCATTGCCCTACTTCTTGGAAAAGTAGTTCCATTATTAATAGTTGGTTCTCCTTTCATAATTGAAGGAGTCACTAGTGCTATACAAATATTCAGCAAAAAATATTTTAATAAAAAAGTTTTTCCTGCTGCTCCAATTCACTTAACTCTACAAAAAATAGGCTGGGAAGAACCAAAAATAGTGACTCGAGCTTGGTTAGCAGGTATAATATTAGCTATATTCGGACTATGGTTGGGACTAAATTAATAAAACTCAAAGAAGAAATAAAACATTATATTGGACTTCCTTATTGGAAGAACAAAATTGTTGACAGCAAGATAATCAAAGAAGGATTTAAGGGTGGTAAGGGAAACGCAAAAGAAATTGCTCTTCAAACAATTGAACTAGCCAATGATAATAATTTAAAATTATTATCATTATCACCAAAAGAAATCTACAATTTCCAAAAGAAAAATAATATTGGAATCGATTGTTCTGGGCTTGTTTGTCAGCTTCTAAATTTTCATTTCAAAACCGAATTAAATCCAAGAAAAACTTCAGCCGACATGCTCACATCAGCCCCAATCTCAGAAGAAATAATTAATCTAGACGATTTAAAGACAGGTGATTTAGTTAGGCAAAAAAATGGTCACCATGTCTTATTTATAATTGAAAAAGAAGGTAACATAATTCATTATGTTGACAGCTCTCTTTCAGGCAGGGGAGTAAAATATGGAAAAGCCGATATTACCGACAAATCATTTATTTATCAAGGTTTTTATCGATTACTTTTCCTCAACTAATTCTTTGTATTGTAATGGTTCTAGAGATAGGATTTCAACCTCAGTGCCACATTCTTGGCATTCAACAATATCTCCAACCATCATTTCTTCTGGTTTAATTATCTCAGCCCCACAATCAGGACAAACTATTTTTATATTATTTTCTGTCATTTTAAAAAAACTTTTTAATAATTGCTAAACTATAATATATTATAACAATGACTCCATTAATCAAATTAGACAATTTTTATTTAAAAAGAGAAGACTTTAATAAAACCGGTTCTGCTAAGGACCGAGCCATCTCAGTCCAAATAGAAAATTTAATAAAACAAAGAATTAACAAAGCTGTAATTTCTAGCACCGGCAACGCCGCTATTTCTGCTCTTCATTTTTGCCAAATCAATAATATCGATCTAACAGTTTTTCTTTCTCCAAAAATTGAATCTCAAAAATTAAATGAAATTAAAAGTAAAACCAATCAAATTGAATTCTCATTAAAACCAATCAGCGATGCTTTTAAATTTGCTAAAGCAAATAATGCTTTTTACCTTCGCCAATCCACTGATCCTAATGCCCTAATAGGATATCAAGAAATCGGAAAAGAATTACTCCAACAACTTCCCCAAATCACCAGTATTTTCATTCCAGTGGGTAGTGGCACCACTCTTTTAGGAATTTCTCAATCTTTATCAAACGTAAAAATATTTGCTGTTCAACCAGCCAATCATTGTCCGATTGCTAAAATTTTTGATTCAAACTATACAGCTGAAAATGATTCCATTGCCGATGCTCTCTCTGTAAAAGTCTTACCTTTAAAATCCCAAGTCATAAAAGCCATCAAAGAATCTAATGGCAGTGCTTTTGTTGTTCAAAACCAAGATGTTTTAAAAACTCAAGAAATACTTGAAAACCAAAATATAAAAACTTCACCAGAAGGGGCTTTAGCTCTTACTGGTCTCTATAAAGCAATAAATTCAAATATAGATATAGGTCAATATCCTGTTGTTTTATTAACTGGAGCCAAAAGATGAATCAAAACCTAGAAGATCTTTTAAACAATAGTCAATTCGATTTCTATTTTTTAGTTGTAGATGAATTTTTAGACATTGAAATTCCCCAACTTAAAAACTTTGAAAAAATTTATCTTTCTGATTATCCGTCAGTCATTATAAAAAACAGTGGAAAACTTTTATCTGATCAACAGGTAATCAACCATATTTCTCAAAAATCTCAAGAAACCAATCACACTCCAGCCATCATTTCTTTCAAACCATCAAGTAAAATTGACTTTTTATGTCAAAAAAATAACTGGATTAACATCAATAATCCAGGATCCTTAAACAGATTTTTAGAAGACAAAATAAAATTTGGAGAAATTTGTACAAAATTTAATCTCCCAACAATTCCATTTTCCATCGATAATTTTAATCAACAAACTTTTGATAAATACCAAAAACTTTATCAAAACCATCTAGTTATCCAAACTCATTTTGGATGGGCAGGTAACAGTACCTTCGATTGTGACAATTGGGAAACTATCCAAAATAAAATACCATTAAATACTATTGTTAAATTTTCTCCATTTTTAGAAGGTTTTTCTTTATTAAATAATTGTTGTTTAACAAAATTTGGATTAATTCAAAGTCCACCAGCTCTCCAATATACTGGAATAAAACCATTCACTAACAATCCCTTTGCCACTGTGGGTCGACAATGGCCAGCCAATGTATCTCTCGATATTCAAGAAAAAATAAAATCAATCACAACTAATTTTGGTGATATTTTAAAAAAGCTAGACTACAAAGGTTTTTTTGGACTAGATTTTTTTATCAGCCAAGACCAGGTCTATCTTTTAGAATGTAATCCAAGATTAACTGCCTCTTTTGCTTTTTATACCAAAATTGAACAAAACCAAAAAATCACTCCACTTATTTTTTTTCATTTAGCTGAGTTTTTAAATCTCGATTATCAGATTAATTTAGAAGACGAACAAAATCGTTTTTATAACCAAAATATAATCGGATCAGAACTTGTAAAAAAAGACGAAAATAGTACCACTATTCAAAAGTTTAATAATTTCACTGTTTTTTCCCAAAGCCCAAATCCCATTAAAATAGACGATCAAATAATTAAAAAGTTTTCCTTTTAGCTATGAAAAAGTCACCCTTACTTTTTTTAGTTTTTTCTCTAATCACCATTGGACTAGTTTTCATTTCGATTTCATCATTAACAGAAGCAAATTCAACCATTGGCGATAAATTTTTCTTCCTTAAAAAACAATCCTTATGGCTTTTGATAAGTCTAGTTTGTTTTTATATAACCTCAAAAATAAAAATTTCTTTTATAAAAAAATTCTCTTTTACTCTCTACATCATGACTTTAGTGTTACTACTTTTAGTTTTAGTTCCAGGATTAAGCAATGAAACTCTTGGAGCTAGACGTTGGTTAAACTTGGGATTCATAAATATTCAGCCAACAGAAATACTTAAATTTACTTCTATTATTTATTTTTCCTATCTATTTTCAATCAAAGAAAAAAGAACTATAAAAAATTTAATTCTATATTTAAGTATTCCATTTGCGCTAATAATTCTCGAACCAAACTTAAGCACTGCCATTTTAATCTCAGTCATAATAATTTCTATCTATTATCTATCAGGGGGTGAAATAATTTCCCTTTTTAAATTATGCACTGTTGCAGTTGCCCTAAGTATTCTTCTTATAATTTTTTCTCCATATCGTTTTGCCAGACTAAAAACTCTTCTTAGTCCAAAAACAGAACAAAACACCACTTCTTATCACAGTAACCAAATAATTTTAGCCTTATCCTCCGGAGGACTATTTGGTAAAGGTTTCGCTAATTCAGACCAAAAATATCAATACCTGCCAAAAATATCAACTGACTCAATTTTAGCTGTAATAGGGGAAGAGATGGGATTTTTTGGAATAGTCCTAATTTTATTAATCTATGTCTATCTAATTACCTATTTAATTAAACTAAGTCAAATAATTCCAGATCCATTTCAATCACTATTAATATCTAGTGTTGCCTGTTGGATTGCTTATCAAAGCTTAATAAACATTTCCGCCATTGTTGCCATTATTCCTTTAACTGGAGTTCCTCTGCCGTTTATTTCCTATGGAGGATCATCACTTTTAACTCTTCTCTCTGCTATTGGATTAGTACGTAATATCGAAAAACAAAATAATTTACTGATATACTCAAATGGTGAAAACAAAGGAATTGCAAAGGAAAATCATCATCACCGGCACCCACTTAACTCCCGCCGTTGAATTGATTAATCAACTAAAAAAAGATTCTAAAACAGAATGGAAAATTTATTATATTGGTCGACAATATAATTCAAGTGTTGACATCACTCCTTCAATTGAATCTCAAATAATACCAAAATTAGGAGTAAATTTTAATTCAATTGTCTGTGGTAAATTAGACCGCCGATGGTTACCAAACACCATTAGGGGATTACCACAAACTCTTAAAGGTATTTTCCAGGCTTACAAAGCAGTTTCCAAAATAAGACCAGATGTAGTTGTCTCTTTTGGAGGTTATGTTTCAGTACCAGTAATTATCAGCAGTTGGTTAAAAAAAATCCCTTCTATAACTCATGAACAAACCCCAACCAATAGCTTAACCACGAAAATAAATAGTTTTTTTGTCAATAAAGTTGCCCTATCTTTCAATAACAATAAAAAAACTAACAAATCTGTTGTAACCGGAAATCTTCTACGTTCAGAAATCTATAATTCAAAATCTCAATATTTCCAAAAAGAAATAAAGAACCCTAAAAACAAGCCAATTATTTACATCACCGCTGGTAATCAAGGTTCTAAAACCATAAATGACATTATTAAAGATATTCTTCCAAAATTAAGCGACTTTATTATTATTCACCAAACAGGAAAAATTGATTTTCAAGATCTTCAAAAATTAAATCAAAAATATCAAAATTACCACCCAATTGATTATGTTAACTCAAATGATATTGGTTGGATTTTTTCAAACTCTAAAATATTAATTAGCCGTTCTGGGGCCAATACTAGCCAAGAAATAGTCGCCCTCAAAAAATCTTCCATTTTAATTCCTCTTTATAAGAGCCAACAAGATGAACAAAAAATCAACGCCTTTTGGGTAAAAAAACAATTACCGGAAAAAACAATCATTATTAATCAACAAGATTTAACAAAAGAAATTTTATTATCCTCCATCAATAAACTTAATAAAATAAAAGATTCATCATCAAAAATTGAATATCAACCAAATTTAAAATTATTAAATTTAATTAATGAAATTATTTAATTATTTTCCTTTCTTTATTATTTTGATTAGTTTATTTGTTTTTACAATTATTCCTCAAAATAAAATTGACAACAAAATAGATCAAAACACTAAAAAAAATGATTTTATAACCTCAGTAAAACTTTCTTTAAATAAGGCCCAACTAAAACCATCAAACTTAGTCTTAAAAAAATATGAAAATGAGTTAGAATTTAATATAGATTCTTCAAAAGTGGTTTTTTCCACCCAAAAAGATCCTTCTTGGCAAGTTTCTTCTTTGCAAGAAATTTTAAAAACCGCTAAAATTAAAAACAAACCAATTAAATTTATCAATCTAAGTATTCAACATCCATATGCAACATTCCAAAATAATTAGCGGTATCGACATTGGAACTTCAAAAGTTACCACTATTATTGGTCAATATTTAGACAATGAAGATAAATTTAACATAATTGCTGTTTCTTCAATTCCAGCTCTTGGTTTTAGAAAAGGTCAAATAATCAACCTTGAACAAGCCGCTCACACTATCACTCAAAGTATAGAATCAGCCGAAAGAATGGCAGGTTTTCAAATAAGTAATGCCACTGTCTCAATTGCTGCTCCTCATATTGAATCAATAAATTCTCAAGGAGTAGTTGCCATCAGCAATCAAAATGGAGAAATAGTAGCCAACGATATTGACAGGGTAATAGAAGCTGCCAAAGCTGTCTCTATTCCAGCAGGTAAAGAAATACTTCATATAATACCAATAAAATTCACCGTCGATGGTCAAGATGGGGTAGTTGATCCAATTGGAATGAATGGTATTAGATTAGAAATGGAAGCTCATATAATTATTGCTTCTAGCCCAGCCATTAAAAACTTAAAAAAATGCCTTGAAGAAATTGGTATCCATATTGATAACCTAATTTATTCAGGACTATCAACCGCCAAAGCTTCTCTAACCGAAACTGAAAAAGAATTAGGGGTAGCATTAGTTGACATTGGTGGAAGTGTAACCACTTTAACTATCTTCAATGAAGGTTCTCCAATCTATTCATCCGTCATCCCTATTGGAGCCAATAATGTAACCAATGATTTAGCTATTGGATTAAGATTCTCTCTAGAAGAAGCTGAAAAGATAAAAATTAAATTAAATAAAATAATCGAAAATAAAAAATTTGAAGATGAGATTGAACTTTCTTATTTCGGCATAAATTCCGAAGACAAAAGGAAAATTTCTCTCCAAACCGCTGTTAATGGCATCATAAAACCACGACTAGAAGAAATCTTTTCCATAATATACGGCCAAATAGAAAGTAGTGGTTTTGATCGAATTATCCCAGCCGGAATTGTCTTAACAGGTGGAGGTTCTCAAACCGTCAACGTAAAAGAAACCTGTAATAAAACTATTCCATTACCAATGAGAATTGCCGGTCCACCAAAAGTTGGAGGAATTGTTGATGATATACTTAACCCTGCCTATACTAGTTCAGTCGGTTTATTAATGTTTAATAAAGAAAATAAAAAAACCAGCAATGCTGCTAAAAAATCAAAAACATCAGTTAATGATTTTGTTGGTCGAATAAAAGCTTTACTTAAACCTTTATTACCATAACTTTCCATGGGATTAATTAAGACTTTAACCGGACAATTTGCCAAAATAAAAGTAATCGGAGTGGGTGGTGGCGGAAATAATGCCATCAACTCAATGATTTCAGAAGACAGTATTAAAGGAGTTGATTTTATTGCGGTTAACACTGATTCACAAGCTTTATTAAATTCTCTTGCTCCAATCAAAATTCAAATTGGAGAAAAGTTAACTAAAGGTCTTGGAGCTGGTGGTAATCCTCAAATGGGTCAAAAAGCTGCCGAAGAATCCAGAGAAAGAATTAAAGAAGTTCTCGAAGGTACCGACATGGTCTTCATTACCGGTGGTATGGGAGGAGGAACTTGCACTGGAGCCGCTCCAATTATTGCCCAAATCGCCAAAAAAGAATTAGGTATTTTAACCATCGCTGTCGTCACCAAGCCATTTATGTTTGAAGGCACCAGAAGAATGTCTAATGCTGAAGATGGTATTTCCCAGCTAAAAGATAATGTTGACACATTAATTGTCATTCCAAACCAAAAAGTTATGGAAGTGGTTAACAACAAAGCTACTTTAATTGAAGCCTTCAAAATTGCCGATTCAGTATTAAATAAAGGAACTAAAGCTATTGCTGATTTAATAACCACTCCAGGGCTTATAAACCTCGATTTTGCTGATATAAAAACCATCATGAGTAATGCTGGTTCAGCTCTAATGGGAACCGGAGAAGCTGAAGGTGAAGATAGGGCTAGACTTGCCGTTGAAGCCGCCATCGATTCTCCAATTGTTGAAGTCAATATCGAAGGTGCTAGGGGAGTTTTAATCAACATTACTGGTGGAACCGATCTAACCATGGCCGAAATTGAAGAATCAGCCAGAGCGATTACTGAACGAACCGCTCCAGATTCAAATATAATTTTTGGAGCCACCATTGATCCAGCCCTCAAAGGAAAAATTAAAATCTCTGTTATTGCCACTGGTTTTGACAATAGTCGTGCCCACTTATACCAATCAATAAAAAAACAGCCAGTCCAGACAAATATTCCCAACATTCAACAAATACCTCAAAACGAAACCGTCAAAACTTTGGAAGATAGTCAAATTCAAAAAATGTTAGGCGACAAAGACCTTCCAGCCGGAATCGATATTGTTGATGAATTTGATATTCCTGCTTTCCTAAGAAAAAAATAATTTTTCCAAGAAAAAAGCGGCTGAAGAAAAAAGAGTCATAAAATGACAATTAATTCAGCAACCGCTATTTTTGTTTCTTTACTTTAAAAAAATCTTGTCTATGGTTTTTTGGATAGAATAATCCCCATATTCACTATTCGAAGGATAAACGACACACACCGAAGTTTCACCTTTGTTACATTGAATCAACATTGATTTTTTTGTCACAAATGGCGTCTTAATTTGGTTGTCAACAGAACTGTTGCCAACATAAACAACTTCATGTGCATTACCTTGAATTAAAGTACCCTTAGGAACCTTAATTATTCCGTCATCCTCAAAAAGTAAATTAACTCCAACTTCTGAGATTCTTTTTGCTCTCATAGAATTGTAGCCAGCCGAAAATAAAATACTAAGAATAACACCCATAACAACACCTACTGCCAAAACCCACAACAACCTCTTTGTGTACAAATCAAAAGACATTTCAACCATTACCATTTCCTCCTATTTTATATTTTTTTATTTTTCTAAAGTAAATTTTGAAAGTGCAATCTTCAATTTAAAATTAGAAGCTTTCTTCTAATCAATAAAAGATTCTTTTTAGTTTAATGATTTTTAATCATTTAACTATCCTATAATATCACAAATTCACTAAAAAGTCAATATCTTAGCCTTAAAAAGATAGTGTAAAATACACTATGGCTAAATTTAGAGATATAACATCAAATATTAATTTTCCTAACCTAGAAGAGGAAATAATTAATTTTTGGAAAAAACAAAAAATCTTCGAAAAATCAGTTGAAATTAGATCAGAGGAAAACTCATACACCTTTTATGACGGCCCTCCATTTATTACTGGAATGCCTCATCACGGTCATTTATTGTCCAGCATCGCCAAAGATATCATTCCTAGATACCAAACCATGAAAGGTAAAAAAGTTAAGCGAGTTTGGGGATGGGATTGTCATGGTCTTCCTGCCGAAAATAAAGTCGAAGAAAGACTTGGTTTAAAATCTAAAAAAGATATTGAACAAATTGGTATTCGTCGATATATTGATGAATGTTACTCTTATGTTCAAAATGTTTCTCAAGAATGGGAATGGTATGTTGATCACGTTGGTCGCTGGGTAGATTTTCAAAATGCCTATAAAACCATGGATTTAAACTACATGGAAACAGTCATGTGGGTTTTTTCTGAATTATACAAAAAAGGATTAATCTATAAAGGCCGCCGAATTTCTCTCTACTGTCCTCGTTGTTCCACTCCGCTTTCTAATTTTGAAATTGCCATGGATAATTCCTATAAGGATGTCGAAGATCCAGCTATTTCCATTAAATTCAAATTAAAAGATAGAGATACCTATATTTTAGCTTGGACCACCACTCCTTGGACCCTTCCAGGCAATTTAGCTTTAGCTGTCAATAAAAATGAAACTTATGTTGAAGTTTTTGTTAACAATGAAAATATAATTTTAGCCAAAGAAAGAATTGAATCTGTCTTAGCCGATAAAGAATACAAAATAATTAAAGAGTTTAAAGGTCAAGAATTAATAGGCCTTTCTTACACTCCTCTTTATGGCTTTTTCAAAGAAACACTCCCTGACTACAAAATCTATCATGCTGATTTTGTTTCCATGACCGATGGTACTGGTATCGTTCACATCGCTCCAGGTTTTGGAGAAGACGACTCCGCCCTTGGTAAAGAAAACAATCTATCTGTTATTGATCATGTCGATGATGAAGGTAAAATAATTGAACAAGTCACTCCTTTTGCCGGTCTCTTTGTTAAAAAAGCTGATCCTTTAGTTATAGATGATCTAAAATCCAGAGACTTAATTTTTAAAGAAGAAAAAATTAAACACAGCTATCCTTTTTGTTATCGCTGTAGCACTCCTTTAATTTATAAATCTCAAACCGCTTGGTATCTAAATGTCCAATCAATCAAAGATGGCATGAAAGAAACCAATCAAAAAATAAATTGGGTTCCAGATCACATTAAAAACGGCCGTTTTGGACAGGGAATAGAAACCGCTCCAGATTGGTGTCTTTCCCGATCCAGATATTGGGCCTCCCCAATTCCTGTTTGGGAATGTGACTGTGGTGAAAAATATGTTCCTAGCTCAATTTCCGAATTAGAAACCAGATCTGGTCAAAAAGTAAACAATCTCCATAAACCAGACATCGATGAAGTCATCATCAAATGTGATAAATGTGGAAAAGAAGTTCATCGAGTTCCTGAAGTTCTAGATTGTTGGTTTGAATCCGGCGCTATGCCTTATGCTGAACGCCATTATCCTTTTGAAAATAAAGATAAATTAGAAAAAGAATTTCCGGCTGATTATATTGTCGAATATATTGGTCAAACTCGAGGTTGGTTCTATACCCTCCATGTTTTATCCAATGCTTTATTTAAATCCGAATCTTTCAAAAACTGCGTTGTCACCGGAACCATGATGGGAACCGATGGTCGTAAAATGAGTAAACTTTTCAAAAATTACCCTGATCCAAAAATGGTTCTTCAAAAATACGGTGGAGAGGCCATGCGCTTATATTTAATGAGCAGTGTCATTATGGTTGGAGAAAATATAAACCTTAATGAAAAAGAAATAGAAGATAAAGTAAAATTTGTCCTGTTACCTCTTTGGAATTGTTTTAAATATCTCAATACTTATGGTCAAATGCACGAATGGACTCCAAATCTAGACTTAAGTAATAAATCTACTGATGTTCTTGATCAATGGATCATCACCAGAACCGATCAATTAACCAAAGAATTTGGTCAAGAATTAGATAAATACATTATTCCTAATGCCGTTAAATTAATAACCCCTTATATTGAAGATTTGTCTCGTTGGTACATCCGTCAATCAAGAGATCGATTTGTTAATGGAGATAAACAGGCTCTTCAAACCTTATGGCAAGTTTTAGTTCAATTTACCAAAACTGCAGCTCCAATAATGCCTTTTATTACTGAATATTTTTGGCAAAATCTAGTTTTACCTTTTGATGAAAAAGCATCTGAGTCTGTCCATTTAGAACTTTATCCTGAAATAAAAGAAATCAACCAAAACTTATTAGAAAATATGCTTTATGTCAGGGAAATTTGTGAACAAGGTAATATGTTTAGAAAAACCAATAATTTAAGCACCAGACAACCACTTTCTAAAGCTATTATTTTAAGTCCAAAAACACTTGATCTTTCGTCAGATTTAATTGACATCATTAAAAATGAATTAAATGTCAAAGAAGTTGAATTAAACAAAAGTAAAGAAAAATTAACAGTAACTTTAGACACCCAATTAACTCCAGAACTAAAAGCTGAAGGCGACACTCGTACTTTAATTCGAGATATCCAAAGTTTACGAAAAGAATCAAATTTAGATTTAAAAGATAAAATCAAGATTTTCGCTCCAAACTGGCCAACCAACTTTGAAGCTGAAATTCTATCCAAAACAGTCGGTTCTTCAATTGAAAAATCTGATTCTCTAAGAATAGAAAAAATAGTCTAAAATTTATTAATGTTTAAAAACCACTGGTTACCAGTTCTTATTAGCTTATTGGTGTTGTTTTGCATCAATATGTTAATGATCAGTTCTTTGGCACCCAATCTTTTTTGGAAACAGTTACTAGCTTGGGGAATAGGTCTCATTCTCTTTTTTATTGGTAAACAAATTGATCCAAAACAAACTGTTTCAACCAAATGGATAATTTTTGTCATTTGTTGTGTTTCACTTTTATTGCCAATTTTTTTAAATAACATTACTAGGGGATCTCGTCGCTGGATAGACGTCGGATTTACCACCATTCAACCATCAGAAATCGCCAAACCTTGGCTGATGTTGTTTTTAGCAAACACAACCCTCCCTTTAATCCATTTACTCCCTGTCGGTATAATTATGGCTCAACCAGACCTTGGCAGCGCTATTTCAGTACTATTTTTAGCCGTACCAGTAATTTTGTACAACAAAAAATTGTTAAAAATAACTTTAATAGGGATTACTGTCTTGATTCTCCTTTCACCATTAATTTACAATAAGGTTTTACATGACTATCAACGACACAGAATAATTAACTTTATTAATCCTGGAGCCGACCCGCAAGGAAAAGGCTATAATGTCATCCAGTCAAAAATAGCTATTGGTTCAGGTGGATTTTTTGGCAAAGGTTATAAAAAGGGGAGTCAAGGTCAATTATTGTTTTTACCAGAAAAACACACCGATTTTATGTTTGCTGCCACCGCTGAAGAATTAGGCTGCATTGGAATCTTAATTATAATAACTTCATATTATTTTCTTATTAAAACTCTATTCGACAAAGCTTATTCAACTCAAAGCCGACCATTATTTATCTTTACACTAGGGATTGCTCTTCAAATTTGGATGCAAGCTTTTGTTAATATCGGAATGAATATCGGTATTTTGCCAGTTACAGGGATTCCTTTACCATTTATTTCCGTCGGAGGATCTTCTTTAATGGCTCTTCTGTTTTCTCTTGGCATTGTCTACTCTTCTTAATCTTGTCTATAAAATTTCCTATGTTATAATCAAAAAGTATGAAATACGCCGTCATTGCCATTTCTGGCTCTCAATTTAAAGTCGAAGAAGATAAAATTATTACAGTTGACAATCTTAACCTGGAAGAAGGGGAAAAATCATCAACCGACCAAGTTTTATTAACTGCAAACGACGATAAAATAATTGTTGGAACTCCAACTGTTAAAGGTTCTTCTGTCGAATTTGAAGTTGTTAAAAACTACAAAGGTGAAAAGTTAAGAATCTTTAAATATAAATCAAAATCTCGTTATCGAAAAACCCAAGGTTTTAGATCTCAATTAACTGATATTAAAATCCTTAAAATTAATTAAAATTTATGGCACATACAAAATCACAAGGTAAAACAAACCAAAAAGCCAACCGCGCTGGACAAAGACGAGGCGTAAAAGTTTTTGGTGGTCAAACAATTAAAGTTGGTGAAATAATTATCCGACAAGTCGGTTCAAGTTTTCATGCTGGTAAAGGCGTTAAAACTGGAAAAGATTTCACTCTATACGCTATTAGACCAGGTGTTGTTAAATTCCTCAAAAAATTAGGTAAAAGATTCGTTTCTGTTGTAAGAGCCTAATTTAAACCTAAAAAAACAAAACTAAACCCCGCAATCGCGGGGTTTTTTAGTCTTTGGTTACCTCTGATTTATTCTGACATATATTAGCTCACTTTTTTCACAAGCCTTTTCATAGTAATCTAGATCTATATGAAACAGGTGATTCAAATACCAACTAATCAATTAGAACCCAACCCTCTTCAACCTCGCGGAGTTATTAGTCCAGACTCAATTTCAGAATTAGTCGAATCAATTAAAGAACATGGAATTCTCGAACCTTTAATCATTGCTAAAACACCCGCAGGCTATCAAATCATCGCCGGAGAACGACGATGGAGGTCAGCAAGGGTACTGAAGTTGGAATATGTTCCAGCCATCATTAAAGAGACCACTCCTCAACAAATGTTAGAAATGGCAATTGTGGAAAATGTCCAAAGAAAAGATCTAAATCCTATCGAAAGAGCTAAGGCTTTCATGCGACTCAGAGAGGAGTTTAATTTTGATAATAATCAAATTGCTAAAAAAGTCAGCAAAAGTGTCCCTTATGTTATCAACTGCCTTAAATTATTAACCTTACCAGACGCACTCAAAGATGGTTTACTTTCTGGATTGATTTCAGAAGGTCATGCTCGAGCTCTTTCAGGAATCAGTGATTCCAGATTAATGATTGAAGCTTACAAAATAGTTCTAAAAGAAAAAGCTTCAGTTCGCCGAACAGAAGACATCGCCAGAAGAATGAGAAAAAAGATAGAAGAAGGGGATGTTCCTATTACTAAAGAAAATTTACCTCAATTCTTAAAATCAAAATTAGATAATATTGGTCAAGATATCCAATCTTTCTTTAATGACAAAACTTCCTCAGTCAAAATTATTCAAACCAATGTTGTCACTAGAGTAACTTTCCAATTCAAAGGGCCAATTGATAAAAGATTCAACAACCTTGAACACCTATACGAACAAATTTGTAATAAGAAATTACACAACTAATATCTAACTTTAGGAACAAGTCCAACTGAATTGAGAGGCCAGTATTTAAAAAATGCTTTACCGATAATCAAATCTTTCTTTATTGGTCCAAATTCTCGACCATCCCTAGAATGTTCTCTGTTGTCACCAAAACAAAGATATTCACCTTCAGGAACTATTTTTTCAACACCTTCTTCATTAAATTGACCTGGTTTAGTAATGAAATTAGATGGTAAAAACGATTGATTCAATTCAGTTCCATTCAAATAAACCTTTGAATTTTTAACCATAACTGTATCACCAGGAAGACCAATTATTCTTTTAATATATTCACATTCATCAACGGCACAAGGTTCACTAGCAGGAGCCTTAAAAACAACCACATCACCCCTTTGAGGCTTACCAATTTGGTAACTAAGTTTGTCAGTCAATAAAAATTCACCATCAACAAAATTAGGCATCATAGAACTACCCTTAACTTCATTTGGTTGAGCAATAAAAAGATACAGTAAAACAAATACTGATAGCGCTAAAACAATCGACTGGGCCAATTCTAAAATCATTCCACCAATTGTAAATCCAGCCTGACTTTTAAACTTATTATTCATATTTTATTATTATATTATAATTACCGACTTAGTAACGACTTAATTTAGTTTGATATAATTCCAAAAGAGGTTGTTTAGCTCAGTTGGTTAGAGCGTTCCGTTCACATCGGAGAGGTCACAGGTTCGAGTCCTGTAACAACCACTATATAATGCATATAAAAGGACGACCACAACCATGAAATTTGAAGGCTTTATTAGATTAGGCTATTTCATTCTTATGCTTCCGGTCAACTGGCTTACACGTCGCTGGCTGTGGGATTTAATATGTAAAACGGCCGGAGTGACCAAACAAGAAGTATGGGGATATTGGAAAAAAGTAAGTCGTAGTAACTACCCAGAGAGACAACTATGTTTTTGGATGCTCAGTAATTCCAAAGAACAAAGGAACTTTAAAAAGTACATGATCCTTTATCAGGTCGGTAACATACTTGGGGTTATTTCTATTAATTTAGCTATTTTGAGCTTCTTTACCCACGCATTTGACCAAATTCTTAACTATACCGCCATTATCTGCCTAATCGCTGCTATAGTTTACAGTATGATGGGTTTATATTTTTTTATTCTGGTAAGAATAGCCCCTAAAACGGCAAAAACCAAAAAAAGTTAATAATCTCCATTAAACTTCAGATAAATATTTCGATGCCAACAAAGATTTAATAAAAGACTCAGAGTATTTTTTAGATTTAAACATCAAGGCTGAATCATTAATTAACTCTTCTGCTTTTTTGTAACTTCCAGCAGAATTCTCTTTAATCACTATTCCTTTCCTAACGTTTAATTGCGAGACCTTATCTACTAAAGATTTGTCCTGTAAGGATTTGTTGTAATTTGTCTTTGCTAAACTTTCAGAATAATTTTTATTAAAAATTTCAAACAAAAGCTCACTATTTTCGATAATCCTATTAGTTATTTCGTTTTCTTTTTTCTCTTTTCTGAAATTAAAAACAGCCGTAATTAAAGCATTAATATCTTTATTATTCAAAGAAATTAAAGAATTTTTCAAATTAATATTGTTGCCATATTTATCAGTTAACAAATTTACATCATCACTAATCAACTTATTCAAAAAAGAAATATTAGAGTCATCGACCAACAAATCACCATCAACAGGATTTATTGTAATTTGTAAATTTTCATTTAATTCAATAACATTCTGAAAATAATGCCAATTATTCTGATCCGTATTTCCAGTTATTAGATGATAGTCACCATGACCAGTTCCATTAAGATTTACAAGACATTTTTTATAATTTTTATTTTTGATAATTACAAAACCATTCTGTTCCTCAACAGGGGAATCTTGATCACAAGCAACTGAAATTTTTGCCGGAGATCCCATAAAAAAGACCAAATTATTAGAAAAATCATCATAAATAGAATCGTTGCTCGACGATAAATCTAGTTTATAAAGCAAATTATTCAAAGATTTATTAACAATTTCATTATGATTAGACTTCATTTCAATAAATGTATCTGCATTTAAAGAAGCACTTTTTTTTAAAACCCTAATATCACCATCTCCATAACTATAAGAAAATGGTTTACCATCAGGCCAAATTCCCAATGCTTTATCAAAGATTGACCCATCCACCAAATTTATCCATTCTTTTGTTTTCTGACCAGTTCCAACATAAGAAGTTAAATTCAATTTCAAATTTTTCGCTTCATTATTTTTTTGAATTAAATATGAGTTATTATTTTGAAGCGAATTTAAAGAGATAGTCTTATTAGCCTTTTTAACAAAATCAGAAGTTGGCATTAAATCTTTTAAAATCGGAACAAAATTTCGAAATGAATTAATATTTGTGTCACTACTTTTTTTATTCAATTGAAAAGCTAAATTTAAAGCAATAGAACTAATAGTTGGATAATCTGCAATTTTTCCACCATTCCAAGCCTCATATGCATCCAGAGAACCACCATGAGGAGTTCCCATTGTATAAACATTTATCTCTCTGCCACTATTCAAATGATCTTGTTCCCACACTCTAGCCACCAAACCACCAAGACTATGGCCAATCAAATCCACACCCGATTCTCCTATATTAGTTTTTATAAAAGAATTTAAATCATAAGAAATATCCTTTAAAGGTTTTCTCCAATCATAATTCCAAACAAAATAATCCTTATTTTTAATTAATCCATTATCATTTAAAGAATTAATCAAAGCATCATAATTTTTTACAAAAGGAGTCATTGTCCATTCAGAATTAGGCACACTTTTACCATAAACCATAGCATCTGGGTTCCAGCTAGCCCCCAATCCCGGAATCACAATAATTTTATTTCTTGGGCTGGAATCCAAACTAGTAACTTTGAAGTTATCAAAAACATTTTTATTACTCCTATAATGATAATCTCCACCCCAACTCATTAAACCAATTGAACCTTTTGTTAAAGTAGTGTCGGAATCAATAATATCTATCATTTTAATAGAATCAATAAAAACTTTAATATTATTACCATCCACCAATATCCTTATTTTATGAACAACTCCTTGGTTAATATTACTTGTATTAATATCAACCAAACTAAAATATTGACCATTAATAAATTTACCTAAAACAATTTTATCTCCATCTTGAGGCCAATAAGGATCTTTATATCTTATGTTAAACATATAATACTTAGAAAAATTTTGTGAAATCCTAAATAATATTGGCTGATCAACACCAGAATAATTAACAGCTTCAGTTTCAATAATAAAATTATCTAAATCTTTACCAACCAATGCTTTCAAATAAGAAGATTGTCCTTTATTTACTTCACTAACTAATTTTCCATTTTCAATTTTCCAACCATTATCAATATTACTAGATCCATTAACAACTTCCCATTTATTCAAAAGATTAGAATTAAAATTGTCATCAAAATAATTTTCAGCATAAACATTATGATTAGATATAAATGATAAAATAAATACAAAAATAAAGATGCTTAAGAAATTTGTTATTTTCATTACAAATATTAAGAATATTACAAATAAATGTCAACAAATAAAAATATAAGTTTAATTATTGTTAACTATAATTCTTCACACAATACAACAAAATTAATAAAATCTATAAATTTAATAGACAACCTTATTAAAAAAGTCATTATTGTTGATAATAATTCTAATGATCTAAAAAAATTAAAAATATATAAAAAAAATATATTATTAATCAAAAACGATAAAAATTTAGGCTTTGCTAAAGCAGTCAACATAGGTATAAAAAAAGCAAATACTAAATATATTCTCCTATTAAATCCAGACACTTTAATAATAGATAGTTCTATAAGAAAACTATATAAAGAGATAGAAAGTGATTCTAAAATCGGAGCAATTGGTGGAAAAATCCAAAATATGACAAATCAAAAATATCAATTTACAGCAACGACTAAACCAAATTTTTTAACAGGAATATTTGAATTTACAAACTTTAAAAAATTATTTCCAAGAAATATTTTTTCAAAAAAATTCTGGGTAGAATCTGATAAGGAAATAACAAAACCATTAGAAGTTGGATCATTATGTGGTGCTTTTATATTGTTTAAAAGGAAATTAGGATTAGATTTAAACTTATTCAATGAATCCTATTTTTTATATATGGAAGATATAGATTTTGGTTTATCAATAATCGAAAAAGGATACAAAGTAATTTTTGACCCAAATTCAAAAATAAAACACATAGGTGGAGCCAGTAGTAATAGTAAATATAATATAGTTTTAAAACATTGGTATGATTCAAGAAAAATATTTTTCAACAAATACTGTAATAGGATACAAAGCGTTATACTAAATATAATATTTTTAATAGAAGAAAATTCACTTAAAATATATCATCACATCAAAAATGAACCTAAAGAATAAAAACAAACCAAAGATTTCTCTTCTTTTATGCGTCAAAAATGAAGCAGAAAATATCAAAAAAAACTTTGACTGGTTAGATTCATGTAAAACAATCAATGAAATTATCGTTGTCGACGATAATTCAACTGATGACACAAAAAAATTATCAGAAAAATTAGAATCAAAAAACAGGACTGTAAAAATTTTTGATAGGGAGTTAAACAACAATTTTGCCGACCAAAGAAATTTTGGAATTTCAAAAACCACCAATAAATTAGTTCTATGGATTGATGCTGACGAGAAACCAAGTAACAAATTAATCGTATTCTTAAATAATATAGATAAGCATCAATATTACAATGTCTCATTTAAAAGAGATGATATTTTTCTTGGTAAAAGATTAAAACACGGAGAAACAGCTAATTTAAAATTTATAAGATTATTTAATAAAAACTATGGATTTTTTACCGGTGCAGTTCACGAAACCTGGCAAAGCAACGAAAACATCATAGATAAAAATCTAACTATTTTTCATTATTCACATAAAACACTCAAATCATTTATTCAAAAGATTAATTTTTATAGCGATATTAGGGCAAAAGAGTTATTTGAACAAAAAAGATATGTTTCACTTTTCCACATAATCGTTTATCCAGTTGGTAAATTTATAGACAATTACTTCTTCAAACTCGGCTTTTTAGATTCAACAGCAGGAATAATCATGGCCCTTTCTATGAGTCTACATTCATTTTTAGTCCGAGCCAAACTATGGCATTTGTATCAAAAATAATCATCTATCTTAGTGCCATAATCTTTCTTTTTGGCCAAATTTTTAGGATCAATTTTAACGGTATCTCTTTTCCTTTAATCGATCTCTCAATATTAGCTCTTTTTTGTCTAAATATTTTCGATAAATTCAAGAACCACGATCTAAAAATCAAAAATAAATATTTTTTATACTTTATAACCTTCGCCTGGGCCTCTTTCATTTTTAATATCTTTAGATATCACATTGATTCAATTTCTCCATTACTTTATCTATGTAGACTCACATTTTTAATTTCATTTTTTATATTCCCTCTAAATTTAAAAGATAAAAATTTTAAAAATTTCTTTACCATAATCATAATTTCCAATATAATTTTTGGCTTAATCCAATATTTTATTTGGCCAAATTTCACCTATTTTGACGCCTTAAATTGGGATCCACATTTGTTTAGATTAGTAAGCACTTTTTTTGATCCAACTTTCACCGGATTTATATACTTAATGTTTTTAATACATGTCTATTTAAATCCCAAGATTCCTTTTCGATGGACTTTATTAGCAATGACTTATATTGCCCTGGTTTTAACCTACAGCCGATCAAGTTATCTTTCTTTTTTATTAGCCTTTACTTTTATTGCCTTAAAAAAGAAAAATATCAAAGTATTTCTATTCAGTTCTATTTTAATTATTTCCACTATTTTCTTACTTCCAAGACAAGCAGGGGAAGGAACTAAACTAGAAAGAACCTCCTCTATCAAAGCTAAAATTGAAAATTATCAAGAAGGACTTATCGTTTTTACAAGAGCGCCAATTATTGGTCATGGTTACAACAACCTCTATTTTGTTCGCACCATTAAAAACTCTAACTCTCACGCCAATTTTGGGTTTGATTCCAGTTTAATAACCATTCTAACAACTACTGGAATTATTGGTCTCTTACTCTTCTTATTAGGCCTTAAAAATTACTACACCAAAGCCGATTTAACACATCAAACAATGTTAATAGCCTTATTACTTCATTCACTCTTTGCAAACTCACTGCTCTATCCTTGGATATTGTTATTTTTAGTATTTATTTAAATACTGTAGTTTATAGTCAAACTCTTTTTAGTCTCATTCCCAGCCGAATCACGAACCGTAACATCAACATTATTCTTACCAGAATTTAATTGTAATTTAAATTTAAATTGACCTTGGTCATCAACCATAGCCACTCTTTCATTAATCAAAACACTAACTCCCTTGTCAGTTTTTCCAACAATATCAAAATCAGCAGAATCAACAGAAACATTATCTTCACTTGGATTAGTTATAGTTAATTGAGGAGGTTTATTATTAAAAAGAACACTAACCGGCTTTGAAGCTTGACTACTTCCACCCTTATCAGTCATTGCTATTACACTAAAAACATTATCACCATCACTCAAATCTATTCCACTAAAAGAAAAATCACCAGAATCAGATACTTGAGCCTTACCTAAAGAAACATCATTTTTCATCAATTCAACATTAACATTTGCTTCAGCAAAACCAGAGATATCTATCTTTCCACTATTTGTTGCTTCAAAAGGAATTACTAGTCTTGGGGCTAATGGTGGTAGAACAGTCTCTTTATTAGCAGTATCTTTACCACTTTTCGATTCACCCAAAAATACAGAAAACCTTATTAAAAAAGGTAATCCAAATACAATAATTAATACAAATAAAAGAACAGTAAAAAATCCCAAAAAAACGGTCTTTTTTGTAATCTGTTCGTCTGTTTTTCTGACCAGTCGTGATCTTTTAAATTCTGCCATATTTCTTTATTTATTATACATCAATATTATTTTTAGAGCCGAAGGAGGGAATCGAACCCCCGACCCCGACTTTACGAAAGCCATGCTCTACCAACTGAGCTACTTCGGCATCAGCCTCGCCATGCCGTAGCTTCAGCGAAGGATGGAGCGGCTAGAGGGAATTGAACTCTCGACTTATCCTTGGGAAGGACACGTTTTACCACTAAACTATAGCCGCAGCCAAATATTCTAACACAACTAGCTACCTAGGTTAGGTAAATTTAGTTTAGTTCCAACGTAAATAACACCAGGATTACGGATAGCCTTTTTATTTAACTCCCAAATTTTTGTCCATTTATATCCATCACCATAAACTTTTACCGAAATATTCCACAAACTATCATTTTTTGTAACCACATAAATTCCATCTTTAGTCTCAACATTATTACTGGTCAAAGTTTGTTCCTTATTAGTTTCAGTAGCAACTTTTTCATCAACAGCTTGAATCAAATTAATCTTCTGACCAACTGTCAAAACTCGTGGATTCTTTAAATTATTAATCTTAGCCAATTCAGTCCATTTATTTCCATCGTTATATTTATTTTGAGCAATTTTCCACAAACTATCACCATATACAACTGTATAAGTATTTTTTTCTTCCAATTTTTCTGATTCTTTCTTCTCTTCAACCTTAGAAATATCAATATTAGTACTAATTCCAGGAATATTTACACTTCCTTTTCTTTTTTGAAAAAAACCAAAAATCAAACTAACAACAACTATCACAATCGCCAACCCCAAAAACATACTAATAACTTCTTCCGTAGAATTAAAAACTTTTTTACCTGCTTTAAAAGAATACATAAGACTAAAAAATAATAATTATTAAAAACTTATAATAAGTTACACGAAAATAGTTATTACGTCAATCCGTTCAATGAATCTTACTTCTTATGCTAATTTCTTCAGTTAAATTTTTGTGAAAAATACCAACAAAATTACTTATATTGTGACCAAATACTTCTAATGCTTCTTGGTTTAACCTATAAATTCTCTGTTTACCTCTTATAGAACATTTAACCAAATTAGCCTTTTTTAAAATTGATAGGTGATTAGACAAAGTTGCTTGAGTGATAGTAAAGTTGACCAGTATTTCATAAACCGACATTTCTTTCTCTTTAAGAACAGTTAATATCTTTCTCCTGTTTTTATCAGCCATTGCTTTAAAGATTTTATCCATAGATATATTATATCGACAAACATCAATATGTTCAAACCCATAATATCAACTTGATTATTAAAAACCTTTTAGAGAAAATAGGCCAATATGAAAAACTTTGATAATAAACAAGAACAGACATTGGTTATTGTTAAACCAGATGGTGTTCAAAGAGGTTTGATTGGTGAAGTTATTAAACGCTATGAAAAATGTGGTCTCAAATTAGTTGCCTTAAAAATGTTAATCCCAACCAGAGAATTAGCTTTTGCTCACTATTCCACCGATCCAGAATGGGCTTTAAAAACAGGAACAAAATCCTTCGAAGCATATAAATCCAAAGGTTTACCATTGCCAGGTAATGACCCAGTTGAATTTGCAGAAGATATTAGAAGAAAATTATTAGGTTTCATTAGCAGTGGACCAGTTGTTGCCATGGTGTGGCAGGGAATGGGAGCTGTTGCTGTCGTCCGAAAAATTACTGGATCAACTGAACCATTAACCTCAGCTCCAGGAACTATTCGTGGTGATTACACCATCGATTCCTACACTGCATCTGACATAGATAGTCGAGCTGTCAGAAACATAATTCACTCATCAGGTTCTGTTGATGAAGCTTCAAAAGAAATTCCAATTTGGTTTGAGCCAAAAGAAATACTTAAATACAGATTGATTAATGAAGAAATTCTTTACGACATCAATCTCGATGGTATTTTGGAATAAAAGCAAAATATATCAACATCAGTGATAAAATCTTTCTGATTATCTTAAATTAAATAAAAGCTATTTAATCTGGGAATTCACATGTACCTTAAAACTATTTCACCTATATATAAAGGTGGTGATGTGGCAGTTATTTTTAACTCCTAGATCACCATCCTTATATGAGAATGGAATAAATATATTGGAGATGAAGTGATGACCAAAAATCAATTGTTAAATGACCTTCAGCAAACAGAAAATCAAAACAAGAGATTCCATCTAATAACCAGGCGCACTTTTATGTTTCTAAAAGATCCTGAGATATCAGTTTTTTTCTTTGACAAAGAAGAAAATCCAGACGAAGTCAAAAAAGAAATATTAAAAAAATGGAAAAGCTTTAGAGCTTACAATCTAGAAAAAAGAGCCATTAAAACCGGAAATTATCAAATAATGGAAATTTTTTATGCCACCGAGAGAAGATTTCTAATAGAAAAAGTTGATAATGCAAAAACTGTAAATGGTTTAAAAAAATGGAAAAAAAGAGTTGATCATTATCAAAGTCTAGATTTATCCCTCAGATATGAAAGAAGAATGGAAGAACTCAGTCATCCAATATAAATTTTGGTTAACGCCTATATTTGCTAAATGCACTTATCGGCGTTTTTTTTTGGAATAAAAATATAAAAAATTAATTAAAAAGAGGAGAACACCATAATGCACCAGGATCCATTCTTATATGTCCACTCGACAAACTCAAATTAAAACAAAAATTCATTTTATTTCCACCATTCTTTAAAAAACATTTTTTAATAATATCTTTATGAATTAAAGACTTACCATTTATTGATTTATTAAAATAAAATTCCACTCCATCTAACTTTTCAAACAAAAGCTTAAATAATTTTTCTTTATTTATATTTAATTTATTTATATTAATCTCTATATTTGATTTTTCTAATAAGTCAATTATTTTTTCATATATAAAATCTTTACTAAGAACATTTTTTGATTCTATTCTTCCTCCAGAAGCTGATACTTCGATTACATTCTTTATATAGTCATAAATCACTCCATGGGAAAAGCCCACATCTCGACCTTCTAAGTGAGAAAAAAAATTACCCAATTCCCAAACAATACTTTTATTTTTAATATCTAAACTTCTAAGACAATTAAAAAACACAACAACATCATTACCTGTAAAATTACCAGAACAGATCAAATCTAAAACCTCTTCTGTTTCTTTAATTACTTTAGACATTAATATAATTCTACATCATCAAAAAAAATCCCCCAAACGGAGGATTGTTTTATTGTTTAAGCGGGCCCAATGGGATTCGAACCCACGATCTTTCGCGTGACAGGCGAATGTGCTAGACCGCTGCACCATGGGCCCCTGTCAGGTATCTAGATATAATATCAAAATTAAACCACTTTGGAAATAACGTAATATAATAAATTATGCCTAGTAAAGACAAGCTTTATACCAATATTGAAATCTCTCAGTATCTTCAAGACATTGCCACTGCTTACGAAATCAAAAAGAAAAATTTTTTTAGAATAAACTCCTATCAAAACGCTGCCGACATAATTTTAACTTATCCAAATTCTGTTCAAGAAATTTGGAAAAATAACCCAAAAAATCTTGACAATATTCCTTCAATCGGACCTCATATTCTAAAAAAAATCGATTTTCTTCTCAGATATAACATAGATCACCCAGACGTCACTAAGGCTTTTAAGGGAATTCATCCTTCAGTTTTTACTTTCACCAAAATTAACGGCATTGGACCAAAAATCGCTTATCTTCTAACCAGAAAATTAAAGTTTTCCCAAAAACCGCTTCTAGCTCTAAACCAGTTAATCAAGTATGCCCAAGAAGGTAAAATTCGAAATATATCCCGATTAGGCCAAAAATCAGAACAATCTATTTTGAAAAATACCCTTGTTTTCTTAGGAAAACACAAACGATTAACTTTCGATGAAGCCAACGAAATTGCCAAAAACATAATTAGTTACATGAAAGAAAAGTTTACAGATGTCGAATTTATTACCCTAGGCAGCCTTCGTCGTCACACTACAACAATAGGGGATATCGATATCGCTGCTAAAAGCGAGAATATTCAAGATATTTTAAATTACTTCATTTTATATCCCAACAATATTCAAACAATCTCCAAAGGCGACAAAAAAGCTTCAATTAGAGTTTACAAAGACATTAGGGTCGATTTAATGGTTCAACCAGAAAAAAGTTTTGGTTCTTTAGTTCAACATTTCACCGGCTCCCGTCAACACAATATCATATTAAGAAAATACGCTCAAAGCTTAGGACTAAGCGTTTCCGAATATGGAATAAAAGACCTAAAAACAGGTAAAATACATACTTTTGAGAACGAAAAGGATATTTATCAATTTTTAAATCTAAAATACATAGAACCAGAAAAAAGAGTTGGCGAAAATGAACTTGAAAAACTCTAAAAGTGTTATAATTAAAAAGTTAATTTTTAAATAAAAAATGCCAACTTTTGTAATTATTGCTATTGTCGCCCTTATCGTTATTTATATATTAAGTTTCTTCAATCGTCTAAAAACCGCCAAAGTCAGAATTGGTGCTTCAATCCAAGAAATTGGTAACCAATTAAAAAGACAAGCTAATTTAATTCCTAACCTAGTTGATTCAGTCAAAGGTTATATGACTCACGAAAAATCTATTTTTGAAGATTTAACTTCTGCCAGAAAATCAATAGAAGAGGCTGTTGGTAGTAATGATGGTCAAAAAATAGATAAAGCTCAAAATTTAATCAATAAAAGTTTGGGCGATTTAAAGATAGTCATGGAAAGTAACCCAGAAATTAAAGCTTCTAATTTAGTAACTGATTTAATGAATGAATTAAGAGACACAGCCGACAAAACCATGTATGCCAGACGTACTCTAATTGATTTAGCTGCCGACTATAATACTGCCATCGAAACAATCCCTGGAATTTGGCTTGCTCCTATGTTCGGATTTAAAACCGAAAAAGGTTTAAGTACTCCAGTCGAAAGTACCCAATTGGAAGTTTCCGAAAAAGAAATGGAAAATCCTAAGGTCAATTTATGATTAAACAAAAAATAGAATCTCCCTTTCCTCAAGGGGAGATGTCCCGAAGGGACAGAGGGGTTTTATTTTTATGATAAACGTCTACCAGCAAGTAAGTCGAAACAAATTTAGATCAGGCCTAATAATTAGCTTTTTCATCGCTTTCATTTTAGCCGTCGCCTATATAATTTCCCGAGCTTTTGGCTTTGGCAATGAATTTTTAATAATGGCCTTTGTTATTTCCATTTTTACTTCTGGTATTAGCTATTTTTATGGAGATCAAATTGTTTTAAGTCTTAACCAAGCTCAAATAGCCAGCCGAAAAAAGTTTTTCAATTTCTATACTGTCACTGAAAATTTAGCCATGGCCGATGGTCTTCCTATGCCTAAAATCTATGTCATCAATAGTCCAGCTCCTAATGCTTTTGCCACCGGTAGAGATCCTGAACACGCCGTTGTTTGCGCCACCACCGGTCTTCTTGAAAAATTAAATCGAACTGAAATTGAAGCTGTTATCGCTCATGAACTTTCTCATGTTAAAAATTACGACATCAGATTAATGATGATCGTCAGTATTTTAATTGGCACTCTTTCCATTTTAATCAACATGGCTTCTCGCAGCATGTTTTTTGGAGATCGTGACAGAGACAGTGATAATAATCCAATTTTTGCCATCATCGGCATAATTTTAATTATTTTTGCTCCAATTATTGCTCAATTAATTCAATTAGCCATTTCTCGTAGAAGAGAATATTTAGCCGATGCTTCGGCTGTAAAATTAACCAGACAACCACAAGGATTAATTGATGCTCTTAAAAAAATTAGTGAAGATCCATCTAAATTAGAGACTGCTTCCACTGCCACCGCCTCCCTTTATATAAGTAATCCTTTTAAAGGCAATAAAATTGCCAGTCTTTTTTCAACTCACCCTCCAATAGAGGAAAGAATCAAGACTTTACAGGAAATGCTCTAATAAGCACCAGTAGATTATAATTGGATTTTTTTAATAGTCGTTTACAATATGTCATATGCCAAATTTCGTTCATTTGCATGTTCATACCGAGTATTCTTTACTTGACGGACTTTCAAAGATCAAAAAATTAGTTTCAACTGTCAAAGAAATGGGCATGAATGCCTGTGCTATTACTGATCACGGCAACATGTACGGCGCCATCGAATTTTATAAAACTTGTCAAAAAAATGATATTAAGCCTATTATTGGTTGCGAAGCCTATCTAGCTCCAAACGGTCACTTAGATAAAACACCAAACAATCGTCGAAGCCAACATTTGATTCTTCTTGCTAAAAACAACACCGGTTATAAAAATTTGATGAAACTGGTCAGTATTGGTCAAATCGAAGGTTTTTATTACAAGCCTAGAGTTGATTGGGAAATATTGAAACAACACAGTGAAGGTTTAATTTGTACTAGCGCTTGTGTAGAAGGTGAAATTAGTCAATTAATTTTGGAAAATAATTATGAAAAAGCCAGAGATCGTGCTAAAGCGTTTCAAGATCTTTTTGGTGAAGATTATTATCTTGAAATTCAACGTCATCCAGGTTTGCCAAATCAAGATAAAGCTAATGAAGGCATCATCAAAATTAGTCGTGAATTAGGTATTCCTTTAATCGCCGCTAATGATGCTCATTACATTAAAAAAGAAGACGCTTTTGCCCAAGATGTTTTAGTCATGGTTAACACCCAAACTACTGTCAATGACACTAAAAGAATGAGCATGTTCCAATGGCCAGATTTTTATATGAAATCTCCTCAAGAGATGTCAGAACAATTTGCCGATGTTCCTGACGCCTTAGAAAATACTCAAAAAATTGCCGATAAATGCAATGTAACCATCGAGTTGGGTAATTGGTATTTTCCTAAATTTCCACTACCACCCGGTAAAACCGCCGAAGAAACACTAGAAGAATTGGTCTATAAATGTGCTACCGAACACTATGGTGAACTAACTCAAGAAATAAAAGATCGTTTGGAATATGAACTTAGTGTCATTTGTCCAAAAGGCTACGCTCCATACTTCTTAATCATGCGTGATTTTATTCAATGGACAGAAAAAAATGATACTCCAACCAACACCAGAGGTTCCGCCGCAGGTTGTTTAGTTGCTTTTGTCCTCGAAATCACTTCTGTAGACCCATTGGTTTATCAACTTCCTTTTGAAAGATTTTTAAACAAAGACCGTCCATCACCTCCAGATATCGACTTAGACATCTCCGACACTAAACGCCAAGGAATGCTTTATCACATTATTGATCAATATGGAAAAGACGCTGTGGCTCAAATCTGTACCTTTGGAAGAATGATGGCTAAAGGCGCCGTTCGTGATACTGCTCGAGTTTTAGGTTATGAATATACAATAGGGGACAGAATTAGCAAACTTATTCCTATGGGTTCTCAAGGGTTCCCTATGTCAATTGATAAAGCCCTAGAAACCACTCACGACCTTAAAGCCTTATACACTTCTGACCCAGATTCTAAAAAAATAATCGATACCGCTAAACAGATTGAAGGCTGCGCCAGACACATCAGTGTTCATGCCTGTGCCATCGTTGTTTCTCCAAGCGATATCAATAATTTTTCTCCAACCCAACTAGAAACTGGCGGCGATAAAACTATCACTCAATACGAAATGCATGCTGCTGAAGATGTTGGTCTAATCAAATTCGACATTCTCGGAATCAGAAACCTCTCTTTCTTGGGAGAATCAGTGGTCAACGTCAGAAAAACCAAAGGCATTGATATTAACTTAAGAAAATTGCCTCTCGATGATAAAAAAACTTTTGAAATGTTATCAAAAGGGGATACAATGGGAGTTTTTCAATTGGCTGGAGAAGGAATGACCAAATGGCTCAAAGAACTACAACCAAACCGAGTTGAAGACTTAATGGCTATGGTGGCTCTCTATCGACCTGGTCCTATGGCCATTATCCCTGAATATATTGCCAGAAAAAATGATCCGTCAAAAACTTCCTATTTTGACCCTAAAATGGAAAAATTCTTAGACAAATCATATGGTCTTTTGGTCTACCAAGATGACTGTTTATATACTGCCATCGAAATTGCTGGTTACAACTGGACCGAAGTTGATAAATTTAGAAAAGCCATTGGTAAGAAAATTCCAGAAGAAATGGCTATTCAAAAAGAAAAATTTCTTAAGGGCTGTATCGATAATGGTTACACTCAAAAAAAAGCCGACGAAATCTTTGCTCTCATTGAACCTTTCACTTCATACGGTTTTAATAAGGCACATGCCGCCTCATACGGAATGTTAGCTTACCGAACCGCCTACATGAAAGCTAACTACCCAGTTGAATACATGTGTGCTCTATTAACAGCCGAATCAGGGGATACTGAAAAAATAACCGACGGTGTTAATGAGTGCCGTAAAATGAAAGTAATAATTGGCCCTCCAGATATTAATAAATCTAAAAGTGGTTTTGAGATGGAAGAAAATAAAGAATCACTCGGTGGAATGGCTATTCGTTTTGGTTTCAGTGGTATTAAAAATGTCGGTGTTGCCGCTATTGAAAATATAGTTAATGAAAGAGAAACCAATGGCCCATTTTTAAGCTTCACTGATTTTTGTATGCGAGTTGACAGCCAAAAAGTAAATAAAAGAGTTTTAGAAAGTTTAATAAAAGTTGGTGCTATGGATCAATTCGGTCCACGAAACGCCATTTTAGTTTCAATCGAATCAATTCGCCAAAACTGCGACAAATTAAATGGTAAAAAAAATAATGGTCAATTTGGACTTTTTGACGATCCAAATGCCGACCAAAGCAAAATAGTCGCCCCTCCAGATAATTTCCCTCAAGTGGAGGAAATGAACCAACGAGAAAAGTTAGCTCTAGAAAAAGAATTGCTTGGAATTTTTGTAACTGAAAACCCTATTGGTAAAATCCTTGAAAAATTTCAAACCTTAGGATTTCCAAAAATATCCGATATTATCAACAAATCTCCAAATTCAGTCATTAAAATGGGGGCTTCTATCGCCAAATTTAAAATGATCCGAACTAAAAAAAATAATGCCAAAATGGCTTTTTTAACCCTCGAAGATGAAACTGGAAAAATGGAAGCTGTTGTCTTTCCTAAAATTTTTGATGAAATTGAACCAATCCTATGCGAAAACAAAGCTTTCTATATTGAAGGTAAGTTAAACGAAAGGGAAGGCCAAATATCAATTTTAGTCGATTCAATCAGCGAAACTATTCCTGATACTTCTCCTAAATACGATTTTGTCATTACAGTTCCAAAAACAACTAACCAAACTCAATTAATGGAACTAAATAATTTATTAAAAACAAACCCAAATGGTCATCGTGGTCTAATTATTCTCCCAAATGGTAAAAATGTAGCCCTAAGCTACGGGGTTAATTACACTGATGAACTCCAAAAACAGATAGATACAATTTTGAAAATTACTTCATAGACTACCTAACTTTTGTCTGATATAATTTCAAAGCATTTAATTAACACTTAGTATGTCCTTAAAAATAACATTCAAAGATCAAGATTATTTTGTAGGTGATACCGTAAAGGTAAACTACAAGATTAAAGAAAAAGAAAAAGAAAGAATACAAGCTTTTGACGGCATTATTTTGGCTATCCAAGGTATTGGCGAAAACAAAAACTTTATTGTTCAAAAAATAGCTTCTGATGCTGTCAGAGTTGAGAGAATTTTTCCTATGAATTCTCCATGGATTGACAGTATTAAAAAACTACGTTCACCAAAAACAAAAATTCGACGTTCTAAACTTTATTACCTCCGTAATCCTAAAGCAAGAACTATTTAATAATCAGGGTCTGTAGCCCCGCCTGCAGAAGCTATCGCTTCAGCGATTGCGGGCAGGTCAGTTGGTTAGGATAGCATTTTAAAAACTAGGGTCTGTAGCTCAGTTGGTTAGAGCGTCTGCCTTTTAAGCAGGTGGTCGCGGGTTCGATTCCCGCCGGACCCACATTATTCCTGCTAAACTACCTAATGTCTCTTTACGGTCTTCTTATTGGTATAGCTTTTGCTATTGGCGCTCAATATTTTTCTCAAAAAAACAATATAATTCCCAAAAATAAAGAAACCATCTTTATTTTCTTGCTTTTTTTATTTTCCCTACTTGGAGCTCGAATCTATTACGTTGTTAGTAATTGGAATTACTACTCCCAAAACTTAACTCAAATAATCAACACCAGAGGTGGGGGAATGGGGATTTTAGGAGGATTAATAGCCGGATTAATCTTTATCTATTTCTTTTCTAAAAAAAATAAAATCTCTTTTTTAAAAATATTAAACATAATTTCTCCTATAGTTCCTCTCGGACAATCTATTGGCCGTTTTGGTAATTATTTTAATCATGAAATCTACAGTGTAAATGGTCAACCAATATGGCTCTATGAATCATCATTAGATTTAATCCTATTCTTTTTTTTAATAAAAACTAAACAAGAAAACAAAACTGCTCTTTATTTAATAGGTTATGGCCTCATTCGCTTTTTTACAGAATTCTTACGTTGGGATACCTTTACAGTTAATAATATTAAAATCGGCCAATTAATAAGTATTATTTTTATTATTATTGGGACCACACTTATCTATAAACAAAAAACAATAAAGTAGTATAATTCGGTTAATTTCGCACTTTAAAAAGATCAAATTTTTCAAAATTTAGAAAGGAGCGGTTCTTATGCCAAGAACACTAGAAAAACTCAGAGATTGGTGGAGGGAAACAATCAGTCTAATCAATCAGCCAGACGAAGAACTTCAACTACTAAAGGAACAGCATGCAAAAGATTTTCAATGTCATATCTGCAAAAAACCAAGCGATGGACCTTTCATGAAAACAACCACCATTGAAACATTTACTGATTTTGGTTTCGGATCATTTTTTAATTTCTCCGATCCAGATTGGAACACCCCCACAGGCCTCGAGGTTTGTAAAGAATGTGGAAAATGGACTTGCTCCGAGCATCTAAATCACGAAAAAATTTGTCATTTTTGTCGACCAACTTGAAATTATTGCTTATTAAAGCAGTGAGACAATAATGAACAAGTTAACCCAGAAGAGAGGTTTTTAATTTATTAAATTAAATTTAACCTCTCTTTTTTTCGTTTTCCAAGGGTATAATCAAACATTATGAAAATACTAGTAATAAATCCAGGTTCAACAACTACCAAATTAGCCGTTTTTGAAGATCAAAATTTAGTTTTCGAACAAAAATTAGATCATGCTGCTGATCCAGAATTCCAAAAACAATTCAGCAAAATTGGCGATATATTCGACCAATTTAACTACAGACTTGAAGCTATTTCCAATGTTCTTAAAGAACATAACATCGAACAATTAGATGGTATTGTTGGTCGCGGCGGAATGCTTCCTCCAGTCATTTCCGGAACTTACGTTGTAAATGACAAAATGATTGATGATCTTAAAAATAGACCTCAAGCCAATCATGCTTCCAATTTAGGAGCTGCTTTAGCTCTAGAATTAGCTAGAAGTTTTAATATTAATGATAAAGCTTTTATTGTTGATCCAGTCACCACTGACGAAATTGAAGATAAATTCAAAATTACCGGAATTCCAGAAATCACTAGATATGCTGGTTGGCATGCCTTAAATCAAAAAGCAGTCGCTAGACATTATGCTAAAGATTGTAATAAACCTTATGAATCTCTAAATTTAATAGTAGCTCATTTAGGTGGTGGTTTTTCTTTTGGTGCTCACAAAAAAGGTAAAGTTATTAACGTCTACAACGCTCTTGCTGGTGAAGGTCCAATGACTCCAGAAAGATCTGGTCAGATTCCTGCTCAAGCTTTAATAGAACTTTGTTTTTCTGGTAAAGAAAAAGCAGAAATCAAACATTTAGTTGCTGGTGGTGGTGGTTTATTCGCTCATTTTGGAACCAAAGATTTAATTGATCTTGAAAAACGTTATTCCACAATGACCCAAAACGAAAAAAATATTATTGATTCTATGTTTTCTGGAATTTCCAGATCCATCTGTTCTTTGATCCCAGATTTTGAAGGTGAAAAGATTGATCAAATTTTAATCACTGGTGGTGTTGCTTATTGGAAACTCTTAATCGAAAACGTTAGAAAAGATCTAGCTAGTTTGTGTATTGATATTTCTGTCTATCCTGGTGAAAAAGAACTTGAAGCTCTTCGAGATGGAGCTATCAGAGTCCTAACTAATCAAGAACAAGCTAAAGAATATAAATAATATCGATTTAATTCTTTTTCAAAAGATTTACTGTTTTCTTAGACAGATATTTCCAGTTAATTTCCATAATTAACATTAATATCGGGAACCCCCATCTAAATATATTTTGAGATGGCATCCATTCCATTAATCCCCATTGGTCACAAATAACAAATTTGTAATAAGCCAATATTATTAAAATTATCTGAAGAGAAAAGAAAGTTGTCCAAGTTCTTTTTTTAAGGTTGGCAAACAAGAAAGCAAAATAAACCCAAGTGTAATACCAAATTTGTGATGGCTTATAAGCTTCAAGAAATAATAGTCCAAACCCAGAGGCCTTAAATAAAAACTCTCTAAATTTACCCTTGGTAAACAAAGAAAATATTAAAGGTCCACTGACAAATTTAGTTCCCACTGATAATAAGAAAGAAAGTATTTGTAAACACTTTTTCTTCTGCGTCTCAAAAAACATTGCCGCTATAAAAAAGGCTATCATTATCAAATCATTATGAGAATTAACCAAAAGTTCCAATAATAATAATGGATTAAAAAACCAGTAAGCAAAAACTTTTTTATCATTTTTGTTTATTTTCAACAACATCCAACCACAAAGCATAAAAACAGTTATATTTAAAAGCTTTAATCCAAAATAAACTCCTAAAAATCTATTGGCCGTAAAAATCAGAAAGGGGATTAGGTTATATAAAATTGCCACCGGGCCATAAGGATAAGTAATAGTGATATTTCCAATCTTGTAATAAGTGCTTGAAATCCACAAAGTAAAAGGCAGCCATAGTTCTTTTCCCATAAATGCGTCCGGTTTTACCACAAATGGGTTAGCATGAAAAAAAGTTACCATCTTACTGGTAAACAGATAACTAAAAATATCGCTAGACAAAAAATTATAAGACAACCCAGCTATCCCAACTACTATCCAAGAAAATATAAATAATTTTTTCAAGCTATATTTTTCTAAAAATTTAGAATTTAAGAAAAATATCTGTGCTAGAAACAAAATAACCATAATTGCTGTCCAAACAAAAGTAATTTCCGACCTATTGATATGGCCAAAATCCGTATAACTAGTAAAATTCATGATCCATGGCTTACTTTGTGACAGTAAAATCAAAACTCCAAAATGAACCCAAAAATAGGAAATAAAAAATTGTATTGATAAAAGAAAAATTATTATAAAAAATATCCACATAGTTCATTTTATAGTCTTAGAAAATTTTTACTAGTTTTAAATTATGTATAATGAATTACAATTATTATGTATAATTAATTACAAACAATATGATTAAAACTGATAAAGGCACAATAATTTTAGAAAGTAGACCCGAAATAGAATTTGAAAATGAAGGTGTTTTTAACCCGGCCTGCATTGAAAAAAATGGCTTAATATACATGTTTTACAGAGCTGTTAGAAAAGAAAATTTTTCCACAATTGGATTCTGTCAATTAAAAGATAACCAAGTAATTAGTCGTAGTGATAAACCCATCCTTTTCCCTGAATTTTCATACGAATCACATGGCATTGAAGATCCTCAAATTACCTTTATCGATGGACAATACTATCTTTTTTATACAGCCTATGATGGTCAAAATGCCCTAATAGCTTATGCTATCAGCGATGATTTAAAAGTTTTTATTAAAAAAGGCATTATTAGTCCACAAATAACTTATGACGAAGCCGAAGATATTTTTAGAAATACTGGGATTATCAATAAATATATTTACTTTGAAAAAATTTTTAAAAGAAGTCGAGGCCAAGGTGTCTATCTTTGGGAAAAAGATGCAACTTTGTTTCCCAAAAAAATCAATGGCAGATATGCCTTACTTCATAGAATTTTGCCAGGAATCCAAATCTGTTATTTTGATAATTTCAATCAGCTTACTCCAGATTTCTGGCGTCAATATCTAAAAAAACTCAACGATTTTATAGTTCTAGATCCAAAATATCATTTTGAAAATGTCCAAATAGGAGGTGGTTGTAACCCTGTTGAAATCCCTCAAGGCTGGCTTTTAATCTATCATTCTGTTCAAGAAAATATCAGTGAAGGTCGAATGTATAACACCTGTGTTGCTCTCTTAGATAAAGACGACCCTCAAAAAGTAATTGGCCGACTTCCTTATCCTTTATTTTCACCAGAACACACCTGGGAAAAACAAGGTTTTGTAGATAATGTTGTCTTTCCAACTGCCGCAATTCTTAAAGGAGATTTGCTTTCTATTTATTATGGAGCTGCCGACACTAGGATAGGAGTTAGAACAGTAGTCCTTTCTGATCTATTAAAAGAGTTGTCTTTATGAAAATAAGAAAACCAATCAGAATAATCTATATATCCACCTACATCCCTCAAAAATGCGGAATTGCCACTTTTACTAAAGACGTTAGTAATGCCATAAATTTAATAAACCCACATGCCTTAGCCGAGATAATGGCCATTGTTAAAGACGATGAAAATCCAAAATTTCCTTGGGAAGTAAAACATCGAATTATTCAATCTAATTTAGACTCCTACCTAGAAGCCGCTAATTACATCAATAATTCTAGTTGCGATATAGTTTTAATTGAACATGAATTTGGTATTTTTGGCGGTAAATGCGGAGAATACATATTATCTCTTCTAGAGGCCGTTGAAAAACCCAAAATTATGACCTGTCACACCATCATTGAAAATCCAAATAATGAATGGGGGCAAACTTTTCAAAAACTAGTAAAAAAAATTGACGGATTAACTGTCATGACTCAAGACAGCGCTCAAAAATTAGTTAGCCTATATGGAGTTAAAAAAAATTGCATCACCGTTATTCCTCATGGAACTCCTGATCTAACTTATGATTCTACTGATCTTCATAAAAAGAAAAAACAAATGTCGGAAAGAATAGTTTTAGGCAATATTAATTTACTTTCTGAAAACAAAGGCATTGATTACGCGATTGAAGCCGTATCTAAAATCGCCAAAATATATCCCCAAGTTTTATATTTAGTTATCGGACAAACTCATTCTAATATACTGGCGGCAGAAGGTGAAAAATACCGAGACAATTTAAAGCAAAAAATAAAAAAATTAGGCATTCAAAAAAATGTAAAATTTATAAATAGATATCTTTCTTTAGAAGAACTAATAAAATGGTTAAAAGTTCTCGATTTTTACATCACCCCATATCTTGATCCTCAACAATCTTCTTCCGGAGCTTTAGCCTATGCTGTCGGTGCTGGAAAACCCTGCATTTCTACCGAATATTTATATGCCAAAGAAATATTAGGTGATGGTAGGGGAGTTCTTATCCCTTTTAGAGATTCTGACGCAATTGCTCAATCAGTTATTAATTTATGGCAAAACAAAATTGAAAGAGAACAAATCCAAAAAAAAGCTTATAAATATGGTCGTTTCATGACTTGGTCTAGTGTCGCTATTCAGCATCTAGATTTTTTTGCAGAAATTATTAAAAGATATGAATCAAAAGATTAAAAAACAGATTAATTACCTAATAAAAATAACCGACAAAATCGGTATTATTGAACATTGTAGTTTCGATCAACCAAACTATTCTGAAGGCTATAGTGTTGATGATAATGCCAGAGCCTTGCAAATTTGTTTGAGATTCAAAAACCAATATCCAATTTTAGAAAATGTTTTTCCAATTTATTTTAATTTTTTAACGTCAGCCGTAAAAGACGATGGTCTTTATAACGACTTAGATTCAGATCTTAAATGGAAAAATAATTTTGAAATCAGCGGCGAACATTATGGCAGAACCTTAGCTGCTCTTGGAGAAACCATTAAAATAAAATCCAGTCTTTCCCTTAAAGCCATAAATCTCTTTAATCATATATATAATCTATTTTCTGAAAAGAAATCATCTCATCATCGAGTTTCTGCTCAAATAATTTTAGGTTTAAAAAATTATCAATCAAAAGACATTAAATTTTGGGCTGATTCATTGGTCAACCAATATTTAAAAGAAAAAAACGATCATTGGAAGTGGTTTGAAAAAACACTTTCCTATGATATTGGCCGTTTACCTTTATCCCTATTAACCGCTTATCAAATCACCAACGACCCTCAATATCTTAATATTGCCCTTGAATCACTAGATTTTTTAACAAAAACAACCTTAAATAAAAGATTTGATTGTTTTGTTTTTCCTGGAAATAAAGGCTGGTTCAATAAATTAGGCTGCCATGTTATTTTTGACCAACAACCAATTGAAGCCGGTTCAATTACTGAAATTTATTCTCTTGCTTTTCAAATCACTAAGAATGAAAAATATAGAGAATTAGCCTTAAAATCTTTTGCCTGGTACAGTGGCGACAACATTCTAAGAGCTAATATGATTGATTCCCAAACTGGTGGCATTTATGACGGTTTTAATGAAAAAGAAATAAATCACAATCAAGGATCAGAATCAGTTTTATCTTATCTTTTCGCTTACGATGCTATCCAATACTTATAACCAAATCCTATTTCATTTCAACTAAAGTTGTTCTAATTGCCCTTTCAAGATTCTCTTGAGAAATAATTGTTTTTTCAGGTGCTATCTCAACCAAATCCCTATAATTATCAGTCCAAGGAGTATGAAAAAAAGCAAATTTAACTTTCAAATTTTCCTTTTCAATATTTCTAGCTGTTAAATAAATCAAAGAGTTACAGACAAAATAATCAGCATTAACAGATACTTCCGAAGCTATCCCAATTTCATCCAAACGACGGGCTAAAGCTATATTATCAACATTGGTTCTATAAAAATCTTTATCTCCTACAATCAATTTATCACCATTAGGTTGCCTACCTTCATCATCAGAATATTTACCATCCATTTTATTATTTCCCACCGCCTCAAATCTAATTTTAGAAATAGAAGAAAATAAACCAGTACTCAAAACTATTTTCGGTGAAATTTCCTTAATTTTTTCCAAAAGAATTTCTGATGCTTTGTAATAATTTGGAGGCAATATTAATCCATTTATTTCCAACCCATCCAAATTTTGTCTGTCCATTTTTAAAGTTGTGTCATAAACCGGATTATATTTATATGGACCAAAAGGTTCAAAACCAGTCAATATTACTTTTTCCAACATAATGGCGATTTTACCATTAATTTGTTTAAAAAATAATTCAAATTGTCAGGTATAATACGTTGCTTAGACAAAAGCACCTATGTCAAAACCAGAAATCGCAAAAAAATTTACCGAATACTGTCTTTCCGGTTTTAATCCTATACCTTCAGAAAATATCAGTTTTCAATTAAACCCCGACCTTCAAAAAAATCCAGAACTTCAAACCCAATCTTTAATTGACACAATAGTCACCAAGCTCCGAGAAAATCACTTATATCAAAACTCCAACTGGAAAAAATACGAAAATCTAAAAGGTTGGATAGAAATCGAAGAAAAAGAAATAATAGACACCACTAAAAATTTTTTTGAAACAAATTTGAAGTATATCTTTGACATATTTCATAGTCGACAATTAAAACAAATTGAATTAAAAATACATGATGGATTTTTCTCTCCTAAAAAATTAATAGATTTTTCTATTAATTATCATGAAAATTTAGGAGACGGAACTGCTTATTATTCCAATAATCAATGGAATCTGACTCAAAGAAAAGGAAATTACGAAAGTAAATATCAATTAAGATTAATTAAAGAAACAATCAAATAGATTTATTTAATCAACTCTATTTTGATCCCTAAAACACCAGTTTCCAACTCTTCTTTTTCACTGTAAAACACATGTACTTTTTTAATTAAAGTTTCTTTATCATCATCCCCAAAACAACTAACAGGAAAATCATTAATTAAGTCTTTGAAAGTGGGGTATCTTAAAAGCGCTACCACTTTAGTGTCAATCGTTTCGCTCCTATCTGGTTCTTTTTGAAAAGTTATAATATCTCCAATATTTACAATCTGTCTTTTCTCATCAAACAATCTTAGTTCTATAATTTTCAAACCATCTTTAATTTTATTAAATGGCTCCGGTTGTAAATTCATTACATGTTTCATAATATTCCTTATTTTAAGGTATTTTTGCTAAATAAAATAGTCATAAATATTATTAGACCAAAATATTTTTTTATGATAATATAGGTCACAATTATTTTTATATCTAAGCTCATCTATTGATGATTATAAGAATAATGCACATTAATAACATAAACTAAGGTTTTCAGATGGAAAACATAGTGAGCATCAACCAATGCTTAGTATGCTTTCCATACTGGAAGCCAAACTGGCATACCGTTAGTTTGAATATGAGAGAGGAGAATAAATATGGTTAAGATTAACAGCCCCAACACTGTACTTGCAAATGCCCTAGAAAACACTCTTGATTTATTACAACCACGCATCAAATTATCAAATCCCAAAAACATTGAATTCGTTATTGGAACACAAATCAATGGAAAACCTCACATTGGTACACATGTTGTACTAACTGGAGCTTTTGTATTAGCTCAAAAAACTCGTGAGAAATACAAAATAGACGTAAATGTGAAATTTGGTGCACTTGATAATGCTCCATACGAAGTTGTAAAAAAACCAGATGGCATCATGTATCAAAAGACATTTGGTCACGCACTTGAAACAGATGAGTTAAATTATCTGATTAATTTTTACTACATCGACTTCATGAAAAACTTAAGTGCTTTAACAAATGTCCCTTTTGAATGGTCTACCTATACATCTACTCAAAAAGAACCAAGTTTCAGAAGTAAATTCATCAACATTCTTGACAAGAATGAACAATTACGTTGGATAACTTCACCTTCTAATGGAGACATAAGAATTAGAATTCCTTGTCCTGAATGTAAATACTCCGAAAAATATGCAACAAAAACAGAAATTATTTCTAGAGACAATTCTCATGTTGTTATTCGTTCTTATTGTTATGAACATGGATGGTATGAAAGCGATCTTCTTGCAAATGGTGAAGATAATTTTTATCTTGATCTAAACACATTATTAAGAAATATCGTCAAAGAAGCTGATGCTTCTGATAAAAAAGATACCCTTTCTGTAATGGTCAAAGGAGGAGATTGGACAATGTCATGTTCTCTTATAGACCTTGCACTTGGCGTTATTGGCTATACGGCTGATAAAACTCCCATGCGTATCTTTACACCAGAAGTCATAACTTCAACTGGAGCAAAACTCTCAAAATCTCTTATACGTGAAGGGGACAAAACATTAGATAATGTACCTCCATGGATACTTGATATGGGACTTTTTGCAAAACATTTTCAAGATGATTATGCACAACGCATGATCTGGTTACTTGAACAGTTTATTTCCAATCCCAGGCACATGTTCAGATCATACAATTACAATGAATTAGTTCGACTACTCGAACAATATGGGAGGTAAAAAAATGTCAAAAATAATAGATTTACCCATTTATATGGAATACTTCAAAATGATAGCCTCAGGTAAAAAAACCATTGAAATCCGGGTTGGATATTATTTCATTAAAAATGTAAAAGTTGGAGATATCCTGAAATTCAGGAGTCGTAATCAAACCTGTGAAATGCTTGTCGTAAGAAAAACTGAATACAAAACACTTGAAGAATTAATGTCTATAGAAGATCCGGTTCGAATCAATCACACTAGAACACGTGATCAACAAATTCACGACATTAATAAAATTTATCCTCCGGAAAAACAAAAACTCGGCCTATTTGTATTTGAAATTAAAACACCAGTCTAATTAGTTTATGTCCAAATTAACACTGACAATCTATTTAATAGATTATTCTATTTTATAAATTGTCAGTGTTATACCCCTTTTATGAAAGAAAAAAATACTACAATTTATCTTGTAAGACATGGAGAAACTGACTTTAACTCGTCAAAAATAATTCAAGGGATAACTGACAATCCCTTAAATAAAAACGGAGAAAATCAAGCACAAATATTAAGACAAACTTTCGAAAACACTAATTTTGATACAGCGTATTCTTCACACTTGCAAAGAGCATATCTAACAACCGAAATAATTAACAACAATAAAGCCCCTATAATCATCGACAGCTCACTAACAGAAAGAAATTACGGAAAATATGAAGGCATTCCTTTTTGTGAGATGAAAAAAATTAATGAATCAATAAAAGAAATACCTTTTCATTTACTTCCAGAAAACAAACCAGATCCTAACTTCGAAACCGATTTAGAAATGCTACAAAGAATCATTCCAACATTTAAATCTATTTCTCAAAAACATAAAGGGGAGACCGTCTTGATTGGAAGCCATGGAGGAGTTATTCGTGCGATGATGATATATTTCCAAAAAATAAATCACACTGACTTTCCCAAGATCAAAAATACCGCTTATTTAACAATAATCGGAAAAGATAAAAAACTCGAATTACTCGAAATACATGACATCGATCTAGAATAATTTTAAATAATATTAAATAGTTTTTAATATCAACGTATTGTTATACTAATTTGATAAAAATAAAATACAAGAAAAGAATAGAATAATAATCATGAAAAAAGAAAATAAAGCATATTTAGAATTAATAATAGCTACTTTTTTATTCTCATTATTTGGAGTATTTACTAGACTTATCGCCAACAATCTTGGTGTGTTCTTTCAATTAATATTACGCGTTGGTTTAATGGCAATATTCTTCTTCTTAATTGGATATGTAACCAAAATTTATAAAAAAATAAACAGAAAAGATCTTCCTTTATTTTTATTCAGGGGTCTATTAATAATTATCGATTTTTCCTGTTTTTATATTGCAGTGACAAATTTACCCCTAGGACTGACACTATTTATTTTTTATGCAGCAAATATTATTATGTCTTTTGTTTTTGGAACAATTTTTCTTATGGAAAAATTAAACACCAGTAAAATTTTAGGATTAATTATTGCTATCGTTGGTTTATATATAATGCACACCGATTCTTTCAATGGAATTTTACTACTTCCATCTTTAGCTGCACTCATTTCTGGATTTTGTTTTGGTCTAACCACTTCGACTAGTAAAAAACTAACAGACAAATATGATTCGACTCAAGTAAACATGGTTGCTTATTCAACTTCTTTTCTATTAGCAATTCCTTTACTGTTTATATTTAAAGAATCCATACCTTCAATAATTACAACATCTACAATTTTAGAATTAATAGGATTTTCAATTGTTGGTGTTGGTGCATTTTATTTAACAATCAATGGGTTTAAGTATATTGAAGTTCAAAAAGCTAGTTTGATCATGCTTTTCGAATTATTATTTGTCATTATAATTGGATATTTATTTTTTTCCGAAACACCATCTTTGAACACAATTATTGGCGGCTTATTAGTATTAATTGCCTTGGCATTACCAAATTTAAATTTAACAAAAAAGCCAGCAAAAACTGGCTAAGTGTGACTCCAGTGGGAATCGAACCCACGATTGCCTGGATGAAAACCAGGAGTCCTAACCACTAGACGATGGAGCCGTCTGAATATCAAGTGTTATTGTATCAATAGAATTACATATTTTCCACAATTTAACTTAATTTAATATCTTCCCCCCTTATCTACCGACAGGCAGGAGGTCAAAGATATTTGATGATAAACTATACCAATGATTTATATTTTTCATGGAGACAACCAGTTTGAGAGTCGAACTGCCTTTAATAACCTCTTGGAAAAATATATTAACACCGATCTTCTCAAACTAGATGGCAAAGGAATCGATCCAGAAATCATTAATAACTTTCTCCAAAGCAGTTCTCTTTTTAATGACAAAAAAGTTATGGCCATCTCTAATCTTTTTTCCGCCCCAAAAGCTGCTCTAGACAAACTCCCAAAAATTTTAAATCAACTAGACAACCACGACATTTTAGTTTGGCAAGACAAAAAATTAAACCCTACTCAACTTAAAACTTTCCCTCAGGCCAAAGTTGAAGTTTTTCAACTCGATAACAAACTCTTTGCCTGTCTAAATTCCGTTAAGCCTCAAAATTTAAAATCTTTTATTCCTCTATACGAAGACGTATTAAAACAGGGGATTTATGATTTATTTTTATACCTCTTAAAAAACAACCTAAGAAAACAATTAGTTTCCTACACTCGTTTTGATAAAATAAATCTTAAGAGAAGTTATCTTCAGTTAATTGAGCTCGACTATCAAAATAAGAGCGGCCAATTATCAACTCCAAAAGAATTAGCTCTACAAAGAATCATTATTAATTTAATTAAATAAAATATGGCCATCAATTTAAAAGATTTATCCTTTGAAAAAAAAATAGTTAAACCATGGGGAGAAGAAATTATTTACACCCCAGAAGATCTTAAATACACCTTCAAATTAATTAAAATCAATGATGGTTGCAAACTCTCACTTCAATCCCATACTGAAAAAGTAGAAACCTTTATTTTAATTAGCGGAAAAGCCAACCTAATCATCGGAGAATCTCTTGAAGATTTAGAAACCGTACCAATGGAAATTGGAAAAGGTTACAACATCTCCCTAGGAACAATTCACCGAATGGAAGGTGTTCAAGATGCTTCAATTCTAGAAGCATCAACCCCAGAAACCGGAATTACTCTTCGTTATCAAGACGATTACAATCGACCAGACGAGACCGAAGAAATCAGAAAACTTGATAACCGAGGCTGGAGCAAAAACTAACTTTAACCATTTTTTATATTATCCCATAATATACACGTATTTTAATCGATATTGATTGATATAGTTTGTTACTTTTTGTATACAAATGTTAGTAATAAAACAACTCTTAAAATCGGGTTAATTTAATTTTAACTATTCATTAGCAGACTTAGACTTTGACTGCTAATAATAACCTATATAAATACCATATCCTATAATACGTAATACTAATTAGTACTTTTAATTAATATTTGTTATCATTTTATTAATGAATACTAAAGATATTTTATGGTTCAAAGAGATTAGTCACGATGATATTAATGTAGCAGGAGGAAAGGGTGCCAACTTAGGAGAAATGTATTCAATTAAAATCCCTGTACCAAATGGATTTGTCGTCACCTCATCAGTCTATTTCAAATTCATTGAAGAAAACAATCTCAAAAAGAAACTCCAAGATATTCTAAAAACTACTGACATTGATCAGCCAGACCAACTTCAATCAGCTTCGATAAAGATTAAAAAAATAATTAAATCCGGAAAGATAAGTCACCAAACCGCCATCAATGTCATGACCGCTTACAAAAAGCTTTCTGATATGGGTGGTTTAAAAGAAGCTTCCGTTGCTGTTCGATCATCAGCCACCGCTGAAGATTTACCAGATGCTTCATTCGCTGGACAACAAGAAACCTTTTTAAATGTAGTCGGTGAAGCCAATGTTTTAAACAGAGTCAGAGATTGTTGGGCCAGTCTTTTTACCCCAAGAGCTATTTTCTATAGAGAAAAGAAAAAATTCGATCATTTCAAAGTTGGTATTGCCGTTCCTGTTCAAAAAATGATCAACTCTGAAATTTCTGGTATCTGTTTCACTGTCAATCCTGTCACTAATGAAAAAAATCAAATTATAGTCGAGACAATTTGGGGACTTGGAGAATATATTGTCCAAGGAGAAATAACTCCAGACCAACATATAATTGATAAGAATGATTGGAAAGTTATTTCCTACAATAAAACTTTTCAAGATATCCAGCTGGTCAAATCAGAAAACGAAACCAAAAAATCCAGTGTCCCTAAATCTAAACAAAACAAACCAAAGATTAGTAATGCCACTGCAATTCAAGTCGCTAAAATTGCTCAAAGGCTCCACAACCATTATGGTAAACCACAAGACATTGAATTTGCCTTAGATAAAGGAAAAATATATATTGTCCAAACCAGACCAATCACCACCATAATTTCCAATCAAAAAACTCTCGATAACCAAAATAAAATTGATAAAAAACCTGATCTTCAAGGTGAACCAGCTAGTCCAGGAACAGCCTCTGGAGTTGTTGTTATCGTTAATAACCCAAAACAGATTGATCGAGTTAAAGAAGGTCAAATTCTAGTCACCACCATGACTACCCCAGATTTTGTCCCAGCCATGAAAAAAGCAAAAGGTATTGTCACTGATAAGGGTGGACAAACCTCTCACGCTGCCATTGTCAGCCGAGAACTTGGAGTTCCTTGTGTTGTTGGAACCAAAACTGCCACCAAAATGTTTAAAGAAGGGGATCTTATAACCCTAAATGGAACCACTGGTGAAGTTTGGAAAGGAGATTTAGTCGATAAAAATGCTGCCAGTTTAAAAATCAAAATACACAATCAAAAAGGAAATATAAAAACCGCCACCAAAGTTTATGTTAATTTAGGAGAGCCAGAATTAGCCGAAAATATCTCCAAAAGAGATGTTGACGGAATAGGTCTTTTACGAGCCGAATTTATGATTGCCAATATCGGCATTCACCCAAAACACATTATCGCCGAAGGTAAACAAAAAGCTTATATAGAAACTTTAGCCAAAGGCATTGCCACCTTTTGTAAAAACTTTAATCCACGACCAGTAGTCTACCGAGCCACTGATTTTAAAACCAACGAATATCGCTTTTTAAAATGGGGAAAACTATACGAACCAGAAGAACCAAATCCTTTAATGGGTTTTCGAGGTGCTTCCCGCTACATCAATAGCCCAGAAGTTTTTTTAATGGAATTAGAGGCTATTAAATTAGTCCGTAATAAATATAATTTGAAAAATATTTGGCTAATGATTCCCTTTGTTCGTACCCCTCAAGAACTAGCAGAAGTCAAAAAGATAATTGCCACTTCTGGTCTTTTAAGATCTCCATCTTTCAAATTATTCATGATGGTCGAAATTCCTAGCAATGTCATTCTTTTAGATAAATTCATCGATGTCGGTATTGATGGAATTTCTATTGGAAGTAATGATTTAACCATGTTAACTATGGGAATTGATCGCGACAATAGTGAAGTCGCCAAAAACTTCAATGAACTTGACCCATCAGTTTTATGGTCTCTAAAAAGAGCCATTACCAAAGCCAAAAAACGAGGAATAACTAGTTCAATTTGCGGACAAGCACCAAGTAATCATCCTGATCTTATCGAAAAATTAGTTAAATGGGGAGTCACCAGCATCTCTGTGAGTCCTGATGCTATTGATGCCACCAGAGAAGTTGTCGCTTGGGCTGAAAAACAAAAAATAAAAAAAAGTTAGTAGATTATTACTACAATTTCACCTTTAATTTGTCTTTTGGAAATTTTTTCGCTAACTTCAATTGCCGATCCAGAAATTACTTCTTCAAATTTCTTAGTCATTTCTCTACAAACAGCAACTTGTGTATTGTCTCCATAAATTGTCTTTATTTCTTCAATTAATTTAACAACTCTAAAAGGAGATTCGTAGATAATTTTAGCTCCATCAAAATCTTTATATTTTTCTAAAATCTTTTTTCTTTCCCCATCTTTTTTAGACAAAAAACCTAAATACGAGAATCTGCCACAAGGAAGTCCTGATAAAACCAAAGCATTAATAGCTGCACTTGGACCAGGAATTGAGGTAAGTTGTAATCCTAAAGATCGGCATTTTTTAACTAATTTAAAACCAGGATCAGAAATTATTGGCGTTCCAGCATCAGTTACCAAACCAACCTTTTTTCCACTTTCTAAGTATTTAACAATCTCAGGAATTTTTTGTTCTTCAACTTCATCATAAAAAGAAATCAACTTTGGATTATTTTTAATTCCCAAATTTTTCAATAATGAACCAGTGTTTCTAGTATCTTCACACAATAAATAATCTACTTTTTCTAAAGTCTCTATCGCTCTCAAAGTAATATCACCTAAATTTCCAATTGGTGTCGCAATAATATATAGCATTACTTATTATACCGTTAATTAAATTGTCTAATAATAGCCACGACTTTTCCTCTAATTTCTACATTAGTTACATAAATAGGGGACATTGTTGAATTAGCTGGTTGTAGTCTAATTCGAGAAGCTTCTTTGTAATATCTTTTTAAAGTTGCAAAACCGTTATTCAAAATTGCCACCACAATATCTCCATTTTGAGCATTTTGTTGTTCTTTAACCACCACATAATCTCCACTCAAAATTCCATCATCTATCATCGAATCACCCTTAGCTTGAAGTACATAAGATTTATCGCCAGCCTTAATCAAATTCGAATTAACAGCAATAGTTGCATTCGGATCATTATAAGGTTCAATTGGAGCTCCACAAGCAATAAAACCCAAAACCGGTAACTCGATCATCGACAAATTCTTATATGCTGAAACATCGTTTTCGTTCTCTAAAACTTCAATTCCTCGAACTGCACCTCGATATCTTCTAATTAAACCTTTCTTTTCCAAAACTGCCAAATGCTCATGGACCGTAGACAAAGATGATAAATCTAAATGTTGAGCAATTTCAGTCAACGTTGGAGCATAACCATATTTCGCGATATTTTCAGAAATATAATCTAAAATTTGTTTTTGTCTTTTATAAAGGACTGTTGCCATATTCAGATGATACGCGAATAATACCCGAAGTCAATTAAGTAAATAAAAGGATGTTATATTTATATAGTCACATGTCTATCTTTCTTTTCTTATTATTTTCATTATTTTTAACAAAAAATGCCTATGCTGCAAGTGATTTTAATTCTGTCCAAAACATCACTTACGACATAAACATTAACGGCGACGCCACCGTAAACCAAAATATTGAACTGACCAATAATTATTCTGAAATCTATCCAAAAGAATATCAAATCAGCATTTCTGGACCAAATATAGAAAGAGTTAAGGCTAATGATGAGCTAGGAAATATTCTTCAAAAAACTGATAAAATCGACGACAATACTTCAGTTTTTCTAAAGTTTAATCAAAACAATCTTGGTAAAGATAAAAAAACTGATTTTAAGTTAGACTATTTCATTCCCAAATTAGCTGTTCACAAGGGTAGTGTTTGGGAAATTTCTTTACCTGAATATAAAAACATCAGCGACACTGACAATGTCATCATTAGTTTAAATGTTCCAGATTCTTTTGGGACCCTATCTTTTTCTTCAGTCACTCCTCAAAACACCTATTCTTTAGACAAACAAAGTCATCTCCAATTCAACACCGCTAATATAAAAAACAAAAAAATACTAATAGCTTTCGGTAACTATCAAACCTTTGACTTTAGTTTTAAATATTTCTTAGACAACCCTTCTTCTAAAACTTTAAATACCGAAATAGCCATTCCTCCAGAGACAGATGGACAAAAAATAATTTTAAAAAATATCGAACCAAAACCTCTAGAAATAAAAGTTGATAAGGATGGAAATTGGCTTGCTCAATATCAGCTCTTAGCCCAACAAAATTTAGAAATAACAGTTTCCGGACAAGCAAAAATAGTCAACTCCACCGTTAAAAATCAAAGTGCTGATTTTTCATCATTAACCCAAAATCAAACATACTGGCCAGTCGACGATCAATCAATAATCGATATAGCTAAAAATCTAAACACCCCAAAAGATATTTATGATTATGTAGTTAATACTCTAACTTATGATTATTCCGGTTTAAATTCAGCCAGAAGAAAAGGTGCTCTTGAAGCTTTATTAAATCCATCCACTTCATTATGTACTGAATTCACCGATCTTTTTGTCACCTTAGCCCGAGCCAAAGGAATTCCCGCCAGAGAAGTTGAAGGTTTTGCTTACACCAATAACACCAAAATCAAACCTGTAAACACCAACACCGATATCCTTCACGCTTGGCCACAATACTATGATTCAAGTTCTCAAAAATGGATTTCCATCGACCCAACTTGGGCAAAAACAACCAATGGCATAGATTTTTTTAACGACCTAGATTTAAATCATTTTGCTTTCGTAATTCATGGTCAAAACAGTCAATATCCATCTCCTCCTGGTTCTTATAAAGGTAATCGCAATATAAAAACCGTTTTCGTTGATTTTGCTGATCAAGAAATAAAAAGAACTAATTATCCGATTCAAATCACTTCAGTCAAAACCAAATTTAATGAAAGTCCTCAAATAATCATCAATAATCCAAATTCTAACTCTTTAAATGAAGTTGTCGTTTCCATGTCAAAAAACAATTGGCAGCAAAAAATAGAAGTTTTACCTCCTTTTGCTTCTCTTAAAATAAAAGTCTCTAACCTTAATTTTTTTCAATCACTATTACCTAATAATCAAAAATTAACATTCAACATTAAAAGCGATGGGGTAGATTCTCCTTCAAATTATTCCATAGCTTACCCAAATCATTACTTCAATTTATTAATAAGCATTGGTTCAGGTATTATCATTCTTTTATTTGGCGGTATAATACTAATTGTCAACAGAAAATCCAAAAAATGAAAAAAATTTTGAAATTCACACTATTATTCACATTTGCTCTAGCAACCGAAAATCAAATTTGGCACAATTTAACTTTTGATTATGTTCCTTTAACCATTATAAAAGTAGCTCTTATTTTAGCTATCTTTGAACTCCTTTTAAAACCAATCATAAAAATCCTTTTATTACCAATAAACATCCTAACCTTAGGATTAATAAGATCAGTCATCAACACCATAGGCCTCTATTTAGCTGTCTTTATTTTAGACGATTTCAAGGTCCAAGACATATTTTTAGCAAGCAGTTCTTGGCAAGGCTTTCAAATTCCTCAATTTCATTTTGTAAGCTTCTTTGCTTTTTTGGTTAGTTCCCTTACTCTTAGTTTTTTGATATACATCTATAATCTAATTTTAATTAAAAAAGAGATCAAAAAATGAAAACTGCATTAATAATAGTCCAAATAATTTTATCCATAATCATCACTGCTCTTATTTATCTCCAATCAAATGGTGACATAGACTCTAGATCAAACATCATGTCAGCCGTCAGCTCCGAAAAACGCGGTTGGGAAAAAGTTATGTTTAATTTAACAATCATTGTTTTAACCCTATTTTTATTATCTTCAATTATTCAAACTTTAATTTAAAACCTTGATTAATAAACTTCAATTCAGGATTGAATTTTTAGTCTCCCACATCAAAAACAAACTTTTATATATCATTGTGGGATGTATTTTAGTATCCCTAGTCTTTGCTTTTAGAATTCAACTTTTTAATTTCATTAATAATCCCAGATTCCAAACCAGAATAATCGGGATTCAAGGTCTCTACACCCTCGACAATCTCCCAGATGAAATCGTCTCAAAAATAAGCTACGGTCTAACCATCAATTCTGAAGACGATAAACCTATCAATTCACCTTTAGTAGAATCTCTTCAGCTTCAAAACAACAATCAAGATTATGTTTTCACTTTAAATCCAAATCTTTATTGGCAAAACGGTAAAAAATTCACTGCCTATGATATTAATTATCAAATAGAAGGCATTACTTTAGATCCAATTTCACCAACTGCCATTAAAATGTCTGTAAAAAGTCCATTTGTTCCTCTTTTAACAACTCTAAGTAAGCCATTATTTAAAAAACCAATGATTGGTCTTGGTGATTATAAAATTCAATCTATCACCTATAAAGAAGGATATGTCAGCACTCTTAAACTGATACCTATGGTTGAAAACAAACAAACACTGCTTTATCGTTTTTATTCAAACGAAAAAGACTTGTCTGATTCTTACAAAATTGGAACTGTCGACGAAATTCAAATTAATTCACTACCTCAAGAGCTAACTAAATGGAATAACACCAAAATTAGTCAAGAAATTGTCACTACTAAAAAATATTCTGCCATATTTTTTAACACCCAAATAATAAGCAATAAACAAACCAGACAAGCTTTAGCCTATGCTACCCCAAAAACTAACGATAAAAATGAAAGATGCATTAGTCCAATCTCACCAATATCTTGGGCCTATAATCCAACTGTCAAAAATTATAATTACAATGAAACCAGAGCTAAAGAGCTTTTTGATAAAAATAAAATAGAAAAAATAAGCATTGCTGTTACTGATAGAAATTTATTATCCACCGCTGAATCAATCAAAAACGCTTGGAAATCAATTCTAGGAATAGATGCCACCATTACAGTAGAGAATCAAATTGATTTAAATAATTTTGAAGCAGTACTTTCATACGGATCAATTCCACATGATCCAGACCAATATCTTTTTTGGCATTCCACTCAAACAAGCACCAATATAACTAAATTTAACAATTCAAGAATAGATAAACTTCTCGAAGATGGAAGACAAACTTTCGACCAACAAGAACGTAAGAATATTTATCAAGATTTTCAAAAATTTCTATTAGAAGAATCTCCCGTCATATTCCTGTCATACCCTACAACTTTTACCATTAGTCGAGTAAAATAAAGAATGGAAAACAAAGAATCTGATTTAATTGGTAACATTTTAATTGTTTCACTATTATTGCTTTTAAGTATCGGCGGATATATCTCATATAAGAGTATTGATTGGACCGTGTTAAAAAGAATGGAAGCTCAACCTCTACTTCTTCCAACCCCAGCTCCAGTGGCCACTGAATCAGCTCAAATAGTTGCCTCACCATCAGCCACCGCCACCACTTCTCCCACAAAAACTCAAAGGTAAGAAAATGACTTTTAAAGATCAAGTTTATCAATTGGTCAAGCAAATTCCTAAAACTAAAGTTGCAACATATGGCCAAATCGCTAAATTAGCAGGAAGACCTAAAGCCAGTAGGGCAGTTGGTGTGTTTATGAAGAATAATCACAATTCACCATTAATTCCTTGTCATAGAGTAATAGCTTCAGACGGGAAATTAACAGGATATTCACTTGGCAACGGTATCTCAACCAAAAAAGAAATGCTTAAACAAGAAAACGTCTGTTTTAATGGTGAAAAAGTCGATCTTAAGATTTCTCAATGGAAACCAACCAAAAGTGTTACCCCGCATGGATTCGAACCACAATAAACAGCTCCAAAGGCTGTTGTCCTACCATTAGACGACGGGGTAGTGTTGTTTTACTTACTGTGTGCCGATGGAGGGACTTGAACCCCCACACCTTTCGGCATACGCACCTCAAGCGTACGTGTATACCAATTTCACCACATCGGCTTATTTTAAAAGTGGCCACTGAGGGACTTGAACCCCCGACATCTTCGATGTAAACGAAGCGCTCTACCAACTGAGCTAAATGGCCCAGAGTCCTTACAAATTAAGGGAGCGAGAGACGGGATTCGAACCCGCGACCTTCTCCTTGGCAAGGAGACGCTCCACCAATTGAGCTACTCTCGCATTTTCTTATTTTATCAAATTAATTGATTAAAGTGCCGAAGGTAGGAGTCGAACCTACATCCCAGGTTTTTCAGACCAGTGCCGTGACCACCTTGGCTACTTCGGCTAGAAGTGGGTTTATTATATCAAAAAAAAAGCGGTATTTTATATACTTAAAATAAGTACAAAAATACCGCCAAAGACTCAACAAAGTCTCTATCTAACTTCCAAGGAAGATCCTAAAAACTCAACACCCAAAGGATTAATTATTACTTTCTTTTGACTTGATTCTTCAATATGTCCAGCCAAAATTGCCTCCATCCCCAAATAAGTTGCCAAACCAATAATTAAATTAACCTCAGAAGGTTTAACATAAAAAGCAAAACCTGCCCCCATATTCAAATTCCCATACATCTCTTTAACGTCTACTGGACCATTTTTTTGAATAAAATCAAAAACCGGCTGTGGTTTAAATATTTCATCAATAATATAAGTGAAACTTGAATCAGCCCTCATTAATTTTCTCCAACCATGGCCAGTAATATTCACCGCATAGTGAATATCAACTCCAGCATTTAAACAATCATCAACCAAAGGAACATAAATAATCGTTGGATCCAACAATGATTCACCAAAAGTCCGACCGTCGCTCGTCTCAGTTAAAAATCCATTTTTTAATTTACTCGCAATTTCCCGAGCCAAAGTTAAGCCATTAGCATGAATGCCAGAGCTCTTGATCAAAACAATTGAATCCCCATTTTGAATATTACCCGGATTAATTATCCTGTTTTTAGGCATAATTATTCCATCCGAGGCACCAGCCAGATCAATTGTAGTCGGATAAATAATCTCTCTCAGAGTAGGTGTTTCACCGCCACCCCAAACACATCTTGAAATATTGCAGGCATTTTCCCATCCTTTCAATAAATCGAGATATCGAGATTCATCTTTAAACCAATCCGAACTTCCAGCTCCTAAATACATACCAAGAATTAATGGCATCGCTCCAAGTGTAATCATGTCATTAACAATCATTGCCACACAATCTTGAGCAACATGATCGTAATAACTTTTTCCAGTCAAAAAATCCATCTCTTTTGCCAAAAAACCCAATGCATCAGCCACCAAATTTTTAGTCCCTAAGCCTTCAATTACCTGAGCCAAGTAAGAATCAGGTCCTTCAATCAAAAAAACACTTTCACCTCGACTCCATTCCACAACTTTAAATCCATATTTAGGATTAATACTTGTCCTCGCCGCCGCTTGTTGAGCAAACCTTTTAAATCTGTCCATAGTGCCATAATCAACACCAGACCCTTCATAAGTCATTCCATTATCACCCATTAAAATCACTCCTTTTCCATTATTTTTTATTGTAAATGTACGACCGCAAATGGTCTTTCTTCACAATCGCTATTTTACAAGGAAGTATCCAATAAAACAACCAAATATATTGTGCCAAGGGTGGGACTTGAACCCACAAGTCTTGCGACACACCGTTCTGAGCGATGCTTGTATACCAATTTCAACACCTTGGCAAGGTGTACTATTACTGATGATTGTATACCAATTTCACCTGCTCGCAATCGCTAAAGCGATAGCTTTTGCAGGCGGGACACCTTGGCTTAACTGTTATATTTTACCAAATTTAAGCCAAATTTAAAAAATGTTAAAATTTTTAATGGAACCATCAAACCAAACAACCCTCTGTCTTTTACTAAAAGAAAATCAAATTCTTTTAGCTATGAAAAAACGTGGTTTTGGTCAAGGACGATGGAATGGTGTTGGTGGTAAACCAAATCCAGGTGAAAACATCATAGAAACTGCTGTTCGTGAAACCGAAGAAGAAATTGAAGTTACCCCAATAGATCTAAAACAAGTCGCCATCTTGAATTTTTATTTTAAAAACAAACCAGAATGGGATCAACAAGTTCTAGTTTTTACCGCCACAGAATGGATAGGGGGGCCAACTGAAACTGAGGAAATGAAACCTCAATGGTTTGATTTAGATAAAATTCCTTATAATCTCATGTGGCCAGACGACACTTTTTGGCTTCCTCTAGTTCTAAAAAATAAAAAAATCAAAGCCAAATTCATTTTTGGAGAAAACGACATTATTCTTGATAAAGAAATAAATATAATAAAATAACTATTGCCCAAAAATCCCTATAAAATCATTGTCATTTAAAATAAACTGCTGTAGAATACCTCACGGAAATTAAAACACATTTAATTCCAAGTACGTTAAAAAAATAAAATGAGAGGAAGGGGTTATTTTGAAAGGAAACGTTATTTTAAACGACCAAAAGTTAGTAGAAAATCTTGAGGATGGAGCCAAAAAACTGCTGTATTTTTTATCAGAGCTGATAGGAAAAGATATTAATCTATTCTATTCAACCAAAAATAAGATAAAAAATAAAAAAATAGCAAATAGTTTTTGTATCCATATTTTTTCCTCACCTGTTTTCGCTATACAAAAGACTCAGCAAAGAATTAACAGACTGTTTGGAATAAGACTGGGAGGTAATCAAAGCAATTCAAAGCAACATTCATCTAGAGGTAATTTTATTCAAGATTTTGAAGGCCAAATAGCCGGAGAAATAAATGGAAATAATATTTACATTCTTTTTGATCTTATTCACGGCAACAGTCAAGAGTTATTACTATATTTATTTTTCCAGAAATATCTCGAAATTAAATGCGGTAATCTATTAGAAAAGTTTCAACGATATGAGATAGACAGTCAAAAAAATAAATATGTAACAATTTGCCAAAGACGAATATCCGAATCAATTAGAGACAGTAATAATGAAATCAACAAAATCCAAAAAGAAATTAAGTCTTCTCAACAGAGAATAACTGAATTAGTTCAAAAATTAACACCGTTACAGATTTCGACACAATTTCTGGAAGAAAACAAAAGCCAAAAAATAGTTAACATTGAAAGAGATTTTGAAAAAATACAACAGATGGAAGATGTTAGGAATATCATTATTTACGAAGACAGAATCAGTATCTTCACTAATCCAATTTATATAGATTATGAAGATGAAGAATATTACATCGGTAATTTTCTAATGGAAATATTCATCAATGGTAGCAATGGTGGCGTTATGTGTCGCAACTTAAACAATCGTCGAGGAGAATACGATCATCCTCATGTATCCGGCGGAAGTTGTTGTTTTGGAAACATCACTGATGCCGTAAGTAAATTAATTGGAGAAGGTGAATTTGTGCCGTTAATCATTGTTATGATTAAATTTCTCAAATCAGTCAATCCCGGCAATTGGCATGAAAATATTGAAAAGTGGGGTTAAATTATGAAATATTATCACGAAGAACTACCAAAACTACCAGAAGTTTTAATAACACTTGCAGCTAAGAAAAAATTAGATGCTTATATCAGAAGTATTGATATTGAAATTTCCGGTTTAGGAGTTGTTGAAAAACAAAATGAAAACACTTTAATTATTACCGACATACTACTGTTTAAACAAGAATGTACTTCTTCCGACACTAAACTACAAAACAAGGATCTTTCCAATTTTTTAGTTAAATTAGTTGAAGAAGGAAAGGATACTTCCACAATAAAATTGTGGTGGCATTCTCATCATTGTTTAGGTTGTTTTTGGAGTCCAACTGACATCCACACTATTAGTCTATTTAAAAAGTCAGATTATTTCGTTTCCATTGTTGGTGATTCAAGTCAAAATTATCTCTGCAGATTAGATATTTTTAAGCCTTTAAGAATTACTCTTGAAGTGCCACTAAAACTAGTCATTCCAGAAGACCCAGTTTTGACAGCAAAGATTCAAAAAGAAGTTGACCAAAAAGTGAATAATAGAAAGACCAGAAAGAAGGTTGAAATAAAATATGAATAATTATCTAAGACAGTTAGGAATATTATCTCCAAACCAAATAGGCAACGTTAAATTAACCATGATTGGAGTTGGAGGGATTGGTTCTTTTACCACTTTTGTTCTTGCTAAAATGGGTATAAAAAATATCACCATTTATGATCACGACACCGTCGAAAGTCATAATTTACCAAATCAGTTATATCGAGACAAAGACCTCGGTAAAGCAAAAGTAGACTCTATGTTTGAGATAGTCGCTGAATTTACTGGATTCAAACCATTTCCTAAACAGGAAAAATATATCCGTCAGCCATTATCCGGCATTGTTGTCTCAGGTGTTGACAGTATGTCAGCTAGAAAAGACATCTGGGAAAGTATCAAATTCGATCCAAAGGTAGATATTTATATTGACGCCAGAATAGGAGGTGAAGTATGTAGAATTTATTCAATCAAACCTTGTGATCCAGACGACATAAGACTCTACGAAAAAACCTTGTGTTCAGAAAAAGAAACAATCAATCTACCCTGTACCTCCCAAGCAATTATCTATATTGGCACTATAGTTTCCAGTCTAATCTCAATTCAGGTAAAAAAATACCTGACAGGACAACCATTAAGCAAAGAAGTTATCTTCGATGCTAGCACCCTAAGTCTTATTACGTCTTAAAAAGGCGTTTAAGTAAAAAATATAAGGAGGATTTGTAAAATGGAAGAAATTAAGAAAGTAGAAAAGAAAGGCATTCTTGTTAAGTTGGCAATACTCGGCGAAAAAACAGAAGAGTTCTTTATGGAAACTACTAAAGAAGAAGTCATTGTAAGCAAAGTTCTTGACCGATCCGATGTGGATTTTGAGATTGAAGAGTACGATCTCAGAGTTAACGGCAAAGAAGCAACATTAGTATCAGTTTTAAAAGATGGGGATATCATTACTCTCATCCCTAACATCGACGGTGGAACAAATTAACAATAGCTGTTAATTAAAAAAACACCAAGATGAAACAAAACCCGACAAGTTTTTATAAGTTTATACTTATACAAGCTTGCCGGGTTTTTTCATACCTAAAATGCTACAATCCCTTAATAAATAATTGAATAGTTCTTCAAAAATGAAAGCAAATATTTCCAAAAAAGAAGTTGAATCAAAAAAAGAATTATTAAAAGTTCTTTCAGAAACAGACTCTTTTTTAATTCCTCATAAATTAAAAAAAATTATCCCTGGATACAAAAAGTTTAAACGTCATCCAGACAAAAGGGGGATATGGTCCTTATCTAAAAACAATTTAGCTGATCACTATTCCAAATACGACAAAATATTTATTCTCTATAATGGAATAGCCGCCAGTGGAAAAGACGCTATCCGCCAAGAAATAAGTAGGGCCTATCCTGAATTAACCTCAACCATAATAACCACAACCTCAAGAAAACCTCGTTCAGGCGAAATTAATGGTATTGATTACCATTTCCTCGACAGTCCTCAAACCTTCAAAAAATCTATTAAAGATGGTGATTTTCTTGAATGGGTAAAACAAGGCGACCGTTTTTATGGTTTATCTAAAAAAAGTCTACAAACTGCCATAGAACATCCAGCTCCAATTGTTTTTTCTCAAATTGAAATGAGCGCTTGGTCAACATTTGAAAATCATATAAAAACTACAACCAACGGTAAAATATTTGTCTTAAAAGTTTTTGTTCTTCCCCACATGTCTTTTTCTGAATATAAAATTTGGTTAAGCCAAAAAAGAGACGATGATGTTGAAGCCAGATTAATCCGAACTAGTTGGGAAATCACCAAAGCTCCCAGAAAAGCCGATCTTATCATTGTCAATAAAATGGGAAAAACCAAAAGACCTTTAAAAAGAACTGCCAAACTAATAACTAATCAAATTTTAGAATTCTTATCACCCTAATTTTTATTCTTTTCGTGTTCAATCAAAGCCTCAATTCTCTGCCAAGTGTAATTTGGTAATTCATCTTTCATATTTTTAATTTCATCTAGAGTCAGCCACTTAATTTCTTCTTGGTCTTCTAATGGTTTTGCTTCTCCAGACTTATAAAAACACAAAAAAGTCATCATAATTACATGATGACCGCTTACTCTAATAAAGCCGTCATTATAAATAAATTCAACATTATCTTCTATTTCCAATCCAACCTCTTCCATTATCTCTCTCTTTAAAGCTTCTTCAACTATTCCTTTTCCAACCTCAGAATCCATTTTTCCTCCAGGGAAACTCCATTGACCACCAGCTTGTGGATCATCAAAACTCCTTCTAGCCAGTAAATAACTATCCCCATTTTTAACTATCCCAGTAACAGCAACCACATGGGTAACAATATCATTTTCATTCATAAACAATATTATCAAAAAAAATATTTTAAATTAATCTTTAATTAATAAAACCAAAGTCTTGTATAGAGAAAAATAAAAATGTAATATTAATATGTATTAACTATTACAAATAGTTAACTAAATATGGTAAAAAATTTTGATATTTACTATCGTCGACTTTTTGAAACTGCCAAAGATGGAATTGTCTTGATCGATTTTAAAAATGGAGCAATATTAGACGTTAATCAATTTTTGATTGACCTACTTGGATATTCTAAAAAAGATTTAATAGAAAAATACTTTTGGGAAATTGACGCTTTAAAAAATATTGTCAATTCAAAAAAGAACTTTTCAAGTTTACAAAAAAGAGAATATATCCATCTTGATAATTCACAACTCAAAACAAAAACCGGTAAAAAAATCAATGTTGAATTTATTGCTAATGCTTATCCTGTAGGCAACAAGAAAATAATCCAATGTAATATTCGAGATATTAGTACTCGTAAGCAAACAGAAGAAAAACTTAAATATTCTATATCTCTATTAAATGCCTCTCTAGAATCAACAGCCGACGGAATTTTAATAGTAGACATTAATGGAAAAATTTCAAAATGGAATAAAAAATTTGTTGATATGTGGAAAATTCCAGAAGAAATACTTTCAACTTCTGATGATCAAAAAACTATAAAATATGTCCTTTCTCAAATTACCAATCCAAATAATTTTTTAGCTAAAATTAAAAAATTATACGAACATCCAAGAACAACCAGTTTCGACCAAATCGAATTTTTAGACGGAAGAGTCTTTGAACGCTATTCTCAATCTCAAAAAATTGGGAAAGACATAGTAGGAAGAGTTTGGTCATTTCGCGACATAACCAATAAAAAAAGAGCAGAGTTAGAAATTAGTAAATTTTCAAAAGCAGTTGATAATGCTTGCGACACAATTATTTTCACCGACATAAAAGGCAACATTATTTATGTAAATAAATCTTTAAAAAAAACCTTTGATTACTCACAAAAAGAAATACTCAGTTTACATATTTCTAAACTCTGCGCAGACCCAGAAAAATCAAAAAAAATTTTTTTAGATGTGATTAAAAATGATCTTTGGGAAGGAGAAACAATCTCACTTAAAAAAAACGGTAAAATTTTTTACTCCAGATTAAGTTCATCCACCATTAAAGACCAAGAAAATAATATCATTGGAACCATGGACATCATTACCGATATAACCCATGAAAAAGAAATCGATAAAATGAAAACAGAATTTGTCTCACTATCTTCCCATCAATTAAGAACTCCCATAACTAGTATTAACTGGATTACTGAAATGTTTCTTAATGGAGATTTTGGGGAACTTAATAAAGAACAAAATGAAAGTATTAAAATGATAAATAAATCTAGTAGACGAATGGCAGAGCTCATTGACGCCTTACTAAATATTTCTCGTTTAGAACTTGGAAATTTTTCTATCAATCCAGAACCACTTATTTTAAGAAACATAATAGATGACACCTTAAAAGAATTAAGCTATGCCATTTTAAAAAAAGAAATAATAATTAAAAAAAATTATCAAACCAAAATATTAAAGATAAATACCGATCAAACTCTTCTAAGAATCATTTTACAAAATATAATTTCAAACGCCGTATTCTACACTTTACCAAAAACTTCAGTAACTATAAAAACTTTTATCAAAAAAGACTATTTTATAATTAAAGTAATTGATCAAGGTATAGGTATTCCCAAAGAAGATTCCTCAAAAATTTTTACCAAACTTTTCCGATCCAGCAACGCTCAGTCATATAAAACCGATGGCAATGGATTAGGCCTTTATATAACCAAATTAATAATTGATTCCCTTAACGGCACTATCCATTTTGATTCCACCATTAACAAAGGAACTAGTTTTTATATAAAAATACCAATAAAAAGTGTCCCTCCTAAAAAAAGCGACAAATCATTGGTAGTGACAAAAAATAATAATTTAAAAATTTAAAAAAAGATGGATAAAAAAATATTAATAATAGAAGATGAAGAATCAGTGACATACAGTATGGATATTAAATTTGGATTAATACCAGATTTAAAAATATTTCATGCCAAAAACGGAGAAGATGGTTTAAAAATAGCTTTAAAAGAGAAACCAGATCTAATTATACTAGATATAATTATGCCCAAAATGGATGGTATAGAAATGCTGAAACAATTGCGTCAAGACAGTTGGGGTAAAAATACTGATGTCATGGTTTTATCTAATTTATCCAACCAAGACAAAGAGTCAGAAGCAAAAAATTTAGGAGTAAAAGACTATATTATCAAAGCAAACTACAACCTCAACGATATTATGGACAGAGTAATTAATAATTTAAAAAAATAAAATGGAGCGGGTAGGGGGAATCGAACCCCCGCCGAAAGATTGGAAATCTTTCGTTCTACCACTAAACTATACCCGCAAAACTGAACTAAGGTAATTTTACCAAATTTTTTGAAAAATTAAATCTTAATAATGATCATCTCAATGCTTCTGGCAACTTTTTGACAATAATCCACTATATTTTCATCATCTCTAAATTTAATATAGAATAAATAGATGGCTCCACATTCCAAGTTAAAAATTAATAAAATATTCCTAACAATTAACCTTTGTCTATTTATATTATTCGTTTGTATTTTCTTAAAAAAAGACAGTATCTTTTATTTTCGTCCAACCACCACTTCGTCTTACTTCCAAGAAAAACAAACCCTCTTTGAAAATCTCCCTCAATCAAATAGCGATATTTATTTTTTAGGCGACAGTCTCACTGACGGCTGTGAATGGAATGAGCTATTCTCAAACTCAAAGATAAAAAACAGGGGAATAAATGGAGACACCACCCAAGGAGTCCTAAATCGAATCAACCAATTAACTCAATCAAAACCACCAAAAATATTTTTAATGATAGGAATAAATGATTTACTCAATAATCTTGATCAAGACAAAATTTTGAATAACTATCAAGAAATAGTTAAAAATATTAAAAATAACTCTCCAAATACTAAAATTTATATTCAAAGCATCTTACCAATGAACTTTGAAATAGATAAAACCAAACGCCAAACAGATAACACAAAAATTTCAAAACTAAATAACAACCTAAAAAACATTTCCGATAATTCAAAAGTTTTCTATATTGATCTTTACTCTTCCTTCATAAATTCATCAAACCAATTAAATCCACAATACACACTGGATGGAATTCACTTAAATGGAAAAGGCTACTTAATCTGGAAAAACCAGATCTCAAAATATATCAACAAATAAACTTGTCGGGGATACAGGATTCGAACCTGCAACCTCACGGTCCCAAACCGTGCACGCTAGCCAATTGCGCCAATCCCCGAATATTGTTTAACCTCCTTTTTTAAGGGAGGTGGTCTGCTTTTTACAGACCGGAGAGTTTAGTCTCCTATGTGCCGCTGGCGGGGATCGAACCCACACGCTTTTTGAGAGCACAAGATTTTAAGTCTTGCGTGTATACCAGTTTCACCACAGCGGCAAATGTGCATTTATTATAACAAGATATTGATAATATGTAACACCTAGAAAGTCATTCAAGTCCTGGCCAAGATTTTGGTATAATCTGAGTCATGTTAACTAAACCTACTTTTGTTCCAGTCGGTACTCAAGCCACCGTCAAATCACTTTCACCAGAAGAACTAGAAGCTATTGGTGTTGAAATATTTTTCTGCAACACCTACCATCTTTACCTTCGACCAGGGGATAAAGCCATTAAAAAATTCGGTGGACTTCACAAATTCACCCGATGGAATGGCGATATTATTACTGATTCAGGCGGTTTCCAAGTCTTCTCACTAGGAAAAGACCATAATGGTGCCGGCAAATTAGTAAAAATAACCGAAAATGGAGTTGAGTTCAGATCTCATCTTGATGGTTCTCTTCATTTCTTTACTCCAGAAAAATCAATTCAAATTCAACATAATCTAGCCGCCAATTATATTATCGCCTTTGATGAATGCACCCCATATCCAGCCACCAAAGAATATGCCCAAAAAGCTTTAGACAGAACTCACCGTTGGGCCGTCAGATCCCTAGATGAACACAAAAGATTAAACAAAAAACTTGGCCAAGATATAAAACTTTACGGAGTTGTTCAAGGTAGTTATTTCAAAGATTTAAGACAACAATCAGCAGAATTCATCAGCAGCCTCGATTTTGATGGTTTAGCTATTGGTGGAGTCTCGGTCGGAGAACCAAGAGAAAAAATGAGACAGGCAGTTGATTGGGTTTTACCAATCCTTTTAAAAGCTAACAAACCAATTCATTTATTAGGAGTAGGGGAAGTAGATGATCTTTTCCATTTTTTTGGTCAAGGAATTACCTCAATGGACTGCACTCTACCAACTCGTCTAGCCAGAGGCGGCCAATTTTTACATCGAACCGGTAATCCAAAGCACGATACCAAAAACAAATTCAAAGACCAAATCATGCATCAAAAATACAAACTTGATCAAACTCAACTTGATGAAGGTTGTAATTGTCCAACTTGTCAAAAATACGACAAAGCTTATATTCATCATTTATTTAAAACTCAAGAATTACTCGGTTATAGGCTCATGACTCTTCATAATATTTATTTCATGACTCACACTACCCAATTAATCAGAGATGCGCTAAAAGAAGGCAAATTAGATCAATTAAAAAAAGAATGGCTTGGTAAAATATAATATGTCTAAAATAATTTTAGTTACCGGCGGAGCAGGGCATGTAGGTTCACACATAATAGAACAACTTGTCAAAGATCCGAGCAATAAAGTAATTTCGCTTGATAATTATTTTAACGGTAGCACTGATAATCATATTGCTGGAGCTGAATATCGCCAAGGTCATACCAAAAACATTGATGAATTAATTCCTGAAACACCAGATGTCGTCTTTCATCTTGGTGAATATGCCCGCATCGCCCCTTCTTTTGATGATGTTGAAAAAGTTTTTGATATGAATACTGTTGGTACTTTTGCCGTCGTTGAATTTTGTCGAAAAAGAAAAGTAGGCAAATTAGTCTATGCCGCATCTTCAACTAAGTTTGCTACCAATGGTGAAGAACGCCATGCCAATCCATACTCTTTTACCAAAGCTAATAATGTTGACCTAATTAACAATTATGGCAAATGGTATAACCTTCCTTACGCTATTTGTTATTTCTACAATGCCTACGGACCACGCGAAAAAGGAGAAGGAAAATACGGTACTTTAATTGCTAAATATCAAGATATTTACCTAAATAACGGTAAATTTACCGTAAACAAACCTGGCACTCAAAAACGTAACTTTACCTATGTTGGTGATTTAGCCAGAGGTATTATTTTAGCCGCCGAAAAAGGAAATGGTGATGGTTATACATTAGGTAGTAAAAAAGAATATCCCATTATTGAAATAGCCCAAGCTTTTGGCGGACCAATCGAGTATAAAGACGGCTATCCTGGCCGATCCGAATCTGGAGAAGCCCCAAACAAAGCTCGTGAAGAACTTGGTTGGGACACCACCATCAATATCATCGATTACATAAAAGATTTCATTAAAAAACATCCACGTAAAGATAAATAATGTCCAAGACTTTTTTAGCTATCAACTTCGGCTGTAGAGTTAATATGGCTGAAACCAATCAATGGTCCCAAACCCTAATCAATCAAGGTTATTCTCCATCTACGACCTACGATCTACCATCTATTATCTTTATTAACACTTGTTCTATCACTAAAAAGGGAGACATTGAGTCTTTAAGTAAAGTCCGAATTTTACATCAAAAATATCCCAAAGCAAAAATATACGTCACTGGTTGTGCTAATTTAGAAAAATTGAAAGACATTCCCAATATTATTATTTATAAAAATGATCAAAAAGAAGAGATATTAGAAAAACTAAACTCCTTTTATACTCCCCAAATCAAGGATAAATTTAGCCATACAAACCGATTTTTACTAAAAGTTCAATCAGGTTGTTCCCAATTTTGTTCTTATTGTATAGTTCCCCAAAAACGCCCAAAACTATGGTCTTTACCAACAGAAGAAGCCATAAAAACTATAAATTCAGCCATCAGTAATGGTTACAAAGAAGTCATAATTACTGGTGTCAATTTAAACCAATACCAGTTTGGTTTTTCTAATTTAGTTGAAAAACTCTTAGAAGAAACCAATATAGAATTAATCAGTTTTGGATCGATTCCCATCAATTGCATCGATAATAAGTTTATAAGCTTACTTAAAAATCCAAAATATAAAAATAGATTTTCTAACTTCTTTCACATTCCAATTCAATCCGGTTCAGATAAAATATTAAAATTAATGAACCGCCCTTATACTCAAAAAGACATTTTACAAACTTTTAATAAAATTAAAGAAATATTTTCCCCTCTTGTTAAAGAGGGGATTAAGGGGAGATTTGAAAATAAAAAAGATTTGTCTTTCGGTACTGACATCATTGTTGGTTTCCCTGGTGAAACAAATTCCGATTTTCAAGAAACATTAGATATTTGTAAAACCATTGGTTTCAAAAAAATTCATTGTTTTAGATATTCTTCCAGACCAAACACTTTAGCCAAAAATTATTACGATTCTCAACCAAAAATTGACAAAGAAATATTAATCAAAAGAAGCCAGCAAATTCGTAATCTCCCAACAAAATTATCCAATAATTAGAGCAAATTTAAATATGGTGGTTTACAAATCAGCCATTACGAACTACCATACACTAACTTTTTCCGCGTTTTTAACTTGTGTAAGAAACACGGTTTAATTATTATTAGTTCAAATAATTAAATATGATAGAAGCAATAAAATATTCCCCAGTTGATGGGAAAACAATAATTTCAAGTGAAATCCTTGAAACAGGCCAAAGAGGTGGACAAAAAAGCAGTAGAGAAAATTTAGGAATTGCCTACGAAGGAACCGATAACGGTGGAACTATAACCATCATCACCAATAAAGGAGAATCCAACTGCCATAAATTCAGAATGTCTTTAGTTGAAGGTTCCGAAATAGAATCAAAAGATTTAGGATTAAAGATTATTGCTAGATAATCTATCTTCCAAACCAAACTTCCATTTCATCAAAAACTTTGAAGCTAAAAGATACTTCCTGCCCTGGAAATCTTGCTTCTTTACCCCAAATATAAGCTTTACTCACATCATCTCTCATCTGATTAGATATTCTTCTCAAGACTTCATCTAAAGTGTCAGTATTTTTTACGATTAATGGATCACTCTTATCAGCTTCACCGCTTCTGTCTTTTTTCAAATAAACCCTAACTAATCCTAATCCTTGCCAGACTCTCTCTTTAAATTCTTCAATTCCCATTTCTTCATTAACACACATCTTTAAAACATCATGTGGAATTTTTTTCAATTCCTCAGGTTTTGCCAAATCCATTTTAGTCACTATTTTCACTGCCGGCATGTAAGTTCTAGATTTAACCAATCCATCAATCAACTTGTCCATGCTATGTATTTTTTCTCCAAGTTGAATCACCGCATTATCCAAACCCATTTCCTTAGCAATATCAACCACAATTTTTTTGTCAAAGGAATTGTAGGGATCAATCACTTGAATTGAACCCCTTTCAGTTTTAATAATCGACATTTTTGGCGGCCTAGTATTCAATCTAACTCCAGCTTTATATATTTCGTCAGAAACCACATCCAACCAATCTATTCTATTAATATCCGTCATCAACACCACCAAATCCGATGCTCTAATAACTGAGATAACTTTTCTACCAAAACCCTTATTCCCAGCAGCCCCTTCAATAATTCCCGGCAAATCCAATATTTGAATATCCACACCCTTATATTCCATCATTCCAGGCACTACCCCTAGTGTAGTAAAGTCATAATTACCTATTTTTGATTCAGCATTTGTAACTTTATTAAGTAACGTTGATTTTCCTACACTCGGCAATCCCACCAAAACCACTGAAGCATCACCAGAATGTTTGATAGCGTATCCAACTCCACCGCCACCACCCTTATTCATTGGCCCTTCAAGTTCGTCCTTAAGTTTCGATAATTTAGCTTTAAGAAGTCCATGATGATGTTCACTCGCCTTATCATAAGGCGTGTCATGGATCTCTTTCTCAACCCGAGCTATCTTCATTTTAATAATATCTTCTTTTTTCATTTGTTAGAATTAGAAATGTTTTTAGTTTTTGTTTTAATTTTTACCTTGATTTTTAGTAGACCTATTTTAGCATCCGATAACATCTTCGGTCTGCATCTTACTCAACCCCAAGATATTAATTCAGCCCATCTTATAATTAATTCTTCAAATGGTGATTGGGGTTGGACAACTATTGTTATCAGAACCGACCAGCTTGATCGTCAAACATGGCAGGACTTTTTTGATAATTGCCGAAAGTACCATATTATACCAATAATAAGGCTTTCTACAAAATCAGAAAATGAAAATTGGAAACAACCAGATGAATCAGACATTGATAATTTAGCTAATTTTTTAGATTCCTTAAATTGGCCAAACGAAGAAAGACACATTATTTTATTCAATGAAATTAATCATGCTTCAGAGTGGGGAGGGGAATTAAACATAAAAAAATACGTTGATTTATCAATTTATGCCTCCAAAAAATTCAAATCATTAAATCCAGACTATTTAATCTTAAGTTCCGGTCTAGATTTAGCCGCTCCAAACGATCCTCCAAAATTCATGTCGGCCGACAATGTCTATAAAGAGATATACAGTTACAAACCAGAATATTTTGACAACATAGATGGGATAGCTTCCCACTCTTACCCAAATCACGGATTTGTTGGACTTCCTTCGGACACTGGACAACACAGCGTTCGCGGTTATCAATGGGAATTAGATTTTATAAAAAATTTGGGAATTTCCAAAGATTTTCCTATTTATATCACTGAAACAGGCTGGCCTCATCACGAAGGTTGTGATAAAAAAAATGGATTTTATACCAGTGTAACCACTGCCAACTTCTTAAAAATCACCTTAGATATGTGGGCCAAAGACAAAAGAGTTCAAGCCGTCACCCCATTTATCTATAACTATCCAAACACCCCCTTCGATCATTTTTCTTGGGTTGATAAAGACGAAAAATTATACACAGAATACCAACAGATAGTTGATATGCCCAAAAATAAAAATACCCCAATTCAAACAACCAAATACGAAATAACTAAAATGTATGTGCCTTTCATTATTTTTAATGACACTCAACAAGAAGGTTACATAACCATCAAAAATACCGGTCAATCAATTTGGGGTGAAACCAAATTCTGTTTACAGCCAAATTCAACACCAAACGTAACCATTGATTCTCTGTGTACTGATGACAATAAAATACTTCCAAATCAAGAAAAAACCTTTAATTTTAAATTTAAAATTAATAAATTGGCTAACTATCAAAAAGAAACTTATATTGGTTGGCAAAACCTCTCAACTTTTGAGATTGCACCTTTCGATAAAAATGCTACAATCTACCATCCAAAAATAAATTTTTTAGATAGAATAACAAGCTTCTGGAAAGCTGTCTTTTCTGGTAAAATACCACTATAAGTCCTCATAGCTCAGTTGGATAGAGCGCTTCCCTTCTAAGGAAGAGGTCGCAGGTTCGATCCCTGCTGAGGATACACAATCAGAAGGGCATGCGCCCATAGCTCAATGGATAGAGCACTAGTCTTCGGAACTAGTGATGGGGGTTCGATTCCCTCTGGGCGTACACTATTTTTTGGGTCTGTAGCTCAGTCGGTAGAGCGATCGCCTCTTAAGCGATTGGTCGCGGGTTCGAATCCCGCCGGACCCACATTGAGACAACCCGCCGCAGTGTTGAAATTGGTATACAAGCACGGCTTAGGACCGTGTGGGGAAACCCATGGAGGTTCAAGTCCTCTCTGCGGCACACTATTTAGACAAATTTGCTAAAATTAAGCATGCCTTCATTGCTATTTGCAATTCTATTCGCTTTATTAACTAAACCAACTTTTGCCCAAGAATCGACTCCTTCTGCTCAAATAGAATCCACTCAATCAGCCCAGCTTTTCGATCAATATAAAAAAGACTACCAATTTCAAGTCAAAACCTATCAAGATTCTTATTCCAAATACCTTTCCAAAAAACAAATAAACCTCCAATATGGAACCGCCACCACCAAAAACGATGAATTTTTATCCTTAAAACAAGCCACCATAGATCGAAATAAAATGGTTAAGGCTTACTTAATGGCCATAAGAGTTCGTCTAAATGAATATAAAACAAACAATCCAGAAGAAACCCAAAAAGCCCAAGACAACCTTTCTCAAACCGAACAATGGCTAGATGAACAAAACCAAAAATTAGACACCATCAGCGTCTCTTCTGGTATTGAAACATTAGCCAATGATTTCAAGGAAAAATATTATAATATTCAAAAATTCATCTATACCGCTCTTGTTGATTATCGTCTCAATCTAAACACTCAAACTTTAACCGAAATAACCGATCTTAGAAATATCATTCAAAGCCAACCCCAAAATCTTGATCAAAATAAAATTTATTACGATGAAATTGAATCAAAATCCCAATCTTTTTTATTATCTCAGCAAAATGCTTTCAATCTAACCAAAAAAGAATCAGTAGTTCCTATTAAATTTCTTAATTTTTACCCAGACGCCACAATCGAACTTGATAATGCTAAAAAATATCTGTCAGAAATATTTGCTGATTTAAAAACAATTATTACCAAGATAAATAACTAAAACTATGGATAATCTTATTTTTCAAAACATAGACACCTCTGAGAACAATCCAATTCAAGCTGAAAAACCAGTAAAAACCAAAACTCATTTAAATAAAAAAATTATTTTACTAATCTCATTAGCCTCAGTAATCATCATTTTATTAATCATCAGCGCAATAGTTTCCAGATCAAGACAAAATACTAATCAATCCAATTTAAACAATATTCCAACCGTTACAACTTCTTCAAACATAAACCAAGAAAATCCAATACCAACCCAATTTGTAGAAAAATTTAATCAAATAGAGAAAAAGCTTGTTAATACACCAGACCTTCTGCCACCAGAAATAGACCTAAAAATGGGATTAAATTAAAAATGAAATCTTATTTTCTTGATAAATAAGAACCTGTTTCAGTATTTACCAAAATTTCTTCACCAACTTTTATGAATAAAGGAACTTGAACTTTTGCTCCTGTGTCCAAGATAGCCAATTTTGTTGCTGAAGTTGCAGTATCACCCTTAACTGAGTTTTCCGCCTCAACCACAATACAAGAAATGCTTTTTGGTAAACCTACTCCAACCGGATTTTCATCATAAAACTTAATTCTATACAAAAGACCTTCTTTTAAATAAACCTTATCATCGCCAATAACTTCGGCAGGAACCATATATTGTTCAAATGTTCTTGGTTCAATAAAAACATAACTTGAACCATCAAAATATGAATATTCTGCTTCATGTGTTTCCACAATCACTTCTTCAACTTTTTCACCAGACTTATAAGTATTTTCAACCACTCTTCCAGTATATAAATTTTTCAATTTTGTTCGATAAAAAGCTGAACCCTTTCCAGGGCTAACAAAAAAAGTATCCACCACCATATATGGCTCTTCGTGGAAAATAATATATATTCCTCGTTTGAATTGTGCTGTTGAAATCATTCCCATGGCCGTTATTTTACATTATTTAACCCTTTCTTCAAAGGGGGGTAAAGACAAATTGAGATCAAAAAAAATCCCAGAGTATGCTTTTTAGAGGAGCCACCCCGGGACCTGACAGGTAATATATCAAAATATTATAGACAAGTCAACATATAAATCTGTTACACATCAAAAGTCACCACTTTTCATCTCTTCAATGAACTGATTTACTCCAGCAGCCCAGGAACCATTTGAGCTTGGACAATATTTTTTCATAATCAGCTCTGGAGTGTTGTATCCTTTATCAAAATATTCACGTTTTAAATACTCTGCATAGCTCTTAAGAGATAACTCATAATTATCAAATTTAAGTGTCCCTGCTTTATTAATTCCATAACCCCAACAATTGTGTGAACCTTCTGGAATTTTTTTACACAAATTAGACTCCTGTTGTGCAATAGCCACTATCCAATAGTATTCATAACCATAATCTTTTGACAATTTATAAATCAAATCAGAATAAGGGGCTAGGGGAGAATGATACTTTTCTAAATATTTTCTAATCAACAATGGTCTAGCATCTTCACCAGCAACCTCCGACGTCATCACCATATTATTTTTATCGTTACCAATTAATAAATTAACCTCATTTCCAAAATTAGTAGCTCTAATAGTTCCATGATCTTTAAGTCTTACCAAAGCAAACATCTCCGTATATAAAAAGACCATAGTAAATAGCCCAAAAACTACAAAAAAACCGAATCTATTTATTTTATTTCCTGATTTTTGCATCACTATTTATCATGTTATCATAGACTTACTTATGAAAACAAACGAAAAAGACATAAAAAAAATGGCCGACAAAACCTTTGTCATCAATATCACCATCAAAAAAGATGACGTTTTAAAGGAATACCAAAACTCATTAAAATCAGTTCAATCTGAATTTTCCAGTAAGGGTTTTAGAAAAGGTAAAGTACCTTTAGATGTCGTTGAACAACAAGTTTCACAAGAACACATTATCGAAGACGTAGCCAGTAATTTAATTTCCAAAGCTTACAGTGAAAAAATTCAAGAATCTGGTTTAAAACCAATTATCCAACCTCAAGTTAACTTCAAAAATCCACCAGCTTCATTCGAAAAAGATTGGGAAATAGAATTAACTGGATGTGAATTACCAGAACTTAAGTTAAATGAAAAATTCGCTGCTGAAATCAAAAAAATAAACGCTGCTGAAAACAAAGAAGAAAATAAGACAATAGATGAGATGATCGATGTTTTAGTAAAAAACAGTAAAGTTGAATTACCTTCAATTCTAGTCGATAGCGATATCCAACACCATTTTAATCATTTAGTTGAGCAAGCTAACCAAGCTGGAACAACTATTGATCAATATTTAAAAGATAAAAAACAAACCATAGAACAATACAAAGAGACTCTTAAATCTCAAATTGAAAAGGAATGGACAATTAATTTAGCTATTTCTAAAGTCGCCGAAAACCAAAAAATTGAGATCACTCAAAAAGAAATAACTGAGTTAACTTCCAATAATCCACAACTAGCCTCTAATATTAATTTTGTTCACTATCTTTTGATTCAACAAAAAGTTTTCGAATACCTTAAAACTCTGTTATAATACGGAATTATGGCAGGTGGATTTGGCTATCAAAAAAACCAAAAAAACAATCTAAATAAAAACGAACTAGCTCCTTCTTCTCAAGGAGTAGATAACGCGCCAAAATTTAGTTTGAAAGGTATTCTAAATCTAGGCCAATCCATTGAAATCAACAAACCCCAAAAAATTGACTCTACTTGGAAAAAAGAAACTCTTTTCGGTGAAAATTATCTTCAAAAACAAGAAGAAACTTTAATTAGACAACAGCAAGGCGAACTTCAACAAGAAATCAAAGATCTTAGTAATGAAATCAAAAAACTAGTTAATTCTGCCCAAAATTTAGAAGTTGAAGTTGAAAAAGCCGCCCTTGAGTCAATTATTGAAGTAAACGAATACCAAATTAGTTTTCTTAAAAGAATTAAAAATCTAATTATCGATTTCACTCAAAATATTTCCGAATCAAACATTTGGATATCTGCCCTTAATAATAAAAAACAAAAACGTAATGCTTTCTGGAATAAAGCCAAAAGTAAAAATGGGGGAGAACAATACTTAATGAGCAGTGAGCACTCAGCTTCAAGATCTGCAAATTAATTCTTTTTTTAAATCAAACTTTAGGTTATACTTCCTAATATCCGAGTCTATAGCTCAGTTGGTTAGAGCGCTTCGTTGACATCGAAGAGGTCAGAGGTTCGAGTCCTCTTAGACTCACATTTAACATTAAACAAACTTTTCCTTCTCGAGCAGTTTTTTAATTTCATTAAATTGAAATTCAATTTCCCTTAATTTAGACAAAATAGAAATCTCTGTTGTTTCCTCTAAAAAAAAGTTAAGAGGTTGGTTTGTAATCTTGGAAATTTTTTCAATAACATTAAGTGGAGGATTAGCTCGATTCGATTCATAAGCTGAAATCGACTTATCACTAACACCCATTGCCTTAGCCAACTCTTCTTGAGTTATCCGTTTAATTTTGCGAGCTGCCTTAATTTTTTGACCAATTTTTAACATTTACTTATTGACACTAAAACTCTAATATGATTAGATTTTTATATAATAAAATGAAGAAAATTCTCCTCATAATTACTAATAATAAAACTAGGCAATTATATCATGAAATATTTTTCTCCAAAGGAATTGAGGCCATTCCTATGGCCGAATTATCGATTTCCATGGTGCTCATGACTCTAAATAAATTCGATCTAGCTATTCTAGATGCTGATCAAAATCCACTAGAAACAGAAATATTCTTAAGACTTCGCCAAGAACACAACAGTCTTTCTAAAACAAAACTCGTAATCTTAACAAAAAACATTAACTTCAACCCACAAATCAACAAAAACGATATATTAATCAACACTTCAAAAATATCCACCGAAATCATTGTTAAACAGATAGAAAATAAGTGTGGTATTTAGTACAATTTAATAGTGAGGAAAATAAAATCTATTCAATTAAATCTTCGCCCACGAGAAAGATTAATGAAATACGGAGTAGAAGCGCTAGATATTGATGAATTATTAGCCGTTATATTAATCACCGGAAATCGATCATTACCACTTTCCAAAATTGTCTCAAAAATCTCTTCAATAATAAAAAAAAGTGACAATCTCAAAAAAGATTTGTTAGAAATCAACATCGGTCAAAGCAAAACTGCCCAAATATTAGCCACCTTAGAAATAGGCAGAAGATTATTTAATCAAAAGATAATCACTATAAATTCACCAAAACAAATACTTGGACTTTCCTATGAAATCATTAATCAAGATAAAGAATCAGTTTTATGTTTTTATCTAAATGGACAAGGGGAACTTCTCCAAAAAGAGCTGGTTGCTATCGGTTCAGTAAACAAAGCCAACCTTCTTCCCCGAGATATATTCAGTCTAGTTAAAAATCTGCCAATAGTTTCAATAATTTTAGTCCATAATCATCCATCAGGGAATCTCGAGCCGTCAAAAGACGACATTAATTTTACTCACAGAATAAAATCAGCAGGGGACATTCTCGGTATAAAATTACTCGACCATTATATTGTTTCCAAAAACGGCTGGAGCAGGATTCCTCTTAATGATTAATAGCCAATAAGGAAATTATTAGTACTTTATTTATACTGATTTAATCCCTATAATACCCGTTAAAGATGAACTTTATTGTTTGCACTACCAGAAAAACTACATTGCCCAACAAGGCATAGTTTTCTTTTGCTTTGATTGGGCTTCCCACTTTTTGTTAAAATAGTTTATTCACATTTATGTCACAACCACAAAACAATCAAAATTCAGATCTCCATCTTATTCGTCATTCAGCCGAGCATGTTCTAACTCAAGCCATGCAACGCTTATTCCCTAACCAATTTTTAATGGCCATGGGACCAGCCACCGATGATGGCTTTTATTTCGACTTTGAGCCAATCAACGATTTTAAAATCAGCGAAGAAGATTTTCCTAAGATCGAAGCTGAAATGGCTAAAATTGTCAAAGAAAATTTGCCAATAATTAGAAAAGAAATCAGCCTTGATGAAGCTAAAAAACTTTTTGCCGCTAACCCATACAAAATGGAATGGCTAAACTCTATCCAAGATAGGCTTGACTCGACACCAGGCGGTGGAGAAGTCATTACAATTTATTCAACTGGCGATCAGTTTGTCGATCTCTGTGCCGGTCCTCACCTTCGTTATACAAAACAAATCAAAGCTTTTAAACTCCTTTCTATTGCTGGTGCCTATTGGCACGGTGATGAAAAAAATAAAATGTTAACCAGAATCTACGGAACCGCTTTTGATTCAAAAGAAGCTCTTGAAGAATATCTTCACAATATTGAAGAGGCAATTAAAAGAGATCACCGAGTTTTAGGTCAAAAACTAAAATTATTCACCATTTCCAAACTAATCGGAGCCGGATTGCCATTAATGCAGCCAAAAGGCATGATCATCAGAAGCGAAATCGAAGATTATCTTTGGCAACTTCACAAAAATAAAGGTTACTCACGAGTTTGGACTCCACATTTAGCTAAAGAAGAATTATATATAACCTCTGGCCATGCTGAAAAATTTGGTGATAATCTCTTCCGAGTTCAAGGTAAAGAAGAAAAATTCTTCTTAAAACCAATGAACTGTCCTCATCACATGCAAATTTTTGCCGATAATCAATTCAGCTACAGAGACATGCCCATTCGCTATTTTGAACCAGCCACTGTTTATCGAGATGAAAAATCAGGTGAATTATCAGGATTAACTCGAGTCAGAGCCATCACTCAAGACGATGGTCATTTATTCTGTCGAATATCTCAACTAGAAGAAGAAATCTCCACTATAGTTTCCATTATTAAAGATTTTTACACTACTTTTGGTATGATCAGCGACTATTGGGTCAGACTATCCATCAGAGGCCCTAAAGGTAAATATTTAGGTTCAGATGAAGTCTGGGAAAAAGCCGAAGGTGCTCTCAAATTAATTTCTGAGAAAAACCAACTACCATTTGAAATCGGTATCGATGAAGCCGCTTTTTACGGTCCAAAACTCGATTTCATGTTTAAAGATTCCCTAAAAAGAGAATGGCAACTAGCCACCATCCAATGTGATTTCAATCTACCAGAAAGATTTGATTTATCTTTTGTCAATGAAAACGGAGAAAAAGAACGACCAGTCGTCATTCATCGAGCCATTTCCGGATCACTAGAAAGATTTATGGGTGTTATGATCGAAAATTTTGGCGGTGCTTTCCCAACTTGGCTTTCCCCGGTTCAAGTAAAAGTTATTCCTATCACTGATGACCAAGCCGAATATGCCAAAAAAATAGAACAATCATTAATAGAAAATGATATTAGAGTTGAACTTGATGATAAGTCTGAAACCATGCAGAACAAGATTAGAACCGCTGCTGGTGACAAAATACCATACATGATCATTCTCGGCGGCAGAGAAGCCGAAAACAACACTATTTCAGTCCGTCAAAGAGACGGCCAAGACTTAGGGACAATGACTCTTTCAAAATTTATTGATGATATTAAAACTGAGATCGTTAAAAAGAGCTTAAATCTGATAAAATAGGCAAATTATATGAGTAGTTTTAAAACCAATTCCAATCGTAAGTTTTATAAAATAAATCACTACATTAATGCGCCAACTATCAGACTTCTTAGCGATGACGGTAAACAAATAGGTGTCGTTTCAATTGAAGAAGCTCGTCAAAAAGCTATTGAAACCGGTTTAGACTTAGTTGAAATCAATGGAAATGCTCTTCCTCCAGTCGTCAAACTAATTAGTTTCTCCAAATTTAAGTATCAAGAGTCCAAAAAACTTCAAGCAGAAAAGAAAGGAATTAAGGGCGGAGACCTAAAAGAAATCCAAATGACCCCTTTTATTGGCCAAGGAGACTATGAAACTAGGCTCAAAAGATCACAAAAATTTTTAACTACTGGAAATAAAATCAAATTAAGTATAAAATTCCAAGGTCGCCAAATGAATCATCAAGAATTTGGACACACTTTAATTGAAAAATTTAAAACCGATTTAAAAGAGTTTGGTTCTCCAGAAGGTGAAGCCAAATTAATCGGAAAAAGATTAATGCTTACATTCACACCTTCTAAAAAAACTGCAGGAGTCAAAAATGAAGAAACAAAGTAAAAAACTAAGAATAAAAAAATCTGTCAGCAACAGATTTGAAATTACCAAAACCGGTAAAGTTTTGCGTATGTCATCTTTTAACCGACATTTACGCCGCAAGAAAAGCAAGAAACAACTTCGCAGACTTAAAGGTAAACATGAGGTTTTGGGTGCATTAGCAATCAAAGTTAAAAAATTATTAGGTCAATTATAAAAAATGAGAGTTAAAACAGGAACAGTGAGACGAGCTGCACATAAAAAAGTCCTTAAACTTGCCAAGGGTTTTTGGATGACACGTCACAAAAGATATAAGGTTGCTCACGAAGCCGTGATGCACGCTGGTAAATACGCCTTCAACGGCCGACGTATCAGAAGAAGAGATATTAGACAACTTTGGATTGTCAGAATTAACGCTGCTTTGAAACCTTTCGAAGTTAGTTATTCTGTCTTCATCAAATTACTTAAAGATAAAAACGTTGAATTAAATAGAAAAATGCTTTCTGAAATGTCTATTAATGATCCAAACGCCTTTAAAGCTGTTGTTGAAGCAGTCAAGTAAGGAGTTTTCTCTTTCAAAATTTAAAGCTCCCGAAAGGGAGCTTTTTTGTTACTCAAAGACATAAATAGACTTTAGGATAATTATTTTTTATAATAAACCATAAACATGGACCAAAATTTAGAAAAAATTAAAACAGATTATCAAAACAAGATCAGTCAAATAACCACTGATAAAGATTTAGAATCTATTAGAATTGAACTTTTTGGTCGTAATGGTCTAATAAACGATCTTTTTTCTAAAATCAAAGACGTTTCCCCAGAAAGTCGAAAACAATACGGTGCCAATCTCAATCAATTAAAAACTGAATTAGAAGAAATATTAAAAAATAAATCATTAAAAGTAGAGAAGGCAGATCTACATTCTCTACATAATAAAAATAATTTAACAACCACATCCCTCCCTAAGATAGGACATCTTCACCCAATCACCCAAACCGAAAGACAACTTAATGAAGTCTTTAGAAAACTCGGTTTTTCCATCTATAATAGTCCAGAAATCGTCACCGACGATTTTAATTTTACCCACCTAAATGTCCCTCAAAATCACCCTGCTCGCGACATGCAAGACACCATTTATATCAAAGAGCCAGAATATCTCCTTCGCACCCAAACCTCAGCCATAGAAGCCTATTTATTAGCTCAAAAAAGCAAAGAATTACCATTAAGAGCCGCTTTCCCTGGTTCAGTCTTTAGAAACGAAAAAGTTAATCGCAGTAATCATTTTGTTTTTCATCAATACCAAGCTGTTGTTGTTGATAAAAACATAACCATCAAAGATTTAATTGGAACCATGGATTTAATGTTCAAAACTCTCTATGGACCAGAAGTAGTCGTTCGCTACAGATCAAAATACTATCCAGAAGTCGCTCCAGGAGTTGGACCAGACATGCAATGTTTTAGTTGTCGTGGTCAAGGCTGTCCTTTATGTAAATATGCTGGTTGGATTGAAATGGGTGGATCTGGCTTAATCCATCCAAAAGTTCTAGAAATGGCCGGCATCGATCCAAAAAGTTGGTCTGGTTTTGCCTTTGGAATGGGTCTCGACCGTTGGACTATGGCTCAAAAACACATTAAAGATATTAGAACCCTTATGGGTGGAAATTTAGCCTACAAACCAAACGAACTATGAAAATAATCTATTCCCAACTCCAAAAATTTCTACCAGACCTACAAGTCGAACCAAAACAGCTTCGAGATGACCTAACCATGATTGGCCATTTCACTAATTTTTTTGAAGAAATTGACAATGAAATCGTTTTTGATTTAGATATCAAAGTTAACAGGGGAGATTGTCTTGGCTACTACGGCCTCGCCCGAGATCTTTCTGTCTACTACAACCTAGAGTTAAAACCTCCAAAATCTACGATCTACGATCTACGATCTAATTACTGTCTCCCAATTAAAGTCACCACCGACAAAGTCAAAAGAGTCATAGCTGTTAAAATTTCCGATTTAAAAAACACCGTCTCTCCTCAATGGCTTCAAACTTTTCTTAAATGTCATAACACCAATTCCATCAACACCATTGTTGATTTGACCAATTACATCATGTTCTTATATGGCATTCCTAATCATGCTTTTGATACTTCAAAATCTGGCCAAGATTTAATTTGGGAAATAAATTCAAAATTCAAAGAATTTACTAGTCTTGATGGTTCCAAACTAATTTTAGACAATAAAATATTAATGATTAATAATCCTCAAAAAGCTCTCAGCCTTAGCTTTTGGGGAGGTGAAGCTTGTGCTATTGATTCCAACACCAATGAAATTATTGTCGAATTAGCCGTCTATGATCGAAACACCGTTCGTCAAAATAGTCGACAATTAAAATCCGTCACCGAAGCCAGCGTCCGTCTGGAAAAAGATCTAGATCCAGAAGTGATTCCTCAAGCTTTCAATAACCTTGTCAATCTCATTTTGGAAAATTGCGGTGGTCAAATTAGTTCCCAAATTTTTGATCACTATCCAAACAAAACAGAAATCCCTTCAATAGAATTTGATCCAAACAAAGCATCCCTAGTTTCCGGAATCGAGATTCCTCAAGACTTTGCCATCGATTGCTTAACTCGCCTTGGATGTGAAATAAAAAAGAAAGCTTCCCTGTCAAGGGGAGATGTCGATTCATCGACAGAGGGGTTTTATATTCAAGCTCCCAGTATCCGCAAAGATATTTCCATCGAAGCTGATCTATTAGAAGAAGTAATCCGTTTTTGGGGATATCAAAAAATTCCTACCAACCAACCTTTAGTCTTCAAAGAAATCCAAGACATCACTCCAAAAGAAATTTATTTAATTGAAAAACTCAAAGATCAGCTCACTAGCCTCGGCTATGATGAAATTCTATCTTGGCCATTGGTCAACAGTCCAACCGATCAAGAAAACGTCGTTACAACTCAAAATAGCATCAACTCCGAAGCTATCTACCTTCGCCAATCTTTAACCCAATCGTTGATCAAACAATTAGACCAATATCAAAGATTTAAATTGCCAAATCCTCAATTTTTTGAAATTGGAAAAGTATTTTCCAAAGAAGGGGATAACTTTATAGAAAAAAATGCTTTGGGTCTTTATCATTACAATGCAGAACAATTACAATCAGACCTAAAAAAACTTGACCTCCCTCTTGTCAAAGAGGGATCGAGGGAGATTGATAATTTTATTGAAATTATTATTGATGATCTACTAAAAATTGATAAATATATTCCTCAAGCCGTAAATAATAATGCCATTGAACTAACTTCTCAAATTATTACCCTAGATGCCAACATCACCTTGGATACCAAAGAAGATCCAATAAATTTAATTAAAAAATATAGTCAAATAATTGGTGATAAAAATCTATGGCAATTAATCGTTACCGATATTTATCATGACACAAAAACTAATAAATATCGCTACACTTTTCAAGCCTCATATTTTAACCTAGACGACAAAACTGCTAAGAAGATCCACCTAAAATCATTTGACCTCGAATAATAAAATACGTACCAGATACACATTAGCAGTATAGATGTAAGACTGCTAATTACAGGCTATTTTTAAATTATCCCTAATGATAGGACAAAGCTATAGGGTAGTAGTTCCGACTTCTGTTGGAGTAGCAGTTGGAGTCACTTCTGGAGTAACTTGAACCACTGGAGTTGGAGTAGAATTCCAAGGAGTATTAACTCCAATCTTAATTTCTTTTTCCTGGCTATTTCCATCTCGATCAGTCGCTTTAATTTTAAGTGTGTGAGGACCATCAGACAAAGTTAAAGTTGTTTCATAAGGTTTTTCTGACCAAGATTTTTTCTCACTGCCATCAACCCAAAGTTTCATCTCCACAATCTTCATTAACGAATTAGTATGAGCCTTAACATCAAAAGTAGAACCAACAGTTGCTTGATCAGAAATGCCATCAAAGCCTAAATCAACCAAACCACCTGATCTACAAAAACCTTGAGCAGGATTATATTTTTCTTTATCTGGTTGACCAGAAATCCATTGATCAATTCCAGCCTGCCATCTATTAACATTGTCAGTAGAGACAGGATCATCTTCTTTAAAATTAAATATTTCCTTAGAATCATAATTACCACCAGCCACATCTTCTGGAGGAGCCATTCCACCTCCACCCTTACAAACCTTAGCTAAAACATGAATTGGATCAGCTATATTTGGTTGAGTTCCCTCAATAAAATAATCTTTTTTAGTAGGAAAACCATCGTGGGCCGGATAACCAGAAACAACATCAACATCAACACTTACCACTTTTTCCGGAACCACAAAATCTTGCTTAGTTCTCTTTGGAACTTCATAAAGCATTAATTTGCGCCAAATAGGAGAAGCTCCAGAAACACCAGAAGCAATTTTACCCATAGGGGAGTTGTCATTATTTCCCACCCATACCGCTGTCAATAAGTTTGGAGTCCACCCAATGGTCCAGTTATCTCTTTTATCATTAGTAGTTCCTGTCTTAACCGCCACTTGATAGTTAGGAATTATTAAGCCATTAACTGCTCCAAAAGTTAATGTTCTAGCAGTATTGTCTTGTAAAATATTAGAGATAATAAAAGCTTCTTGAGGAGTCATTACTTTTTTACCTTCAGGTGCTTTAAACTCTTCCAGAACCCTTCCATTACTATCTTCAACCTTCAAAACACCAGTCAATGTCATACTTTGTCCACCATTAGCAAAAGCTGTATAAGCTCCAGCCAAATCAATCATTTTAACTTCAGCACCTCCCAATGTAACAGCCAGACCAAACCTAGATAAATTCTCTTTAGTTGGAGCCAATGTTGTTAATCCCATATCATTTGCCAAAGTCAACATATTCTTCAATCCAACCCTAGCCAACATCTTAACAGCAGTAGTGTTAATAGAATTTCCCAAAGCATTCCTCAAACTCATTGGACCAACAAACTTACCAGTATAATTCTCTGGACTATAATCTTTCTGTCCAGCACCACCAGGGAAAGTAACTGGAGTATCCATAATCAAACTGCTAGCTGAATATCCTTTCTTAATCGCCGCCAAATAAGTAACTGGTTTTATAGCTGAACCTGGTTGTCTTAATGCTTGAGTAGCAACATTAAAATTACCGTCAGTTTTATCAGAAAAATAATCTCTTGAACCAACCATTGCCAAAACCTGACCATTAGTTGGGTCGGCCATAATAGCAGCACCATTACTGATGCCTAAATTTTCTGCTTTATCAACTTCCTCTGATACTATTTTTTCCGCTTCTTGTTGTAAACTCAAATCCAAAGTTGTTGTGATTTTTAAACCACCACCATCAACCACATCTTCACCATATTTTTGAGACAAAACATCTTTAACCCACAACACAAAATGAGGGGCCGAAATTTGAGATTTATTCTGATTAAATTTATAAGTCTTTGCTTCTTCAAGAGCCTTATCCGCTGCATCTTGACTAATATATCCATCCTCAACCATTCTAGTTAAAACATGATTGGTTCTATCTATATAAGCTGTTGGTGTTTTGGAAAAAGGAGAATAAGCGTTTGGTCTTTGTGGCAAACCAGCCAAAATTGCACATTCAGCCAAATCCAAATCTTTAATAGGTTTATTAAAATATTGTTGTGATCCAGCTTCTATGCCCCAAGCCATGCCGCCGTAAGGAGCTTCATTTAAATACATCAACAAAATATCATCTTTCTTATATTTCGCTTCGATCTGAACAGCCAAAATAAGTTCTTTAATTTTACGGGTAATTGTAGTTTCTGAACTCAATAATACGTTTTTAACCAATTGCTGAGTTAAGGTCGAACCACCAGTCAACTTATGAAAATAAAAAATATTTTTAATAATTCTAAAAGGAGCTAAAGGATCAAAACCTTGATGTTGATAAAAACTCTTATCCTCAACAGCCACAGTAGCTTTCTTTAGATAATCAGGAACATTAGACCAAACAGCTGGTATTCTTTTTTGGTTTTTATAAACATCATATAAAAGCTCGCCATTTCGATCGTAAATTTTACTAGAAAAACCATCTCTTCTTACCACTTGAGTAGGGGAAGGCAAATCCTTTGAATATACTGCAAAAAGAATTACCGTTGCCAAAATTCCAACGACCAATAAAATCAAAAATCCAAAAATTACTTTGTACCAAAATTTTTTACTTCTAAAATCTATTTTCAAAAACTTACGTTTTAAATTGTTAAATTTTAAAATAAACCAGTTCATTATCCTATTAAAACTGAAAAAAATGGGATTAATCCCGATAATAATAAAGTTACAAGAGTTATCACCAAGATAACTTTTTTAATAGTTTTACCTTTAATCGCCATAGAATAATCATAGCACAAAAACAAAATTAATTAACCCAAATTAAACCCGAAAACTAAAAATATTTTTGATATTATTATTTCTATGGAAAGCCTTTCTCAAATTCCAGGAATTGGTCCTAAAATTCTAGAAAAACTCAAGCGTCTTGATATCAACTCACCTAAGCAATTACTCTATCATTTTCCATCAAGATACATCGATTTCTCTCATTCAACTAAGATTTCCCAATCTCCCGTAAATGAAAATGTCACTATTACGGGAACCATCACTTCTTTTAAAAACATTTTTACTCGCTTTGGCAAAAACATTCAAAAAGCCACTGTTCAAGATAATTCAGGCAGTATCGATTTAATCTGGTTCAATCAGCCATATCTGTCCAGTTCTATTAAGGTAGGGGAAATAAGGAGTTTCGCTGGAGCCATCACTGTTTTTCAAAAAAATAAAACCATAATTGCTCCAGAACACGGACCACACAACACTGGTAAAATAATTGCCGTTTATCCTGAAACTAGTGGTTTAAGTTCAAAATGGTTTAGAAAAACTATTGAAAATAACATCTTTCAATTGACCAAAGACATAAAAGATTCCTTACCTATAAACATAGTTGAAAAACATCAGTTGATGGATTTAAAATCCGCTTTAATCCAAATTCATTTACCTAAAAATTTAAAATTACTTGAATCTGCCAGAAAAAGATTAGCCATAGAAGAAATTTTAATTCTTCAAACTCAATCATTTTTAAACAAAAAAGACTGGTCTCAAAAAAAACCCAAAAAAATCTTCAAATTCACTAAAAAAATTGAAACACAAATCAATTCATTAATAAAATCTTTACCATTTGAACTAACCGATTCTCAGGTTAAAGTTTGGCATGAATGTCTAAAAGATCTAACTTCAAAAAACAAAGTTACCAATCGTCTTATTCAAGGTGATGTCGGTTCTGGAAAAACCATAGTTTCACTTTTAGCCTGTTTTTTGGCTTATCTCAACGATTCTCTGTCTCTCTTAATCGCTCCAACCGAAATTTTAGCTCAGCAACATTATCAAACTTTCAAAAAAATATTAGATAAACAAAATATTCCGATTCTAATTCTAACTGGCTCAAAGAAAATTGATCTAAAAAATATTCCCAAAAATGCCATCATTATCAGCACCCACGCCGCCATTTATAAAAAAAGTTCACTCGAAAGCAAAGTTGGGCTATTAATAGTTGATGAACAACACAAATTTGGAGTTAAACAAAGATCATTTTTAGGATCATCGTTAAAATCACCTCATTGTTTAACCATGACCGCCACCCCAATTCCCCGAACCATAAGTTTAACCATGCTTGGTAATCTTGATCTTTCTATTATTGATCAAATGCCTAAAAATAGGTTAAATGTTAAAACATTTTTAGTTCCAAATCATAAAAAAACAGATTGTTACCGTTGGATTGAAGACGAAGTTAAGAAAACTAAATGCCAAGTTTTTATAGTTTGTCCGTTTATCGATATTTCCGAATCAATGTCCAGTGTAAAATCAGCCATCAAAGAGTTTGAAACACTATCTCAAGAAACCTTTCCCAATCTAAAATTAGCCCTAATCCACGGCAAAATCAAGAACAAAGACAGAGAAACTATCATCGATAAATTTCAAGACAACAAAATAAACGTTTTAGTCACCACTCCAATAATAGAAGTCGGAGTTGATATTCCTAATTCTTCCATCATCATTATTCAATCTGCTGATAGATTCGGATTAGCCCAACTTCATCAGCTTCGAGGCCGAGTTGGAAGAGGACAATCCCAAAGCTATTGCTATCTTTTCACCGAATCTGAAAACGAAAAAGCTATTAATCGACTCAAATTTCTACAAGAAAATAAAAGCGGTTTAAAAATTGCCGAATATGATCTTAAAACTAGGGGACCAGGTGAAGCTTTTTCTGTCATTCAACATGGTTTTCCTTCTCTAAGAATAGCCAGTCTGTCTGATGCCGATTTAATTAGCTTCAGCCAAAAAGTTTTTCAAGACCTAATCGACCAAAATTCCGATCTATCTATCTTTATAAAAAAAGATACTAATCGAGAAAATATAATTAATAATTAAAACCCACCACTCAAATAAAAGTGATATTATATACATAATATTGTTTAATTAAATTAAATAATATAGAAGGTGTACTTTTAAAACAAAAAAAAACAGAATGGAGTGGTCTTTATGTCTGATCCTCGTCCTGAACCTTATTCAAATGACTACGAACGGCCAAGAAACGACAATGATCATCTCCCTGGTGATCATATTAACCACAATGCAACCTTTTGGCACGACAATGATGGTGGTAAACACCGTGAGTCGTATAATTACGATGAAAACGGCTATATGGAGAACCTCCATCACGACAACGAACCCGGTCCGTGGAATCGTTAAAATTTATTTCTCAAGCCATTAAACATTTAACAATTTCACACAACAAAATCCAATATGATTGGAAATAGATAACTTCGCACCTTCAATATCTATTCCAATCATCCCTTATAATAAAATATGATGACCAATAAATATTTTGAAATATCGAAAAAAACCACAATTGATTACAAAGAAGGGCGAATTGATGCCGAAGACTTTAAGAAGACTTTTGAAAAACTTGATAAAACTGAAATTTATGAAAATTTAAAAATAAATGGATACATTGGGATGTCTAATTTTATTTCAGCTGTTTCAGAATTGGATGATCAAAGTACATTAGAGTCACAATGGATTATTGAAATAATCAACTTATTCTATTGTTATTTTATTGACAATTATGATTATGTTTATTCAGAAGATTTTTATAAATTTTTAAAATTTGGATTAAAAAAAGAAAATAAAAATCCAGTAAAAACATCTTTTAATAAGGCAGCTGAAAGTTGTTTTAAAAAAGAAATAAATACTGAATGTTTAGGCTATATTGCTAATGAATTTCTAAATAATTTGAGTTTTTTTGAAAAAGAAATAAAAGAAGACAAAAAATTATTAGACATTTTAAAAGTAACAACTAAACTTAAAACTAATAGAATCTTGGAAGATTTAACCCCGATAGAAGAAAAGAAGAAATTGGAAATAATTAAAAGATTAGAGAACTATTTAATTTCTTAACTTTCACTGTGAAGCTATGCCTTTTGCGCAGTAACAAGAAAATATAATTAATAATTTAAATATGAGTTTTGATACACACGAAGAAATAATAGAAATTTATCTTAAAAAAGTTAATTTAAAATCTGTCGGAGAATTAAATGATCAAAATTCATTCAATATTATTAAAACCGCCTACAAAGATTTTAGAGATGAAAAATTACCATTTGACGACTTTTCTACTTTAGGTGAATATCTATTTAACAAATTGAGTTCAAACACAGTCAAATCAAGCAATTTTGGTCTAATTTTATTAGAAATTGCTGAATTGAGTGATTATATTAGAATTTGGAATAATAATGATTTAATTAATTTAACAAGTTCTCTCATAAATATTGATGAATATTTTAAAAACCACTAACTTATCTCCATCTAGTGACTAATTAAAGTTCCTCTGATAAAATACATCCATGACAGCAGTACCAAAACATTGGCCATCTTCACGCCGACAAGGTAGTAGAAGAGCCGCCGACAAAGGCCCAACTTTAAAAAAAACCGTAGTCTGTAAAAATTGCGGTCAGCCAAAAATGGCTGGTTTTCAATGTGCAAATTGTAAACAGTGAAAAGTAAACACGATCCACGTCATCTAAATAGAATTAAACACATACAAACTTTGTTTGCATGGGACTGTGGCGGAAATGAACATAACGTTGAAGATTTTGATCAAATAATTGAAAAAATGCCGGAAATTGACGTCATTATCCAAGAAAATGCTCCAAAATGGCCACTAGATAAAATTAATAAAGTTGATTTAAGCGTTCTTCGCTATGCATTTTGGGAATTAATCTATGAAAAGAAAAATCCACCAAAAGTAGTAATTGACGAAGCCATTGAAATATCTAAAGAATTTGGAACCGAAACCAGTTCATCATTCGTTAATGGAGTAATTGGTAATGCAGTTAAGACTATAGAAGTTTCTGATTTAGAATAATTATGAATTTAGAAGAATTACAATCTAAAATCAAATTCCAATTTAAAGATGTTGCAAAACTAAGCCAAGCTTTAAACCACCGCTCATACTTAAACGAAAATAAAGAAAAAAATCTAGAATCAAATGAAAGATATGAATTTTTAGGTGATTCAATCCTCGAATTATGGATATCAGACACCCTTTTTAGAATGTTCCCTGATTTTGACGAAGGTGATTTAACTAATCTTCGCTCATTAGTAGTTCGCACAGAAAATCTAGCTCTAGCCTCTAAAAACATCGATTTAGGAAACTATATAGCTCTTTCTAAAGGGGAAGAAAATCATGGAGGCAGAAACAATCAATCAATTTTAGCCGACACCTTTGAAGCCGTAGTTGGGGCCATTTATTTAGACCAAGGTTTAAACAAAGCTTATGACTTCCTAAAATATATGCTTAATCAAAGTATTAAAGACCTCTCCTCAAAAGATATTTATAAAGACCCTAAAAGTGTTTTTCAAGAAATAGCTCAAGCAAAGAAGGGAATTACTCCACATTACAAAACCATAAATGAAAGCGGCCCAGATCATCAAAAATTATTCGAAGTCGGCGTTTACCTTAATGATGAACTAATCACCACAGGCATCGGCAATTCCAAACAAAAGGCCGAAGAAGACGCTTCTATTAAAGCTACCAAAATAGTTAATAATCCTGTATAATCCACACCATATGCTAAAAATAAAACTTGCTCCTCGTGGCAAAAAACACCAAATCACTTACAGAGTAGTAATTGCTGAAGCTCGCAGTAAAGTTGATGGTAATTTTGTTGAAGATATAGGTTTCTACACTCCTCACACTAAAACTTTTGTAATTGATAAAGCAAAATTAGCTGATTGGCAAATGAAAGGTGCTCAACTCACAACTGGAGTAGACAAGCTTTTAAATCCTACTAATTACTCAAACAAGAAAAAAGTTAAAAAAGCTGAAAAATAATAGACTCTTATGAATAATATTCAAGATACCCTCGAATATATCTTAAAGTCCATAGTTGAAAAGCCAGAAGATATAATTGTCACCAGTGAAGAAATTGAAGGTGTAATTATTTTTGAAATATCAGCTCCTAGCGAAATAGTTGGAAGAATAATCGGAAAAGAAGGTAAAATAATCAAATCAATCAGAACTATTTTAAATTTATCTTACCCAAACATCAAGTTTGCACTAAAGATAAAAGACTAACTTCAAAACCTCCTTTTTTAAGGGAGGAAGTTTGCGAAGCAAACAAGAGGGTTTTTATTTATAAACTAAAAGGATTATCTCTCTGATACTTAGTAAATGTACCATTCCCACTATTTTGATTAGTATCAACACTAACCTTATTAAACTGACTTAATTTGTCTAATAAATCCGACTCATCCTTGTTTAAAGTCAAATCACTTAAAGATAAGGTAGTCACATCAGAAATAGGATTTTTAGTAATATAAAAAGAATTAATATCTAAATTTAGTTCAGCCACAGTTCCAGAAGTATTAATATCAAACTTATTTATAACTAAAATTGGCAAACTCTTTTCCATAGCCAACAATAAATCAAGATGTCTTTCTTTAGGACCAGTCAAAATAACACTAATTGGCAATCTGTTCATAACTTCTTTATCAGCAATTTTGATTTTATCATCATCTTTTAATTTTCCTGGAGAAATCGAAAAACTTTTTATTTGAAATCCATATTTATCAGCAATAGAACGAACCACTCCAACCAAATAATAAGATTGATCCTCTCTTAAAATAGCACTTTCTAAATAGGCTTCTTCTGTCTTTAGCTTCTCTTGATCTCTAGACATTAAATAGTCTTTCTTTTCAGTTACAACCTTAGTTTTCTCACTAATTTGTTTTATTTGACTATTAGTTGCGTTTATTTCATCAATCTTAGGTATTATAATTAAATTTAAACTAAACAAAAAAAACAAAATAAGTAAAAATGGAATTATAAATATTTTTACCAAAACAGTTTCTAATCCAAAAAGCCTTTCAGGTAGTTTTATATTTATTAATGGTTTCATTTAGAAGTAACCTCCATAATAAAATTCCAAGTTCCATTTGATTCAACTTTGATAGATTTTAATTTTGCTGAATCAAAATCAGGTGAATTACCTCCATTTATATCCATTATTTTTTGTTCAACCTCATCCAAATTTTTACCATTAATAACTTTAGCATCAACTGAAAATATTTTTGGTCCTTTTATTTCATAACTATCTATAGAAATATTAGAAGAAAAAAGGTTATAAATTTTATTAATTGAAGCGCCATATTCAAAACGATTACTTAAGGCTGTACCAACTAATTTAGCTTGATATTTAATTTGATAACTAATAGAAACATCTTCAGCCAATAATTTATATCTATTCTGTTCAGCCGTATATTTTTTTTGAACCGAATTTAGATTAAAATTAACAATAATTGATATTACAAAAACCACAGCCACTAAAGCCACCCAAACAGAAACAAAAATCCAAACAAAGAAGATAACTTGTTTTCTAAGCTTTATTTTTGCAGCCTGAAACTTTGCCCTCGATGGCAATAAATTTAAATCCATGCTCATACTAGACCTCTCATTGCCAAACCAACCGCTAAACTAAAACGACAACCTTCAGAATTTAAATTCAATGGTGCTTTTAAATTCGTTACATCAATCTTCAAAAATGGTTGAATAATTTGCACTTCAACTCCTAATATTTTTGTTAAATCCTCAGCCAATCCTGGAATATTAGCACTACCACCACTTAATATTAATAATTCAACCGGTTTGTTATGTTCCTCTAAAAATAAAGCCATGGCCTTCCTAATCTCTTCAGCAATATTATTAAAAACAGGTAAAATAGCATTTCTTATTTTTCCCTCAAGTTCCGTCTCTTTCAAACCATAAGCTTTTTTATATTCATCAGCAGAAGCCATATCCAAACCCAAATTAATCGAAATTGATCTTGTAATTGACTCACTTCCCACAGATAAAGATCTAGCAAAATATATCTTACCCTCATTAATACTAATTATGTCAGAACTTCTTTCACCAATATCAACCGCTATTATTCCTTTAGCCGCAACTACACTATTAGTAATAGTCCTTTTAATAGCAATAGCGGGGGATTCTAGTGCAATCAATTCCAAACCAACCATTTTAAACAACTTAATATAAGATTGAATTAAATCATTTTTAGCCGCAATAACAAACAATGTTAATCTTCCCGCATCATCTTTCTCAATAATTTCATAATCAATCGATACTTGATCTAAAGGGTAGGGAACAAACGTCTCTGCTTCAAACTTTAAAACATCTCGAATTTCAGATTCTTTTAATGGTGGAAGCCTCACTAAACGACTTACAACCTCATCCTCAGACATACAAGCCACAACTTCTTTTGCTTTAATTTTTAAGTCAACCAACAAACTCTTAAGAGCACTAGCAACCTCATCCAATGCCTTACTTTCACCCTTCTGCCAATCAGTTCTAGGTAGTTTAACTTCACCCAAAGATTCTAAAACTAAACCTTTTCCTTCAACTTTATTCAGGGAAACAGCCTTGATTGTACTTTGTCCAATATCAATACCAAGAATACTCATGATTTAAGTATAGCCAAATTTAATTATTACTCAACACACTACCATTAGCAGTAATTGCATCAAGCATAAAACTAGGCACTTTATATCTATTGTTAACTTTCACTTGTGAATTAACACCTACAGCAGTTCCCACTGAAGTTAATTCTTCGCCTTGTAAAGGAAAATTTTCGCTACCTGACAAAGCAATATTAGTTGGACCACCAATTGGTGTCACCGCAATCAAATAAGGAGTTCCTATTTTGGTCATAGATACTTCATTAACCCCAGAGGTAACTGAACTTGCACCTGTAACAACAGAGCCACCATTAAAATTATAAACAAACCTATCAACACCAAAAGTATCATCAACTTTCTTATAAAAATAATCAACTTTCAAAGCTTTATTAAACCCACTATCTACGGCAATTTTTAAATTATCACCACTATAACCACTACTTCCAATTTCTCCAGTTGTAGTGTGGTCAACTAACCAAAATAAAAAAGTATTATTTTGTAAAACTAAGCCATCAGACACTAAATTAGCACCGCCACCGATATTAGAAACAGTAACATTAGCCTGGCTCTTACCATCACTAGTTGTATAACTAGTAGTTCCAGTAGATAAATAATAATCAACGCCAGATTCGGCGGTATTAAAAGCTTGTTTTAGTAATTCCTGGTCAGTATCAACTCTAGTATCAACAGTTGCTTTTTTAGAAGTAGATAAACCCAAAGTCAAAAGAACAGCTGATGCCAATAACACAATTAACGCTATTTGACCTCCACTTTTTTTTCTAATATCTAGACTATTCATAATATTTAAATTCCTTGTTTCCATCCAGATAATGTTTTAATTAGTTTACCTGGCATAGAAAATATAAAATCAGGTCGATAATTAACAATAATTGCAGGATTTTTATTATTATTCTTCTTTAAGTCATAACCTCTAAATAGTTGAACATCACCATTTGCAGCATATAAAGATCCATTAACCACCAAACCATTTGGAGTAGAATTACCAACACCAATACCATTGGCCACAAAAATTCCATCCATATTAGTAACACTTGGATCTATTGAAATAGTCCCATTAACTACCACCATCAAGAAATTATTAAGCGGCACAGTATTATTCTCATCAACTAATAAATTACCTTTAACAAAAACTACTCCAGTTGCTCCCACACTTTTAATTTCAGTCATAGTTTGATTACCAGCAGGCATTGTTATTCCACTACCAGCGCTCACAAAATATTTATTGTAAAAATAATTGTAGTCATAATTTTCTTGAGACAAATTATTAATTGCAAACCAATCGTTTGGATCTCCATATTTACAATTAGAACCACACCCAGAAGCATTCAACACACTTGGACTAGAAATTATTCCATTAGTTAAACCAGATGCACTAATGCTCATTGCTGGTTTACACAAGCCACCATTCTCACTGTCTACATAACAAGTAACAGGAACATTATCAACCATCTTTACTTTTGAAATAACTCCACCTCCAACAGTTTGGAACCATGACTCCTGATCCATAATTGAAGAAAAATCAATTTTTACCGAAGGATTACTATAATAAGGATTAATATTCAAATTAAAAGCAACAACACTACAAGTAGAAACACTTGCGCCAACATCAAGGATTCTTATTTCTGTAGGATCATTACCAGGGAAACCAGATAAAACAGGAGTATATTCATTTCCCCAAACTAAGCTATTACTAAAATCACTAGAATAATCAGGTGAAGCAATAGTCATATTTTTATCAATACCAGCAGCAGTCATGTCTTTATACATTAAAGTAAATCCACTTTGAACAATCTTATTCATATAACCAGCGTTAGAAGAACAGGAAGGACCAAGTCTTTCCGCACTGCCATCATAAAAAGAACCTGAAATTGGAACTAAACAATTCCAATTTTTAAATTTACGACCAGACCTAACCCAAGCATTACCATTTGAAGTATCAATAGGATTAAGTTGACCAGTTGCATTTTTATCAACCACAGAAACGTCAATATCATAAATAGTATTTAAAGCAATTGAACCAAAATCAATCACAAAAGTAGCCACACCACTTGTTGGAGTTAATTGTTGAATAGAAGTTCCAATATTATAAATAACACCAGTAGCAGGGAATAATCTCAATCTAACTGAAGCTCCAGCACCAGTAAGGTCACCAATTCCATCAAGATCACTTACATTAACTAAAAAAGTAATTATTTTACTATTAGCCCCATTTTTAGTGAAAGCTGTTTGACAAATATGATTCATACTTGTTCCGATTCCTGCCACATTCTCCGATCCAACGGCTTCATTAACAGCATTAGTTATAGTTACTGAGTCAAGCTTTGGAGGGCTATTAAGTCTGAAATATCCATAACTAGACCAAGTTCCACTATCAGTTCTTTTAACTCCTGTATTAGCACAAGTTGCATTAACCGGCTGAACCCTCCAATGATATAAACCATTTGCCAAACCAGAAACCACAGTTGAAACACTAGTTCTAGTGTTTGTTGTTTTAGTGGCAACAACCGTTCCACTTTGATTCAAAACCTGAATATTGTAAGCATCAGTCAAAGTATCTGAACTAGCATTCCAGGTTAGAGTAATTGCAGATCCAGGAAGATATATTGTCGGATTAGCTTCTGTTCCATTTGGGGAGACAAGAGTTACGGCTCCAGTTGGAACTCCAGTATCAGTACTTGGACAAGATTTTGTTGTTCCATAACCATCATCAGGACAACTTCCACCACAAGTAGCCCCTTTACAAGTTCTAGTGGTGTCCTGGCCACAATTTACGATACAGCTTGTCCAACTTGACCATGTTCCATTAGTTCCTTTCCAATCCCAATAACATCTTCCACCACTACAACTACAACCAGTAGGACCGCAACTATATCTCTCACTACAACCAGCATCATAATTTCGATATCCTCTACAAGTCCAATCACTTCTACCACAACATTCATCATCCTTTCCCATACAACCAGCCGGAGTAGGGGTTATACAAGCCTGAACTCCACTGTCAATTTGAAAATCCGGAGGATTATATCCATTTGCCATTGGCCAAGTGCAAATTCCAGTCCAAGTAGCTCTCAATCCGTCTCCAAAACAAACACTACATCCAGAACAAACCTTAGTTCCATTACAAGTCACTGCTGTACATCCAGTTGCACTATAACTGAAACTAGTCCCAGTACAATTATTAGCCGCCATATTCTGAGCTCCAATAGAATTACAACTACAAGGAGGTTCCTCAATAACAACAACCGGTTCACAACAAGACCAGCTATCATTAGCTCCACAAGTGTCTGTCTTTTTAAAAGTCCCAGCAGGACATGTACCGCTGTTTATACAATTACTTCCCGATGGACAACTAAAATCAATTGCTCCTCCACAACAAATTCCAGTACTACCTTGTTGAACCTCACAAGCACTGCCACTACCAGTAAAATTAAAACTGGAACATTCAGCTGCTTTTCCAGCCCAATTGTCAGGTCCATAACAAGATTCTCCACTAGGACACAAGGTTGGAACAAAATCAGCTTCGCAACAAAGAAAAATATTAGTACAACTGGAACAAATGGAAGAAGTTATCTCCGCATGGGTTCCGCTTGGACAAGTGTCACCAGACTTACCTAAATATTTAGTAGTCCCCGAAGGACAAGTAATTGTATGACCATCATAATAATTACTTGTGTTCCAAGTACCATTAGCATCACTTCCAACACACCATCTTCTGACCATACAACCACCAGTAGTACCAGTTGCTGTACAACTCGAAAGACTATTAATACAACTACCATTATCTCTTGTTGAACAATTACTATTACCATTAACAGGGTCACAAAAAGTATTCCAACAACAAGTACTATCATTTGCACAAGTTTCAGAACTGTAAAAATGAGCCGAATAATCATCAGCCAAAGTAGCAGTTGCCGCCAAAACCAAATCTGACTTAGCACTAATCAAACAAAAAAACGCTAATAAACAGAAAAACAATATATTTTTTATAAATTTCATTGACTTAATAAACCAACCATTAACCCGTTATAACCAATATCAGTTATTTTATTTCCTTGTTTATCATAAGTCACAAAGTGATTATTCTCCCAATTAGATTTAATCTGATTCTTCAAAAATATATCTTTATATTCCTTATTTCCTAATTTATCAGCCAACATCGCACATTCAACTGTGGCAACATTGTCCGAAATTAAATCAAATATTCCTTTAGCCAAAGTCACATTATTTCCTTTATCCAGATTAAAATCCAAAACCATGCTTCCAAATTCACAAAATTGAGAACTTGTTGTCATTGCTTTTGACCCACCAATATAGTCATCTAATAATTTATCTAAAAGATAATAAGCCTTTTTCTCGGCCAAAACATCACCAGTAATCATTGATTGAGCCAAATACTCCCTAGAAAAACCATAATAAGGCTCCAATCCTAAAATATCCGTTATAACTCCAGACCCATTTCCACTTCCAACCTTCATTCCAGAAGCTACAAATTTATCTAATTTACTATTAATATCACTCTTTAAACCCTCTGTAGTAACTCCATCCAATTTATAATTAAAAGCATCAACCGGAAGAACTTTACCGCAAATCTGTTTAATTTTATCCAAATAATCAGTAGATAAGCTTTTATCTTTCCACAAATCCAATAAATATCCACAAGTCAAAGAAGAAGCCCCAATTTCTATAATCTTTTTTTGGTCAGAATAAACGTCAATATTCTTCTTTATCAAAGATAAAGTTGAAGCATCTTTAGTTTTTTCATAATTTTTATTTAATCCCCATAAAACTTGAAGGCCAGAAAAATTACTTATCATTGGTTTCTCGCAAACACCATCTTTAGTACATTTATTTCCATAATAATAAGCATCGCGTGGATCTTTTTGAGTTTCCATCCAAACAAGTAAAGTTTTTAATTCTTTACTATGATCATTAGGGTCCACAACAGCCGATTCAGAGCTAGTATTAGTTTTAGAACTTCCGCCTATTTTAAATAGACTTTTATTAGACAAATAAAATTCAAATCCAATCACCAATAAGATTAATAAAACCAAAACGCCAATCGCATAAAACCATCCCTTAGAAATTTTCGTATTGTTTGCCTCAATTTGCATTTATATAAATATATATAAATCCAAACCAAATGTAAAGAAATTACTTTTTCAAAGCCACCTTGTACTTATCATTAACATCCTCTGAAGTTTTAGAAGTGATAGTAGAACCAATAACTCTATCATCTTTTTGAATACTTGAAGCCTCAACGCCAATTCCAAAAGTAGTCAATTCAACAGCCACCAATGCGCCGGCTGTAAATTTAATGAAGTTTTGATTTTCTTTCACTTAAAATATAAAAAACGTAAATAAAGATTAATTCTGCGACTTTGTATAATAATCGAGAGCTCCTTGAGCACCAATCATTAATATACGATACTGTTCTTCTGTAATCTTCCCATTCTTTTTCCAATCTTCGATTTTATTTTTTACAAAAAGTGATTTATCCATTCCAGGTAATTTATCTAATTTACCAATAGATACAAGTTCTAATTTATCATTAACCCATTTCTCTTTGACTTCATCTCTTAAACCCCTATCTTCAGCAACAAAACTCTCTATTTTTGCAACAACAACACTATCATACACATTCATGTATTCTGGCTTCATTTCATTAGGAAAGATCATTATTGAACCATAATCAAAAATTCTGTAGGTTGAAGAATAATTAAAACTACTATCTGTACCCCAGAAATCACCTGGATAACAATCAACAGTAAGACAGTCAGTTGTTGATTGTTTTCTTAAATAGTCAGGATCAATTTTGTTTAATAATTTAAAGCTATCTCTTAAAACCTTAACATTAAGATCATCAAAACCACATTCACTTTTAACCAAAACAATTCTAGGTTTACCATCAGCATCTTTAATAATTTCAAAACTCTTAAAACCTTGATCGTCTCCTGTTTCC
>Ga0247841_10000426_pt1:25000-109193 | contig 109193 bp, 103 predicted proteins | sample LaCruzMarch2015__2_FD_192410 | JGI IMG/M metagenome (GOLD analysis project Ga0247841, IMG submission 192410) | Freshwater microbial communities from meromictic Lake La Cruz, Castile-La Mancha, Spain - LaCruzMarch2015_18m | ecosystem: Environmental > Aquatic > Freshwater > Lake... | reverse complement strand
AACAAAGCAAAGCTTGTAAAAAGAATGGCTTACGGATATAAGAACTTTAATAATTATAGGCTGAGGCTGCTAAATGCTTGCTCATGACGACTTACAAAACGTTACCCACCTTAGAATGAGAAGAACCTTTTTTTGGTGCCCGAGGGGAGACTCGAACTCCCATCCCGAAGGACCAGATCCTAAGTCTGGCGTGTCTGCCAATTCCACCACCCGGGCGCATTTCAAGTATTATTGTAATTTACTTGAAAAGTAAAATGTTTTTATCTATGCTAGGGCACATCAAACGGAGGACGAGTTGGCTTCTAAAAAGGTTAAAAAGCTCAAGAAAGCTGCCAAAAAATCTTTAAGAAAACTTTTAAAGAAACATTTGAAGAAGCATGCCAAAAAAGTGCTCAAGAAGACGCTGAAGAAACATGCAAAAAAAATAATTAAAAAAACAGCAAAAAAGCCTGCAAAAAAAGTTATAAAGAAAGCCGCAAAAAAGATCATCAAAAAGGCCGTCAAGAAACCTATTAAAAAGGTCCTCAAGCCGGTTAAGCATACAAAACAGGCAAAGCCCGTAAAGCTTGCCAAGCCTGTAAAGCCAGCCAAACCTACAAAACCGGCCAAGGCCAAGGTCGCTCAGTCGATAATCCAGAAGGTCAGGAAATGCAAAAAATCCCTGTGCAAAGACCCTGCCGTAATAAACGGATACTGCAGATATCATTACATATCGAGTTGGAAGATCGAGAATATCGATAAGAAGGTTAAAAAGGTCAATCATCTTGAGAAGACGATCAACGAGATAAAAAAACGATTCCCTCATGATTATCTTGAACTGATACGAGCGGACCTTGTATCTGATGAGGTGTTCAGGAGAGTCCTTAAGGACATGGACCTTGAAGAGGATATAAATGATTTCGAGATCAGCGACGATACTCAAAAGATCATCGAATCATATAGCAGCTTGGTAGACCTGGAACGCGAAGACTAAGCTTAACAAGAACAAAAAAGGTGTATGAATGAGAAGATGAGTAAAACTTTATTCAAAGCAAGCATCTTAACCTACGGTTGTCAGATGAACATCCATGACAGCGAGAGGATGGGGGCTGCGCTGGAGAAGAATGGTTTTACCGTCCTTAATGAACTCAAGCCCAGTACCGACGTAGTTATAATCAATACATGTTCAGTGAGAGAAAAACCCGAAAATAAACTTTCGGCGATGCTTCACCATGTGCGTGGGATGAAAAAACGTAAGCCCAAGATAGTCGTCGCTGTGGCGGGTTGTGTTGCTCAGCAGAAGGGCGAGAGCATATTGAAAGAATTCCCGTTTGTGGATATAGTCATAGGGCCCGACGGGATAGATAAGCTCATGGATTACTATAACGATGTTAAGTTAAAAAAGAGCGGCGTGGTTAATACTGAGTTCTTGGATGAGTTGTCGTACACGAATACAATAATGACCGCCGAAACAGCTTCTAAGTCACACGCATACGTTACAGCCATGAAGGGATGCAACAGTTTCTGTTCGTTCTGCATTGTTCCTTATGTGCGAGGGGCGGAACATTCAAGGAGCATAACAGAGGTAACGGATGATGTCAGGAGATTGGTCGACGATGGTGTTACATCAATAACACTTTTGGGGCAGAACATTGCCCGTTTTGGTAAAGACACAGGAGAAAACTTTCCGTCGCTGCTGCATTCAGTTGGCGATATTAAAGGATTAAAAAGGCTCTCGTTCCTCACATCACATCCAAAGGATTTCTCCGACGAGATAATAAAATGTTATGAAGATATAAGTGTAATGAGCCCTATGTTGCATCTCCCTACTCAGCACGGCAGCGACAAAATACTTAAAGCTATGAACAGGGGTTATACACGCAAACAATACATGGACATCATAGATAAATTGAGGAAGTCCAAGATATGGGAAGGGTTGGCCTTGACCACCGACGTAATTTTAGGCTTCCCCGGCGAAGACGAAAAAGATTTTAAGGACCTCATGTCTTTACTGGATTACGCAGAGTTCGATAACTCGTTCTCCTTTATTTATTCCCCGCGCCCTGGAACTGTTGCTTGCAAAAAATATGGTGCAGCGGTGGACAAAAAACTTCACAAAATATATTCGGACAGGTTGAACACATATCAGGACAGGCAAAAAGAGGTAGCCTTTGAGAAGAATAAAAAACTTGTTGGGAAAACTATTGAAGTGCTGGTTGAGGGGAGAAGCGACAAAGACCCAGAAAGGCTTACAGCCAGGACGGACGGCTGGAAGGTGGTTAATTTTGATGCAAAACAAAACATTTCCGCAGGCGATTATGTTATGGTAAAGATAGTTAAAGCGCATCCCACGCATTTAAAAGGGGAGGTCGTCAATGATAAATAAAAAATTCGTACTTCATAAACCAAACACAGAACATGCTCTTTTTGTCGCAGAGACTGCGTCTATTGTTGGCGAGGTGATACTGCATAAGGATACAAGCGTTTGGTATAACGCTGTTCTGAGAGCGGACGTCGCAAAGATAGAGATAGGCGAAGGGAGTAATATCCAGGACGGTTGTGTGTGTCACGTGGATTTTGATAAACCTGTTATCGTCGGTAAAAATGTAACCGTCGGTCACAATGCGACCCTCCACGGTTGCAAAATAAATGATAATTCTATAGTCGGTATGGGTGCTATAATTCTTGATGATGTCGAGGTTGGCGAAGGCTCTTTGATAGCCGCAGGCTCTGTTGTAACTCCCGGCACGAAGATACCACCCAAGAGTTTCGTCCTTGGTACACCGGGGATCGTAAGACGTCAGTTAGAGGATGATGAAGTAGAGGGACTCAAATATAATTCATTGGTGTATATTGAGCTTGCAAAGGAATATGGAGGTAAAAAGTAATGGAAAAGTTAAAGGAAGGATTGACGTTCGATGATGTGCTGCTCACTCCGGGAGCGTCGTCGGTGTTGCCAAACGAAGTGGACGTCAAGACAAAGATAACAAGGAACATCTCTTTAAATATACCGCTGGTGAGTGCCGCTATGGACACTGTAACAGAGTCCAGAACAGCGATAGCGATGGCCCAGGTCGGCGGCCTTGGTGTTATCCACAAGAATATGGATATAGAACGTCAGGCTTACGAGGTAAATAAAGTAAAAAAATATGAAGCAGGGATGATAACCAATCCTGTAACTGTGCGCCCTGATGATACCGTCGGTGAGGCAAAGAGGCTGATGGCCGAATATAAGATAGGCGGTTTTCCTGTTACAGATAATAGTGGAAAGCTCGTCGGTATAGTTACGAACAGGGACATACGTTTTGAGGAAAAGATGTCGCTCAAGGTCAAGGACGTTATGACGAAAGAAAACCTCATCACAACGCCTGAACACACAAGCCTTGATGACGCAAAAAAGATACTTCAAAAGCACAGGATAGAAAAGCTCCTCGTCGTAGATAATAAATTTGTCCTTAAGGGGCTTATCACAGTAAAGGACATAGAGAAAAGCAGGATGTTCCCTAATTCATGTAAGGACAAGATGGGGCGTTTAAGGGTTGCTGCAGCTGTTGGTACTGCAGCCGATACATTGGAGAGGGTCCAAGAACTTATCAAGGCAGGTGTTGACATCGTCGTAGTTGATACCGCGCATGGACATTCAGAAAGAGTTCTCGACATGGTAAAGAACATAAAGAAAAAATATCCTGATCAGGACATCATAGGCGGCAACGTAGGTACGGCTGAAGGTACTAAGGCGCTGGTGAAGGCTGGCGTAGACGCTGTTAAAGTTGGAGTAGGTCCAGGCTCGATATGCATTACGAGGGTGGTTGCCGGCATTGGTGTACCACAGCTCACAGCAGTAATGAATTGCGCAGAAGCTGTTAAGGGAACAGATGTCTGCATTATCGCCGACGGTGGTGTAAAGTTCAGCGGTGATATAGTGAAAGCGCTGGCTGGCGGAGCAGATGTTGTAATGCTCGGAGGATTGTTAGCAGGCACAGATGAAAGCCCAGGAGAAATGGTCCACTATCATGGACGCTCTTACAAAGTATATAGGGGCATGGGTTCCATAGAGTCGATGAAACATGGCAGCAAAGATAGATATTTCCAGGAGAGCACCGACGATACATTAAAACTCGTCCCAGAGGGTGTTGAAGGTCAGGTCCCTTACAGGGGGTCACTCAGCCTCGTTATTTATCAGTTGATGGGAGGGTTGAGGTCAGGGATGGGCTACGTTGGAGCAAAAGACCTCCGTGAGTTAAGGGCAAAAGCTGACTTCATAAAAATAACTGCACAGGGTCTGAAAGAAAGTCACGTCCACGACGTAATGGTGACAAAAGAATCGCCTAACTATAGATTAAGCGAATAGGAGAATAGAAAAATAAATTGGAACAGAAAGTATTAATATTAGATTTTGGTTCTCAGTACACCCAACTTATAGCAAGAAAGGTGCGAGAGCTTAGCGTCTATTCTGAGATCATGCCCTGCACCGTCAGTCTCGATAAAATAAAAAATTACAAACCTTCAGCGATCATCCTCAGTGGCGGGCCTTCCAGTGTTTATGAGAAGAATGCTCCAAGTGTTGACAAAGGTGTTTTCAGTCTGGGTGTTCCAATATTAGGCATCTGTTACGGTCTACAACTTATCTCATACCTCCTCGGTGGAAAAGTCCTTTCACGTGAGAACAGGGAATATGGTCGTGCAAGACTTGAAGTGAAGAAAAAGGACCCTCTCTTTGAGGGGCTGTCCGACAAAATAAACGTCTGGATGAGCCACGGTGATGATGTTGAAACTATTCCAGAAGGATTTGAGACCATAGCTATTACTGATACTGTGACTCATGCTGTAGTCAGGAACAAAAAAGGTGATATATATGGAGTTCAATTCCACCCCGAGGTCCATCATACCGATTTTGGAATAAAGATACTTGGCAATTTTTTGTTCAAAGTAGCAGGCCTTACAGCCTCGTGGAATATGTCCAGTTTTATAAAAAACGAAATAGAAAAGCTTCGCAAAGAAGTTAAGGGAAGTGTCGTGTGTGGGGTAAGCGGCGGTGTTGATTCAACTGTGTGTGCGGTATTGTTGAAGAAGGCTTTGGGCGACGATAAAGTTTTCCCTGTTTTTGTTAACAACGGTGTATTGAGAAAAAATGAAACTGAATATGTTAAAGAACTTTTTAAATCCATGGGCTTTAAGCTTTATTACTACGACGAGGAAAAATTATTCTTAGACAATCTGAAGGGTGTTGATGACCCAGAGAAGAAAAGAAAGATCATTGGGCACACGTTCATTGATGTGTTCTATAAAGCTGCAAAGACCTTCAATGCTGAATACCTCGCTCAGGGCACGTTATACCCGGACGTAATAGAATCTGTAAGTTTTAGAGGTCCAAGCGCAACGATAAAAAGCCATCACAACGTCGGTGGTCTTCCGGAAAAGCTCCATCTTAAATTAATAGAACCGTTCAGGGAATTATTTAAAGACGAAGTTAGAGCAGTCGGAAGAGAACTTGGAATACCAGAAGATTTTGTAATGCGTCATCCATTCCCAGGCCCCGGACTTGCGGTTAGAGTTCTTGGTGACATAACCAAACAGCGTCTAGATATTTTAAGGGATGTTGACCACATTTTTATATCTATGCTGCAGGAATACAAACTCTACAATAATATATGGCAGGCGTTCTCTGTTCTTTTGCCAGTAAAAAGTGTTGGTGTCATGGGCGACAATCGTACTTATGAAAACGTTGTTGCATTAAGAGCCGTTACAAGTGTCGACGGTATGACCGCAGACTGGTATCACTTCCCGCATGAATTTTTAGCGAACGCCTCCAACAGGATCATCAACGAGGTAAAAGGTGTTAACCGCGTCTGCTACGATATCTCCTCCAAGCCTCCAGCGACTATAGAGTGGGAATAGAGTTTATTACTATACTAACAACAATCTAAGCAGCTTTTAACCACTTGATGGCCGGTTTCTGCTTTTTTTCCATGCAAGAACGTAGAAAGAAGTTAATTAGATTTTGATAGCTAATATGGTAATTCTTCGCCAGTTCCTTAAAATACTCGATTACCGGCTCATCGATCCTGATGGTGATTTGTTTCTTAAGCTTTTCTGCATAAGGATTTTTAATTGATTTACTAAAATCGTATTGTTTTCTCATAAACACTCCATGTATGTTTTTTCTTCTTTTTTCATCGCTTTCCTAGCAGAAATAATCCTTATGACCTCGTGTCTTAACTTGTAACAGTGACAAACTACAATAATTTTTAGTTTGTAGCTAATGCCCAGAATAACAAACCTGTCCTCATGCTCTGAGTGACCAGGGTCTGCCATAAGTCTTGCGTTAGGGTCAAAAAATACGGTCTGTGCTTCTTCAAATGAGACGCCGTGTTTTTGCTTGTTGGTTGCGTTTTTGCTATTATCCCATTCAAAGCTAATCTCTTTCATAAGGTTAATATACTATAATTAAAATATAATTACAATATAATTATTAAATTTTATGGCGTTTTGTGGTTTTTGCGTCCCTTAGTAGGTGAATTTCGTACCACTGTTATTGAATTCTTACTAAACTACAAATGAAAAACAAGGACGCCCAAGTAGAAAAACTCGAACCAACGTGGTCGGGCACGCGTATTGCGTCACGGGAAAAGGTAACCGAAAGGTAGATTAGAGTTGCTGTTGAGCCATAACCTGGTTTTCATAGTCCTTATTTCTCCTGTTATTAATAGCAATAAGTTTAGAAAAAGTCTTTAGTTTTTTATCTAGTTCTTGTCGTAGGAAGAAAGGATTAAGCCAAGAAGATTTTAAGTACAGATGTTCTTTAATGCCGATGGGAATATCCTTAGAGTCAAAAATGCGTTGATAAGGAGTTTTAGGTTCGTCGTAGATCTTTCGTATTTTAGCCCCTATTCTTGTTTTCTTTATCAACTTCATTGTCGGAGTAAAGAAATTAAGCAAAGGGTTCCAGCATGACCTGTATATCTCGTTCATCATGGGGACAAGGCTTTCGTCGTCTATTCTGTCATATCCAAACAATAATCTTACGTGAGTCCAGTTCTTCTGCTCAACATGAGCATTGTCATTCTTTTTGTAAGGGCGTCGCCTTACAAGTTTTACAGGCCTCGGGGTTCTGTTCTTAAAATAATTGTAAAGGGTTTCGTTCAAAAACTCCGTCCCGTTGTCAGAAGCAAAACCAAGTAATGGGAACGGAAGATCGTTCTCTATATCCTTGATCTTATCTGCTACTCCGTCAGCATCTTTGGTCCATGCAGACCTGTTCTCCGTCCAACCAGAGTAAAGGTCCGTCATGGTTATAGAGTTGGCATATTCACCAGCAATACTGTTACCGCAATGTGCTACCGTGTCAGCCTCTATGAATCCAGGATGTTTAATCTTACTGTGAATGAGCTCTATAGGTATTTGCGTCTTTACCCATGAAACAGGTCTAGTGGTACTTAACCCACGTTGTTCAGGACTTTTATAAGGTCGTAGCATCCTGTCTATCGTTGAAGCACTGATTTTAAGAAGCTGGCTCTTTATCTTATCATCAGCGTCTTTGTAGTATGGTAACCATAATATAAGCCCTGCTACCATCTTCTTGGAACACATCATCCCCATCGCTCGCCAGAGGATCACAAGGTGTCTTTCTACTTCCTCGCTGTACTTCCTCTTTGGACCTGGTTTTCTATCTCGTGAGTTTATCGCTCCGTTTAACTTCCTTATGGCGTATTTTCTAGTATAGCCACACACCAGGCAAAACTCGTCCAAAATAGGTTGCTTCAACTTTTTCGTACTATTCTGGTATCTCTCCCTAATTGCCCGTAAATAATCATCTTTCCCTTCTCTACCCATAATCATGCCTCCTGTCGGTTACATAATTATGACTCAACGATACTATTGTCTTTTCCCTTTTCTTCATGCTTTTGGTGGCTTTTTAACCTGACGCAATTCGCACGCGTGTACAACATGTATTCAGGTGTATTACTGCTGTACAGAGTTCTCTGATACCACAAAAAATACTATTTAATGAAAATCAATAAAATCAGCTGGTTGCTGGGGGGGGGGGGGGTAATGGCATGTATATTGCTTTAAATGTGTAAGATAAAGAGCTAGAACTATTTATTGGAGGATTTTCTATGAAGAAATTAATCGGTTTATTGGCTGTAGCTTTTGTTGTGAATACAGCCCATGTTTTTGCATCAGAAACACCATGCAAAGTTGGAGAGAAAGGACCTGGTGGTGGATATATTTTTGTTTGTTTATCTGAACAGGCTTCTAATCTTACAGGGATGAAGGGTCTTGAAGCAGCGGAAAAAGATTTGCCAGGTGGTAGTAATTATACATGGAAAATGGCAATGGACGGTTGCAAGGATTTAAGGGACGGTGGTTTTAGTAATTGGGTTTTACCGAATAAAGAAGCTCTTAACCTGATGTATGAAAGGCTTTATTTAAACGGCAATAAGGGCAAGTTTACTGATTTGTACTATTGGAGTTCTTCTGAGAACGGTGGCCTCGGCGCGTGGCTCCAGTATTTCAAATATGGCTATCAGGGCTACTACCTTAAGGTCAGCGACCCTAAGGGCTACAACGCCAGTAACGACGCTCGTTGTGTCCGGGCTTTTTAACAATATATGGACCCGCTCCTATCGCAAGGGATTTTTTATTGAGACTAACAAGATTTAAGATTGCGGCAATATATTCGGCTTTTTTATGAGGTTAAAAATAACCTCTAGCCCTGATGGAATTTGCGCTCTTTCTCCTAATAATTTAATCGGCTTTTAATAGCCCTAGTTAAAAGCAGGTTTTGAAAGAGCCGATCTTATCTGTTTAGCCATCAACAAAAAGTCCTCATAGCAACCAGGAATGATTTATGCAGCCATCTTGTATTCCTCCCCATGTGCAAGCATCGCCCAGATGATCCTTGCATTTTTATTTGCCACAGCGACACATGCCTTATTAAATCCTCGTGTTGCAATTTTATCTTGTGCCCATCTGTTTAGTCTGTCTTTTTTGCCTTCAGAGTACATAACGACGGTTCTAGCTCCATGTATTAACAACATTCGTAGATATACGTCTCCTCTTTTACTTAGCCCTAGCAAATTATTCTTGCCGCCGCTGGAGTGTTGCCTAGGCACTAAACCCAACCATGCAGCAAATTGCCTACCATTTTTAAAAGTTCTAGGATCACCCATAACGGCTCTTACATACGTTGCTGTAATTATGCCAACGCCCTCTATTTTGCCTATGTGCTTACATGCTTCGTCGTTGTCATATATTAAATGTATCTTCCTGTCATACTCAGTTACTAATACATCTGTAGCGCAAAGCTCTGAATAGAGATTATGGATTTCTTCTCTAGCCATGTCTGTGAGTTCGTTTTCAGCGTCTGAGACAATATTAGGAAGATCTTTCCTTAGTTTTTGTATTCCTTTAGATGTGACTATTCCTCTTTCCATAAGAAACCCTCTGACCGAGTTACATAATGCAGTTCTGTTGCCTACTAATCTGCTTCTTACACGGTGAAGCATTTGTATGTTTTGTTGATAAGGTTCTTTGATAGGAACAAATCTCATGTTGGGTTTTGTTACAGCCTCCGCAATTGCTTCTGCATCAGCAGCATCGTTTTTGTTAGTTTTTACATAAGGCTTAACGTATTGTGCAGGTATCAACTTTACCTTATGACCACATTCCGTAAATTTTTTTGCCCAGTAATGTGAGCCACAGCATGATTCCATTCCCACTAAACAAGGTCGGATTGTAGACATGAACATTAGTAAGTCTCTCCTCCTTACCTTCTTATTTAGAACCATCCTGCCGTTGCTGTCATTGCAATGTATCTGAAAAATACTCTTTGCCAAATCTACCCCTACTGTAGTAATTTGTTCCATGACTCGTTCCTCCTTAATTGTGATAATTTCGCAAGATTACGATAAATTATCCTGGCTCTTTATTGAAGCCTTTTTATTGAGGAGCGGGTCCATACCATTATTTAACAATTTTCTTGGGGGATATCAAGGGGGCGATCTAAGCCCCCTTGAAGTTTTAAGATGGCGTTATACTACGATCTAAAAGTTTTTAAGGACGTATATTCGCTGATACTCAAAGTTTTTGAATACACCCAAGATTTTCCAAGAGAATATAAAGAGTTCATACATCGTTGCTGGTATCACTTCCCACATGAATTTTTAGCGAACGCCTCCAACAGGATCATCAACGAGGTAAAAGGTGTTAACCGCGTCTGCTACGATATCTCCTCCAAGCCCCCAGCGACCATAGAGTGGGAGTAGCGTACCTAATTACTAAGGTCATTTTATACTTTTACATCCGGCAATTAAATGGTATATCTTATTACTTATGGGACTTATGGTTCCTGAACTTTATTGAGCTTAGAGGTGTAAGTTATGGAAATTGTTGTATTAATCAAGCAAGTGCCGGATACCGCAAACGTGGGGGCTGAGGCTATGAAGGAGGACGGGACAGTCAACCGTGCTGCCCTGAAAGCTATTTTTAACCCTGACGACCTGAATGCGCTCGAGATGGCTTTGGAGTTAAAGGATAAATATGGTGCGAACGTAAGTGTTATAACAATGGGTCCACCAAAAGCGATAGAGATACTTAAAGAGGCTTTATATAGAGGAGCGGATAAAGTTTATCTCTTGAGCGATCCAAAATTTGCGGGCTCTGACACACTCGCTACGTCGCTGATATTGAAAAGTGCGATAGAGGCAAAGATAAAGAACTTTGATATCGTTCTTGCTGGACGTCAGGCAATAGACGGTGATACCGCGCAAGTTGGGCCACAGGTCGCTGAAAAACTTAATGTGCCGCAAATAACCTTTGTTACAAAAGTTGAGGAGATAAAGGACGGTGTTGTAAAGGCCGTGAAACTATCCGACGAGGGTACAGAGATCGTTACGTGTAAAATGCCACTGGTTTTAACAGTAGAAGGTAATGCAAACACCCCTCGCTATCCGAGAGTAAAAAAGATGCTGAAATATATGCATGCATTATCCAGTTTTCAAATGGATGAAGACTGGGTTACCGACGAAGACGTTGAATTCCTGAAAGGGAAAAATCTTGAGATCCCCGTAGTGAGTTTTTGTGACTTGGCGGTTAATCCTGAATACATAGGCCTTGCTGGTTCACCCACGAGGGTCAAGGCAATTTACAGCGTCGTATTTAAATCACTGGACACAAAAGAATACGAGTCGACTCAAGACGGTGTAAATCATATGATGAACGAACTTATGAGCGAGCACATAATAGGGTAGGTGATCATAAAATGAAACATGGCAATGTAGCAGTTTATATCCAACAGCACGGCGGGAAAATAATGAACGTCAGCCTCGAGCTTTTGGGCAAGGCCTGCGACCTCGCAAAGGAACTCAACACTGGCGTTTCAGCATATCTCCCGTGCGAAAAAGCAAAGGACATGGCAAAAACTGTTTTCTCTTACGGCGCTGAGAACCTGTACATTATAGAGCACAAGGAACTCTCGCATTATGCGACCATTCCGTATGCGAAGGCTTTATTAGAGGCTGTATGTAAAGACATGCCATCTATAATTCTTTTTGGCGCAACAAAAACGGGAAGAGACCTTGCGCCACGCGTTGCCTCTGCATTAAAGGCTGGTCTTACTGCGGATTGCACTGATCTCAAAATAGGAAGCTACACAGATACAAAAACGAATAAAACTTATGAACAACTATTGTATCAAATAAGGCCGGCGTTCGGCGGTAACATTATAGCGACGATAATAAACCCTGTGCGTCATCCACAGATGGCAACCGTTCGCGAAGGTGTTATGAAGATGAAAGCACCTGACACGTCCAAGATAGGAAAAACCATTCCGGTCATTGTTGAACTTACAGCGAAGGACGTAATAGTAAAACTCGTCGACAAGATAATAGAGGAAAAGAAAGTTAATCTTATCGGGTCGAACATAATAGTATCCGGCGGTATGGGCGTTGGTTCAAAAGAAAATTTTGATCTTATCAAAGAACTCGCACATATTTTAGGTGCTGAAGTGGGCGCGTCACGTGCGGCCGTCGACCAGGGATGGGTAGGTAAAGAACATCAGGTTGGCCAGACCGGTGTTACTGTAAGACCAAAACTTTATATAGCATGCGGGATATCCGGCAGCGTCCAGCACAAGGCTGGCATGGATGAATCGTTGAAGATAATCGCGATAAACAACAACCCTGAAGCGCCGATATTTAAATTTGCTCATGTAAAGATCGTCGGCGACCTCAACACGGTCATACCGATGATGATAGAATCATATAAACACCTTAACGTGCAGAGGTAGGAGAATAAATATGGCGAATTTTTTTGAAGACAACAAAGACCTATTATTTTGTTTTGAGCACGCGGACCTGGACGAGGTCATAACGTACCTTGAGAATAATTTTAAGGACGTGGAGACTTACGATTATGCCCCAAGGAATATCAGGGACGCAAAAAAAGGATATATAGAGATCCTTAAGGCTGCTGGCGAGATAATGGGTACCACTGTAGCAAAGAACGCTGAGAGTGTGGACGAAGAAGGCTGTGGTTTTGATCATGGCAAGGTCACTTATGCAAAAGGCACACAGGAAAACCTCAGCATGATATTAGGCGCTGACCTTGGCGGTATGACGATACCACGACGTTACGGCGGTCTAAATATCCCGACAACAATTTCTACAATGGTGATAGAGATGGTTTCGCGCGCCGACGCAAGCCTTATGAACCTCGTCGGTCTTCAGGATATAGGCGAGACCATATATGAATTCGCGACAGAGGAAATAAAACAAAAATATCTTCCTATGTTTACAAGCGGAAAGGTCACAGGGGCGATGATACTCACAGAGCCCGACGCGGGGTCTGACCTTCAGGCTGTCCAGGCAAAGGCGATCCTGGACGAGAAAACAGGTGAATGGAAACTTTACGGTGTTAAGCGTTTTATAACGAACGGTTGTGGTGATATTGCACTGGTGCTTGCAAGAAGTGAAGCAGGCTCTAAAGATGGACGTGGACTCTCGATGTTCCTCGTTGAAAAGGGCAAGACCGTCCAGATAAGAAGGATAGAGAATAAACACGGCATACACGGTTCACCGACCTGCGAGATGCAGTTCAACGGTACGCCAGCGTTGTTGATCGGAAAAAGGAAACTGGGCCTCATACGATACGTTATGTCGCTGATGAATGGTGCGCGTGTTGGTGTTTCAGCACAGGCAGTTGGTATTGCCGAGGCTGCATATCGCGAAGCCTTAAAATACGCAAAGGAGAGGGAACAGTTCGGCGAGCCTATAATAAATTTTCCGGCAGTCTACGATATGCTTACAAAGATGAGGGTAGAGTTAGAGGGTGCTCGCGCGATGCTTTATGAGACATGTCGTTACGTCGACCTAAAAAAGATGTATACGTTCCTGAATGAACACGATGCCGAGAACAAAGAGTACAGGGAGAAACTTAAAAAATATTCCGGGATAGCAGCACTTCTTACCCCTATGACAAAGGCCTATGCGACAGAGATGACCAACCGAGTAACTTATGACGCTGTTCAGGTTCATGCAGGGACAGGGTTTATGAAGGAATTCCCTGTGGAAAGGCTGTCGCGTGACGCAAGGATAACCAATATATATGAAGGAACAACGCAGCTTCAGGTGATCGCAGCCATTGGTGGTATAATTAACGGGACACTCGATGAACTGTTAAAGGAATATGAGAGTATCAATTATCCGAGGGAGCTCCACGGCGTTGTAGAATCGTTGAACTCAATTAAGAGCATGCTTCACAGATGTATAAACATATTTGCCGAAAAGAACGACAAGGAATTCCAGAACTATTTTGCGCGCAATGTTGTGGATATGGCATGCGAACTGTTTATCGGTTACAGGATGCTTAAACTTTCCGTCCATAACGAGAGGAAGCGTGAGGTTGTAAAATTATTTGTAGAGAAAGCTGTTGCCAATGCGCTCAAACTCTCCGAGCCTGTGATAAAGAACAGCATAACAGCTATAACGAATAGAGATGTTATTATGGAAATATGAAAGGAGGCGTCTTATGAAGAGAGCTTTTGTTTTGTTCGTTTGCTTCTACTCATTTTTACTATTCTCCCAGTCGCAAAATTTAAGGCCTGCGGGAAAGACGTCACTTCAGAAAGCCATTTATTGTTATGCATACGTCGGCACTGAAACTGACTGGCAGGATGAGCGGTATTTAAAGACCGTAGACGATCTGGACTTCAAAAAACCTTTCGACATACTTAGCGCGGGGGATATATTAGTTCTTGTTACAAGACCCGACGGGGAATTTTATTTAGTTTATTGGGACCAGAACAAAAAAACATCCAACACAGGGATGCTGGCTTTTCAAACTACGAACGAACAACCGTGTTTATCAGGGGCCAGCATAAAGAACGGTGCTGAGTGCAAATTACTACGGGACAAAAAAAGCTGTGCCAAGATCCTCACCGTCAATTATAAGGATCAGGCGATCAATCTTGTTTACCAAAGCGGCAAGGCGCAATTTGCCAGGGTGAGCTTCCTCAACGATGATGATATGAGGGACTGCTTTGTCGGTAACCCGGAAAAATATACGCTTAAAGAGATCGTCCCTAAACATTCAGGGAGTATGATACCAATGTTGAGGAATAGGGCTAAGAATATGTTAGACAAGAAGGTCCTGCATGAACCGTTAAAAAGTAAAATAGAGTGTTACTGCAGGGATAAGCTGGGAAGCTGTTACCGCTCGCTTTAATTATTGCTAACTTAGGAGGACACCATGAAGAAACTTTTAATTCTTTCGTTCATTTTTGGCTTTTCTTATTTGTCTTATGGAGAAAACGCAAAACCTAGACCCCAAGCAACGACCAACTTTGAGCACGCCTTCTACTGTTATGCTTTTACCAATTATAAAACACTTACGATGAGAGATATTAAATTTGATGGAACATTCGATACCTATGACAAGGCGGGAGACCTGGTCATTCTATTAAACAGGAATGATTCTAATGAAACAGATGTAGCTAAGTCAGATTTCTATTTGGTTTATTGGGACCAGACAAGTACGTCTACCAAACTTAAAGAGAGGAAAGGCTCTCTTTTCTTTACTACCACAGAAAAAGAGCCATGCATTTCCAAAAAGAGTATTATCACGGAAGGCTGTCCGTTGGCTTTAGAATCTAAAGCGATGTGTACTAAATTACTTGTATACAAATATCACGATGTAGATCTTAACATGCTGTATCAAAGCAGAAATGATTTTCGTGCAGATAAAAGCATATCGGTTAATTTAAAATTCATAAATGATACAAATATCAAGCAGTGTTTTACTGGTGTTACCCCGTCGAGAATCTCTAATAGCACTTCTCACCACCAGGGAGACAATATAACTGGAAAGTTGTTCTTGCAAGCTACAAGTGGTATCAGCGACAATGACCTTCGTGATAATAGTAATTTAAGAGCACACTGCGGCAAGTATATGTTTAATAAGTAATATTAGTCCATATTGTATTTTTCGAGCCTGTAACGCATAGAACGGAATGTTATACCGAGTAATTTAGCGGCATGTTTTTTTACACCACCGGTCTTTTTTAATGCCTTGCCTATAATATCCTTTTCAAACTCAGCGACCAGTTTTTCAAGTTCCAGCCCGTGATTTGGAATCTCCTCGGGCGGTGTGATGTAAGATGCAGAAGACGACTTGGGTTGTTTTTGTTCCTTGTACATATCTATTATGTGTGGCGGCAGGTCCTGAAGTTTTATTACCTTGGTGCTGCAAAGGGCAACTGCTCTTTCTATTATGTTTTCCAATTCCCTGACGTTGCCGGGATAGTTATATTTTTTTAGTGCGACTACAGCCTCTTCTGTTATGCCTGTTATTTCTTTCTTCAGTTTGTGAGAGTATTTATCTACAAAGAAATTCGAGAGCATTACGATGTCGTCTCCCCTCTCGCGGAGCGTTGGCGCTTTTATCTGAATGACGTTCAGCCTGTAGAAAAGATCCTCCCTGAATGTTCCTTTTTTTACCATCTCGTGCAGATCCTTGTTGGTCGCACATATCAACCTTACATTTATATTTATATTACCGGTCTCGCCGACCCTTCTTATTGTTCTTTCCTGTATGGCGCGCAGTAATTTTACCTGAAGATGTATTGGAAGTTCCCCAACCTCGTCCAAAAATATCGTTCCGTTGTTTGCCATTTCAAAAAGACCGATCTTGTCTGCTATAGAGCCTGTGAACGAGCCTCTTTTGTGTCCGAACATTTCGCTTTCAATAAGGTTTTCTGGGATGGCTCCGCAGTTAACCGTCACAAACGGTTTGTTCTTTAAAGGCCCGTTAGAATGTATCGCTTTAGCGATAAGTTCTTTTCCTGTCCCGCTCTCGCCGGTTATTAAAATGTTGCTTGTAGTCTGCGAGACTATTTTTATCATCTCATAGAGCATTAACATCGGGGCTGAAGAGCCGGCCATGTCACAGTAGACATATTTCTCGCCGAGCTGTGCTTTGAGCATTAAGTTCTCGTAAGATAGGCGCCTCTTTTCCAGCGCTTTCCTCGTCGTAATTAAAAGATTGTCTATCTTGAATGGCTTGGCGATAAAATCATATGCGCCCTTTTTTATTACATCTATTGCTATCTCCGTTGTGCCAAACGCTGTTATGACTATGATCTCTATCGTCGGGTCCATTTTCTTGAACGCGACCAGAGCCTCTATACCAGACATCTGAGGCATCTGCATATCGAGGAATATAAGGTCGAACTTTTCTGCCTCCATAAATTTTATGGCTTCGATTGCCGATGCTGCTGTCTTAACGTAATAGTTTTCTTTTGTGAGCAGGAGCTCAAGGAATTCCCTTATGCTTTGTTCGTCGTCCACGATGAGTATCTTGTTCTTTGGATCGCTATTCATATCCTGACTCCTATCCTGAAAACAGTTTCTTTATCGCTGCTAAGGACCTCTATATTCCCGCCGTGGGCGAGGATAATATTTCTGGCTATTGCAAGGCCAAGCCCTGTTCCTTTTTCTTTTGTCGTGAAGAATGGCTCGAATATCCTGCTCTTGTGACTATTTGATATTCTGTCGCCGTAATTTGTTATTTTTATCACAGCCTCTTTGCGCTTGACCTCCATGGAGCATGTTATTCTTCCCTTGTCATGGCTTGCGTGTATTGAGTTTATGAATATATTACCTAGAGCCTGTTCTACCCTCTGATAATCTCCCCGAAGCATTACTTTTCTGTCGTGGGGTAGAAAGTCCAGAGAGAGCCCTTTTGTTATAAAATCCATGTTCGTCCTTATACTGTCACATACGCTTTGCACAAGGATATTAAGGTTGATTTCCTCGTCCCTTCTTTTTTCAGGCGCTGAATATGCAAGGAACTCATCAACGAGGTTAGTCAGCCTTAATGATTCGCGCTCTATTATGCTTAATAATTTTTCTCTGTCCTTTTCGTTCTTTAAAATATCTTTGTCTGTTTTTATCAGTTCCCACACGCCGGCTATCGACGAGACAGGGTTTTTTATTTCATGCGCCATAACGGAAGCTATCGTGTTGACGAGCTTTAGTTTTTCTATCTCGTTTTGTTCCTTGAGCATTTTTGGCTCAAGATATTCCTTTTCCGTCGTCTTTTTCCTTATTACTATTGCGAACATTATCAGAAGAGCAGAAACAATCAAGGCATAACTCATGTCCAGGCGGCTCAAGAAAAGCAATGCTATTGAAACTAATGTTGACAACAGGAGGCCGGTCTTTTTGAGGGATATCGACGTAAAATATATGTAGACCGGCATTAATACTATGAAGGGTGATATATATTCCTTGGTTATGAGGACTATCATGGCTAGGTAGAATGAATCGAATATAAAAAGTAGGATATTTGTCTTTAATCCTTTAAATCTTGAAGTAACTGCGCTTATTATGAAACTGAAACACATCAGCGCCGTTATGTTTATCAGTGTTACTATGCCAAAGCTACTGGCGTCCAGCCCCTTATAGAGTATGAGGAACGACTGAATGGCTATGATAAGTATTATCCTCGAGAATATGTAATTGTTTATCTTCTTCATCTATTTTATTTTTGTTAGCAGTGTGAACACCGGCATGAAAAAACTTGTTAACAATGCTCCTATCAGTATTCCTCCCAGCGTAAGTATCAGTGGTTCTATTATGGACGAGAACATGGTGCTAAGCCTTTTTGTTTCCTCGCTGAGGTGATGGACTAACTCTTCAAGCATTTCTGGGAGCGCCCCCATTATCTCGCCGATACTTATTATCTGTACTGCCATTGGTTTGAAGAGTCCGCTCTTTGCAAAGAATGGAGCTACGTACTCGCCTTTTGATGCAGCCTCTTTAGCCTTTAATAAACATTCCTCAAAGACATGGTTGTCTATTTTTTCTGACGCCAGTTCAAGTGCGCGCGGTAGTGACAATCCTGACTTCAATGCGATGTTCATCGTCGAGACAGTTCTTAGTGTGTATATCTGTTTGAAGAACGACGAAAGCCAAGGTGCTTTCAGGAGCAGTCCGTCGAGATTTATGTGTATGATCTTACTCTTTAAGAGTAAAAATAATGCTGTGGCGGCAAAGATCAGGAATAATCCGATCAGTATAAAATTCTCTTTCAATATTTCACCTAGAGTGGTTATTGTGACCAGGCTTACAGGCAGAGGCTGATTGTACGTTCTGTATATGTGTACAAAAACAGGGGCGATGCCTGCCACAACTATTATGAACGCAGCGAATATTATTGCGGTGATCGCCAAGGGATATAACACGGTTTTTGCAACCGTTTTTTTTGATTCAACCTCTTTCTTGAAATATTTTAACCACTCGTCCATTACATATTCGAGGTTGCCCCGTAGCTCGCCCGACGCTGTAAGGTTAAGGAAAAGATTGTCAAAATATTTTGGGAACCGTGATAATGCCTGTGAGAATGTCATCCCGCTCTCCATGTAACTCTTTACAGCGGATGCAAAACTTTTCATTACCGGTGTAGTGCCCTCGGCGGTTAAAACCTCCAACGACTGTGTTACGGTAAGGCCGGCTTTGAGCATGACGAGCATCTCTTTTACAAAGAACAGCTTTTCGTCGTCGGAAAATGCCGTACCGGCATCAACGGCTTTTGCCGGCATCCATATCGTTTTTTTTGTGGACTGCTCCTTTATTCTGACGGGGCGGATCTTTTGGGTGCGCAGTCTTATCCTCAAGTCTGTTTCGTTGTCAGCGAACAGCTCTCCCTTGATCTTTTCTCCCTCTCTCGAGACACCTTCATAGTAAAAATCAGGCATTTTTTTAACCTCTAAGATTTTCTAGTATTACACTGGTATTTAATTTCACTTCTGGTCTGCCACGTGTGTAGAGACTATCGCGCCGGTTGACATCCAGCGTGTATATTATGTTCTCTTTGTTGAAATGAGGTACAATGTCCGTCGCTGTTCCAACAATTATTAATTTGTCGTACCCGGACATGTTGATCGCCTCAACAGCTGCTATATTGTTGCAGTTAGGGACCATCACGCAATCGCATAAAAGGCCTTCTGTTATTCTCAGCATGGCGTCAAGGCTTAAACCCGGTTTATAAATGTTTATTATCTTAGAGCCTGTGCTTCTCAAACTATAGAACTTGCTGTTCTCTATAATGCACAATGTTATTTTTTTGTTGCTTGCTATGTAAGACGCTGTTCTGTACGATTCCAGAGAGCGTTTCTCCTGCTGGTTGGAGACAACAAGGATTATTCCTCTCTTGCTGTAACATGCAGAAGCGAGTTCGTTATCTATGTCCAATGGCTGGTCTACATATGGCAAGTGTCTGAACACAAGTTCTTCGCCAAGGTCGCTGACAAGGAATTCCTGCCCGGACACGCTCAATATCAATCTATCATCTCCGGAAAGGTAATCTTTTTTTATGGCGTAAATTGTCTCTTTGTTCGTTGGTGATACGCCCTGAAGATGAGTTCTCTCTCCCTGCTCAGATACAATGAGTGGGAGTTTCCCGTTCTCAAAATGCACTTCTCTATAGCCATTTCGAAGGCTAAACAAAAGTATCCCTTTTAATGAATTGATATTCCCCATACCCACTAACGATAGTAACACTGGTGACGATTTTTGTCAAAACCTCGTTGACCTTGTACAGCTGTTTGTATATAAAGTGGTGAGTGAAAGAAAAGATGCTGCTACATTGCTGTTGTGGGCCTTGCTCGGCCTATCCTTTTAGTGTTTTAAAGCCGGACTTTGAGGTTACTGCCTTTTTCTCCAATTCCAATATTTATCCCAGGGAAGAATACAATAAAAGGTTGTCCAGCTTTGATAAACTCTGCAAGGTGAGCGGGGTGGTGATGGTCGCTGACAGTTACGCACCGAGTTTGTGGTACGAGGCTGTAAAGGGCTTAGAGAACGAGCCTGAAGGGGGTAAGAGGTGCAGCGCCTGTTTTTATTTTAGGTTAAAAAGAGCCTTTGAGTTTGCAAAAACACGGAACATAAAATATATTACAAGCACATTAACGGTTGCGCCTCAAAAGAATACTGAAATGATCTTTGAGGCTGGAAGAAAACTGGCAAAGGAATACGGGATGTCTTTTTTAGAGTTGGACTTCAAGAAGAACAACGGGTATCAAAAGTCCAGGGAGCTTGCAAAGGAACACCAGCTTTACATTCAGGATTATTGTGGTTGCGAATTCAGTTTTAATGAGAGGGCTAAAAGAAAGGAAATAAATAAGAAGGGGGGAGAAAAATGAAGTTTGTAAAGATCATTGTGTTGTCTCTTTTGTCTTCGATCGGGTTGTATGCACAGGACTCTAATGTGCCAAAAACGGAAGACCTAGACTCTGCCGTTGAAGAATCAATGGTTCCGCCTCAGCCGGGACAAGCAGCGCCTAAAAAAGCAGCTAAGAAGAAGGTAAAGAAAAATGTTAAAGTAAAGAAAATAAAGAAGGCAAAAAAGGGCAAGAAGGTAAAGAAGATGAAAAAGAAGCCCGTTAAAATAGACGACGTAACAGAAAACAACAATATGGGAAATTGATCAACAAAAAATAAGGCGGAGAAAGTGTGATGAAGAAAAGAAGTTTTGTTTGCGACTATGATTTTAGCAAGAGCGAGATCGTCTCCATTTTTGAGAGGGCCAAAAAAGTAAAAGCCGAAATGAAGAGCGGCAAACTTGTTCCGTACCTTGCCGGTAAAACGCTGGGCATGATATTCGAGAAATCCTCGACGAGAACCAGGGTGTCCTTTGAGGTCGGGATGTATCAGCTTGGGGGCTCTGGATTGTTCTTGTCGTCTAAGGATATACAACTTGGTAGGGGCGAGACAATAGAGGATACGGCAAGAGTTCTTTCACGCTATCTCGATATAATCATGGCCAGAACATTTGAGCATTCAAAAGTGGAAGACCTTGCAAAGTACGGCGACGTTCCTGTTATAAATGGTCTCACAGACCTTTTACATCCATGTCAGGCGCTGACCGATTACTACACAGCATGGGAGAAAGGCAAAAAACTAGAAGGGATGAAGTTCGTATATCTGGGCGACGGGAACAACGTGGCTCACTCACTTATGCTGAGTGGAGCAATACTGGGCGTTAACGTAATTGTATGTTCGCCAAAAGGGATGTCACCGAATGCCGAGATAGTTAAGAAAGCAAAAGAACTCGCATCAAAGTCAGGTGGAAGTGTTAACGTGACAGAGGATGCAAAGGAAGCTTGCAAAGACGCTGACGTTATTTACACCGACGTATGGGCCTCTATGGGACAAGAGGCTGACTTTAATGCGAAAGAAAAAGTGTTGAGACCGTATCAGGTCAACAAAACGCTTTTCTCTCTCGCTAAAAAGGATGTCTTCTTTATGCACTGTCTGCCTGCGCACAGGGGAGAAGAAGTTACAGCCGATGTTATAGACGGACCGAACTCTGTTATTATCGACGAGGCTGAGAACAGACTTCATTTACAGAAAGCGATAATACTATTTCTTATGGGTAAATAAGTGGTTACATGATGAGCAATTCGCATCCTCTAGTTGAACGTATCGCGAAAGGCGTAGATATCCAGACAGACAAGGTTAACGCTGTTCTGAATTTATCCTCGACCGGTGGAACGATCCCGTTCATAGCGAGATACAGAAAGGAACAGACCGGCGGACTTGATGAAGTCGCTATCAGGGATATTCTACACGAAAGGGACAGAATACTTGATGCCCTCGATAGACAACAAACTATTATTAAGGCTGTTGAAGAACAAAAAAAACTTACTCCTGAGCTGAAGGCAAAGATCCTCTCCACGTTCGAAAAAATGGAGCTCGAGGATATATACGCGCCATATAAAAAGAAGAAGAAGACCAAGGCAGATATAGCGAGAGAGTTTGGCATAGAGCCGTTCGCTGAAACGATATTGAAACAGCGTCTGGAAGAGGGTGAAGTGCTCCGCTATGCAAGAAGCTACCTTGACCCGCTTAAGAAGCTTATTGACCCAGAGGTCATTGTTGAACACGCTGTAAATATCATCATAGAGACAATAGCTCACGACGTAGATCTCAAGAAAAAACTCAGGGACCATATTTTTAATAGAGGTGTTGTGCTCTCCAAAAAGGCTACTAAGTTCAAGGGTGAGAACTCCAAGTTCGATAATTATTTTGATTACAAAGAACCGATAAAGAATTTGATAGCGTCCAAGAATTCACACAGGATCCTTGCTGTACAGCGAGGGGCCAACGAGGGGGCTCTTACCATAGGTGTGGAAACTGATCCTGCTCCGTGCATGGAGATAATAAATGCCGTATATATAAAGAACACAAAGTCAGTGTTCTATCCTTTGATGTTAAAGGCGGTAGAGCAGGCTTATAAAGATTATTTGTTACCGTCGATAGAGTTGGATATATTCAATGAGCTTAAAGAGCGTGCGGATGTTTCAGCAATAACTGTTTTTTCGAGGAATATAAAGGACCTGTTGTTACAGGCGCCGCTTGGAGAAAAAATAATCGTTGGCCTGGACCCAGGTTTTAAGACGGGGTGCAAGTTCGCTGTAATAGGAAAGGGTGGCGAGCTGCTGCATCATGCGACCATCTATCCGGCTGAACCACATAATAAAGTGGAAGAGGCTGAGGCCATATTAAAGGATGTGTGTGAGAAGTTTGGTGTAGAGGCTGTTGCAATAGGTAATGGCACAGCGTCCAGAGAGACAGAAAAGTTCGTGATCGAATTCTTAAAAAAGAGTGGCAAGGAAAATATTATTTGTGTTGTAGTTAATGAGGCGGGTGCATCAATATATAGTGCTTCGGACGTTGCAAGAGAAGAATTGCCGACGCTGGATATAACTTTCAGGGGCGCTGTCAGTATTGCACGAAGACTGCAAGACCCGCTTGCTGAACTTGTTAAAATAGAACCTAAGTCTATTGGTGTTGGACAGTATCAGCATGATGTGGACCAGAAACTCTTGAAGGATAGCTTGGAGCAGGTAGTTGAACATTGCGTTAACTACGTCGGTGTAGAGCTTAATACTGCAAGCCCGCATCTGCTCGCGTATGTGTCCGGCATTGGCCCAGCGATATCCAAGGCAATAGTTGAGCATAGAAAAACGAATGGGTCTTTCAAGAACAGGCTAGAGCTACTCAATGTGCCAAAGCTCGGTGATAAAGTGTTCGAACAGGGCGCTGGATTTTTAAGGATACGCAACGGAGACGATCCTCTGGACAATACCGGTATCCATCCGGAGAGATATAAACTTATTTATACTGTTTGCACAAAAATAGGGATTGCCCTCTCGTCTATTCTTGGCAACAAAGAAGAGGTGACGAAATTATTTAGTTCCGACGACGTTGTAAAACAGTTCGGTGAATATACGGCTAAAGACATAGCTGAAGAATTGAACAAGCCGGGCCGCGACCCGCGAAGCGTGTTTAAAAAAATTGAGTTCCAGGAAGGGATAAAGTCCCTCGCTGACCTAAAAGTTGGCATGCTTGTTAATGGCGTTGTTACTAACATAACTAACTTTGGTGTGTTCGTTGATATAGGCGTCCACGAGGACGGACTGATACATATATCGGAGCTCACCGACCGTGGTTTTATAAAGGATCCGAGGGACATATTGGGTCTTGGTTCCGAAATACGCGTCAAGGTCTTAGGCATTGACTCTGACAAAAAGCAAATTTCTTTGTCGCTGAAGCAAGCAAAGATGCAGGAAAAAAAGCCCGAGCGCAAAGAATTCAGAGACCGCCGCCCAATGCCTGCCCAACGCTCGCAACGCTCGCAGGACTCTGCTCGCTCACAGGGTTCTCGCCCACAAAGCTCTCAGCGCCCACAAAGTTCGCAGCGTCCTCAACAGCGCCCACAACCACCGCGCGAACCTCGTCCACCAAGGGTTAACCCTAACTCACCTTTTGCAGTGTTGGCGTCTATCAGAGATAAAGTTAATAAGAAGTAACTAACAAAAGTTTTTCGCAGGACATAGGAGCTGCTCGCAAGGACAACGCGCAAGGGTAGCCTCGCAGGACCAGCTCACGGGACTAGCGAACGACTAGTCCACCCACGGGAGTACTTAGCCCACCGCTGCTTCCACTTCTTTTGATGCGCCCTCGCCATAGTTGGAGATGAAAGACACGTCCGTTGCGAATATCTCATAGGTTTTGTGCTTTTTATCGTCTTCCCCCATCAAACTTGTGCGGATCCTTCCTTCTACGAGGACCATCGAGCCTTTTCTCAACATTTTCTCGCAGACCTCTGCAGTTTTTCCCCATGTTACTACCTTGTGCCAGTCGGTACGTTTTGTTTTTTCTCCATCGCTGTTTTTTGTGTATTCATTTGTTGCGATGTTGAAATTCGTGACCCTTCTCCCGCTCGGTGTCGACCCACTCTTTGGATCAGCGCCTAAATGCCCCATCAGTACTACTCTGTTCATTCCATTCATGTTTTTATCCTCCTGCCTACTCATGTGCCAACCGCGCACCACCCCGAACCCCTTATATATAGGTGTAAGATGTCCGAAATTAGGATTATTAGTTGTGCTAAGCCTGTCTTTTATAGACCACAGAGAGATATCCAAAAAATTGACACCAGTGTATGGGGCGTGGTGTGGGCTGATTCGGGCGACTCTACTCGCGGCAACCCACGGTAGCCCTCGGCAATGCTATTAAAATTGACACAGCGTAAGGCGTAGCGGATAATTTTCTTTTGGGAGGTTTGGTTTTGATGGTTAAAAAACTTGGTACATTGGTCAGTGAGGAAAACGAGTTAATCCATAGCCCGTTTCATGGCGAGAGGTTGTTTGGTCGCGAAGCATTAACTGCAAAAATAAAAATTAACGATACATGGCGTGATATAACACTCTGGAGCTATTCACCTTTTGGTATCGAATTCCTAAAAGAAGACATTAATGTTACGCAAGGACAACCCCTGAATCTTAGGGTAAAACTTGCTGGCGATGAAACAGAGTTCGACAGCCTTGTTGTCAATTCCATTTACGATCATGAGGGCACAAAACTTGTCGGAATAAGAACTTTTATCCCAGACAAAATTATTCCTCAACACGACGGAGAAGAACGCCGTGTCCATAGACGCTGGAGTTGTAGTGAAGACTTTTTGCCAACAGGTACAGCGCCTAATCCTGTCCGCTACAATGATTATATATTGTTTAGGGTAGAGGATATTTCAAGCGGCGGATTAAAACTCATAACTAGTATGAGAAATAAGTTACTCAGCATTGGCCAAAGACTGGAATGTACATTAAGCTTTCCTTATGTTGGAACTGTAAGAGCAGACATAAAAGTAAAATATGTAAATACAACTTTTTATAAAGATAAAGAATTTATGGTAATGGGTGTAGAGTTCGTAAAAACAGATCCAATACTGTTAAAAAGCCTCGGCGAATATCTTTTGAACTTTGCAAAAAAAGTAACAGTAAGAAGCCTTAATGATGAGGGCTTTAGAATAAAAAAAGTATCTAAGTGGTTAGATTTTAGTTATGTAAAAACAGAAGAAGAATATAAAGAAGTTTTAGAGCTAAGATATAGCGCTTACAAAGCTGCTAAAAAGGTAAGCAACGATGCTAATCCAAAAGATCTAGCAGATGAGTTTGATGCTAAATCAAAAATTATAATAGCAAAATATGATGGCAAAATAGTAGGTACTATCAGGTGTATTTTCCCAACAAATGAATTGGAAACAGAATTGCATACTGAGTCAATACCTAGGGACAAGATGTTCTATCATAACATAAATGAGATAACAGAGGCTTCCAGACTAGCTATAGATGAATCCTTTCGTAAAATAGATATAAAATTTGAGATATTATCCTATATGATTTTAACGACCATTCAAGGAAATCGCAGATATATATATACAGCTGCTGCATCAGATGTTTTAGAATTCTATAAAGACATGGGGTTTGAAGATAAAAAAACTAGTTTTCCAGATCCACACCTCAATAATATTATTCATCACCTAATTATACTGGACACTTACTCCGCCTGTATCGGTGATAACGTAAAATATAAAACATGGATTAAAATATATAATCGTCTCTACGACTTTCTAATAGCAAATAAACTTATTGAACCAAATCCTGCAAATTTTATAAAATTAAAATTTTACAAAGCTATAGGTCGTTTTTTTTATCGAGCTTAATTTATGAAAAACTCTTTTTTAAAAACAAGTATCGATTTTTTTGATTTGTTTATTTTGGTTCCATCTCAAGTTAAAAATCGTTTGGAGCAAGAAGAAAATACTTGGATAAAAAAAATAGCGCTATTCCATTATACTATGTGGCCTACATTCACTTTGGTTTTCTTTTTTGTTAATAAAAATATAACACTAAATTTGATAATATTTCGTGGAGGCTTAGCTGCAGTACTACTAACATTAGGTACGCTAGCTTATTTCTTCAGAAAAAACATTAAGGTTGTTAAGTATTCCCTCTTTTTATCTGGGTTTGTTCTAAGTTTATTCATCTCTTGGTCCATGACTCTTGGTAATCCTGTAGAGTCGATATGGATATTAATGCATGCAACATTAATAATGATTTCTACTTCAAGCTCAGTTCTTTTCTCTGTTCTATGGCTGTCCACTATTTTATTAGCTACCGAGCCTTTTTGGTCAAACAAATATTCATTACCGTACTTAACCGCCAATTTAATTGCATTAACTATCATAGTTGTATTTGGATATATTTTTAAGAAAAACTGGATTCAATCAAAAATTAATAAATTTCTTCGTGATGATACTGTTAAAGAAGCCATAGAGCATCAAATGGAATTCGATAACGAAATTAAACGGTTTATTTCGCCTGTCCTAGTAAAACGTATCGAAGAAAAAACCACAAACGGTCAAACATTAGTTATGGCGCTGGATGACGTTCTTATGAGAAAAAAAGCACTGGTTGCAGTTATGTTTACAGATATGAGAAATTTTAGCACTCGTTCGATAGACATAGACTTTGTTGAGCAAGAACTTGTGCCATCTTCCTCCAAAATCATAGACAGGGTGGAGGATAATATGGGTGTGGCAAAACAGATAGGCGATGCTGTATTTGTTTATTACTCTATGGAAGACCCAGAAGAAGGCTTGTTAAGAGCAATAAAAGATGCTGTGAGAGGATGTATAGGTGAAAAACAAAGAATAAAAACTTTAGGTAGAACAGAACCTGAAAGATTTTTTAGCATTGCATACGGCCCTGCGTTAGTTGGTAACATGGCGTCATTCCGTCATAGGGAAGCAACAGTTATAGGTAGCCCAGCAAACCTTTCTGCACGTCTGGACTCGCTAACAAAAAAGCCTGCTTTTAAAACATTAATAGAGGATGGAAACAAGATCCTTGTAAGTAAAACGGCAAAAGAAATCCTTAAAACTTTTAATGATAAATTTGAATTTAATGAAGTTAACCTGGAAAACATTCAACTTATAATGAAATCATTCCCAAATGAAAAAACCATATATCTTTTCACTGTTACAGAGCAAAATATAAATGCCCTTAACGAAGTTTTAAAAGTAAATAACATCCAAACTATAGAGATGCTTTCGTTCGAACAGGAGAACAAATAATCATCGAAGAAGTCTGTTTTGTTGAGACAATAATACAGACAACAAGTACTAAAGAGCGGCTATACATAAAACTTACTTTTATAAATTATGCCATAAGTGGATCCACTCCCAGCCTAAAGGCTGTTTACATGTCCATAGTCTTCATGTATAAATCCAATTATGCTTGTGCTGATTAACACGAATACGATAATCCCGCCAATAGCTCCGGTGGGGCTTGATTATGTAGCCTCGGGGGCGAAATCTTTGGGTGTTGAGACGGAAGTTCTTGATTTGTGTCTGGTTGCTGACAAGCAGAAGAGTCTTGAAAAATTCTTCAGCGATAAAAATCCCTCGCTTATAGGTCTTTCGTTTCGCAATGTTGATGATTGCTTCTGGCCAAGCGCAAAAACATTTCTGCCTGAATTGAAAAGAATAATAGACGAAATACGGACTGTCAGTGATTCTCCAATTGTTGTTGGTGGCGGTGGTTTTTCTATGTTCGCACAAAGGATATTTCAATATTGCAGTACGGATTTTGGTATCCGAGGCGATGGAGAGTACTCGATCGGTGCACTTTATAAGCAGATAACTGGCGATAAAAAATTTGATACAGTACCTGGCCTATTATGGCGTAATAGCGAAAAAATTATCTCAAATTCTCCCGCATGGGAAAAACAGATCTCGATAAAAACAAACCGAGATGAGGTTGATAATGCGACATACTTCAGGCTTGGTGGACAAATTGGCATCGAAACAAAACGTGGGTGCAATAGAAATTGTCTTTATTGTGCAGAATCTCTTGCAAAGGGAAAATTATTGCGAACCAGAAATCCGCAGGAAATCGCGGCAGAGGTTTTCTCGCTGGTTGAAAAGGGTATAGATGTATTTCATATCTGCGACAGTGAATTCAACATTCCACCAGAACATGCATTTGCTGTTTGTGAGGAATTTATACGCACGGGACTAAATAAAAAAATCAAATGGTATGCATATCTATCAACAGTACCTTTCAACGTTGCTCTAGCCAAAGTTATGCGAAAGGCAGGATGCGTAGGAATCAACTTTACAGGTGATTCAGCAAGTACAAAAATGCTGAAAACATATCGACAAATACACCTTAAAAACGATATAGCATTGGCTGTAAAATATTGTAAACAAAACAATATTAAATCCATGATAGCCCTTCTTCTGGGTGGGCCAGGCGAAACGGTTGAAACTGTAGAAAAGACGATCAATTTTATTAAATCAGTCAATCCGGATTGCGCTGGGGCGATGCTGGGAGTACGGATTTTTTCTGATACAGATATGGTTCAGACGGTTCTTGCAGAAGGTTTGCTTGAAAAAAATCCGAGTATAAAGAAAAAATATGATGGGCAGGTTGATTTTCTTTTTCCGACTTTTTATATAAGCCATTTACTGGGTGAAAGACCAGCACAGCTTGTAATAGAACTTATCGGCGATGATAACAGATTTTTCCCGCCGGTAGAAAAAATTTCTAGTGAAATCAAAGACTGTAATTATAGTGACAACACACATCTTGTTGAGGCAATCAAAACTGGTGCACGCGGAGCATATTGGGATATTCTAAAACAAATAGCTAAATAAACAGCGTATAAATTTTTATAACATATGCCAAAAACCCCCAGCCTTTCAAGGCTGGGGGTTTTTGTTTTTACATATGAAAGAATGTAACTTGTTAGTATCCAAAGGCTTGGAAATATAACAAACATTATGTTGATCTATTTTTTCTTGCATATCCTGTCCAAGATATTTATTGGTGTGAATAGCACAAACTATATCTAATTTTTTATTATGAATATAATCAAGGTAAGCGAACCCTTTTTCATTATCATTTAGATCAATGTCAACCAGCGCATGTGTTATTTTTCTCTTGTTTGTTACCGTGATAGCTTCTTTAACAGAAGCAGCCTCAAAAACATCTACTTGTGTTAATGTTTCATCGCCTTCTATTAAAGTCTTGACCAAAGATCTATAAACAGTATCGTCGTCTATGAGTAGTATCTGTAATTTATCTTTAGCAGAAGCGATCTTTTTGATTGCGGGCAACATAATAACAAATTCTACGCCATCATTTTTCTTCTTGTTTCTGGCTTTGGTTGAGCCATTATGTTGCGATATAGTTCTATGCGTAAAAGCTAATCCAAGCCCGGTACCTTTGGATTTTCCTTTGGTAAAGAATGATTCAAATAATCTCGGCATATCATTCTCGTCGATAGTTGGCCCGTTGTTCGCTACAATAATCTCTGCACAATCAGCACCCTCAACATTGACAATCTTACTGGATATTTCTATTAAACCTTTATCTTCTTCACAATGATTTTCACGAACAGCGTCTACGGCATTCTCTAAGATATTAACAAAACATCTTACTAATTTCTGCTCATCACCAGAAATCATAAGCGTATCATCGATAAATTTAACAACATCTATTCTGACAGGATTGCTGTTTAATTCGATCTGATTAAAAGCTTGTTCTATTAAATTTTTAACAGAGAGTGCTTTTATATTTAATGGAACAACCCTGCCAGACTCGATTAGGTCTGATAGCATTGACTCCACACGTTTTATTGATGTCTCAACCCCTTGTTTAGCAGTATCAAGCATTTTCTGATCTGAACTCAGGGAATTAAACATAGATAGAACAAGCTTTATTTGTGAAAAAGGTCGTCTTATATCGTGGGCCATGAACTGAGCCTGCTTGGACAATGCTTCAGCCATGTGTGTTACTTCTTTTGATTGGGTGTAATAAAGCATGATTCCTATAAGGAATAACGGCACTACTGTGCTAGTGCTGAAAAACATTTCGCTGCTTACATTACCTGTACCTAAACTAAGAATGGCAAAACGAATGTAACTCGAACAAAAAATAACCCAGACCATAGAATAAAGAACAAGCTCTTTAATTCTTCTTTTATAATCAAGACGATTAGAAAGCCTTTGCCCTCTCAATATAGTTGAAAGTTTATAGATTCCATAGCCAAGAGGGATTAAAACAAATAATATTGAGGTAATTGCAAAAATTAGTTCCAACTTGTCCCACACAGCAATAATTGCTCCAAGGTTTTTAAAATGAATATATGCCACAAGTATTAGTCCTAGAATTATTGTATGAGAAATTAAAAAGTATTTTTTCTTTAAAACAGATTTAAACCTCGCGTAAGCTAAATTTAATACAAGGATAGAAAGCAAAAAATTGAGAGTAATCCATATGCTAAATAGGCGATAAGGGACTCCCTGCAATTCTGGAAATAAAAGGTATAATCTTTCTGATATAAACCAAAGGGCCGTACTTCCTGCAAAGTAGGAAAAAGCAGGGTAATCCGAAAACTTTCTTAAATATATTGCAAATGGTAGGGAAACTAAAAACAAAGCAATAAACGCAATGCTTACAAACATTGCTCTTCCATCGAGTGCGAAATTATAGAAAGAACTAGCATCCTCAAGAGTACTTGATTTACTTATTAAAACCCCATTTTCGAGCCAAAGACCATGAGGACTAGTGTTGTCTAGACCGAAAACCCAAACGGTGTTACCCTTGTCGCCGTTATTTCGTATTAAAGGAATTTGAGTAAAGCCTGCATCTGATTTTAAAAAATTATTACAGGAACTATTTATACATGTAATTCCAAACCTAACTGCTTTAAAGGCAAGTACATTGTAATTAACGGCGTTATCATTTATTTTGCCATTTTTTATATATTTACCATCGTTTGAAAAAAGCTTTTCTGGAATTTTAATTCCTACAACAAAATAATTCCCTTCCTTAAAATAATTGCTAGCCATTCGTATTTTAGGATCTGAACTATGTTTCATTATGTAGGGTAGGTTGGGAGCCCTATCTATTGTGTCTTTAAATGTTGGGATTTTTACCTCGACCATCTTGTTAATATTAAGTTTTGGTACACATGATTCAAATTCTTCTCTGCCCGGATTGGCGGCAAACTCTTTTGGACAGAAGTCTTTCATTTGTCCGATATAGAGGGTGTCGATGTCATGTCTTTCGTTGTTTTTTGGAAATATTGCTTTTTTGGAAAGGGGTATTAATATTATCGAAACAACAACCACAACAATCACACTGGCAAATATTATTAGTAGCCAAGAGTCAAAATGTTTTTTAAATTCGGTTAAAAGCCACTTCATTGCGTCCCTCCATATATAAATATAAAAGAGCAAAACATATTACGCATAAAGTTTTAGCTATATCGCTAGCGACTATCTTTTGCAGGACTTTATATAGGAAAGTGGGAGGTGTCATTAAAAAACTTATAGTGCAACAAAAATGTTGTACCTTTTTAGTGAAAACAACAAGATGCAGTAACGGGGAGGAGTCGGCGGGATAATTATGCTGCATTAGGAGCAAAAATCCTCTATATAATGGAGCCGTCATGAGTGGAAATTACACACTAAAAAATATTACATCTGAGAGCGAAAGATTAACAACTCAAGCAAAGCTTTTGTACGGCGGCTCGGCCTTTTTGGACAAATTTATTCTCGGTGACAAAATATCGGTTCTCGATGTTGGATGTGGAACTGGTGTGATGAGTAAATACGTAGCACAAAAAAATATAAACGGAACAGTCATCGGCGTGGATATAGACGAGAAAAGAGTCAAAGAGAATAACGAAGCCAACACTTATTCAAACCTGACTTTTCAGGCGGCGGATGCGTATAAACTACCGTTTGCAGACAATACTTTTGATCTTTGTTTTTGTAGATTTATGTTGATGCATTTATGCGATCCAATAAGGGCTATAAAAGAAATGGCGAGAGTGACCAAGAAAGGCGGAACTGTTTTAGCGCACGAAGGTTTTCACGACGCTATATGGATGGTTCCTGCAAGGCCTGTCTTTGAGAAATTCCTTTCAGTCTGGAAAACGAAAATGAATTCCTCTAAACAAGATCACTCTATTGGCATACGGCTGCATACCCTGTTCAGTAATTCTAATTTATTCTCGGTAGAGCATTCCATTCTTGCTCATTCATTTGCAGGGTCAGATCCCACGATCAAGCAGTATCTCAATAACTGGAGGGAGCATATTCCCAGTCTAAAAGAATCGCTGTCGCCTGACATTAGCGATGAAGATATAGATCAAATCAGTCGTGAACTAGAAGTATGTAGCGCCTCAGATTTTTGTTTAGAGCTAACAGTTGTCGCTAGCGGGAAGAAATGAATAATAAATTTTAATCTAAAATACGCTACTTACGCCGACGAAGAACTGGCCTTTGCTGTAGTTGGTGGCTTTGTATAGGCCAAGCCTTAAAGTAACAGGGATGTAGTAGAATATGTTGGCGCTGGTCCTGAGTTCTGCGCCGAATGAGTGGAAGTCCTGCTTGAAGTCTTGGCCCATGAAGCCGTTGTCTGTTATCAATGCTCCTGATATTTTTCTGATGAACAGCGGGAACATGTTGTGTCCGTCGTTGATGGTCAATATCGGGAACCGATACTCTATGTTCGTTACAGCGATAGAATATGTTGCGAAATAACCGACCGGGTAACCGCGGAGGAGGAATCTTCTGTGTCCGAAAATGAGTGAGCTGTTCTCTCCACCGGCGGTGAAGAACATATTTGGGTCGCCGTATGTGTATGCGATATCATTATTTACGGCGAGGACATGATGTTTCCACCAGAGAGGTATAAAGAACCTTATATTGGAATCTGCCTGATATGAATAATATGTTGAGTCCATCCACTTTGGATACACATTGAACCGTGCAAAGCCTGCGATACCTCTTTCTGCACTGCTTATTGTTGATATCGTCGCTGCTGTCTCGTCAAAACCGATCCCGATGTAAGCGCCAAAACGTTTTGTTCTGTCCAGTCCGGCGTTCCATTTTCTGTAGTCATAAGTCAAACCCGTTAATGCCGACCATGAAATATTCAAAGGTATGGCTATGTCTACGTTGGACATCGTATCTTGGATTATTCTATCGCTGGAATTATAAGAATAAGTGTTGTCGTTGTACACCGAGAAGCTTGTTATCGGGTAGAAGGACTGATTGGTGTATGATAACCCATACACGGCTCTCTTTGTCCTAGAGTCATACGCTGCGCTCACAGAGTATTGGTGCCTAAAGAGGGCGTCAGCGCCGTAGGTCATACCGCCTACAAGATATCCGCTGTCCACAAAGGCAAACTCAGGGAACCAAAATTTTGGTATCAGCGTCTTAAACGCATGATACTTTCCCTTTTCCGGTTCAGAGTCTAATTTGAATTCAGGAAGGTCTCTGATGGGAAGGTTCTGTATTATGAAGGCCTTTTTTTCTTCAGGTTTTGTTTTGGGCACATTGGGTACAGCGACCTTTCCTATCCTGAACCCTTCAGACGTGTAGTAGGTTATATAGTAATTATCAGCGTCTATATTATTAACATCGAATGCGCCGGAGATGAGATTAGTTATTTTTGAATACTTGTGTGTTCCCAGGTCCATCCTGTAAATGTTAAACACTCCGTCGCTGTCGTCTATGAAAGTGAGGTAGTGTTGGTATACGGAGAGGTCCTTTATGGAACCTTTGGTCGTGTAAAGTTCTACTTTTTTGCCTTTGCTATCTAATTTTATTATCGTCTCAGGCTGGTTTACTTTTTTCTCTATAAAATATATTTCGTAACCAGTGCCTGCTACTCTGCAAGCAGACTTTGCAAGCCTCGCCAAAAGTTCTGAGGTGTACAGCGTCTTAGATACATTGACGCGGCTACCCGTTATATTCTCTATGTTTATGGTACTTAAACCTGTGCCTGACCTTATGGTGCATAATTTATTACTGCTGATAACGTCAGCGTATGTGATCCTGGAGCTGTTCTTTAATACTTTGTAACTCCACTTCCAACTATTTATATTGTATGTGTTCAGCTCGTAGTATTTGCTTCCCACACGGTTAGTTAAGTCGTTGTAGAGTATCGTTTCGTTATCCAGCCACTTTATGAAACTTGGGTCATCTGTTTCCACGGAGTGAACTTGTTTAAATGTGGTTGTGTCCAGTATCACTATGCTTTCTTTTTTATCGCCGCTGAGACTGTGGTATGCAAGGTGTTTGCCGTCCGGGGAAAGTGACGGGATGCTGTTGATGAAGTCATGCTCGTTGCTCTCTGGTACTTTTTCTACGACGGTGACCTTACTCTTCTCGATGTTATTTATCCATTCAGAGTAGAATTTCTTTTTCTGCTCTATCATGTCGTTCCAAAGTCTAGGGATATCCTTTTTGCTGAATTGTTCAAAAGAGTAGCTGGGATAATAAGGCACTACACCGGCGTTGTGTTTTGATATTTTTCCCGGAGTTTCCATCCCGTAATTTTTTGCCATGTGTTCGAACAGTAAATATCCATACAGGTACGGGCGATTTCCAAGAGGCCACTCATCTATCATGTAAGGAGCCTGTGAGAGGTTATAAAGGCTTTCTGTACTCAGCGTCTTTTCGTACTCAGTGGTCCTCAACATTGTGTGTAAGAACGTCGACCTTCCTCTTCCCTTGGCGCTCATGTTCGTCTCTTCGAACACTGCTAAACCCTCGATTATATTTAAAGGTGACAGCCCGTTTATGTTGACAACCGTTCCGAACATGATTCTTAATACGCCGCTGTAGCCTCGGGTGGTGGAAAGGTTTATGATATGCGTCAGCTCATGAAAGGCCGTCTCCCGCAGCCAGTTGTCATATTCAGCTACTGATGTGTGGGCCAGCGGAGGCGTTACATATATATAGATCATGTTTTGAGGGATAGGTGTTGCAAAACCATTGTGTGAGTCCGTGTTGTCTATCAACGTGACCTGTATCCTTAAATATGGAGTGGAGTTGAGGTCCTTAGTGAGTATCCCAAAAGCCTCTTCCAAGTAGACGGCTGTTTTTTCTGCAATATTTTTCATATTGCTCGGTATAAAAAAATTCTCTTTCGAGCGACTTGGGTAATGAATATCAAAATGTTCCGTAGTTAATGTTCTAAAGTGTTTGTAATAGTACGGAACCGGGGTCGTCATGGTGAACGTCTGAGCGTCATTATTAGGGAGAAGGAACAGTAAATATAAAATTAGAGCCATCACCTTACTATAGCATTGCACTGGTTATAAATCTATGATTAAGAGGCTATTATGGATTTTAAGGACCTAACCCTGAAGGAACTTGTTGACGTGGTCTCTCAAAAAGGCCGTGCTGCATATACAGCCAAGAACATATTTAACTGGGTCTATAAGAAGGGCACAGAAGATTTTAGCAAGATGAGCAACGTCTCAAAAGAGTTAAGGGAGTTCCTCTCCTCTAAATATTCTTTTTTTACGCCAAAGATATTGAGTACGGAAAAGTCGTCGGATGGTTGTGTTAAGTTCCTCTTTGAGTTGCACGACGGTGAGACCATAGAGAGTGTCCTTATACCAAAAGAGGATAGAGTGACTGTTTGTGTTTCCACTCAGGTCGGCTGCAAAATGGGGTGCGTTTTTTGCTGTACCGCAGAGCAGGGCTTTACCAGGAACCTTTCAGCGTCTGAGATAGTGAACCAGGTCATCAGCGTTAATAACTACGCAAGGGATGTTTTGAACTACGCCGTAGACGATAGTGGTATAAGGGCGGTAACGAACATTGTCTATATGGGAATGGGTGAACCGCTGGACAACCTCGACGAGGTAATTAAATCCGTAGACATCATCTCTAACCATAACGGACTTGCTTTTGGGTTCAGGAAAATAACGGTTTCCACGTGCGGTATTGTTCCAAAAATGATCGAATTTAAAGAAAAATGCCAGGCAAGGCTTGCGTTGTCGTTGAATGCCTGCAGCGACCAATTGAGAAATAAACTCATGCCGATAAATAAAACATACGATGTTACATCGTTGATGAGCACGATAAAAACACTTCCCATGAAGCTGCATGATTTTGTGACGATAGAGTACATAATGTTCAAAGGCGTTAATGATTCTATTGATGATGCAAAGCACCTTGCGCGGCTCCTTAACAAGCTTCCTGTTAAGGTGAATTTGATACCATTCAATAAACACCTAAAGGCCAAGGGGTTTGATTCTCCAGGCGACAGGTCTATGCATGATTTTTATGATTACTTGGCCGGGAAAGATGTTATATGTAACGTCAGATACAGCCGCGGTGCCGATATAAATGCGGCCTGTGGGCAATTAAAATCCAGAGCTGGGAAGTAATGGAAAACTACACACCAATGATGAAACAATACAACGACGCCAAGGCAGAGGTGCCGGGGAAACTCTTGTTCTTCAGGATGGGTGACTTTTACGAAATGTTCGGCGAGGACGCCCTCACAGCGTCTCCTGTGTTAGGCATTGCGCTTACATCAAGGGATAAAAAGAACCCTGTTCCAATGTGTGGCGTTCCATATCACGCGGTTACATCATATATATCCAAGCTGACTCAAAAAGGTTTTAGTGTTGCGATATGTGAGCAGGTCGAGGACCCAAAAAAAGCGAAAGGCATAGTTAAGAGAGAAATAATAAAGGTCGTAACACCGTCGCTGGTTTATGACTCAGACGTTATAGAAGGTAAACAATCGTCGTATCTTGTTACATTGGTCCCTGACGGGAACAAATGGAGCTTTGCGTATATTGATTACACTACAGGTGATTTCAAAGCGAATTCCGTGAGTAACACCGACGAGCTTGTAAAAGAGATAGCGCTTGTATCGCCACGGGAGATCGTCTACGAAAAAGGCGTGGATATTCCAGAGATATTGAGGAGATTTTTGCTGAACGTAAGTTTTTCTGCTGTTGATGTTAAGTGTGCGCAACTTTCAAACATAAACTTTAACCAGATGATAGTGGACTCAAGATTTTCGCCGACGGAAACAAGGGCGGGGAAATTGATACTTCATTATCTGATGGAGACACAGTTCAGGGATAATTTTCCGCATGTAAGATATTTTTCAAAGGTCTCGTCGTCGGAGCATCTCGGCATAGACGAGTTTACGTCCAGAAACCTTGACCTGTTTGATTCGTTCATGAAGTGTCTGGATGAGACAATAACGCCTATGGGTGGAAGAGCGCTAAGGCGGGTGATATCTCAGCCGTTCATCGACGTAAAAAAAATAAATGAGCGTCTTGATTCAGTTGAACTGTTCATAAAGAATTATCCTGCGATGGAAAAGGTCAGGATGTTCTTTGCACAGTGTTCGGATATAGAGAGGTTGTCTTCAAAGGTTGCGCTTGGACAATATGGCCCCAGGGATTTTAAGAGGCTGCTCGAGAGCGTTGAAGTGGTTGTGAACGCGAACAAAAGTCTTGAAGGATTAAAACTTCCGCTCAAAAAAGTAAATTATTCTGCGCTTTATGAATTTGCCCAAAGAAATATCTCTCATATGGAAGAGGAGCAACCTCACACTATCCGCGACGGTGGAATATTTAAAAAAGGTTTTAACCAAAAACTTGATGAACTTATAGCTCTCCACACAAATAGTAGACAGGTCCTTTTGGAGATGGAAAAGAGCGAACGTGAGAGGACAAAAATATCGTCGCTGAAGATAAAATATAACAGGGTGTTCGGATACTATATTGAGATAACGAACGCCAATCTGCATCTTGTGCCGGAAAATTATCAGAGGAAGCAAACATTAGTTAACGGCGAACGTTTTATGACCCCGGAACTAAGAGAGCTTGAAATAAAGCTGCTCTCTGCAGAAGAGGACAGGGTAAGTTTAGAGGCTGAGTTGATAGACGGACTTGCCGGTGAGTTCAGACAAAAATATTTATCTGACGCGCTTGAACTTTCTTTGTGGACGGCGGATGTGGATGTGTTGGCGGGGTTTGCATGGTTGGCAGTGAAAAGAAAATATACACGCCCGGAGATCTACGACGGGTTTGAATTAATATTAAAGGATGCAAAACATCCAGTGCTCTTGGAGAGTATGGGCGACGAATTTGTCCCTAACGATATAGACCTCGCCCCGGATAAATTCTTTCACATAATCACAGGCCCTAACATGGCAGGTAAAAGTACGCTTATGCGTACAGCCGCGCTCCTCGTGATTATGAGCCACATGGGTTGTTTTATTCCCGCGTCGTCGGCAAAGGTCCCTATAGTTGACAGGGTATTTACGAGGGTGGGAGCTACTGATTATATCCTTCAGGGGCAAAGTACCTTTATGGTCGAGATGATAGAGACGGCGAATATTATTTTCTCAGCGACCAAGAAAAGTTTTATTATTCTGGACGAGATAGGGCGAGGTACTAGCACTTACGACGGTATATCTATTGCGTGGGCGGTGGCCGAGTACATACATAATAAGATAGGCGCAAAGTGTATGTTCGCGACACACTATCACGAACTTACAGTGCTAGAGAACGAGTTATCAGGGGCCAAGAACTTCTCAATGTCTGTTGAGGAGGAAAAGGAGGGACTCTTCTTCCTGAGGAAAGTCGTGGCTAAACCGGCTTCCGGCAGTTACGGTATTCAAGTTGCCAGTATGGCGGGTCTTCCTGAGAGCATAATCAAGAGGTCGTATTCTATAATGAACAAACTTGAAGAGGACAGGGGCATGGCGCATGGTGCCAAGCTGGACGCGAACCAGCTCTCGTTATTTGAAAGAAAAAATATTGAAACTAAAAAAGATGACTATCAATTTATAAGCGAGCTTGCTAATATAAATCTTGATGAACTTACGCCGGTTGAAGCGCTCAACAGGCTATACAAATGGAAAGGCGAGGTGAAGAAAGTTGAGCAAAGCGACATTTAAAAAGTATTTTTTTCTATTCCTGGTTCCGGTAATTGTTTTTTCTATAATTCTTGAGGTTATAAGTGTTTTTGAATATGTGGCAGGGATCGTTGAATTGCAGAAGAACCAGCAACCGGTTATCGGGGCTGAGATGATAGTTGTTCTCGCCGGTAGTTCTGGCAGGATAAAGCCCGCTTATGATCTTATGATAGAAAAAAACATTCCTGTGCTTTTTGTTGCGGGTACTCACTCGGCGGCAAATTTTGAACAACTTGCAAAGCAATACAGCCTCGATGCAAGCTACAAGAGCAGGATCGTAATAGATAACGTTTCTAGGACGACACTTGAAAATGCTCAGGCCGCTCAAAAGTTCGTAGAAGATAACCGTATTAAGAACATAATTTTGGTAACGTCCATATATCACATGGAACGTGCAGAATTCCTATTCCGGAAAATGCTTGAGGATCTGGGTGTTCAAATAATTCCTTACAGTACATATATAAAGCCTATATCACCTGATTCTTGGTGGAAGAACCCTGCAACACTGCAGAGCGTTCTGTCAGAATTTTTTAAATATCAGTATTACAAACTGCTCCTCAGCGGACGCTGACACACAATGTAAAAAACCGACACAAGGCAGCGCTGTTTCGGCAGTTTTGAGTGGCTTAGTTTTTGCACCCTATAAATTATGAAGCTAGACATTTTTCAGGAACAATTCATAGAGATAGTTGGGCTGATAAAACAAGCTCGCTACAACGCAATAAAAAATGTAAACAAAGAGCTCATTGACCTATATTGGAAGGTTGGCAGGCATGTAAGTAAGAAAATATCCAATTCTGAGTGGGGGAAAGGTGTAATACAAAACTTGTCGGATTATATAAAAAAAGAGTTGCCTACAGCTAAGGGGTTTTCTGTACGGAATATTTGGCGGATGAAGTTCTTTTATTAAGAATATCAGCATCTTACAATTCTGCCAGCAGTGCTGGCAGAATTAAGCTGGACTCATAATTTGCTTATATTGGATAGATGTAAAACACCTGAAGAAAGAGAGTTCTATATAAGGATAACCATAAAAGAGAAATACTCTTCCAGAGAATTGGAAAGACAGATTAGCAGCTGCTTTTTTATCACAGGGGGTTGAAATGCCTGGTCGTTGTAGAACTTAAAACAGATGACTTTAAACCCGAATACATAGGCAAATTAAATTTTTATTTAGAGGCATTGGACAGAAACGAGAAAAAAGAGCATGAGAACCCAAGCGTTGGTATTATACTCTGCAGAGACAAGAACAGCGAAGTAGTTGAATATGCCCTCAGCCGCAATATATCTCCAGCCTTAATTGCAGAATACAAACTCAAGCTTATAAATAAAGAGTTGCTGCAAGAAAAGCTACACGAGTTATTTGAACTGTCAGAAAGTTAAATATACATGCAACGTTTAATGATAGAATTTATTCTTCTTTAGTGGTGCGCATATATGGTAAAGCTGAAAACATTTTATTTATAAAACTAAACTTACTTTCCCCTGAAGTAATGTCGCAATATTTATCTATAAGCCATTCTTGCCTTAGGATAACACGAATAAGCCAACTCATGGCAGGATGCCTACTTAATAATTGGCAGCAGTTCACCGTTTTACACGGCCATCCTATTTCCCCAAATTCTCTTTTGCGTAGTTTATTAATAAATTCTATCCTTCTTGGTTTATTATAGATAGCATCAAAAGATTCTTGAGTTATATTGCCAAAACTAAGGTCGTAATTTGCGTCATAACAGCAGGCGTAGAAGGTTCCATCAGGGGCAATAAAAGCTTCATTTTTAATTCTTCTAAAATTAGGACAACCAAAAGATCTATAATTAATTTTTGATGTATCTACATTGTCTCTTTCAGCCCATCCATAAATCCATGTCTTTATAATCCAATCCATCTTTGGATCTATGATCTTTTCAATTTCTTTTTTTGTTTCATGATAATCATCTTTTACTTTGATAAGATCTCTGTTTTCAAGTTTTCCAGGGTATATTTTAAGATTGTTGTAAATAGTATTTATGTATGCATTAAGGCTCAGAATATTTATGATAAGAGGAATATGTCTATTATATTTTTTTCTGATCTCTATAAATTTAAGAAGGTTTGGCATCGTTTTATTTAGATCCAATTTTTTCATATGCCAGTAGTTTTCTGGATTTATGCTGTCGATGTTACATACACATGAATCTATAAGATTTTCTTTTAATACAGCATCTATTCTGTCTTCGGAAAAATTTTGAAAATTTGTCGTTATTTCTATAGTAACGTATGGAAGCTTATTCCTTATAAGTCTCATAATATCTATTACTCTCGGGTTTAGAAATAAACAGCCGTTTTCCCCCAGGATAATCCTTTTAAGTTTGTGTTTTCTTTTAAAACTATCCGAAGAAAGATCATTGATCATTGCTTGCGCTGTTTCAAAGAGCATCGTTCCATACTTATGATTTTTCCCCCTATGTGTATAACAAAACAAACAACTTGCACCACAGTAGTCAGATAATGACACGTTAACGGATTCAATCATTTTAAAACCTCCGAAGTATTTCTTACCTTAGTTACATCGGGTTTCACATTTTATCAATATATATAATGACACAAATATATGGACTGAAATATGTGCCTTTTTAACTTAATTCCTTGCTTAAGAGGGCTAAACTATGAAAGTAAAGAATGAGGTGTTCATAAAAACTTTAGGGACAAGAATAAAGACAGTTAGACAGACGTTGGTATATAAAAAGAAAGATACGTGGATGGACGGTAGAACAGCCCCGCAAGAATTGATTGCCGCTAAAGCTGGTATAAGCAAGAATCAGTTATATCTTATAGAATCGGGCAACAATTCAAGACTACAGACCTTGATAGACCTTTCCAACGCTCTGGATTTTCCTCTATACGGGCTTTTAATATCAGGCAGTAGTATCGATATTTACAACAAAACTAACATAGATGACACCAAACAGCTTTTTAAAATAATGGAAAGCGTATTTAAAACTCCTGACTCAGTGAAGCAAAATCTGCCTAAGCTTAAAAGACTGTTTAAGAGCAAGGCCTTATAATCTGCTTATGCGCTAGCCGTCAGAAAGTTAGGTCTTTGTACGCATCACATCTTGAACAGAGGGTGATTTTATCGCGCTCACCTTTATCAAGATGCGATCTGTATCTTTTAAGGAGCTCGCCGTTCCAGATATCAAGAACTTTCTGTTTTTTTACATCGCCTATTATGCCGCGCTCGTTAGTGTCCCAACAGCACAACGTCGCTCTGCCGTCAACGTAGAAGAACATCTCTTTGCGTATTTTGAGACATGGTTTGTGGACAACTTCAGTCTGTCCTTCCCAGGGATAACTGTATAATGAAGTTATCTCTGCCTTGTCCGCGATCTTGGACCACTTGTCTAAGAATAATTTTTGTTCTTTCTCGCTGCCAGGGAAACCGATCATCCTTACATCTGTATAAACGCCACAGGCCTTTGCTTTGCTGCAGAAATATTCTGTGTTCTTTACCACCTGTTTGAAGTTGAGTCCCTTTCTCCTTTTGTTATATTCTTCCTCGTAGAACCCATCAATACTAAAACGCATGAGGTTAACCCCTATCTTTAAAAGCTCGTCTGTTATATCCGGGGTTAAAAGCGAAGCGTTAGTGTTGAACTCTATTTTTGCTGTTGCATCCTTTCTTATATATCTGCATATGTCGAGCATCCTTTTATCTGTAAATGGTTCGTTCAACATGAACGGGCGATATGTGATACCAAGCCCGCGAGTATCATCTATTATCTTTTTCCAGACGCTGTTCTCCATAATAACTGGCTTGCGGGTAACCTTTTTTTGCGTGCAGAATTCGCAATCTGCATTGCAGATAGTTGTAGTTTCTATTTGTATATGATCAGGAACGTTTTTGTATTCATAAGGTTTGTAACTCATTTTATCCTCGTTGTGTTATGTGCTTTGCTGCATCCAATAAACTTTTAATTTTTCCTTCTCCAAGTTTTATTCCCTTGCCGCCCATGTTGATGCCAAGCTCTTTGTCGCTGTCCTTGTCGCCTATTGAATAAGAATTTTTCAGATCCAAACTATATTTTTTAGCGGCTTGTTCTATTAACAACGTTGCTGGCTTTCTGCAAGGACATTTTTCCTGGGGGCTATGAGGGCAGACGAGTACGTCAGTGAATTTATCCTTATCGAGTAATTCAAACAACCGCGCATTGACCTTGTTAACGTCGTCCATTGTCATCATTCCCCGCCCAACGCCGGATTGACAGGTAACTATAAAAAGCTTAAAGCCGTCTTTAATAAATAAGTCCAACGCCTCTTTTACACCGGGAAGGACATCAACAAGTTTTGGGTCCTTTATGTACCCATGATCGAACATAAGGGTCCCGTCCCTGTCTAAAAAAATAGCCTTATTTGACATCCTTGAACCCTTTTGGATATTTGCTGTGCCATTTCCACGCTGTTTCTATTGTTTTGTCTATATCGTATCTGGGCTGCCATTCTAGGATCGCTTTTGCTTTGTCACGACTTGCAACAAGCACCGCAGGGTCCCCCTCACGTCTGTTCGTATACTCTACGGAGATCTTTTTCCCAGTGATACTTTCTACCTTGGATATTATTTCCTTAACGCTGTAACCGATCGACGACCCAAGATTAAATTCATTACTTTCCTTTGTCTTGTATAGATGTCCAAGTGCTTTTACGTGAGCGTTGGCGATATCAGTGACGTGGACGTAGTCTCTAATACAGGTGCCATCCTTTGTATTATAGTCGGAGCCAAAGACAGTAAATTGCTTTTTAATCCCCATTGCTACCTGTATAAGGAGCGGGATTATATGTGTCTCCGGATAATGGTCCTCGCCTATCCTTGTCTCTGGGTCAGCTCCAGCGGCGTTAAAATATCTCAGGTATATGTGTTTAATCCCATAGGCGTTCTCGTAGGTCTTGATGATCTGTTCTATAAAAAGTTTCGACATACCATAAGGGTTGCAGGGATTTTGAGTATGCCCCTCGTCCATAGGCAACTGAACTGGGTCACCGTACGTTGCTGAGGAAGAAGATAATATTATTTTCTTTACCTCAGATTCAAGCATGACACCCAAAAGGTTTATTGTGTTACTGACGTTGTTATTAAAATATTTATGAGGATTTACGACAGATTCGCCAACGTAACAATTGCCTCCGAAGTGCATTACAGCCTCTATGTTATGCTTAGAAAATATTTTTCTCAGCTCTATAGTGTCAGACAGGTCACATTGGTAGAACGTACCCCCGAGCACAGCCTTTTGGTGCCCAGTGGAGAGGTTGTCCACTATTATAGGTTTATAGTCGGTCTTTATCAGTTCCAGTAACGTGTGTGAACCGACGTAACCAGCTCCACCTGTTATCAATATCTCTTTGCTCATACCCCCTTGTATATCCCTAAAGTCGGGAAAACAAAAACACTTTTAATGCTAATACGGTTGTGGTATTGTGGCCGCATGACTACATATAAAGGTTCAGGTGTAAGTATTGACAATGGCAACGAGTTCGTATCACGGATAAAGGACAAGGTCCGCTCCACGCATACAAAAGGCGTTGTGAACAGCATTGGCGGTTTTGCCGCCCTTTTCAAGGTTGACTGGGAAAAATACAGAAAACCGCTACTTGTATCCTCCACTGACGGAGTTGGTACAAAGCTCAAGATAGCTTTCATGGCGAACAAACATGACACGATTGGCATAGACCTTGTTGCCATGTCTGTTAATGATGTGCTTGTATATGGCGCACAGCCTCTATTTTTTCTTGACTACCTAGCTGTAAGCAATCTTGATGTAGAGGTTGCATCCTCTGTTATGGACGGCATCGTCGCTGGATGTAAGGAATCAGGATGTGCGTTGATAGGTGGTGAGACAGCAGAGATGCCCGCTTTTTATCATAAGGACGAATATGACTGTGCCGGCTTTGTTGTTGGCGTCGTAGATGGCGAGAAAATAATAGACGGAAGGAACATCAATGATGGCGATGTGATCATAGGAGTTGAATCTTCCGGTATTCACTCTAACGGTTATTCGCTGGTCAGGAAAATATTTTTTGACATGCATTCGTTCAAAATAGACCATGTGTTCCCTGAACTCGGGACATCTCTGGGTCAGGCTCTTCTTACACCGACGAAGATATATGTTAAGCCGGTACTGGAGATGCTTGCCAAGGGTTTTAATATAAGATCCATGTGCCACGTTACGGGTGGCGGCATAACGGAGAACCTGCCCCGGGTACTTGCAGAGGGATTCAGCGCGGAGATAAATCTTAATGATATAAATGTTAAACCCATATTTAAGCTCATGGCCAAACTTGGTGAAGTCGAGGCGCAAGAGATGATGAGGGTCTTTAATATGGGTGTTGGTTTTATAATAGTTCTACCCGAGACCGAAAAACAGAAGGCTTTGGAATTTTTGGTCAGCAAGTCGCTGAAAGCGAACGTTATCGGTAGAATAATTAGGGATAAAAAGAACCAGGTCATTTACACTGATCTGGATAAATTTAAATTATGAAGGTTTTAGTTTTTGCTTCTGGACGGGGAAGTAATTTTGATGCGCTGGTCACAGCATCAAAAAAGGCTTCGTCACATTATAAGGTCGTTGGACTTTTGTGTGACAGAGAATGTCCAGCGGCAGAGATCGCCCGTAAGAATAATGTCCCTGTATCGATAGTTACCCCCCAGGATGTTAACGAATTGATAAAGACCGTCAGGGGATATGCCCCGGACTATATTGCATTAGCTGGGTACATGAGAATAATCCCCAGTGAGTTCATAGATCTTTATCCTTTGAGGATAATAAATATTCACCCGTCGCTGTTGCCAGCCTTTCAGGGTAAGGACGCGATACTTCAGGCGTGGAACGCAAAGGTTAAGACCACAGGTGTAAGCATACATTTTGTTAACGATAAATTGGACCAGGGCCCGATAATAAAACAGGCTAAAGTCGCTGTGCCTGATACTATAGAAAAATTAGAAAAGAACATTCACGCTGTTGAGCACAAACTCTATGTTGAAACAATGGAGCATCTTGCCTTAAAGCCGTTCGATACTCTGTTGGTGTCAGGGTGTTTACTCGGGAAAGATTGTAGGTACGACGGTGGAAATAAATATTCAAAGAGGGTAGAGACGGTACTAAAGAACTTTAACGGTAGGATAATTGAGATGTGCCCGGAAGTTAGCGCTGGACTTGGAGTTCCTCGCTCTCCTATCACACCAAAGGACACGGATATAATTAAGAAAGTAGAAATGATAAGCCGAAAATTCATAAAGCAGGAACTTAAAGGTTCAAAGAATATCCTGGCGATCCTTAAGGAAAATAGCCCAAGTTGTGGGACAAAAGACCCTCAGGGCGTATTTACATCAAAACTTGTTGATACATTCAAGGACAATGTTCTTGTGGTCGGTGAAGGTGACATTTAATGTCTGTTGTAGTTAAAAGCCATGGGTTATCGTCTCTCTTTTCAGCGGCGTTCCTGATCAGCAAGGGCGTAAAGGTATCTTTGATAGACCAAAATCCTGTTCGCGACATTTTAGGTGGAGACATTAAACTCTTTCCTTATGAACTCCCTGTTTTCAATTTAGAACAAAGCGGGTTCTTCAAGGAGTTAAAGCCCCTGTTCCTTAAGGATAAGGAACCATTGGGTATAGTTTTTAGAGGAAGACGGTTCGATCTTTCCAATGATTATTTGCCGGCGTCTTTTATTGGAGGACTCGAGTCTATAATCAAGAGTTCATTGACCTTTAACCGGGATATTACCTCCATGTATGCCAAGCATGATCTTTCAGACGAGATGCGCAGGGTCGTTGATGCAGTATTGTTCTTGATGTCAGGCATTGCCAAAAAAAATATGCCTGTCCGGCATGCTGCAAAATTAATTACAGGAACACTGGATGGTTTGAATATTTCCTGCGACGGGGTTTACTCCCTCAGGGGCGCGTTTCTTAAATTATTGTCTGAAAAGGTCGACCTCGAGGGTAGTGGAGATGATGAATATCTTATAGACGACCATGATGAGATCAAAGGGGGCTTCATAAAACATTTTGATGAGGTAAAAGGCAAGTACAGCGACTTAGTAAGATATCCGTTCTCTGTCTATGTAAAGGTTCGGCCAGATTTTATCCCGGAGGCCATGAACAGGTGGACACTGTTCATCGAAGAGGACGATATATACACAGTAAGATGCTTCTTCAGCGACGACAGTGCTGTGGTGAGGGTAACGTGTTTTATGGCTTACGGGGCTTTTCACCTTAAGAACGAGATACACAAGGAGAAAATAATAGATATGTTGGATGTCTTTAGGGAACTGATCCCTTTGGCATCTTTGTCGGACTACAGCGTCTATCCAGATCCTAACTCGGTGAACCTCGGGCAGGAACTTTCAAGGTCTTTTGCTAATCTTAAGCACGGGGATGTTGTTTACGAGAGTTCGCCACCCTGGTATACGGGATTTGAAGGCTGTACTAATAAAGGTGTCCAGGTCGCAGAAAAGTTATTAAGGGGTTACAAAGATGAAACTCTTTAGGGAAGAAGCAGCAAAGCTAATCGCTCTTAGTTGTAATGTTGATAACAACGAGGCTATGGTTTTGTTTTCAACTCCACCTCAGGCGGAGATGGGGGATATTTCTTTTCCGTGCTTTAAATTATCCAAGGAGCTTTCTTTATCGCCAAAAGATGTTGCGGACGATCTTGCAAAAAAAATATCAAAGACCTTAAACAAGGGCTCTTGCATAAGGGAGGTAAAGGCCGTTGGTCCTTATGTTAATTTTTTCGTTAACAGCGACGAACTTTATAAACAGTGCCTTTCCTTTGATCCTTCAAAGAAATACCCTAAGAATAAAAAGACAATAACCATAGATTATTCTTCGCCTAATATCGCAAAGCCCATAGCGTTCCACCATATACGCTCGACCGTTATAGGAAATGTGATAGGGAATATTTTTGAACATTGTGGTTACAACGTAGCCAGGATTAACTACCTCGGTGACTGGGGTACACAATTTGGTAAGCTCATAACGGCATTCGAAAAATACGGCGATGATAATAAGCTTGAAAAAGAAGGGATTAGGCATCTTTTGGAGATATATGTTCAATATCACAAGGAAGAGGACGATAGCCTCGACGATACATCAAGGGAATGGTTCCAACGGATGGAATCTGGTGACAAAAAAGCATTATCATACTGGGCCAAATTCAGGGATATAAGCATAAAGGAATTTGATAGGGTATATAAAAGATTGAACGTCAGATTTACGGATTTAGACGGTGAGAGCCTGTATAACGGTAAGACCGATAAGATAGTAGAGGAAGTGCACAAGAAGATAGGGACTGTGGAAAGCGAAGGTGCGCTCATAGTTGATCTATCAAAATATAATATGCCGCCGATGCTGCTTAAAAAAACGGACGGAGCCACTCTGTATGCGACCAGGGACCTTGCGGCTGCAATGGATAGATGGAAGAGATTCAAATTCGAGGAATCTCTTTACGTCGTGGGTCACCCGCAGGAGCTTCACTTTAAACAGTTATTCAAGGTAATGGAATTGATGGGCATAGATTGGTATACAAAGTGCAAACACATACAATTTGGATTATTGCATCTTGCCGACTCAAAGATGTCCACAAGGGAAGGCAACGTTATATTCCTCGAGGATGTTCTTGATAAGGTAGTTAAACTCGCTGAGAAAGCCATAGAGGAAAAGAACCCATCGCTTGAAAATAAAAAAGAGGTCGCAGAGGCCGTGGGAGTTGGCGCGATAATATTCGGGGATATATGTAAGAGAAGGATACAGGACATAACATTTAAATGGGAAGATATCCTGAACTTCGACGGTGAAACAGCTCCTTATGTTCAGTATACGCATGCGAGGGCCTGTAGTATATTGAGCAAAGCAGGCTTTGATGTAAAAAAGGCAACAAAAGAATATTCTCCAGAGGGGATGGAATTTGAACTATTAAAATTGATATATTCAATGAACGACTGGCTGGATGAAGCAAAAAAAGAACATGAGCCGTTTCTTGTGGCAAGATACGTCCTTGACCTCTGTAAGGCATTTAATCGTTACTACTATCAAGAGAAGATAATAGACGTAGAGGACAGCGACAAGCGTAACGCAAAACTTATGCTGGTCTACAAGACAAAAGAGACCATCAAGACGTGCCTAGGGATCATCGGCATAAAAGCCCCGGAGAGGATGTGATCGGTGCGTATATTAATAATAAGGTTCAGCTCGCTGGGCGATATTACGATGGCTACAGCTCTACCAAGAGTGCTAAGAAAGAAATTTCCCGAAGCTAAAATAGATTTTGCTGTTGCCGAGGAATTCAAAGACATCATAGAGTGGAACCCATACTTAAATGAGAAGATATATTTATCCAGAAGCAAGGGGCTTACTGAACTGATACGCGTTACAAAAGAGATACGCAAAAGGAACTATGACATAATTATCGACGCTCATCGGAGCATTCGTAGCAGGTTTATATGTCTGTTCACTCCCTTCATTAAAAAAATCTATTTTAATAAAAGATTAATAAAAAGATCACTCCTAATATTCTTTAAAATAAATTTTTTCAGGAAAGTTGATCCGCAGATGGTTGAATATATTAAGCCTCTCAAGAAAATAGGAGTGGAGTACGACGGGCTTGGGACAGAGATAATTGTTCCGGATAATATAAGGGACAATGTGAAAAAAGTCCTGTCGTCGAGGATAAAAGACTTTGGCAAAAGAAAGTTCATAGGTTTGGTGCCGAGCGCACACTGGCCCGGTAAACGCTGGTCGGCGGATCATTTTCAGGACTTGGTGGGACTGATATTGAAGGAGCTGGACGTTGATGTTGTAGTGGTCGGCGGCAAGAAAGATCATTTCTGTGGCGATATAGTGAAATCATATGACCGCGCTTATTCTTTTGCAGGTGAATTTGGTATTGCTGGATCTGCAGCCGTACTTTCCATGTGTGACCTTGTGATAGCCAACGACACTGGTATGATGCACGTCGCTGAAGCTGTCGGTGTTGATGTAATAGGGATAATGGGTCCTACATCTTATGAATTCGGATGTTATCCATATAGATCCGGGTCCAGGGTCGTTGAATTAAATATGTGGTGCAGACCTTGTTCTAAGAATGGGAAAGGTTGTTGCGTAAGGCATGGAAGACGTCCATGCTTGAATGATATAACACCGGACATGGTCTTAGACGAGGTTCTTGACTACTGGAGACACAATCAATGAAGTTCTACAGGTTCTTATATTCCGTGATTTTCATTAACCTCATGTATCTTGCGTTTGTTGTCAATGCATTATTCAGTTCAAAAATAAGAAGGGCATTATTGGGTAGGTTCAATATATGGAAAAGATATGAACGTGATCTCCCAAAAAAGAGTGGTAAGAAAAGGATATGGTTCCATGTGTCCAGCGTCGGAGAAATGGAGCAGGCGAAACCTCTTATACGTCTTTTGGACCAGAGAAGGAAAAATGACGTTGAGATAATGCTTACATATTTTAGCCCATCGGCGGTTAAACCGGCGTCCAGGATAAAAGAGATCATATTCTCGGATTATCTTCCGCTGGATACTTATTTTAATACTAAAAAACTTTTTGATATAGTGCAGCCCGACATGATCGTGTTCGTTAAATTCGATATATGGCCGAACATCGTATGGGAAGCAAAAGAAAGGAATATACCTGCGGTACTCATAGACGGAACCCTTCACAGGGCCTCAAAAAGATATTCCAGCTTCGTAGGACAATCATTCTACGACAGTATTTATATGGCCTTTGATTTTATAGGTGTTGTCTCTGAAAGTGATCTTAAGCGTTTTCTTATAACGTCACCGAAACATAAGAACGTAAAAATAACCGGAGACACACGATTTGATCAGGTTGCGTTCAGGGCATTTAACAATCAGAACGTGAACAAGAAGATCCCCGATGCGTTAAATGAATATAAAAAAGGTGTTACATTTATATGTGGGAGCACATGGGAGAACGACGATAAGAACATAATGAAACCTTTGATACATATTATGGAAGACCACAAGGAATTGAACCTTGTTATGGTCCCTCATGAACCAAGTGAGAAAAGGGTTATGAATTACATGAACGTGTTTTCTGATCTTTCTCCTGTGAGATTATCTGAAATACGAAATGGCAAAAAATGTTCACGTATGACTGTTGTCGACGAGGTTGGTGCTTTGGCTGAACTTTATAAGATGGGTGATATTGCGTACATAGGCGGTGCTTTTTCAACAGGCGTCCATAATGTTATGGAGCCGGCGATAATGGGACTTCCCGTTGTATTCGGGCCGTTCTATTACAATTCTCCTGAGGCTGAGGCACTGGTCAGAATGAATTGTTGCTTTAGCGGGAACAGTGAGGAAACGCTTTATTCATATTTTAATAAATTAGTTTCTGATTCGCCATATAGGAAAGACGTTGGTGCAAAAGCTCAATCGTTCATAAAGAACAGCCTTGGCGCTGATGAGAGATATTATAATGAGGTGATTCGTTTCTTATGAAGGTGCTGTTCTATCATTCAGGTTCTATCCCAGTAAAAAAATACGGCGGAACAGAGAGGATCGTCTACTGGTTGATGAAAGAATTGGTAAAACGCGGACACGAGATTCTTTTATTAGGTGACCCCAAGAGTAGTGTTGAAAAAATAGGTGCACGCCTGATACCTATATCACATGAAGATTGGAGACAACAGATACCCAGCGACGTTGATATTGTCCATCTGTTCGAACCGACCAAATTGGAAATAAAACAGCCACATCTTTTAACAGTGGAAGGAAATGGTCAGATAGGAGAAATATTTCCGAAGAATACAGTTTTTGTATCACGCAAACATGCTGAGAACCACGGAAGTGACGCAGTAGTTTATAACGGCATGGATCTCTCAGAATATCCTTTTAAAGTGAGGAGATGGCAGGCATGGGATTCTTTTATTTTCCTTGCTAAGGCAAGTTGGAAAGTCAAGAATCTACGTCACTGTATCGATGTTTGCAGATCGAGTGGTAAGAACCTATATATAGCAGGCGGCAGGGCCTTTAGTTTTTCTCCACGCATCCATTCTATGGGCATGTTAGATCAGAAGCAAAAAAATGATCTCCTAATGAAAGTTGATGCGCTTTTGTTCCCTGTAAGATGGCACGAGCCGTTCGGTATAGCGATAGTTGAAGCTATGGCGATGGGGCTTCCTGTTATAGGGTCTAGTTATGGAAGCCTTCCTGAACTTATAACAAAAGAAACTGGTATGATATGCAAAGATTATGCGGAGTTCAGCGACGCTGTCTCAAAGGAGCGTAATGTCTTTGATGCAGGCAGGATCAGAAAATATGTTGAGGACAAGTTCTCTTCCTCAGTGATGGCGGACAATTATCTTGCGTATTATAAAAAGGTCACCAACGGCGAGACAATAAATAAAACTAATCCACAATGGAAACTTCCGGATCCTCCACAGACGTTGTTGCATTTTTAAGGAGGGCTTATGTTCGATAATAAGAATCCTTTGTATCGACTATACGAGGAAGTTATAAATAAAAAGAAATTAGATGTTGTTGATGAACTATATGCTCCTAACTATGTTAACCACATAGCTCAGTTCGGTTTAACTTCCAGTTCTGCTGACGTGAAGAAACTTTTTGCTGAGCAGATGAAAGCTTTTCCTGACTGGCATATTACTGTCGATTATGTTATTCAGAACGGCAACAAATATATAGTTAAATGGACACTAACAGGCACTCATTTAGGATCATATTTTGGCATTAAACCCACTGGCAAGAAATTTAAAATGACTGGCGTTGATATTGAGACCATTATTGACGGCAAAATTATCGAACACGATGGTGCAGAAGATATGCTCGGCCTATTGCAGCAAATTGGAGCAGTTCCGATCAGATTCTGATAAAAACACTCCATATTAATATTTACGAGCGCTACGGAGATATTGGGCTATGCTATAGGGCGTACGTATGCGTCATACGTCGTATTGTTCATTCTTTATACACCCACCTCTTTAACTGTTATACATCTCTTAAACACAGAGGGACTGTCTAGCCTAACTGACTAGAATTATTGTAATTTTTGTGGCATAGATATTGCAATATCACTATTATGTTTTGTAAATGTACTTTTAAATTAGCCGTAATTATTTGTTTAGCAATCTGCGTGTTGTCTGAGCGTTCGTACGCCCAGACTGATAGAGAAAAAATTCTGAAACTGGCAGAAGAAAATCAGGTATTAGCGATTGGCGAGACACACTACAACAGATATATTAACGAGAAAATAATAGAAATAATAACGGATATTGCGGAAAAATATCAAGACACAAAAATAATTTTGACTACAGAGTTTATCTATCAATCTGAGCAGAGCATCCTTGATGAAATAATGAGCAAGGAGTCTGTTTCAAGAGAAGACTTGAACAAGCTTCCTATAGCATCTCTTAAAGCAGGCTTTAGAGAGTTGCGTAACATGATCAATACTGTAAGGGCTCTTAATTTATCAAGATCGGACAAAAATAAAATAGAAATCGTTGGGCTGGAGTTAGATCAGAAGCAAAGTGTTGAGAAAAGGAATAATGACTGGGTGAAGGTAATTAAAAGAAAGATCAAAGAAAATCCTGCGGCAAAGATACTTACCTGGTGTGGGGCTGACCATTCACGAACGGATGAACTATATTCTATAGGTAGCTTGCTCAATAAAACAAATATTTCCGTTGGAACTATAGAAGTTTATGATACGAAAAAACCGCGTTCGGATGAGCGCAATTATCCATGTCCAGCGGACCTTGCTATATTAATTAATGAAAGGGAAAGACAATTGAGTGAAACTGTTTATCTCAACACCCCGTTGATATACAAAAAAGATGTATCGGGTCTTTCTTTCGTCACAAAAAATAGTGAAGGATATTCTTTTGTTCTTTCTGACTACAATATAAAGGAATCAATTAATACAAAAAACGGGGTAAAAATACTGGAAAAAATCTATATGGTCTATGACAAACCATACGGTCAAATAAATATATATGGAGTCGCAGGAAGTACGGAGACCTTTTTTGGCTCGCTTAAAATAACTTCTAAATTTGCTGAAGATAGTTCTTTCTTTCGAATAAGTAAAAAATTTTATAACACGACACTTCCAGAGATTATCGTAAAAATTTTTCTTGATCAGAAAAACATCCCGTTCTCAAGGATAAAAGAAATTACAGTATGGCGGGATTTGTATGATGAGATACAATTTACTTCCGGTTTGGCTGATGACGAGAGCATCGTGGAAGAAAAATTGTTCACTTCCGATGAATTAATTTCCAATTTAAAAAAATCAGGCCAAAAGATTGTAACATTTGTGGGGTATAACGATAATTATTGCGAAAGCGAAGATAAAATAAAAAAAGTTATAGAAGACATATTAGAACATCTTAACCCTAAAACTACAATAATTCAGGTAAGAGGCAAGTTATTCACAATGGGGGCCGTTACTTATACTGCCCATTCCGCCGGGTTCAAGGTTATTGGTATAGAATCTGTTATCTTCAAAAGGTACATGACGCCGATGTTACAACAAAATAGCTTTGATCTCTTGAGTATGTTGTCTAATACTGAGAGCTACTATCTGGCGTATCCTAAGGCCGACGGCTTTATGGACGATAAAAAAACAAAGCTTTCTCCAGTTTCAGAAACAATAGTCGAAACGAGTGATGTTATTATAGGCGTAGGAGGAGATAACGAAGTCGCAGATATATTAGAGGCCGGCTACAATAAAGGCAAAGCAGTGTATTTCTTGCCAGCGGATATTCGGCATAAAAATGCTATTAAAAAAGCGCAACAAATGGGTGACCCTATTCCAACTGATTTTAGTGGTGAAGCATATAAAAGAATGTTGGAGATAGATAAAACTAAAATTTTATCACCAGACGATATAGCGACCTTTGCCCCCTTTGGTTCTACTACCAAAGCCGTAAATTTCTCTAGTGGCTCAACAGATGATCCAAAAGGTCCTCCCGACGATGGTACTGCGGCAAGCGAGCTCCTTACATGGTCAGAAAATGATGTAATAAATGCAATTCGTTTGTTAAAACAAACAGCAGTTTACTTGCTGCCGGAGACATTTATAAAGCAACTCATAGATCAACATCTGTTGGCTGCGATAATTAAAAAGGACAAGGACAAAGGCGCTCTGGCGGCATACAGCCTAATAGTATCGTTGAACAAAAATGATAAATTGGACATGACTAAGGCAGAAAGGAACGGCCTCAAGGTAAAACTCCAGCTAATAGTAGCCAACACAAAGCTAAATGTAGACGAGGTGGCTGTACCGGAAAGTGTACTCTACCCCTTTGAAGATTTATGGTTTGCCGATGGCGTGGGGCGTTTCATGAGCGAAATAAAGGGAAAGGACATCACAGAGGTAGACGAGTTTATAAAAACATTCTTTAAAGGGAACTGGAAGGTTGCTCTTAAGATGATGGTCGAGAACGTAAAACAAAGCGACAACGATCCGAAACTCAAAGCGAAAATGTTAGAACGCATGATAGCTCTGTCTGTTGTTTTGACTTATTACATCACAGATAGAGAGGAATTTATAAAAAAGATAGCTCCTAACGAGGATATTAGAACCTTGTCATGGGATGTGTTGAGGTTCGGCGGCGATATAGTCAAGTCCTCCATAAAATTCGAACAGAGCAAAAGCGGAATTAAGGAAGACTTTAAACTTGAGCGTTCAATGGGAGAGACGGATGAAATAGCCAGAGATATTAGGGGAAGGTACAGAGGCTTTTAAATTGCCAACGTTAGGCAGATCAATGCCATGCAGGTGTCTAGTCACAAATACTGAGTATAAATGGATTAATGATAATAACGGCCTAACATAAAAGGTAATGAACTATTACAAACAGAATCTCATCCACCAAACTTTCCAGATGGCTTCGAGGACAATGGACTTGTTCATTTTTGTTTTACCGGCGACTCGATCGGTGAAGATTATTGGGACTTCTTTTAGTTGATAACCTTTTCTATGTGCACGATATTTTAATTCTATTTGGAACGCATAGCCTCTGCTTTTTATATCGCTGAAGTTTATATCCTTTAATACTCTCGTCCTCGTTCTGTTAAAACCGCCGGTGAGATCATTGACGGGGCAACCGAGAATGATCCTTGCATACATGCTTCCACCCTTGCTGAGGATTCTTCTGGTAAGAGGCCAGTTCAGTATGCCGCCGCCTTTTATATATCTTGAGCCGACAATGAGATCAGCTTCGTTCATCATAGTATCAAAGTTCTTTAAGTCCTCGACCCTGTGCGAGAGGTCGCTGTCCATTTGCTGCATCCATTCATAACCATTCTTTATTGCGAAGTCAGCGCCCATTTTATATGCGTTACCCAGTCCGACCTTTCTATCATTTCGTATATAATGTATATTGTTCCGCTCCTGCATTAACTTCTGGAACATCTTATCTGTACCGTCGGTGGAGTTATCATCTATACAAAGTACTTCGCCTTTCCCTTCCAGATATTCTAAGAGCCCGGGCAACATCTTTTCCAAATTCTCTCTTTCATTTATTACAGGAAGTACGACGAGTATCTGCTTCATTTCTTTATGCTCCGTTTAAGGCCTTCTATCAAAACAAACCTTCCCAACGGGATTAAGTCCGGTGAAAGTTTTTTGAGATAATAGACGAACATTGGATTTTCTGAAAGTCCTCCTGAGAGGTACAGCGACTTAGGAGAACCAGCAAATTGCCACGAAAATTTAGCAAGCCCTTTTATTAATGATGATATACCATCTTCTATCGATGTGCTTTTGGATATTGAATCAAAGAACTTTGTTATTCCAAGGAGCCCGCATGTTATATCAAAAGCCGCGTCTGTCTCTTTTAGATCTTGCGGAGCTTTATTAAAATATTTCATTATCAATTCTATTGTGAATCCGACCATCGCTCCGCATGATGTATTCCAATCACATCTCTCGAAATTACCATCGGTGAAAGTAACGAGTTTCATGTCCCTTGCGCCTATGTCGAGTACTGTAAAACTTTTTCCACCAGCGAGACTTTTTGCCCCTTCAGCGAGAGCAACAAGTTCATTAACACAACAAGTATTCTCAAATAATTTTGAGTTATGCCCTGTTATATAATCTGGTTTTAGGTTCAAATTTTTATTGAGATCTATTATCGGATAGACATTCGTAGCTTCAGTTTTAGAGTCCCACGCTTTTATGTACGATGTTCCAGCGTCTATTAATAACAATTCTTAAGCTCCAAAAAAGCCGTTACCTTGGCTTTTGTACTGCTGTCCATTTTTCCATCAACCTCTACATATAATCCTTTGTGAAGATGCGCAAGCTCTTTGGCGAGGATGTTCTTTTGACAGAACGATTGCGAGAAGAAAACTGTCGGAAGGTCCGGTTGAACGTACAATTCGAGTTCCATGTTGTTAGGGGTTTTATTTTCCATGCATCTTGTCCATCCGAATATATGGGTGTTGTCCGGAAAAAGTTCAAGTATCGAAAAATCATACGGTGGTACACCCCAAAATCCTGCGCGCGGGGTTGACCTAGTAATTCCTGCAGCAGGCTCGAGATTAAGTACATTATTTGTTATAAGTTCTAGTTTTTTCATAAGAGGGATTGCGGATGTGCAGATAGGGAAACCAAAATCTTTTTTGTCATTGTTGTTGCATTCTATTATTTTTATTTCGGGTAAGGTCCTTTTTATTATTGGCAACAGGAATTTTGCCGAGTCACATTTTGATGCGCCGGTCACAGCGATAAAAATATCAGGTTTTACTGCAATTGTGTTCGTAAGTATCGTCTGTATCACACTGCACGTTGTTTCAGGTATGTAGTTCATTGCAAAACTTTTTGGGATGCCGTCAACGGGTACATCAAGGTCAAACCATTTTGCATTCGGGTGAACAGTTTTTATTTCCTTTATTTTTCCCAGCGGCGGAACGCCAATGAAACCTATCTTCATCCTGGTTGTTGGTTCTCGGACATTTTATCGTAGCTGGACGCATATTCACCACCGTTAAGTAACAATGGTTTTTTGCCATATATTTTTACAGCACTATATATTTGTTCTCTCGTTATTGAACTTGCCGAGGAACTTAGATGGTTCACACCGAGCATGTGATAGTTTATTTTCAACGGGCCTTTTTGTATGGCGGATGCCAATGCAGCCCTGTGGTAAAGGTCCATGTCGCTATATTTTTTGCTTATGAACACCAATGACAGATCCGAAACGTATATATGTTCGGCAGACATGTTCATTGCCTTTAACGCGTTCTGCGCCTCTTTTGCGAGCTGAACAAAATCCCTTATCTTCATGACGAGGCATTATAATGGAAACCATTGTTACATTCAATTCCAAATTGGTGCTATCGAGGCTGACACAGCAGCTTGCTTTTTGTAGTCCGATTTCTAGTAATTATTATAAGCAGATAAGCCCCTGTTTTTTATTAAAGTTCTTCTAAAAAAAGATATGCGCCTGTATAATCTATTACTAAGGGTATTAATATAGTTATTGGGTTATTGGGGTATTATTAATGATCAGTCCCAGTGATATACAAAAGATACACTGGTTTGTTACGGCACTATTGGTTGTCGTCGGTGCTCTGTTTGCGGCAAGACTAGTGTCTGCAGTTGTTTCTCTATTTATCGACGATACCAGAATATATGAACCCAAACCTTTTATGAAAACCGTGAAGCCGAAAGACCTTAAGGACCTTTCCAACTACGACGTCATCATAACGAGGAACCTCTTTAATTCAAAGAACGAGATCCCTAATGACGATGTATGGGATGCCGAGAATATGAAGTACGAGGCATATAAAAAATCGACGCTGGAAGTGGAATTGATAGGTACCATAGTTGTGAATGATGCATCCCGTTCCGTTGCGGCGATAGAACTTAAGGCCGAGAAGAAGATCGATCCTTTTGTTGTTGGTGACACCCTGCTATCGAAGGCGATCGTTGTTAACATAGCGAGGAAGAAGGTTATACTTCGCAACATAGTTACCGGCGAACTTGAATACATTGGAATGAAAGAGGATGAGGGCGAGATAAAGATGCAGGCTCAGGCAGGTACTGAAAGCATTGGTATTAAGCAGCTGAGCAGCGACCATGTACTGCTTGACAGGAACGAGCTCAACAAGGCCCTTGGTAATATCAACGAGCTTCTCACTCAGGCGAGGGCTGTTCCGAATATCGAGAACGGCGTCATAAACGGGTTTAAACTTTTCAGCGTACAGCCCGGTAGTTTGTACCAGAAACTTGGGGCGCAGAATGGCGATATAATAAAATCTGTCAATGGAGTGGACATCAAGGACCCATCTACAGCGATGGGCCTGTATCAGCAGCTTCAGAGCAACAATAAGCTTGAGTTTAAGATAGAACGTAACGGTGCTCCCAAAACAATGGTGGTTGATATAAGATGATCTACGGAGGTTTTATGTTCATTAATATTGTTCTATTACTGGCGGTAACACTTAACTATGGTTACGTTTACGCCGAAGGCGTAAAACAACCAGCCAAGGCCGTAAAAAAAGATATAGTCGTTGAGCCTGGTAACAAGCTTTCGGACGTGAAGGTTGTTGAGAGCTTTGATTTCAATAACGTAGACGTACTTACTCTCGTCAAACAGATAAGCCGTCTTACGGGTAAGCGTTTTATCGTCAACGAAGCACTAGCGTCAAAAAAAGGGATAACGATCATAGCGCCTACGCCAATATCTGTGCAGGAGGCATACAATGTGTTCCTGTCTGTCCTGGACACGAACGGTCTTACCGTTGTTAAAGCTGGCGCAGTATTAAAGATCATCGACAAAAAGGACATATCTGGCGGAGTAGCGCTCTATAAGGGTGATTATTTTCCTCAGAACGACGAGTATATAACCAAGCTTATAAAACTTAACAACATAGATGCTAAGTCGCTGGAGCAGGATCTCTCAGATAGAAGGACGGGGCTAATGAGTGCCAATATAAAGGTAAAGGCCCTCGAAGATACTAACGCATTGTTGGTTACAGGCACGGGGATCCAGATATCAGATCTGGCAGAGATGATAAAACTTCTTGATGTCAAAGGATATAATTTTCAGCTAGCGGTAATTCACGTGAAAAATGCCGACGCATCCAACATGAAAGAGATTATAAGCAACCTTCTGTTCAACGAAGGATCTGCAGCGAAGGTGCCTACCAGACCCGGGGTTGCTTCGGGATCAAGGACTGGTGTTATAACAAAAGGCGCGGAAAAGTATTCGAGCATTTTTGTCGACGACAGGACGAACTCAATAATAGCGCTCGCGAATGCACCTGGTATAAAAAAGATAAAAGAACTAGTTGCAAAACTTGACTTCGAGGTGGAGGGAGGGAGCGACATTCACGTCTATCCTCTAAAGAATGCAAGAGCGGAGGATATACAGAAGACATTGGAGGGCGTAATAGCTGCTAAGGCCAATGTGAAGGATAATACGTTAGAATCGATAAAATTAACTGCGGACAAATGGACGAATGCAATAGTTATAAGCGGAAAGCCTAAACAGTACGAGGCTATAAGGAGCGTGATAGATGCCCTTGATAAAAGGAAAGGGCAGGTGTTGTTCGAAACGATCACGATGGAGGTTACGCTCGACGATAATGCAAGCTTTGGTATAGCTTCCAACTATGCTTTGAGTGCGGAGGTGCCGAGAGCCGTCGGCTTTGACCCTGCTGTTTCGTCGTCTAACAACATGATGAACTTCCTTACCAACCCGAGCGCATTGAGCGGGATGATACTTGGTTTTGGCAGTAAAAAAACAGTCGCTGTTACAATGAACGGAACATCATTTAATATTCCGTCGCTGGCAGCATTCATTACAGCTTTGGAAACGAACAGCGAGGCGAACGTACTGCAGAGGCCGTCGATAATAACAGCTGACAACGAAACGGCCACGATAAAAGTTCTGGATAAGATACCGGTCGTAAAAGGTACCGTCATACAGCAGGGGTTGAGTCAGCAGAATATAGATTACATAGACGTTGGTCTTACCCTTACGATCACACCGAGAATAAATGAGGCGTCCGATTTTATTAAGCTCGACATAGAGCAGGAGTCGTCTAACCTTACCGATAAGGCTCCAAGGGATCTGGCGGGAACTACAACGTCGACCAATTCAAGGAACATCAAAACATCAGTGCTGGTCAGGGATAAGGACACTGTTGTTATCGGCGGTCTTTACAGGGACGATCTCCAATCGACGTATAACAAGGTACCGATACTTGGTGATATACCGATACTTGGCTGGTTCTTTAAGGGGAAGACCAGTAGGGCGACAAAGACCAACATGTTGGTCTTTATCACTCCGCACATTATAAGGGACTATGAAACCCATGCCGATCTTACAAGAAAGGCCATTGGGAGCAGAAAGGGGTTCATGAAACGGAACTTCGGCGGAGAGGATAAGTTCAGTGAGATAATGGATGCGATCGATAAGAAAGTTGATGTGCAGGCAAAAGAAAAGACGGTCGATGATAAGAACTACATGCCAGACAGCGGCGTAAAGGTTCTTGAGATGAAACAGGAAACGAAACAGGAGTGATATAGGCACGATGGGTATTTCGGGAAGCAAAATAGGCCAGATACTTCTTCAACATACCTCGCTTACGCCAGAGCAGCTGGACGAGGTGCTTGAGATACAGCGTCAGAAAGGTGTAAGGCTTGGCGAGGTGCTCATAAGCAAGAACTATCTTACGCCGGAGGAGCTTGCTAAGGCACTTGCGATACAGATGGGATATCCGTACCTTGATCAGATACCGGCTGGCGAGATAGATCCTGAATTGATAAAAAACATTCCTATAAATTATGCTAAACAGAACCTTGTACTCCCTATCGCTAAGACTGATAACTACATCGTGGTAGTTCTTGCCGATCCGTTGAACCATAGTCCGATAGACGACCTTCGTCTTATATTCAAGAAAGAGATCAAGGTCATGATATCAAGCCCCCTGCAACTTCAAGAGGCTATAAACAAGATCTACGAGAGAAGTTCCACAAACCTCATCGCTGGGCTTGAAGAGGTCTCTGACCAAGACCTGGCATATGACCTTAATGAGCCGGTCGATCTTCTTGACGGCAGCGACGATGAAGCGCCTATAATCAGACTCGTGAACTCATTGATGTTCAGGGCCGTAAAGGAGAAGGCAAGTGATATCCACATCGAACCTTATGAGAAGGAAGTTGTAGTGAGGTTCAGGATAGACGGCATGCTTTACGATGTTTTTAGGACGGCAAAAAAATTCCACGCGTCGATATCATCGCGTGTGAAGGTAATGGGCGATCTTGACATCGCAGAAAAGCGGTTGCCACAGGACGGCAGGATCAAGATTAAGATAGCAGGAAAGGACGTTGATATAAGACTTTCCACCGTGCCTACGTCGAACGGCGAAAGACTTGTTATGCGTATCCTGGATAAATCCAATGTGCTCCTCGAGCTTCCGGAACTTGGTTTCAGCGGCAAAATATTGGACAATATCAATACCCTTATAAATAAAAAGCATGGGATATTCCTTGTAACAGGTCCGACTGGGTCCGGTAAATCTACGACACTGTACGCGTGTCTTTCCAGAATCAAATCCGTAGATAAGAACATAATCACCGTCGAGGATCCGGTGGAATATCAGGTCCAGGGGGTCGGCCAGATACAGGTGAACCCAAAAATAGACCTGACCTTTGCGAACGGATTGAGGGCCATTCTTCGTCAGGACCCGGACATAATAATGGTGGGCGAAATAAGGGACCAGGAGACGGCAGAGATAGCTATAGACGCTGCATTAACAGGTCACTTCGTGCTATCGACGCTGCACACCAACGATGCACCTGGGGCCGTGACCAGACTCGTCGATATGGGTATAGAACCTTTCCTAGTTTCGTCCTCGATACTTGGTGCACTTGGCCAGAGACTTTTAAGAAAGTTGTGTACGTTCTGTAGGGAGACGTACATCCCTAACGACGTAGAATTAAAGGAACTGGGGATCGGCAGGGACAGCCTAAAAAAACATACGATATATAAGGCGATAGGTTGCGATAAGTGTTCCAACACTGGGTACCGTGGAAGAACTGTTGCAAGCGAGCTTATGATGATAACGGACACTGTCAGGGAACTCATTCTTTCCGGTACTGATTCAGGGACAATAAAAAAACAAGCGATAAAAGAAGGGATGACGACGGTTAGACAGGATGCAATAGCAAAAGTGCTTCAGGGAATAACCACTATTGAAGAACTTTACCGTTCAACACAGACGGAATAGGAGATATTGATATATGGCTGTCTATAAATACATTGGAGTTAGCACTGCCGGTAAGAATGTTAACGGTGTTATAGAGGCTGAATCCCAAAAAGTAGCCAAGATGAAATTAAAACAAAAAGGGATATATGCGACCAACATAATCGAGAGGGGTATTGCCGATGCCCAGCAGCAAAAGAAAACACTAGGTGTAACAATAGGCAAAAAAGTAAAGAACACCGACATCACGATGATGACCAGGCAATTCGCCACATTAATAAACGCTAGCATCCCTGTAGTCGAAACACTTGAAGCTTTGTCCGACCAGGTTGAAAATGCAAGACTAAGGATGATACTCTTAGAGGCTAAGCAAAAAGTTAACGAAGGAAGCTCGATAGCTGACGCTCTTTCCCCTTATGTGAATACTTTTACCCCGCTGTACATAAATATGATAAGGGCGGGTGAGGCTTCAGGTACTTTGGGACTCATTTTATCACGTCTTGCTGAGTATACAGAGAAACAATCCGTGCTGAAAAATAAATTAATATCCAGCATGGCGTACCCGATACTGATGATCATTGTATCGATAATAATCATAGGGGTACTGTTCACTGTCGTAATACCCAAAATAACTGTTATCTTCGAGGATATGCAGACGGCACTTCCCATCTATACCGTCGTACTTATAGCGGTGGCCAACTTTTTCAGGAACAACATCCTCTACATACTGGGTACATTAGGTTTCTTTATTTTTCTTTTCTCGAGGTATATAAAGACTGAAAAGGGAAGGAGGAACTGGGACGATACCAAACTCAATATGCCGGTATTCGGAAGGATAATAAGGATCACATCGGTGAGCCAGTTCACAAGGACATTATCGACGCTGCATGGCGCAGGTGTTCCACTACTACAAGCGCTGGATATAATCGTTAACGTCGTTGACAATGTGATAATAAAAGCGGCGTTAAAAGAAGCAAGGGATGCCGTGTCAGAAGGACAGAGCCTGGCCGCTACTCTGAGGAATTCAGGTCAGTTCCCTCCGATAGTTATACACATGATCGCCGTAGGCGAGAAAACAGGCGAACTGGAGACCATGTTAAAACACGTTAGTGATTCCTATGAGATCGAGGTCGAGACGAGGATACAAACACTTACGTCGCTGTTAGAACCGGCCATGATAATAATCATGGGAGGCACTGTGGCGTTCATAGTGTTGGCGATATTAATGCCTATAATGCAGATGACGAATGTAGCTTCTTAAAAAGGAGGGAAGTTTATGTTTAAGAGAATTAGAACTGATGTTGGTATGTCACTCATCGAGATCATGATCGTTATCCTGATCATGGGAGCTATCGCGACTATCGTCGGTAGGAACGTTCTTTCACGTTATGAACAATCAAAGGTCCAAACGACGAAACTCCAGATAGACTCGCTTAAGGCGGCGCTGCAGGATTACTACATGGATAACAATACGTATCCTACGACTGCACAGGGACTTAATGCGCTCATACAAAAACCTACCACCGATCCAGAGACACCTAACTACAGCCCCGATGGCTATCTGAAGGGCAAGACTGTTCCCAAAGACAAGTGGGACAATGATTTTATCTATGAGTCCGACGGTGCTAAGTACAAGATAACCTCTCTCGGCAAAGATAAAAAAGAGGGCGGGGATGGTTACAACGCCGATATAGTTGTGGAAAGTGAATAGAAAGGCATTTACACTTATTGAACTGCTCGTCGTACTGGCTATAATTGGATTGATCGTAGCCTTGGGTGTTCCTCAGTTAAAAAGGGTGTTCAGGGCTAACCTCAAATCCGCATCGGTCAGAATATCTGGTATGGTACGCTATGCCTACGACGCTGCTGCAATAAACGGAAGAATATACAGGATCGTCTTCGACTTTGACAAGTCAACTTACAGGCTTGAGGTTTCTAACACAGACCAGCTTGTTTCCCTAAGTGAAGAAGATAACAATAATAATAGCGATAGTACAGCGACAAAACCGCCTGACTATTCTCCGGCAGTGGGAGAAGCCGGCAAGGAATACAAACTCCCTAATGGTGTTGTCTTTGATAGCATAGAGAACCTGAATACGAGAACCAAGATCATGGAAGAGATCGGATATCTCTATTTTTTCCCGCAGGGCAGGACGGAGGAAATGATAATAAGGCTTAAAGGTGACAAGAACAATACTGGTTATTATTCCATAAGGGTTGCATCCTCGAACGCTAAGACGAAGATAGAAGGGAGATACATTGAGGCTGAAAAGTAGGGTAAAAGCATTTACATTGATAGAGGTCATGATAGCCCTCCTGATACTCTCTATAACGCTGTTCGCGTTAACGAGCAGTCAAGGGATCTCGCTTACCTCGACAAGAAAAGCGAAATTTATTACTCTGGCTACCATAGCTGCAAAGAACATGATCACAGAAATAGATATAATGTCCGATTTTAAAGGTTTCGAATATGTTAAGGATCTGGGCGAGAAAACGGATGGCGAGTTTGAGGACGAACAATACAAAGGATGGAAATGGACGCGTGAGATAAAAGAGGTTAACTTCCCTCTCGCAGCGATAATGAAAACATTCCTTGCCAAAGATGAGGCAACAGGAGAATCGGAGGAAAGTAAGCCTACTGGACAGGAAGAACAGATACTGGGGATAATGGCGACTAATGTTGAAAAACTTATGAAAGATTCAATGCGCGAGGTCACGGTGACCGTATTTTGGCCTGTTAAGGCGGGGAAAGAATTCTCCAGCCTCAGGCTGGTTTACTATGTAGTTAATGTAGACGGGGTGCAGAACTTTGTTCCGGTCATGTAACATCAACGGCGCTGTACGGGGGATGACCTTGATAGAGGTCATTATCGCTCTCGTGCTCTTTTCCGTGATCTCTCTTTTTACTATATCCCAGACATCTGTCGGACTGAGGATAAAGAAAAAAGTTGCTGATACGAACGATTATTATCACGCTGCAAGGACAGTTCTTAGAAGTTTGAACACAGAGATAAGCCTTGCGTTCCACGCATACTCGGACACAAAACTCGGTGAATATTATAAGTCGCAGGCGGTGTTTACAGGGAAATTACCCGGTGAAGTACTTAACGTTGTGCCTTTTTCGTTCTTTAAGGGAACAAAAGACAAATTGAGCTTTTCGTCGACGGCACACCAAAGGATGTACAAGAACACCAGTGAAACGGATACATGCGAAATAAGTTATTATCTTGAACCTGATCCTGACAGCGAGGGACTTTATGATCTGATAAAAAGGGAATCATATTTTATAGACGAGAAACTGGAAGAAGGAGGCCCCATCTTTGTTATTGCTAGCGGGATAGAATCCATCTCGTTCAAGTATTTTTCTGCTAAGGGGGCTACAGGCGACGGGACTTGGTTAGAGATGTGGAACTCGATAGAAGGGGAGACCATCAGCACGTTCCCCCTAGCTGTTGAGGTTACAATAGTTTTTGTTTCACCTAAGACGCCTGAGAATAAATTAACAATAACCGAGAAGATAAAACTACTGAACCCTAACAATAGTGACTCTCAACAAGGTCCTCCTATGCCCGGAGGTAGTAGTGCGATCTAGGAGAAACAAAAAAGGGATGGCTATGCTTTTTGTGTTGACCAGTGTGGTCATCCTTACTGTGATAATAGTCGAGCTTAACTATGCGACCAGGGTGTCAGCCTCGATAGCAGGCAATTACAGGGACGAGACAGCAGCATATTATCTCGCGAGGTCGTCAGTAAATGTTGCTATGCTCCGGATCGCAATAGCGAAAAAAGCCAAGACCTTTGAAATACAGGGATTTAAAATACCAAGCGCTGTGATCTCCCTGATAGTGAGCCTTCCCTTTGTTTTTCCTCCACCGCCTGAGCTGATGGCAATTACGGGGCAGGCAGACGACTTAACCCTTGGTGTAAAGGATATGCTGGAGAAGATAAAACAGGATACTAATATTGCAAGTGTGGGTTATTTCGACCATAATATTACTAGTATGGATTCAAAGATAAATATTAATATAGCTGCCCTTAGTGATGAGAACGCACAGATATTCAAGGAGCAGATGAAGAACTACTATGCGGCCAAGATATTAACGGATGAAACATTCGCCCACCGTTATCCGCCGGACAAGTTTGACCGTGTGATCAATAATATTTTGGATTGGATAGACCCTGATCTAATATCCAAAAACGGCGGTGATGAGAATATCCAGTACAACAAGAAAGAGCCTCCTTATAAAGTACGGAACGCACCTATACCGTCACTGAACGAGCTCCATATGGTAGATGAGGTGGACGATGAGTTCTTTGATTTTCTCTCTCCCATGATAAGCGTTTTTTCCTCCGGCGGTATAAATGTGAACAAGGCTACAGCTGAGATGTGGAAGAGTATAGACAACAGGCTCACCGACGAAGAAATAAAGTCAATAATAGAAAGGATACAGCTGCAAGGTTATTTCCTTAATGATCAGGATCTGAGGTCATGGATAGGCCAGAACACAAAAATACCGTCAGGGGAGTTCAATCCTAACAAGGTCACCCTTGCCTTTGATGACGAAAACTATCAGATAGAGGCTGTTGGGCATAGTGGTAAGGTATCGGAAAAAATAATTGCGTATGTGTCTGACACGTATAAGTCGATCATGATGGGTAAAATGCCAGAGAAACCGCAGGAACAAACAAAAGGTCAAACTGCACAAACGAGCTCATTCAGTAGACCGACCATATGTTACTGGGAGATAAAATAGTTTGAAGATACTAGTTGTCGACATAGGGAGTTTCTCCGTCAAGGCTTTATACTTTGATAAGAAATATTCCGGCTACAGCCTTATAAGTTTCTCGCATACGCTTATAAAAAAGGATCCGTCCCTCAGCACTACAGAGCAAATGCTTAATACTATACAGGAACTTAAAAAGAATAATAAGTACGAGCCTGAGAAGACGATGATCATATATCCGTCCGATAAAACAACTAACAGGTTCATCACTCTCCCGTTCAGGGACCATAAAAGGATAAACCTTACACTCCCGCTTGAGCTGGAGGAGCAGCTGCCGTTCGAGCTTGAGGATATAGTCTATGACTGGCAACCAGTTGAAAATATCGGCAAGAGCACAAAGGTGCTTGTTACAGCTGTGATCAAAGAGGATTTTGAATCGTTCATCTCCTCTGTAAAGTCCATTGGTCTTGATCCGGACATAGTTACTACGGGAAGCGACGCTCTCCTCAGCCTCAGTAATTTTTTGAAACTTGGTAAAGAACTTGTAGAAGTGGAGAAAGAGGGGATCAAGGTAAAGGAGATACAGTACCATCCGGTGCTGATGATGGATATCGGTGCATCCAAGACCACCGTCGTAATAACAAAGAACGGTGTTCCAGAATATGTGCGGCTTATAAACTACGGTGGTGATTACATAACGAGACAGATAATGGATAACTATGAACTCTCCTATGAAGACGCTGAAAGGTCAAAGATAGAGGTTGGTTATATTATCTTGGATAATAATGGTAATACCGAATCGTCCTATACGGATGAGCAGATCAATTTCTCCAACGTGCTTAAGAACGCCTATGACGAGATAATCAGGGACGTAAACCAAACCATAGCAAGTTACAAAGCTGACAAACATGAGAATATTAACAAGTGTTACATTGTGGGAGCGGGGTGGAAGACAAGAAATTTCAAGGAGTATATGTCACAGGAGCTTAAGTTCACAGTGGAGCCTGTTGAATATCATAAGAACCTCGGTGTGAAACTTCCTTTTGCAGGCACTCCCGACGAATTAACTTTTGCGAACACAGTAGGGTTCTTCCTGCGCTTTGCAGGCAAGACGACGCTAAAGGGGCTGAACCTCGTAAGGGAATCCAAGATCTCGGGTGCAGAGGGCCTACAGGAGTTCCTGATCCTTTTCAGACCTACAATAAATAATGCTATTGCAGCAATGGTATTATTCCTTATTTATATGATAGCCCATTCATTCATACTTGGCAGAATGCAGGCACGTTATAAGGTTGAGCTTGAGACAAAATTTAAAACGGCTTTTCCGGATAAGGATAAAAAATCACAACTAGCCCTGCTTGGCAATTATCAGAAGTTGGAGAAGGAAATACAGACGAGATTAAAGTTGCAAAGAGTATTGCTCGGAGAGGACAGCGTACAACAACCTGATTCAGCCCTTTTGACACTTAGGGATTTCTCGTCGGTGATACCCAAAGACGTGACCGTCGATATACTGGATATGAACATAAGTAGTAAGAGTATTAAGATCACAAAAGCGATAGTACCAAAAGTTGATGACATACAACGGTTGATTTTAGCGATACAAGATTCAAAGAAATTCAAGGATGTAAAGCCGGGCTTGGTAAAGAACGTTGCTGATGGTTCAGGAAAGGAATTTGATATATCTATGGCCTACAAGGGCGGGGAATGATGCGTTTAGAGGATATAAAATACCAGATCCAGGAGAAGTGGATAAGCTTCATGGAGAATCCTTTCTTTGAAAGGATCAAATCTTGGTATGAAGCTCTGCCGAAAAGAGAACAGAAACTAGTAAAGGTCGTCACTATTGGCGTTATAACGGTAATACTTTTTAATGTTCTATATTCACTAATGGCGAGGATATCAGACAGAGAGGATCAGATAGACGACACCATAAGCGTGATAAAAAAGATCGATGAACTTAACGAGTTCATGATAGCCAACGAAGCTGAGCTTCAGAAGAGGAAGAGCAATACGCTGGAAAACAAGTACGTCTCGCTGACTGACCTTGTTGATAAACAACAGGCCTTGGCTTTCATAAGACCAGATTCAAGAGTAGGCGAGATAAAGGAAAGCCTAAAAAAAGAAGTCGAGGGCGGCAAATTCTACGAGGGTACTGCGGATGCAAAATACAATAAGATAACGATAAGACAGCTTACCAAGCTTTTGGCCGGCATAGAGAAGAACGAGAACATGGCTAAGATAGCGTCTTTAAAGATTGCAAGAAGGACTGACGATATAAAATATATAGACGCTGAATTCCAGATAGTGACGAGGACTCCTAAATGAAGATGCTGAATACGCTGAAGATCATCTGGAAAAAAATATACCAAGTAAAATATTATATACTGTTATTCGTCGTTATTTTCTTTTTGTTTTTGAAGGTTTATTTTCCCGGTGAAAAAATTGCTAGGCTAATACTTGGTAGTGTCGCAAAGCAGACCGGTGTTATTATCATACCGGAAGAGCCTACGATGTCATTTTTCCCATCTGCCGGTATAAAATTTAACTCAGCTAAAGTTAAAATACAGAATTTCCCTTATGGTATCAGTCTTGGCGATACATCTATCGGGTTCTCGTTGCTGTCGCTGCTTGTGGCATCGCCTGCTATTAATATAAACTCGGATTCTTTTCAAGGGAATGTAAGGGTGAAAATATCCGGCATTCCTTTAAATTCGTCTAAGAAGATAGATGAGCTATACATAAAACTGTCTGCTAATGGTATACAGCTGAAAGATTTTCTTAAAACGGTCCTGCCTGTTGACATAGAATCAAAAGCGGATGTTGTCCTCGACGGTGTTATTAACATGGTCAACCCGGTCTACTCGGATATGAATATAAATGTGGAGCTGAACGGTGTTCGAATTAAAGAAGCTAACTTAATGGGCTTTAATGTCCCTGCGGTTAATCTAAAGAAGGGTAGTTTTATTGCCGTGTTCACCAAGAACGAGGTGAGTATAACTAAATTGAATATCGGTGGCTCCAGCGACGAACTCGATCTGTCAGCAAAAGGGAAAGTGAGTATGAAGCTCAATAACCCCTACGATATTACGGTCAGGCTAAAACTTTCCGGTAACTTGGAAAAACAATTCGGTTCGTTCCTAACGTTCTTACCACCAGAGACTAAAAAGCCGGACGGTGCTTATAATTTCAGGGTGAAGGGCGATTCAAAAATGCCCATGCCGCAGATCACGCCAGCGCCTTAAAATGCGCCCAGCTCCTTAATACTATTCATCGGACACGGCGTTCAAGCCAGCTAATGTCTCGGTCCGAAAAGCTTCTATGGTCGCTTTTCGGTCCTCCGACGTTGTCCTCTGAATAGTATTAAGGGGCTGGGCGGGTTTTAATGCACCGCTTAGAAGGTCGACAAAATTTGTAATATTCTTTCAGCGGCTTTTTTGCAGTCTGCAGCGGTTGGAACCAGTGCAAGCCGTATATAGTTCTTTCCTGCGTTTACACCGTCGATAGTTTCGGTCAGCAGAGAGCCTGGTGTTACAACTATTCCATACTCAGGCTCGAGAAGTTTTTTACACAGTTTCATTGAATCAATATGTTTTGGTAGTTCCTGCCATATATAAAATGTTGCTTTTGGAGAACAGTCCTTAAGTCCTGCTTTTACAAAAGCATTGACCATGATGTCCCGTTTTTCTTTAAGACAACGCTGGTTCTCTTCCACATGTTTCTCGTCGGAGAGGGCAGCTATCGCAGCGTCCTGAATAAAGAATGGTATGCCGCTATCGATATTTGTTTTCAGTTTCTTGAATGCGTCTATCAGTTTTGCGTCGCCCGCTATCCAGCCAATTCTCCAACCTGTCATGCGGCTTCTTTTTGAAAGTGAGTTAAGACTCAACACCCCTTCCTTTGTTATCTCAAGTATGGAACAGGGCTTATCCTTTGTCTCGTAATATACCTCGCTGTAACATTCATCGCTTACGACAAGAATGTTGTTCTTTTTTCCAAACGCCACTGCCTCTTTTAAGAATTCCAAAGTTGCCACACCGCTTGTCGGATTGTTTGGATAGTTTAGCCAGAGTATCTTTGTTTTTTTCACAACACTCTGGGGGATAGAATTAAGGTCAGGCAGGAAATTATTTTCTTTTTTTAGCTCGAGGAAATATGGTACAGCCCTCGAGAATAATGCACCTTTTAAATAAGGAGGATACCCCGGGTTCGGCATAAGAATGTAATCGCCGGGTTCAACGAATGAATTGGGCAGGTTGAATATAGCCTCTTTTGCACCTATCGTTGAGCAAAGTTCTTTTTCGGGGTCAAGTGTTACGCCGAACCTTTTTTTGTTCCATTCAGCGACGGCTGTCCTGTATTCTATCGTACCGGCGTATGTTGGGTATCCACGTGTTGCATTCTTGTCCATTGATGCTTTTGCTGCTTTTATTATGAATTCAGGTGTTGGTTCTTTGGGGTCACCGATACCAAAATCTATCGGGGTAACGCCCTTTTTCTTTAGCGCCTGAAACATGTTGTCAACTTCATCAAATGCGAACACAGGGAGGTCGTTTATTATATCGTTGGGTTTTATCACGACAGATTGCTCCCGTATTGTTTTTCGTAGAATCTCTTATATGCACCGTCTATTTTTATGAGCTCGTTGTGGCTTCCTTCTTGTGCTATTTTTCCGTTCTCCAGAACAATTATTCTATTAGCGTTTTTTATCGTCGATAATCTGTGTGCGATAACAAAAGTAGTTTTATTTACCATCAGTTCGCCCAAGGCCTTTTGCACTGCTATTTCCGATTCACTGTCCAGCGACGATGTTGCCTCGTCCAGTATTAGTATCGGAGCATTCTTTATTATGGCCCTTGCTATTGTTATCCTCTGCTTTTCGCCGCCGGAAAGTCGCGCACCCCTTTCTCCGAGTATAGTATTGAACCCGTCCTGTTGTTTTGTTATGAAATCGTATGCATAAGCGGCTTTTGCAGAGTTGATAACATCAGCCTCGCTAGCGGTCCTTTTTCCGCACATGATGTTGGCGCTGATTGTGTCATTGAACAGGAACATATCCTGGCTCACAAGTGCTATGTTATCCCTCAGTGATTTCAAACTGATCTCTTTTATATCCATTCCGTCTATTATGATCCTTCCCTGTGTAGCGTCGAAGAACCTTGGTATCATATTAACAAGAGTTGTTTTTCCACTGCCGCTTGAACCGACCAGAGCCACTATCTCGCCCTTTTTTACCTCGAGGTTTATATCGTCTAATGCATTGACATCACCATCAGGGTACATAAAAGATATGTTCTCAAATCGTATAGAGTTGGTGAACGTCTCCATCTGGAGGCCTTGTTTTGTTCTTTCCGTAGGTATGTTAAGTACGTCCCTGAGCCGTTCTATTGCAGCAAGGGCCGCCTGAAGTTTCAGATTGGAGCTGGTTATTTTTTTGATGGGTCCCTGTGCAAGGCCGAGCGGGATGATAACGGACATGAATTCGCCGGGTGTGATGTTTCCGCCTATTACCCACATTCCACCGGCGTAGATAACAATTGCTATCATGATACTTCCGATGAACTCAACGAGCGGAGTAGATATCTCTTCCACTTTATATGTTTTGAATAACACCTTATAAAGTGTTCTGTTTACGTCGAGAAATTTTGCCTTCATCAGTACTTCTGTAGAGAACGCTTTTATTATTCTTATTCCATTAAAAGTCTCGTTCAATGCAGCACCGAGCACGCCATACTGTTGCAGGTTCTTGTGGGTATATCTTTTTACTGTTGCACCGATCTTTACAACGACGAAAATAACTATAGGCGCTATGACCAATATCATTGTTGTTAATTTCCAGCTTGCTATGAAAGCGGTTATTAAAAGTCCAAAGAACGTTATCGGCTCCCTTATGAAATCAAACGACAGCATTACTCCTTCGGGTATTTTCTGCCCGTCGTTAATAATGCGTGTAAACAACGTCCCTGAATGGTATTTTGAGTGCGATTTTATGGGCAGCCTTATTATGTGAGAGTATAGATCGTTCCTGAGATGCATCAGCGCGAGTTCGCCTATTCCTCTCTGCATAGTGAAATGGAAATATCTGCTTACTCCTCCGATCAAATAAAATACGACCACGGCAATAGACACGAGCTTTAGTATGTGCATGTTCTTTGCCATGAAAACATCGTCGAGGACGGGCTTTATAAGTTGAACGTTAGCGACCGGTATAAGTCCGACTATTATTCCGAGCAGGAAGGTGAGTATGAGGATCGGCCAATAAGGCTTAAGGTAATTCCTTATGAACCACATGAAATTCTTCAAGTTCTATCTCCCAACCATCTGGAAATTGGTATTGCGGCCACTCCGACGATAATACCTAATATCACAGCTATAAAATAATTTGAATGCGTAAGTATGTCAGCTAAAAAACATAGAACAGCTATCGGCATATACCAATACATCAACAACTTGCTGATGTTCAGCGAGTAAAAAAGTAGTACGGATGTGTATATCGCAGGAAGGCTTACGCTTCTTGTGTCGCTGGTGCGGAAAAGTATGTTTATTATCAGGGCGAATATGGACCCTATAACTATAGCAAGGAACAGTTGCCTGAATTTCTTGAGGTCCTTTATAAGGTACAAATATGTTGCTACTATAGGAACGCTAAGGAAATAACTCTTGTATGACAAGCTTATTACATCCTTTAACCTGTGTGAATTATGCTCCCACGCAAGCACGGTGGACCTAAATCCTTCTACCAGCGCTCCGTCTACGGACCTGAAAATATCGTCCATTCTATATATAGTGATGGCCGGCAATATGTCCAGCAGTCTGTGATACGCCAGTATGCATATTAAGAACGGGAGGTAATCTCTTATTACATATAATATCCTGAATTTTGTTTTCCAGAGGTAGATCGACTGGTCCTCTATTGTGACCGCAGGTATTTTTACGCCCGATTTTATGCTGTCGATTATTCTTTGGATCCTGTTCTCGTAAAGGGCTGTGAGTATAGCGAACATGAAGAGAAGTGTGAGGGCTGTGGTATGTTTGGACACCACTATATTACCGTTGAACATGGAGTAATACTCAGATGGACTTGTGACCCATATCGATGGTAGTATCATTAGCACAGCAAGGATATCTTCTATTCTGATGATGGGTTGTTTTTTATCAGGCATGTTGAGAATATATTTACTGGGGTGCTAGGGCAATGTCAACATATGAGAAATATTCGTATAAGTTCTTTACTGACAAATGGATGCTCCTACTTATCCTGCTTTTCTATGTTGTCATAAGATACAGACTGATGCCGGGTTTCATAACGGACGTATACCTTCCGTTCATTCTTTGTTTTATAAAGATAATCTGGACCAAGACGAGCTATATAAAGGTATACGATAACAAAATAATATACAGTCACAAGGAGCTGCCGACTTATCTCAAGCAGACGTTGACGGCATCCAGCATAAAGAGGATGTATTTTAAGGTGCTGTTCTTTACGATGATAGACAGGGAATATTGCCTCATAGAATATATGGACGAGCATTCTAAATTAAAGAGTCGGCTTTTGAACCTCGAGAGATTTCATCATCCGGACAGAGTGCGGCTCTCTCTTATTGCCTTCTGCAAGCGGAATAATATCGAGATAATCTACTAAAAAACTACGTTACAACCTTGACATTTTGTTGGATTAATGTAAAAGTAGTAACATTATGGATAAGATCACGAAATATTTGAACAAGCATGTTGTTGCAAAAACATCTGAATTACAGAAGATCGCAAAAAGCAGGATGTCTATTATTAGACTCGCAGAAGCAGGTTTAATACAAAGTCCTATGAGGGGGTACTACTGCCTCCCAAAAGTTGATCCATTCACTGCGAGCCTAGTTATTGTGTCAAAATATTACAAGCACGCTGTTATTTCCGGTATTTCCGCAGCAAAATTCTACGGGCTTACTGACGAGAGTATAAACAAAATAGACGTAGATGTTCTGACATCATTCAATATCCAAAACTCATTCTTAAAAGTAAAAAGAATAGGTAAAAATAGATTTATTGGAATAAAAGAAGTTACATTACTTAAAAACAAAATAAAGATCTACGACGAAGAAAGAACTTTGGTTGATCTAAGGCTAAAATATTCGTCGGCGATATTTTATAAATCCCTAAAAAGATACATTAAGAAAGGGCATGTCGGCTTTGATAAGATCAAAAAATACGACCAAATATTATCAACCACTGTTATAACATCTATTATGCAGGAATTGGCAGATGAGTAGAACAGATAAATTCTTAAAAAGAGCCAGGCTGTTCATTAAAGAGAACAAGTTAAAAAGCAACAACGGATTCTTAAAATATGTAATTTTAAATTATGTAAATGCGGTAAACATGATCTCAGATGATTTTATCTTCAAAGGCGGCAACTTGATATGGCTGTATATTAAGACGCCCAGAGCGACGATAGATGTAGATTTTTGTACAAAACACATAAACTCTCATAAGGAAATAAAGGCCATTCTGAATAAAGCATCAAATAAAATAGATGGGATAAATTATGTTCTGGAAAATTTTGAAGAACTTGTGAGAAAAGAACAAAAAGGAGCTAAAGCCACAATAGTGTATGCAACAGAAGATGGCGCTTCTAATAAGTTTGAAATAGATATTGTATATGCGACACCTGTTCTGAACAGAAGGATCACTTCTATAGATAATAAAAATAAAATAATAGCGGCAAGCATTGAGAGCATTATCATGGATAAGATCGATGCTTGTCATAGATTCAAATCTGGAAACACCAGAATAAAAGATTATGACGATCTATATCGGATAATTACTTCGGGGGTCAGCTTTAACAAAGATACAGTTATCGATTATATTAAAGAGAATAAATACGAGCCTGTGTTGGATAAAGAATGGATAACAAATGAAATGGTGAAAGCATGGCACAAACATTTAAAGCTCTATTCAGATCTGCCAACAGAGCTTGAACAGCTATTTGGTGCAGTTAATATAAATATGGAAAACTAGCGGCCAGCCTGTGTTTGATCATTTTGTTGATGTCAACAAAATGATCCCCTATACGGGACATATTTTGTGTCCATTTGCATCCTTTGACCTGGTACTGGCAGCTACCCAACTTAAAAACCTTGTCTACTCTTACTTTCAGCCTCTCATCTGTTCGCGATGTCCCTGGATACTTCAATTGTATAATACTTATACAGGTATTGGTTTATTAATCTAGATAATGCCTTGTAATTACTAGACAATATTGTTTGTTTGTGTGGCACACATATTGCAGTAATATAGCAGACATGTGCTAATCTCTCTTTGTGGGGGCATTTTTGTGCTTATAGTTTTTTTATTACTGACATCTTCAATGCTGTTCCCGCAGGATAATATCAGGTACTCGGCTAAATATTTTTATGATCAATACAAGGACAAGAACAGCTGTGAAGCGGTTTATTACTCTCTATTTCTGGATAAAAAAGGAAAAAAGGAACACAAAAATATAGAGGAAGAACTGCAAAAAGTTTTTAATGAGGTTAAGAAAAGTTATCTAACCAGCATTTCACCCAGCATTAATAATATAGATGTTTTTCGAGAATGGAACGAATCAATTGAAAATGTTAAACTAGATTATGCATATGATGGACGCGAAAGAGGCAGCTTCATGATGTATCCTGGTCTAGTTTGGACTGCTGTTGAGAACGAGCAATCTGACGCTGTGAAGGCGTTTATATTGTCCCATGAATTGAGTCACATATTAGATTGGGGTAAAGAAGAAGTGACATCTTGCTTAAGTAGCTCAAAGTCTTTGGGTGCGATATATTTTCACCACTATAGCGAATATGATATTAAACTGCTTGATAAAATAATGATTGGAGCAGACTTAAAAGATTTTATTAAGAGAAATAGTGACTTTGAACATGGCGCGGGAACACAAGATGTTGCTAAAGTAGAAGACTTGCTTGAGTCTGGAAATCTTGATGACGCTATAACTTATACAGGTAGACAAAACCAGATCCCTGAAGCGCTGGCTGATTATTATGCAACAATGGCTGTTACAACATACGTAAAAGACAATTATTACTTTAACCAAAAAGAGGCTGCTCTTGATGTCTTGCGGTATTTTAAGCCCCATCTATATAAACCAGAAGTTGCTGAGGTGATGAATAAAGTTGGCTCTAAGAAAACAAATGAAGAAAGAGCTTTAAAAATAGTATTAGCGAACAAAGATTTTAGGGAACTGATCGGTTGCAACTTTGAAAAAGCAACGCCGCTGGATTGTACAGAATATAATAGTACTTTTGTGCAAGATAAAAGCGTTTATTATCCGTTACCAGAAAACACAGGCAGGTTTGATTTTACTTTTTCTCATATAATAGAGAACGATTCGAATGAAATACTTATTATTACGAACATAGAACCATATTGTTCCAAGTGTATTGCAACCAATGTCGATTACAAAGAACCACTATTTCCAAAATTCGTGGATGGCAAAAAACATAGTACAGCCATAAAATTTAAATGTAACGTGGACGGTTCCCACTACAATAGTAAAACCGTATCAGTACAATATGTGCTTTGGCCCTCAGGTAAAGCACATATTCAAGATGTTGGATATAGAACTAAATGATCAAAAGAATATTGATCTAAGAAAGTTTTCTACGCTAATAGTGTCTGCATTTTCTCTATTAATTCTTCCGAGCCTGTACCATCCTTTGCGGACATCATCACGAACGGGCGTTCCTTGGGGTGACGGAGGAAAGTTTCTTTATCAATATTTTTAACATCGATCTTATTATATATGTATAGAGTAGGGATGTGGTCGGCGTGCATGGATGCGAGTACTTCCTTTACAGTTTCGGTCTGTTTAAAGAAATCATCATTTGCGACATCTATTATATGAAGTATGAGGTTGGCCTCTTTTACTTCTTCGAACGTGGACTTAAAAGCATCTACGAGATGGTGAGGCAACCTTTCTATAAAACCGACTGTGTCTGTTATTACAGCGTGAGTTCCGTTCGGGAGATATAATTTCTTGGTCAGAGGGTCGAGCGTTGCAAAAAGTTTGTCCTCTACAAAAGCGTTTGCAGATGTAAGAAGGTTTATCAGCGTCGATTTTCCCGCATTCGTGTAACCGACTATCGCTATCTGAATTAAATTTCTTCTTCTTCTTTGTCTGTGGTGCAGGTTCCTGCTTTTTTCAACACATTTTAATTCATCCTTTAATTTTGATATCCTGTCCCTGATAGTACGCCTGTCCACCTCGAGCTTTTGTTCACCTGGACCTCTTGTTCCTATCCCGCCACCGAGCCTGCTCATGTTCACTCCTACACCTTTCAGCCTCGATAATTTGTATGTGAGTTGTGCAAGTTCAACTTGTAATTTTCCCTCTTTGGTGTGTGCGCGTCTTGCAAATATATCGAGAATGATACCGGTACGGTCTATTATTCTTGTGTCGATCAGTTTTTCAAGATTACTTTCTTGCGATGGAGTAAGCTCAAAGTCAAAAACGACGACGTTGATGTCGTCCTTTTTTACGAGGTCAGCGATCTCGTGGACCTTTCCTTTTCCTATGCAAGTGGCGGGATTTATCTTTTTTACGTTCTGGACCATTTTATGCCGCACATTTATATTCGCTGTTTCAGCGAGCCTGATGATCTCTTCAAGGGAATGGCGCGGTTCATTCTCAGGGGTCATGCCTACTACGATACCTTTATGGATCATTTTATGGGGGTTCCCTTTGTAAGCTCTTCAAGCCCTGAGATCACTTTTTCTATACATGAGCTTGGTTTGCCTTCGCAGGAGAACGTCGCTGCAAACTTATGACCACCCCCACCTAATTTTACAGCTAGGTCATGTATTGGGTAATTTCCTTTGGAGCGTATACTTATTTTAGTTAAGTTCTCTTTGTCCTGCCTGAAGAGGACGGCTACCTCCACATCCTTTATGGTGAGGAGATGGTTTATAAAACCTTTCGTTTCAGGCGCTAATACGCTGCATCTTTTGAGTTCATCGAGGGTGAGAACTGTATATGCAATTTTTTTGTTGTCAGATAATTTTATGTTACTCAGGGCATAACCCAGAAGACATATCTGCCCGATGCTGTTACTTCCGAATATCTCCGTCTGTATCTTCTCGTGGTCTATCCCAAGATGCATGAGTTCGGCAGCAATATAATGTGCTGCTACAGTCGTTCTCGAATATCTAAATGACTTTGTGTCGCTTACTATTGCTGTATATATCGCCTCTGCGGTTTCCTTGTCAGGCGTTATACCGAGTTCATTTTTTATTAGATTGTAGATGATCTCTCCCGTGGATGACCGACCTTCGTCGACAATGTATTTATAGTTCTTGTTGATCGTATTCGGGGCGTGATGGTCTATGACCACTATTTCCGGTTCGTGCAGCTCTTCTGTTAAGAACATCTTTATGTTCTTGCCAATATCATTTATGTCATTTACGTCGAGAAGGATCACAAGTACCGGTTCCTTGTTGCTGATGTTCTCTATTGCGTAGGAGTCAAAATATTTTTCAAGGAACTTGAACTGCAGTGGAGTAGGGTCCTGGTTAAGTATTGAGACGTTCTTACCAAGTTTTTTTAGTGTGTTCGCAAGTGCTATCTCGCTCCCGATAGCGTCACCGTCGGGATTGACATGTGTAGATATGATTATTCTTTTTTTCGTTTTGAGTAACGTGTCTTTTAGTTCTTTTAGCATCTGGAACGAATCATATTATTGTCATCAAGTGTTGGCAAGCGGGAGTTTTATCTCAAAGGTGGTACCTTCTTTTGGACTTGATGATATAAGCCGTATCGTCCCGCTGTGGTTCTCTATTATTCCGTGCGATACGCTTAACCCAAGGCCTGTCCCTTGAGCATCCTGCGCCCCGAAATCTTTTCCCATGCCGACAACACCCTTGGTCGTGAAGAACGGTTCAAATATCCTGCTTTTTATTGAATCGTTGATGCCGGTTCCATTGTCGGTTACCAGTACAGTGACGAAACCATTTGCTGACTTTGTTGTTATCACGACCTTACCGCCGCTCGTCATCGCCTGTCTTGAATTGATGAGGAGGTTGAGTAGCACCTGTTCTATCTGTGACTGATCACCCCTGATCTTCGTTTTTATAGCGAGGTTGGTCTTTATATCGATATTATTGTTAAGGAAGTCTTTGCCTATGAGATTAACGATGTTCTTTATCGCATCGTTCACGTTGAACACCTTATGATCGTCGCCTTTCTTTTTTGCGAAGTCCTGCAGCCTCGTTACGATATCACAGGCCCTTTCTGAAGCCATAAGGGCAATGTTCAATGCCTCTTCCATTTCTTTTGGTTTCTTTTTTTCCAGTGCAAGACTTACATGTCCTATCACAGCGCCTAATATATTGTTAAATTCGTGTGCAATGCCGCTCGAAAGCGTACCCAGTGACGCCATTTTAGCCGCATGCACAAGCTCGTTAGTTTTTTTATCGACCTCTTTTTCCAGCGTTATATTCAAGTTATGCAGTTCAAATTCTCTTTGTTTTATTTTTTTGACCATAGCGTTAAATGAATTTATCAACTCGTTTATTTCCTGGAAGTTGCTGGGTTTTATCTCTTGATTATATTCACCGTCGGCAAAACATTTAGATGCTGTGCAGAGGTTCTTTATGGGTTTTAAGAATGAATTAACCGCGAAGAAGAATATCGTAATGGATACGACAAGAATAAGGAGCATATACATTATAGAAGAACGCAGGAACTGGTTGTATAGGGCAGCTATCGCAGATTGCTCGCTGTAAGAGAAAACTTTTATGTTTGTCTTTGGGATGTACTGGAACATAACGAAATATTTGTCCGTCCTAAGGAAACTGATCCTTTCCTTTATAATGTTAGGGTTCTCGACGATCTTTTTGAATTTTGCGTTGGCATAATTGTTCAATTCATAATCATTTATGCTCAACTCGAACTTATCCTGAACTATTATCAGCGACGGTATGGTCGCTATCCTTCTGCTGAAGAAACTTAACGATAGTTTGAACGCGGTCAAATATCTTTTCCCAGATAGAATGACCGGAATGTACATACAGATGGAATCGTTCGTTGTGGCGTTCCTTTCCAGGATAACGTCGCCAGACATATCACTCCTCAGGTCTGTATTACATGTGTTGATGTCCTTTTCAGGGTAGTTCGTTATGATCCTGTTGCGCTCGTCCCTGATCGTTATGTTCTTTGCATATTTTACCCTGTTATCCGTTTCTGCCGACGGTAAACCAAGATTTTTCAATTTATTATACGTTGCGCTCAATGCATAATTCCTTAGCTGGGTTATCTTGTTTTTTATGTCAGCAGCGAGGTTGTCGTTGTTCATTGATAGTATACTGTATGCGTGTGATACGTTCGTGTAATAAATAGTTCTGCTTGCTACGTATATAATAGTCAGCGACGTAATTACTATCAGTGTGCCAATTGTTATTAGGATCTTGTTCCGGAGGGTCATTTGCATACATTATATATGTGGCTGTGTTTTATAAAAAGGAATAAAGTCCAAACTCGCGCAAAAATCTGGCAAAAAAAATAATTTTTTGACGCTAAAAACCCCAATGAAATCAATAATATTCAGAAAAGCGTCAATCCCAAAAAATATCCCTTGCCAAGGTAGCCGTCTTTAACTATAACTAGCCGTCGCGCATTCTAAGGCGATGAGAGGTCTTTGAAAACTAAATAGCAGATAGTCATAACAGTTGATAACTTTAACATGCTTAAAGTTTAATTTTTTTGATGTTTAATTTTTTTTGAAATTAAACCCATCCAATGGGCTTTAATAAAGTTTTAATTGGAGGGTTTGATCCTGGCTCAGAGTGAACGCTGGCGGCGTGCTTAATACATGCAAGTCGAGCGAGAAAGTTCCTTTCGGGGAATGAGTAAAGCGGCGCACGGGTGAGTAATACGTAGATAATCTACCTTAAGGTGGGGAACAACACTGGGAAACTAGTGCTAATACCGCATATTCTTAAGACGACCACGGTCGATTTAAGTAAAGAGGGCCTCTGCTTGCAAGCTCTCGCCTTTAGATGAGTCTTCGTCCCATTAGGTAGTTGGTAGGGTAACGGCCTACCAAGCCTATGATGGGTAGCTGGTCTTAGAGGATGATCAGCCACACTGGAACTGAAATACGGTCCAGACTCCTACGGGAGGCAGCAGTAGGGAATTTTGCGCAATGGGCGAAATGCCTGACGCAGCGACGTCGCGTGTGGGATGAAGGGTTTCGGCTCGTAAACCACTGTCAGACGGGAAGATGGGATCAGCGACTAATATTCGCTGGTCTTGACTGTACCGTCAGAGGAAGCACCGGCTAACTACGTGCCAGCAGCCGCGGTAATACGTAGGGTGCAAGCGTTACTCGGAATCATTGGGCGTAAAGGGTGTGTAGGCGGGACAGTAAGTCAGATGTGAAAGCCTTGAGCTCAACTCAAGAAGTGCATTTGATACTGCTGTTCTAGAATTCAGGAGAGGAAGGAAGAATTCCCGGTGTAGAGGTGAAATCCGTAGATATCGGGAGGAATACCGGAGGCGAAGGCGTCCTTCTGGACTGAT
>Ga0247841_10000426_pt1:0-22500 | contig 109193 bp, 103 predicted proteins | sample LaCruzMarch2015__2_FD_192410 | JGI IMG/M metagenome (GOLD analysis project Ga0247841, IMG submission 192410) | Freshwater microbial communities from meromictic Lake La Cruz, Castile-La Mancha, Spain - LaCruzMarch2015_18m | ecosystem: Environmental > Aquatic > Freshwater > Lake... | reverse complement strand
TCCCAAGGGTTCCTGGGGAAGGTTAATCCTCCCAGGGTTAGTCGGATCCTAAGTCGAGGCCGAAGGGCGTAGACGATGGAAAACAGGTTAATATTCCTGTACCGATTATTTAGCGTTTGAGCGAAGGGGGAACGGAGAAGGATAGGTCGGCCGGGCGATGGTTGTCCTGGTTTAAGCCTGTAGGAGGTGGTCGTGGCAAATCCCGATCACACATACTCTGAGAGGTGATGACGAGGGTCGCAAGACCCACAAAGCGATTGATTCCATACTTCCAAGAAAAGCCTCGTAGTGAGCTAAGTAATTGTCCGTACCGTAAACCGACACAGGTGGGATGGTATAAATGTACCAAGGCGTTCGAGATAACTCTGGTTAAGGAACTCTGCAAATTGATGCCGTAACTTCGGAAAAAGGCATGCCGTATTTATGTGTAGTCCCTTGCGGGCGAAGCAGAATACGGTCGCAGATAATAAGCGGTAGCGACTGTTTATCAAAAACACAGGACTCTGCAAAATCGTAAGATGAAGTATAGGGTCTGACGCCTGCCCGGTGCTGGAAGGTTAAGGAGAGGAGTTAGCCGTAAGGCGAAGCTTCGAACCGAAGCCCCAGTAAACGGCGGCCGTAACTATAACGGTCCTAAGGTAGCGAAATTCCTTGTCGGGTAAGTTCCGACCTGCACGAATGGCGTAACGACTTCCGCACTGTCTCAACCAGGGCCTCGGCGAAGTTGGATTAGCTGTGAAGATACAGTTTACCCGTAGAAAGACGGAAAGACCCCGTGAACCTTTACTATAGCTTGACAGTGAATTTCGGATTCGCATGTGTAGCATAGGTGGGAGACTTTGAAGCCAGGGCGCTAGCTTTGGCTGAGTCACCAGTGAAATACCACCCTTGTGAATTTGAAGTTCTAACCTAGTTCCATTATCTGGAACAGGGACACTGTCTGGTGGGTAGTTTGACTGGGGCGGTCACCTCCCAAATTGTAACGGAGGTGCGCGAAGGTTCCCTCAGGCTGGTCGGAAATCAGCCGAAGAGTGTAATGGCATAAGGGAGCTGAACTGCGAGACCGACGGGTCGAGCAGGTACGAAAGTAGGTCATAGTGATCCGGTGGTTCTGCATGGAAGGGCCATCGCTCAACGGATAAAAGGTACTCCGGGGATAACAGGCTTATCTCCCCCAAGAGTCCACATCGACGGGGAGGTTTGGCACCTCGATGTCGGCTCATCACATCCTGGGGCTGAAGTAGGTCCCAAGGGTTTGGCTGTTCGCCAATTAAAGTGGTACGCGAGCTGGGTTCAGAACGTCGTGAGACAGTTCGGTCCCTATCTTCTATGGGCGCTGGGAATTTGAGAAGATCTGGTGGTAGTACGAGAGGACCCCTCTGGACGAACCTCTGGTGGACCAGTTGCATTGCCAAATGCACAGCTGGGTAGCTACGTTCGGAATGGATAACCGCTGAAAGCATCTAAGCGGGAAGCCATCTTCAAGATAAGATTCCCCTGGGGATTTAATCCCCCTAAAGACACCTTGTAGACCACGAGGTTGATAGGCTGGGTGTGCAAGTACAGTGATGTATTTAGCTGACCAGTACTAATTTGTCGTGCGGCTTGATTATGCTTAAAATGAATAATTAGATTTTTATTTACTACTCTACTTGAATCGAATTTAATATTTTGAAGAGTTTCTAATAAAACTCTTGGAGTGTTAATGGCGAGGGGGAAATACCCGACTCCATCCCGAACTCGGAAGTCAAGCCCCTCAGCGGCCATGGTATTGCGGTCTTAACCGTGAGAGAGTAGCACAATGCTCCAAGAGTTTTTTATTTTCTAAAACAAAAATTAAAGGCCACGGTCAAAAGATCGTGGCCTTTTTGTTTATAGTTTCAATATGATTTTTACGCTTGACTATATACTAAAGAGTATATACACTATTACGTATGTGGGCTGTATATGAAAAGAGATCTTTGCAGAAAAAGTTTAAAAGCATTCCGCATGAAATACTTGTCCGCTACGAGGCATGGAAAAGAATTGTAGAGTTGGAAGGGCCAACAGGGTTGAAGTGGATAAAAGGTTTTAGGGATGAATCATTAAAGGGTAAATGGTTTGGGTTTAGGTCGTCGAGGCTGAACTTGCAGTGGAGGGTTATTTACAAGGCAGAAAAAGAAGTTCTTGAGGTTTATGTCGTTGAAATAACGCCCCACAAATATTAGGAGGCACACAGTATGCGTATAAATAAAAAAGATTTTGTTAGAGCTGGGGTTAATGTAAGTATTACCCCCGGGCAGATGCTTAAGACTCTGAGAGAGCTTCAGGGACTTAGCCAGAAAGAATTGGCAGATAAAACTGGAATGACCCAGTCCAATATTTCAGCTTTGGAAACAGATGCAAGCCAGATGGGCAGGGAAAGGGCGATTGCGATAGCAACCGTGTTGAAAGTTCATCCTGCTGTTATTTTATTTCCTGATTACGATATTGCCGAGGCAGCTTAGTCTATTGTCAGGAGTACCTTCCTTTCATCTCTTTATGAAAGATTGGCGCTGTGTTTTAGTTTCGTACCTTTATTTTTATTTCTTTGTTGGTGCAGAGAGTGCGGCAGTCACCGAGGCTGATACCTTCTGCATAAATTGGTTTTTGGTTGGTTAGCAACATCATTTTGCATCTGTTGTATTGTGGGGCATATCTACGGTCTTCTTTGTTTTTACAATCAACCTCTGGGGTTGATGTTGATACGATAGTGCCAATTTTACATCCGTAGTATGTGTTCTCAGCGTCTTTGCAACATGTTGGTACAACACTACACTCAGTAGTTTTAGCAAAATCCAGTTCGTATTCGTCTTGGCAATCAATCTCGACACAGTTTGTTTCTGCGTTCAAATTGAACGGAGCCAGGATGGTAATGGCCGCTAACATGTAATAAAGGTTTTTCATATTTAACTCCCTAATCTATGATCATCAGCAGATCATTCAGATTGCAGGAGTCGCCTTCCTTGACGCTGATGCTCTTTATTTTTCCGTCGACAGGGGACTTTAACCTGTTCTCCATCTTCATGGCCTCTAGAACTATTATGTCCTGACCTTTCTTTACCTCATCACCGACCTTTATCTCTACTGATATTATCTTGCCTGGCATTGGAGCTTTGATAAGCTCGTGGCCGTCCTTTTTTTCTTCTACAGCGTCCATTATTTTTATGGGTCTGTCCAGCTCCACTTCTACGGAGTGATAGTCTTTACCGATTAATAGTTTCACGAGCTCGCCGTCATATTCATAAACGCCATTTATCTTATGCGTGTTGTTGTCTAGAACTATCGAACACATAGTATCAAGATTTACGTCCACGTTCATCTTTTGGCCGTTGAGTAACACCTCTTTTATCTCGTTAACGTCCTTTTCACCGTCGAACTCTACGGTATATGTTTTTTCGTTAACCTTTACGTTATATTTTTCCATCTCTCACCAACCCCTGCTGATACGGATGGATTCTGACCTTCCGGCGTGGCCCCATCTGTTGCCCTTTGTTTTTGAGGCATCTGTGGACGTTGCATAACCCTTGGAAGATCTATTCTTCTTGTAGTAAAGAGCGGCGAGTATGGCTGCGGCATCAAAATGTACACCGTCTTTTTTCTCGCTGATACTGAACGTCTCAAGGAACTTGGTAGTGTACCTGGAACTTAAGAAAAGCGGGTCCATCAAGAGCTTTCTAAAGAAGCTGATGGTCGTTTTTACACCGGACACCTTCATCTCAACCAGCGCCGTTGACATTTTATTTATTGCGCTTTGTCTATCCTTTGCGTGGACGATTATCTTGGCGAGCATGGAGTCATAATATGTGTTCACTTCCTGGTTTACTTTTAATGCAGTGTCTACACGTACACCATTCCCACCAGGGAGGATGAGATCGTCAACTACACCGATGGATGGGAGGAAATCAGCCTCAGTGTCTTCTGCATTTATCCTACATTCAATGGCATGGCCGCTTATTGTTATATCGCTCTGTCTGTAAGAGAGCCTTTCCCCGGACGCCATCCTTATCTGTTCCTTTATTATATCTACGCCGGTGATCATCTCTGTCACAGGATGCTCTACCTGTACTCTGGCGTTTATTTCCATGAAATAGAATTGCCCGTGTGAGTCCATCAGGAATTCCACGGTACCGGCGCTCTTATAGTTCATCGCTTTGCAGGCCTTTATAGCAAGTTGTCCCAGATATTCCCTTTGCCGTGATCTAAGCACAGGGGAGGGCGCTTCTTCCAAGAGTTTTTGATGCCGTCGCTGTATTGTGCAATCACGTTCGTAAAGATGTATTATATTGCCGTAATTATCTGCCAGTACCTGTACTTCTACGTGACGGGGATTGTCTATGAATTTCTCTATGTAAACCTTGTCGCTGTTAAACGAACTGTTGGCCTCGCGGGAGGCTGACTGTAATGCTCTGCGTAGCAATCTCTCGTCGGTGACGGCACGCATTCCTTTTCCGCCGCCGCCGTTCACAGCTTTTATTATTACGGGATATCCGATTATGTTCGCGATCCTCTTTGCCCTGTCGAATGAATGTATCTCTCTGTTTATTCCTCTTACCGCAGGGATGCCTGCTCTTTTAACGGCCATCTTCGCACTTATTTTATCGCCCATGCTTTTTATTACGCTTGGCGGTGGGCCGATGAACTTTATACCGTTATCCTCGCACGCTTTTGCAAATAAATAGTTCTCAGAGAGGAAACCATATCCTGGGTGTATCGCTTCAGCGCCCGATTCCTTTGCTATCTGGATTATTTTTTCAATATTGAGATATGTATCCTTGGCATCGTTCCCGTTCAGAGGGTATGATTCCTCTGCGCACATTACAGCAAGTGAGGCCCTGTCTACGTCGGAAAAAGGCATAACTGTTTTTATCCCGAGCTCTTTGCAGGCTCGCACGATCCTTAAGGCGATCTCGCCCCTGTTCGCTATGAGTATCTTTTTAAAGAGGGATGTTCCCATGTTTCCTCGCTGGCTTTGTTAATCTTTTTTGGTAATTTGCCATCAGCCCCCTGTAAAGCAGTAACCTTGTTTGATTAGGCTCAATTACGTCGTCGATGTACGCAAGTTTTGCAGCGATGTACGGATTTAAGAATTGTTCATTATAATTAGCGGTAAGCTTGCTGATCTCTTCTTCTTTGTTCACCGCTTTATCTATTTCTTTTTTGAATACGATATTACATGCGCCTTTTGCCCCCATTACAGCTATCTCTGCCGTTGGCCATGCCAGATTGAGGTCGCCGCCTATCTGTTTACTGCTCATTACGCAGTATGCGCCGCCGTATGCTTTTCTTGTTATTACGGCGAGCTTTGGCACAGTTGCCTCGCTGTATGCATATAATAATTTTGCACCGTGCCTGATTATTCCGTTCGTTTCCTGGTCTTTTCCGGGGAGAAAACCTGGTACGTCGATGAATGTTACTAGAGGAATATTGAATGCGTCACAGAACCTTATAAAACGCGCGGCCTTTCCTGATGCGTTTATATCAAGGACGCCTGCAAGCATTGCAGGGTTGTTAGCGATTATTCCGACGCTGTGACCGCCAAGTCTTCCAAAACCTACAATAACGTTTCTTGCGAATGCTTCATGTATCTCAAAAAATATTCCACTGTCCATTACTGTTTTTATAACGCTGATCATCTCATACGGTTGATTGCTGTTGTCAGGGATTATTGTGTCGAGCTCTTTACATGGTCTATCCACAGGGTCTGAAGTTTCTATTACAGCAGGCTCTTCCAAATTATTTTGCGGAAGGTACGAGAGCAGTTCTTTTATGATATCAAAGCAGTGATATTCATCTTTAGCGACGAGGTGTGCTACTCCGCTTTTTGTTGAGTGCATCTCGGATCCGCCGAGTTCCTCAAATGTCAGGTCTTCGTTAGTGACTTCTTTTACGACGTTGGGCCCTGTTACGAACATATTCGCTTTTTTGGTCATTATCGTGAAATCCGTTATTGCCGGAGAATAGACCGCACCGCCTGCACATGGTCCGAGTATTGCGGAGATCTGTGGAACGACCCCGCTCGCCAGTGTGTTCCTGTAGAATATGGACGCATACCCCGCAAGCGACGCTACCCCTTCCTGTATCCTCGCGCCGCCCGAATCATTCAAACCTATAAATGGTGCCCCGTTTTGGATGGCGAGTTCTTGTATCCTATTTATCTTGAGGGCGTGCATCTCGCCAAGGCTTCCTCCCATCACGGAAAAGTCCTGAGCATAAATGTAGACAAGCCTTCCGTTGATAAGTCCGTAACCGGTTATAATGCCGTCCGAGTATGCCCGCTTTTGGTCCAGACCAAAATCTGTGAATCTTGAGGTTGCCCAGGAGTTAATTTCTGTAAAGGTATCCTTGTCCAGCAGGGCCTTGATACGCTCTCTGGCTGTGAGTTTGCCGGATCCGTGTATCTTTTCAAGACCTTCCGGGCTTATGTTATTTAGGATCTTCGACTTCTCGTTCTTAAGTTTCTCTAAGCCTTCCTGACTGGTCAACATAGGTGCATACCTCCATAAAAAGCTTACCAGTATGAGGTTATAACACAAGAAGACAGTAGTAGCAGGCTTATAAAAGGGGGTAAATGTCGCAATGCTTCTTTTTATAACTATTTAATATTATTGAGGTCTTCCCAGCACATATCACTTCTGATGCCAAACCTCGTTATAGCAAAGTCGTACTTTACGGGGTCAGCAGGGCAGAACTTCTTAAAGGCTTCAGTTACCTCTATGGCAGTCTTAAGGTCTGCGGAGTTCCTCTTTGTAAAGCCGTAGCATTTTCCAAAATAGTACATGTGAGTGTCCAAGGGTATTATCAATTTTGATGCATGGACCTTCTTCCAGCCTCCGGGGTCAACCGCATCACATCGTGCCATCCATCTTAAGAATAGATTGAGCCTTTTGCAGGCGCTTCCCATTTCCGGATCGGAGAGAAGACTGCTTTTTCCCACTTTCGCGTATTTTTTTAGAGCGCGGATAAAGTGAGTAAGTGCAGGGACAATATTTTTATCTGTGTCCTTAAGTTCTTTGATAAAGAGGTATTCAAGCGAGCCATGTTCCTTAATGGTCTGTTTTATTGCTATGAGTAATGATGACATTTCCTCGTCGGTGGTAAAGCGGTGCTTGAAACCACGGAGTGACTTTTTTATTTCATCATCACGCATGTTGATAAGATATTCTTTTGGGTGAGGGCCGAGGACTTTTAAGACTTTAGCTACATCTTTTATTATCTGCGCGACCCTGCCGTATGCGAGTGTAGCCGCAATAAGACCGACTATCTCCATGTCAGCGACGTTGTTGTAGTTGTACAAAAAAACAAGTGGGTCCGGATCAACCAGCCCCCGCTTATTGTATCGCTTATAAATTTCTTCTAGTTTGTTCTTTGAGATATTCATTAATCCACAGGTGAGAACTGATCTTTGCCTACTCCGCACAATGGGCATACCCAATCCGCAGGGACTTTTTCCCATGGTGTTCCAGCCGGTACTCCGTTATCTGGGTCTCCTGCAGCAGGGTCGTAAATGTATCCGCATACATCACAAACGTATTTTTTCATAGGTTCCTCCCCGTAAAGTATACTTACTTAAATGTCGGTGCTGTTTTAGGCGCTTTTCCTTTTTTGTCTTTCTGATAATATTCGTAGGTCAAAAGTTCGCCTTCTTTAAGGACTTCAGAGTTAACTACCTCGGCGACGAATATGATGTGTGTGCCAACGTCCTGCTCAGAGACGACCTTTGCCTCTATTACAGAAAGGGTATGGTCAGTTATAAGTCTCACTCCACTTGCTCCGTTCTTGTAATTTACGCCCTGGAACTTATCCACGTTCCTGCCGGACTTAAATCCCCACGGGCCTATGAATAACATCGGAGTTTCTTTCTCAAGGATAGACAGACCGAACTTCCGCGTTTTTTTTATGTACTCATGAGTGAGGTTCTCTTTGCTTATGCATACAGCAATTTGAGGCGGAGTGTTGGTGACCTGAATGGCGGAGTTTACTATCTGCCCGTTGTGTTTTTCTCCGTCGGTGGCTGTAACAATATACAGGCCATAGCTCATGTCCCACAGTGCTTTTCTTTCAGTCATACTAATTTGCATTCAAGCGTCTACCTCTGTCCATAGTCCATGCAGATTGCAATATTCCCTCGCTGTTATGTTTCCTGACTTGAGGTCGAACAACGCCTTTGGTTCTGTCCCTGGTTTCAGGAACTCCCTGTAAGACTTGTCGCCTGAAACAATTTGTACCCATTCAATGTAGTGTTTGTCCTCCATCGGATGAGCAATACTTCCAACTGTTATTGTATAAACACCGTCTTTTTTAGTTACCACAGGGACGTGCTTTTCCTTTGCCGCATCAACAGTTCCCGCGATCACATTGATCATAGGCTTACCGCAGCATACAAGTTCACCGACGCTGGCGTGTATTACCTCGACAATGTTCCCGCATACTCCACATTTATAAATTTCTAATCTTTTCGTCATAAGAACCTCCTCTCATTGTCTAGAAATTCCTCGCCTGTATCTCATAGTATGCTCGAGGGTGTGCACATGCAGGGCATACGTCTGGAGCGTCCTTGCCCTTGTGTGTATATCCGCAGTTCCTGCATACCCACGTTACAGCCTCGGCACGTTTAAATACTTTTCCCTCTTTTATGTTTGATGCGAATATTCTGTATTTTTCTTCATGCCACCTTTCAGCAACGGCGATCGATTCAAATGCCTTGGCTATGTCCTCGAATCCTTCCTTTTTGGCCGTTGCCGCGAACTCAGGGTACATTATTGTGTTCTCATAATGCTCGCCCTCATACGCATGTTGAAGATTTTCAGGAGTGCTACCTATTTTTCCAGCCGGAAAAGATGCTTTCACTTCTGCCTCTCCACCCTCTAAGAACTTAAATAATCTTTTTGCGTGTTCCTTTTCCTGGTTGGCTGTTTCTTCAAACACAGCGGATATCTGTATGTATCCCTCGTCCCGTGCCTTTGACGACGCGTATGTATAACGATTACGGGCCTGTGATTCTCCAGCAAAAGCTGTCAGCAGGTTCTTCTCAGTTTGTGTTCCTTTTAGTTTAGACATATTTATTTCCTCCTTGTTCTATCAAATTTATATCAGAGTTTTGTTTATATTCTAAAAAATATGTGCTAACAAGGGGTTTATGGATAAACTAACAGGGACGGCAAGAAAACATTTAAGGGGGCTGGCTCACAGGCTAAGCCCAGTGGTAATAATTGGTTATGAGGGTGTTTCAGACAGTGTTATAAAAACGATCGCCAAAGCGCTGGACGATCATGAACTGATAAAAGTAAAGTTCAATAAGTTTAAAGAGGAAAAAAAGCCTTTATCCCTCGATATCGAGACAAAAACAAAAAGCCACATGGTGGGACTTATTGGTAACGTTGCAATATTCTATAAACAGAATCCCGACGAGAAAAAGAGGAAAATAACTTTAAATTAGAACTTATAGTTGGTGGATAACACTCCGGTCATAGAGTAATTCTTTGCTTGTACTACTTCGTTTATATCTGAGTAGATTTGTGAATCTCCTATGCCTGCTGAATATATAAGCCCGATAGTGAACGATGTAGATTCATAGTTCAGCGAGTAACCGGCGGACACACCGTACATATCAATATGGGATACTAGTGTGGTCTGCGCTGTAGGCATAGGCATGTTCGTCTTGTTGGTATAGAACCCCATGCGAACTGTGTTTTTCTCGTTAATAGCATACTCAGTGCCCAGCGCCCAGTTCATTACAAAGTTATACCCGTTCGGGAAGAAGATGTCTTTTGATGGAGGAAAATAAATATTTATATCCAACGCTATGAGTAAAGGCTTTGCCACCTGATAAGCGGAGCCTAGGCCCAAGTGGGTCGTTGTGTTCCTTTTGCTCTTAGATGACGTCTGTGTCATGACCATGTCATTAGAGGCTCGTGCTTTTGTTTTCACGTCGGCACTGTAGTTAGATAAGAAAATAAATACGTGGTCTATTACAGCACCTAAAGAAAGTTTTGGGTTTACGTTCCAAAGGAAACCGACCTTGGGCTGTATTCCCTGCTCGGACCAGGTTGCGCTGGAGTATGAATTCTCATAAGTCGCGTTGGGGTACCATATTGTCTGATCTTGCTGCGCTCTGCTGCTTCTGTAGTTATAGCCGAGAGTTATGCCGACTGCCATTTCATCATTCATCTTATATGAATAGGTAGGACCGAAAATATAAGTTCCGTCGTTGGCGTGAAGGTTCAGCGAGAATTTGTCTATTGCTTCCTGTGTTGCTGTCGCCGGTATATTGCTGAACACCTGGTCCTGATGCTGAACGAATGAGTCCGGTGTAGAAATGGCTGCACCAAATGAATGCTTTCCGAATGTTTGTACCAGCCCAAAAAAGTTTGGCATAAGCTCGAGGCTGCTCCTGTCCCAGTCAGCGTTCCTTATGGCATTAACGTAAGTTATATGTTGTGCATGAAGTACGTTAACGCTGCCGGATATGCCGCCGCTGTTAGGTTGTGTTATGCCAGCTGGGTTATAATATGTACCGGAGGTGTCGTCGGATAGTGCTATGTACGCACCACCCATTGTTGCAGCCCTGTCGCCTATCAATATATTGTTGTAGTGAGTTACTGCGGAATTCAATATCCCTGATGCAGAGAATATGAATATGACTAACAAGAACCTTTTCATTATTTACGATTTTCAACCGGAGTTCTTATTCTTTCAATAGAAATCTTTATTTATTCTCGGATGCGCCCTCGGTAAGTTTTTGTCTCTCTTTTATGAGGTCAAGTATCTTCTTGTTAAAATCCTGTTGTTTTGCCTTGGTATCTTCGCTAGGCGCAAATGTAGGAGCCGAGGCTGCTGCTGATGCTGCCGCTCCTGATACTGACCCTGCTGGCTCTTTAGTACCCTGGGGCTGCGTTGGAAGAACAGCGTCACTATCCTTGGTAGGTGGAGCGAACTTTGGCGCTTTTACCTTTGCAGAAGAAGTATTTTGTCCCTGGTCCTCGCCGGTATATTGAAATTTCCATCTATAATTTTTTGAGCCCTTCTCGCCTTTATCATCAACGTAAGTCTCTCGCTGTATCTTGCCATCCGCCTTTGTCTTGCTTGCGTCCTCTTTATACTGGAACCCGTACCTGTATGCCCTGTCTTTTTTATTTCCCTCGCTGTCAACATAGTTTTCATATTGTACAGATCCAAGTTTTTTTGCTGCCGCGTCCGCTGAATTTTTATTTTGATTCTGGTTCTGGTTAGTATTCTGATTGGCGTTCCGGTTGCTGTCAGCGTACGGGTCTACATAGATTGGAGAGAGCTGCCCATACGATAAAGAGAACAGATAACCCGTTAATAAAAAAAACAACATATTAAATATATTATAGCAATATTCGATTAAAAAGTCAACATTACACGCTAGACTGCTGTTTGCTCCTGTGCTATGTTCTTCGAATTATGAAAACAGAAGCAATGGACCTCCATAAAAAGCTCAGAGGCAAACTTTTTATAGGAGAAAAAACACCGCTTACCTTTGAGGGACTGCCTCTACTCTATACTCCAGGGGTCGCTGAACCTTGTTTAGAGATATCAAGGGACCCTAATACAGCGTATGACCTAACATGGAAATGGAACAGTGTTGCTGTTATCAGCGACGGGAGCAGAGTGCTCGGCCTTGGTAACATAGGACCGCTTGCCTCTATGCCGTTACTTGAAGGAAAGGCTCAAATATTCTCTCACTTTGGTAAAGTAGACGCTGTGCCATTGGCAGTAGAGTCTTTATCAGTTGAAGAGACTGTTAAGATCGTAAAATCAGTTCAATATGGCTTTGGAGGGATCAACCTTGAGGATATATCTATTCCCCGTTGTTACAGTATCCTTGATAGGTTGATAGAAGAACTTGATATTCCTGTGTGGCACGATGACCAGCAGGGCACAGCGACGATAATAGTATCGGGACTTTTGAACGCACTGGAAGTGACCGGAAGGAAACTCTCTAACGCAAATATAATACTCCTTGGTTCAGGGGCGGCAAACACATCTGTTTATCTTTTATTGAAACACGTCGGCGTTGATCCAAAACAATTCAAGGTCTTCAACTCAAAAGGCATATTAGGGACTCACCGTCCAGAACTTGCCGACGTGCCAAGAATAAAAATGATATGTGACGAGACAAATCCCTCCGGAAAAAACATAAGTCTTGAAGATGCCTTTAAAAACGCCGACGCTGTGATAGCTTTATCAAAGTCAGGGTACGGCGGTATAAAACCGGAATGGATAAAAACAATGAGTAAATCGCCTATAGTTTTTGCGTGTGCAAATCCTATACCAGAGATAGATCCTAAGCTTGCCAAAGAGGCTGGCGCCGCTGTAGTTGCAACAGGCAGAAGTGATTATCCTAATCAGGTGAATAATGCGCTCGTGTTCCCAGGGATGTTCAGGGGTGCTCTCGACGTAAGAGCGAAAGGTATAAGTTGGGGGATGGCGTTCGAGGTAGCAAAAGAGATCGCGCTGATGGCAAAAGAAAAAGGTTTGAAACCGGATTATATAGTCCCGCGTATAGATGAACCGAACCTTCACTTCAGGGTCGCAAAAGCCGCTGCACTTACTGCGATAAAAGAAGGTATGGCGAGGACAGAATTGAATGAAAATGAAATAACGGCTCTGATAGAGAAGAACATAAACAGAGCGTAACAACGGAGAGGTGACCGAGTGGCCGAAGGTGTACGCCTCGAAAGCGTATTAGCTCGTAAGGGCTACCAGGGTTCGACTCCCTGCCTCTCCGCCAGTACTATCAATGGTTTTAAGAGAAAAGCAAAAACCAGAAAAGTTCAAAAAACTGCAAAAGTGTAACGAAAAGTGTAACGAAGAAATTATCCTACCACTAATTTGCACTACAAATGACAAAATCAGCTATTGTGTAGTGTAAGAAGTATGTCTCACCCTCTATAAAAATAACTATTATTTCAAACACAACTCTTTTCAGCCTCTAAAAGATATGTATAATCGAATCAACTAATGTCTTTCAGCTCCGTAGGAATAAGAATGGCAATAATTCGTAGAATGCATAAGGATGGTAGTATAAGTTACATAGCTAGAGTAAAGGATTCCTGTGGGAAATGGTATAAGGCTAAAGCATTTGATAAACTTGTAGATGCAAAACGCCACGATAGGGAACTTAAGGCAGAACGTGATAATAACGTATTAGCTTTAAGTACTGAGAATAAAAAAATAACTCTTAATGAATATTGGGAGCAATGGTTCGAGGAGTGCAGATATACTATTTCTGAAGGCTGGAAACAGAAACAGCGGAAATATTTCTTCAACTACATCAACCCACGCTTAGGAAACAAAAGATTGTTGGATATTAATAATCGTGACTTAGAAGGATTTATGAAACAACTTAAAGACGGTGGACTTGGTCAACAGATGTTGTTACACATTTATAACCTACTACACAAAATGTATGAGGACGCCATTAATATATTTGAACTCACATATCGTAACCCAGTGTTAAAAAGATTCAGGCCTAAAATTATTATTAAAGAAAGAGAATTTTTATCTCCAGAAGAATCCAAAAAGTTAATGGAAGCAGTAAAAGACGATTTAATTGGGCCAACAATATGGCTACAACTACTGGCGGGGTTACGCCCATCAGAAGCCATAATTTTAAGGGTAGGCTCTATAAACTTTAATACCGATACTATTTTAATCAGAGAGGCATACGACAGATGTACAAGAAAAATTCAGCCATATCCAAAACAAAAAAATTGGGGCAAAGCTCCTATCCCACCTGCATTAAAAAAATATTTAACAGATATTTGCGATAAAAAACAGCCAGAGGATTTTATTGTAGATAAAGGATATGGTTCAAAACACATGAACTATGAATACTACAATCAGAGACTCAAAATATTATGTGCAATGGCTGGTGTGAAAATTATTACGTCGCACGAGCTGCGTCATAGCGCCACGGAAATATATTATGAAGCAGGTGCTAGCGCAGAGGATTTAAGGCGTTTGTTAAATCAAAAATCTTTGTCTGCAACAGCACGCTATATTCATCGTTCCGATTCCAGACTGCAATCTATCGCTGCAAAAATTGGGCTATAAGTTGTAAAAAAATAATGGTCCGATTTCGGACGAAAAGATAAAGGTAATTAATTGTGAACGGTTGACCGTTCAAAAATAAAATAGCAGTAGACAGATATCGCTTTTTTAAGCTCATTTTTTCTGATTTAGCTGTACTCCCCTACATGGTAAGGGGTATTTATGGAGATATTCAATTGCAAATATGTATCAATTGTGGGAATACAGTTATATCGGGGCTGGAGGGCTATTACAAGCCAAACTTGGGTATACACATTTTACTTAATAAAAAGTTAAGGAACAGTGATTATGAACGAATTTAGAGATAAAACTGGAATTGATAAAATGGAGCTAGGTGTAATCTACAAAAATCAGGGTCTATCCCAATCTACTTTTAAGAAAATAATCAGAACTCATTCAATAAAAATTAATAAAGCTAAAACAGGATATGAATTTGAAAGAACTATTAACAAGAACCTCTACACTGTAAAACTGTATTATAGTGCCCCAGAGGGGCTTAGAATATGTGTTTACCCTGTATTGAATGGTAACTGGATGTATAAAAAGGATTTCAAACTAAAGAGCTCTAATAACTGTATAGCTTTTGAGGAAATAAAGGAAAAAGAAAAAAGTGTTAATAGTTTTGCAGTAGACAGATTACCTACACTTCTATTCACAGAGGTTGATTATATTTTCAAGGATGTAAGAAACTGGCTGAATGGGACATTAAAAGGAATAAACATCAACAGAAAGCCTATCAAGAATACATCCACGTCCTTTCAAGAGATAGAATGTATGACGGATATTCATACACTAAAATCAGACAAATATGAACCTGCTAATGATTCAAATCTTCTAGCCTCTCTTGCAACTATATGTAAGGAAATAGAAGTTAAGGATTATATTGTGAAGAAGGATAAATATGTCCCTGCAAGTGATAAGACTTATTGTAGAGGTCACAGGATAGTTTTCTTTACTATTTATGAACACGCTATTAGAGGTAAACTTTATCTTAAACTATGTGATGATATATTCCTCTATGATGTCATTCGTTTTGAGCTTTGTTTTAAGAACAAGAAAGATGGAGTTAAGACTGATACCATAAAGTTAGTGGCAGATGGTAAAAAGAGATTTAACACTGAACAAGACATAAGAGATATCCTTTTCAGAATAACAGAGTTTACCAGTGAAAAATCAGAAATAGTTCTTTCAGGTATTAGTACAACGCCCAAAAAGATGAACTTAAAGAAAACAAAAGTTAAGATTCGTAAACTATTACACTCCCACGACATAAAGAAAGAAGAACATCTTGAGTCGCTGGTTGATGCAATCCTTACTGGATATGTTCCATTCTATAAAGTCAAGATATCAACACTACCAAGAAGGTTGAGAGAGAAAATAAGGGAACTTTCAAAGAGCAATACTTTATTTAGAGAAGCATATCCAAGTTTTGGCGACTACATCTTTGATAGAAATAAAATAGAAAAAAAAGAAAAAAAAGGCCAGAGCGCAAGCGATGGCACAGTGAACAACCAAAGTGAAAAAATCAGTAAAGGATAATTTATGAATGGTCTGACCAGTGAGAAGATAGAATGAAAATATCAAAGCATAAAAAAGATATTGTCCATAAAATACTTTCCTCTAACAAGTCTGTCTTTTGTATCCCTGGTGGAGCTGGCAGTGGCAAGTCCTCACTGATTAGTTATCTAGTGTCAGAAATCATAAGGCGTAAGAAAAATGCATCCATTCTCAATCTAGCCTTTGCCAAAGAAACCACCTACATTACAGAAAAGATAATGGAGGAAGTTAACGAATCACATAATTCATCCATAGAGACAAGAACGATTCACTCCTATTCTCGGTCCTGCCTTTTTCGTTACAAGAACCACATTATTCCACACAAGTTTTTAACACCATACGGCTATCCCAACAAAAGTATATCCTTTAATGAATCGTGGACTTTAATTGACGATACAAGGATTAAAAAGATATGGAACAATGAAATATGCCCAGGGCAAGATACAAGTTATTTAATACGAGAACACACTATGTTTGTTCTCGGTGAAGAGAGTAGAAAAGAAAAGATAAAAAAAGAAACAATAGAGTATATTAAAAAGTATCAGCGCTATAAGATAAAAAATAAATTATATGACTTCTCCGATATGCTGATTTTCTTTTTAGGTCTTATAAGGGAACATCGCTGGATTAGAAAAGAATTATCTTCGGAAATAGATTATCTTCTCTGTGATGAGGCCCAAGATATTGATACTGTATCTTTTAACATAATTGCAAGGTTGAAGGGTGAGAACACAAAGCTTGTCTTTGTGGGTGATATTATGCAACGAGCTTATGGTTTTATTGGTGCTGCTGATAATATATTCCAAAAAGTAGCAGAAAGATTTAAAGGTAAAATCCCCGTATATAAATTATCTAAAAATTACAGAAGCACTAAAAGGATTTTAAATCTAGCTAATGCTGTCGTTAGTCAAGCAAACAATAAATATGCCGTAATGTTAAAGCCCAATAAAAAGACAATGCCAGGAAGTACACCAAAGCTGGTTTCTGTAACCAGTGTGGCAGAACAAACGGACTATGTTGTTAAGAGAATAAAAAGACATTCCTCAAAAACTCCCTATTCTGAAATAGCCGTATGCAGTAGAGTTGTGAAGGGGCCTGGTCCTGTTACAACCTTAAAGCAATTGCTTAAAAAAGAAGGTATTCCATTCTACACAAAGCCATTTGTTAAAAAGGCTAAAAAGTTATGTGAGTTAATAATACAGGTATATAAGAAGAAGCCCAAAGATTTAAGTAAAGAAGTTCTGACAAAACTTTTAACTACGATTGAAAATGTTGGGGCAAAGAAAGCAGAAAAGATAATACAGGATTTTAGAAGAAGTGGAATAGCAGGGGTTAATAATAGAAAGGCTAGAAAGATACTTAAAAATCTTGAATCAACAGGCACGTTAAAATCTGTTTATGAATTACTGCTTATGAAGAATAAAGATAACGATATGCTGGAGGATGTATATGAGTTCTTTAAGCGCAAAATAAAAGCAGGCAAGAGTTTAGAAAATTGGAGTGAGAGCTTTGAAAGAAAGTTTTATAACAATCATGTTCTTGTTGGCTCCATACACGGAATTAAGGGTGACGAGAAAGAAATAATCTTTTTGATAGCGGCTGATGCTCACAGTATTCCTTATGATGATGACTCTTCTAAATATGAAGAAGAAAGATGTTTGATGAATATTGCAATAACGAGAGCAAAGGAGGTGTTGTATATTACTTATGTTAAGCCACAGCGTAAGGGAGTTTATATGTCCCCATTTTTAGAGGAAATAGAACACCTTAAAGTATTTAAAAAACGCAGTACTAAAAGAGCAATCATAACTACTTCTGCTACAAAGCCTCTCTGCGCTGTAATAACTAAGAGAGGTATTATTTTTAAATAATAAGTGCTTTTATGAAAAATGTAATATTTAATGAAACAGGCTCGTAGAGTTTGAGACTTTATTGGTTATGTATTAGTTGTGCAATACCGTTTTTACGAGGGTAAATGCCATTTTTTGACGAGTTTTACCACTTTTTATGCATTGGTATACATTAAAGCCAAAGTCGCTAAAATGGGCAGAGAAACGCTTTAAAAGGCATGTTAACTTATGTAATGATTTCAATAAGTTGTGATTTATTGATAAAGATTGGTTTTTACATATACTTTATCACAGGCACGTAGATAAATTATGGAGAAATCTGAAAATATGATAACAGCGACAATCTTTTCTACATTGCGACTTATATTTTGTAAGGCTTGAGAGCATAGGCATAGCCAATTTTTTATGCAGATTTTCTTTATTTCCTCAAAAGTTTTCTTCTTCATAATGTGTTTCCATAAGGCCAATTTTCTTTGTCTGAACTTTGATGTTAATAAGTCTTGAGCCCAGCATCGTTAAGTAAAAGGGTTTTATCATTTCCTTACTGACAGGAAATTCACTATTAAAAAGTATCTGCACCCTGTTGGTGTAATAATAAGATTTTTTATTTTCATCTTTTTTATCCTCTAACTCTGCCATCGTTGTTACCTCCATTTTTTTACCTCTATATTGTTTTAAATCATCGCACAGGCTCTATCTTTTTGTCAAGCAGCGACAATAATTAATTTGACAGAACACTTATGCATCGATTACATTCGTAAAAAAGAGAGGGTTATAAAATGAATAAATTAGAACAGACTATTAAAGTTACAATAGCTGGTATGGATTTTCGAGTTAAAAGCAACAGCGATAATCACGCAGAGAGAATAAGAGATGTTGCAAAATATGTAGATGAGAAATTTCAGGAGACAAAGAAAGAACATCCGTCATTTTCTTCTATAGACATAACAACATTAGTTGCGATGAATATCTGTGAGGAATTATTTACGGAGAAAGCAAAACACGAATTGCAACGACAATAGAAAGTTTAGGGGAGTTATGACTTTTGGAGAAAGATTAAAGAGTTTAATGACTGAAAGAAATTTGTCTGCTAAAGCATTAGCCCGTAAACTAGATGTTCCCTATAGTACTCTTCAAGAGTGGCTCTCTTCGAGAATACCAAGAAATCCTGAATCATTAAAAAAGATATCCACATACTTTAATATTTCAATCCACCGCCTGCTATTTGGTGAAGACACAAGTGTTGTGGATAATATTTCAAATAAGATTGAGATGCACACGGGTGTATACGAAGTCAGTATTAGGAGAATAAAAAAATAGTGATAGATATTCAGGAAGAATTACTGTTTCCAAAAATGTTGAAGAAGTTGCTTAAAGATAAATCTATTAATCAAAAAGAAGCAGCGTCCTTAGCGGGTGTAGCAGAAAGTGTAATGTCGGATTGGGTTAACGGTGCAGTGCCGAGGGATTTATTAGCCACAAAGCGATTAGCAAAGTCCCTAGAGGTAAGTGTCAGCTATTTACTGTTTGGGGTTAGTGATGAAATTAATTTAGAAGAACTTATTCAAACAGAAGATGCTCCGATAATATCGGGAATTTATTCTTTGGAACTTCGGAAAATAAAAATCAACTTAAAAGAAAAATAGAAAGGACACTGGTCATATATTAAAAGTGAATTTGTTTGCTTCTTTTTTACACCCTCTAAAAACACCGAAAAATCACACTTAAAATACTCAATTTAAAGTCGCTGTCGTACAAACCGTTGAAATTTAAGTGTTTTTAACACAGTGTAAGGGCTTGATTTTGTTGGTTTTTGTATATACAATGAATGAGTAAAAGCAAGAGTTGTTAAACAACTTATTGCTTGGTGATTCTGAAAGAGTTTCGGCCGGAACTCTTGAATCCCAAAAAGTCAAAACAGATTTTGTTTACGCTGGTTGGAACCAGTGCAGGACAATTTCTGTAAAAAAAGGAGGAGCAGTAATTATGAATGGCAACACACAGGTAGTAGAAAAAGACAAAGAGAAAAAGGAAAAGGTAGAGAAAGTAAAACTAGATTGCAGTCCTGTTGAGATTTTATCTTTTCAGGAAATTGTAACTTCCTTCGTTGAGCGCTGTTCTAACGCTGGAGCAAAGGTAGAGCTTCGTAAAAGTATTGTTCGTTATGCATTGGGCTTCATGAAAGAAGGACTTTTTAACAACACAATGAGAGTTCGGAGTTATCCTCGTGCAGAAGTCAATGCACTGAAGGAAAGTTTAAACACCGCTTGTGTAATGTCAGTGTTGGAATGCATCTACGATATGCTTGTCTTTAATACGAGCAAGGAAGAAGCTATAAAGGTTGGTGTTGTTGATTTAGAGGATTTAGACTGGACACTAGGAGTTGTTGACTTAAAAAGTCTTGAGCTCAAAAATAGCGTCTATACAATCCCCGATGACCTTGACAGTAATGTCTTAAAACTACGCATACCAGGGAGTAAAAAAATTGAAAGCCCATCACGTTTAGCAGATTTAATAGAAAGCTTTTTAGTGATTCAAAACTATCCGAGTGTAAACGTTGATTTGCGTAAACTGTTTGCCCAATATGCGATGGGACAAATACCAGAAACAGCAATCGCAAAAAAACTATTCAACCGTGAGCTCCCATACCGCAAAATCATTTTTTATATCAACAAGAACTACAAAGCGATTCAAGAAGCTATAAAGAGTGGCAAGGCGAATGACGATGCATCGTACATTACAGCAGTATTGAAGGCTTAAAACTAAAACAAGAAAGGGGCTGTCCTTAACTGGTCAGCTCTTTTTTTACGAGCCTGTAACTCTATATAATGCGTTTTATGTATAGTAAAAATGGAGTCGGGATTTATGGATAATTCGTTAGCAATAGTTGATAATAAAAACCCAAAAGTCTTTATCCCTGACAGTATAAAACGACTGGTCAGTATGTTCGTTAAGAATTATCTTTCAGATTGCACAAAGTGTGCCTACGAAAAAGACATAGAACAGTTCTTTAAGTTTTGTGTATTAAAGGAATATATCTTTAGTCACCCAAGAGATATTAGCTCCACCCATTTTAGAGAATATAGAGACTGGTTGTTAAGTGAGGGGTATCAAAACAGTTCAGTAATAAGAAAAATGGCATCCATAAAACAACTAATGGTCTGGTGTCACGGTGAGGGTATTATTGATAAGAACCCTCTTGCCAATGTTCATTATCCAAAGAGTAAAACCATTTCTACTACAACAGCTTTTAGTGATGAAGAAGTCCGAAAACTGTTAGCGTTGCCAAATAAAGAATCAAAATCAGGCTCGTTGCACTATGCAATATTGGTAATGCTGTTCCATATTGGTTTAAGAAAGAGTGAGCTTATCAATATTAAACTTAAAGACTTCAAAGAAGAGAGGGCTCATTATATTTTAACGATACATGGCAAAGGAGATAAATACCGTCAGGTTCCTATTATACCATTTGTTAGAAATGTTCTTGAAACATATAAGCAAAAGACGGGGCGAACATTTGCAAATACAGATTATTTATTCCAACCAGTGCGAAACAACTACAGTAAGACGATAAATAAGCCATTGCATACATCCGCTATAAACTGGATTATAGATTTCTATTCTAAAAAAGCCGGTATAGAGAAAAGGGTTAGCCCACATAGTTGCAGGGCTACGGTTGTGAGCCATTTGCTGGATAACAAAGTGCCCATTAGAGATGTAGCCACATTTGTTGGTCACGCCAATATTCAAACTACGAGCATATATGATAAGCACAGGCAGAATTTAGATAAATCAGCGGCGTATAAGGTGCAGTATTAACAATACACAATTTTTTTAATTACGTCGTGGAATAATTTAAAACTTGACTTTTATGGGGGGGGGAGGGGAGAATTGTAAAAGAGGGTTTTCGTTTATACCAATCAAAAGGGGAGGTGACCACATTGACATGAAATTAAGCAATTACATTTTTTTAATCGGATTTTTTTTACCTTTGGTTTTTGCTTCATGTGAAAAAAACGGCGAGCAGAATTTAAGTAGCACGCCACAAAGTGAGGATTCAGCAGTGATAAGTGGTGGAGGGACACGGAGCGAGGATTTAACGGTACTAAGCAGAGAGAGTCCCCCACGTAACAGCAAAGAGGAAAATGTAGCTGATAAAACTGGTAAAACAGAGGCATCAGAGGAAGAACTACTGATAATTAATAATGGGTAATTTTTAAAGAAAAAGGAGGTATTTATGTTTCGAGTTATAATGGTTATGTTTGTTGTCCTTTTTTTGCAGACCTCAAATTCTTTTGCGACGGATAAGACTTTTATCTTTAATGATGTAGGGTATACTCAAATGATGGCCGTACCACATTACTCATCAATGAGTAGTCTTACCCATCCATCAAACGCTAATGCTACACTTGAAATAGGTGGCCATGACCAAAACGGTGTATCACAAGAACTTTGGATATCTGCAACAAATAGCTTTACGTTAAGTGACCAAACACTTTTAAAGAGCTGCGAACAAAAAGCACTTCTTGTGCAAAGCGATTCCACAAAATATAAAATGCAGGTACTACTCCTAAATTTCACTTTTTCAATGCCAGTGGGTTCTCTTATGTCCGTCAAAGTGGGGGACGGAGATATTATTTGCGGTCTAATCTCAAAGTAGTATCAAGGGCAAGGGACTTAAAGTTTAGGAACTTGCCCGCTTTTTTATAGGCTATTTTCCTTGTACATAAAAAGTGTAACGGAAAGTGTAACGAGCCTGTTAAAAACAGCGATGGCTCAAAAAGATGAAGTAAGAACAAAACTGCACAACTCTGCGGTTTTGTTAGGATGTACTCATTTGACCACGTTGCCAAATGTGTGCTACGCTTACTCGAAAGCGTATTAGCTCGTAAGGGCTACCAGGGTTCGACTCCCTGCCTCTCCGCCAGTACTATCAATGGTTTTAAGAGAAAAGCAAAAACCAGAAAAGTTCAAAAAACTGCAAAAGTGTAACGAA
>Ga0247841_10000425_pt1 | contig 109240 bp, 113 predicted proteins | sample LaCruzMarch2015__2_FD_192410 | JGI IMG/M metagenome (GOLD analysis project Ga0247841, IMG submission 192410) | Freshwater microbial communities from meromictic Lake La Cruz, Castile-La Mancha, Spain - LaCruzMarch2015_18m | ecosystem: Environmental > Aquatic > Freshwater > Lake | place: Spain... | reverse complement strand
TATAAGCAGCAAAATGGCGATTACACCGCTACCATCGGTAACCTGGCAGTATCGCCCCCCACATCCTGTACCTCTACCCATTACTTCAGCTATGGTGTTACCAATGCCACAGGTACTGCTACCAGGTGTGCTGCCAGTGGTAAGACTCCTCAGTCTACTGTAGCCTACACCATTAACCTGACCTACAGCACCGGGGCTTTCGGCGGCTCAACAGGGTATTATTAAAAGGCGAAAAATATGAAAAATAAATTTTTTATAATAAGTATTTTAATAGGTTCAGTATTTATTTTTGCTAGCCTAACCTTTTTATATGCTTTTAATAAGAGCAGGACTATTAAACCCGTAAGCAGTTTAAAAGATGTAATGCTGACAAGGCCCCTAGGTGATGTGGTTAAAGGTGAAAACCCGGTAACACAAAGATTTATCTATCTTGCTTATATCGCCGGTTTTTTAGACGCTGCCCAATTAGAAGGCGCTAAAACAGGCACTACTAGTTCATTTCTTAAACATTGTGAGGGGATGACAGTAGCTGAAATTTCCAATAAAATGGCGGAACTTTACCAGGAAAACTCCCAGTGGAAGAATGAAAAGCCGGCCTATATATTAATAAGTATAATCCCGCAGTTAAGAAAGATAAAATCTTCAGTTGATAAAGAGAAGTAGCTAATTTTTTTTGCGGTACAGTTTTTTAGCCGCTATCAATTACGTTTCCTGCCTTATTTAGTAAATCTGCTTCTTAACTCGCTATAATTTCTTAAGATACAATTTATATTACAAGCTAAAATTGTAATTTTTCCTTGCTAAAACAGCATAAAAATAGTATTATATAATACTAACTTTTTTGAGGGCCCATAGCTCAGTGGTAGAGCAGGTGACTCATAATCACTTGGTCGGAGGTCCGAACCCTTCTGGGCCCATAGTTGTAGTTTTTTGAGAAGTTGGGCCATAAGTAATGGTGAGAGCCGACGACCAAAAAGGGGTGTGGGGGAAATTTTTCCCCACGCTTTTGGGGTGACAGCGAAGCGCCAGAGGGGCAAAGCCCCTATGGGGAGCGCATAGCGACTGGTCGGAGGTCCGAACCCTTCTCTAGCCCATAGATCTAGTTTTTGGGCCCAATAATACAGGGCGCATAGCTCAGCTGGTTAGAGCGCCACATTCACATTGTGGAGGCCATAGGTTCAAGTCCTATTGCGCCCATATACTTAAAATGCAGACAGTAAACCTTAAATTACAGCTCACTAGCCTCATAAGGCTGCAGCGGATCGACAGCGAAATCTATATCCTTAAGGATGAAAAAGATACTAAGCCTAAGGAGGTTGAGGTCCTGCGCCTTTCTTTTGAGGCCAAGAAGCAGCATTTGGCTGAGTTAGAGAAAAAATCGCTGGATTTGCAAAAACAAAAGAAGGAGAGGGAGTTAGATTTAGCTTCTAAAGAGGAAAATGCTAAGAAGTTGCAATCTCAACTTTACCAGCTTAAGACGAATAAAGAATACCAGGCGATGTTGAAACAGATTCAGGATGCCAAGGCCGATGCCTCGGTAATCGAGGACAAAATCCTGGAAGTTTTTGAGCAGATGGATAAAATCAAGGCTGAGGTTGAAGAAGAGAAAAAGCGCCTGCAGCAGGAAGAGCAGGTTTTTAATCAGGAGAAGAAAAAGGTTGATGGCAGGATTAAGGAGATCGACGAGCGGCTGGTACAGCTGGAAAGCCAGAGGAAGCAGATTATTCCTGAAATTGACCAGAAGATATTTACGCAATACGAGCGGATACTTGCTAGCCGTGACGGACTGGCGATTGTCATTGTCAAAGATGATTCCTGTCAGGGATGCAATATGTACGTTCCGCCCCAGGTGATCAATTTGATCAAGATGTACGAACGTATAGTTCCCTGCGAGGTTTGTAACAGAATACTTTATATTGAAGATGAGGCAGTTTGATATCTATATTGACGGAGCATCCAAAGGTAACCCCGGCCCCGCCGGAGTGGGTGTGATTATTTGCGATGGTAACGAAGTGGTAAAGAATATTTCCAGTTATATCGGCCGCGCCACCAATAACGTTGCGGAATATACTGCATTAATCTTTGCTTTAGAGGAGGCCCTGGCCCTTGGGGCAGACAGAATAAATATCAATACCGATAGCCAGCTGCTTTACCGCCAGCTCAAAAAAGAATACCGTGTAAGGAGCGCTGAGCTTTTAAAACTCTATCAGAAAGTATCAAGCTTAGTCGCAGCGTTTAAGGCTGTATCTTTAAAAAATATCCCGCGGCAAGATAATTGCGGAGCTGATAAATTAGCAACGCAGGCGGTTAAGGAAGCTCTAAAGAAAAAGAAATCCGTTAAAATTTTTGAGGTTTGTTCTTTAAAATCTTAAGGACGGAATTTAAGGCAGGCAGAAAGTGGCTGCCCTGGCATCTCGTTATGCCAGGGAGGAAAGTCCGAGCTCCAGAGGGCAAGCGTAATGGGTAACGCCCATCTACCGGTTTTAAAACCGGTAAGGATCAGAGCCACAGAGACGAGTAACAGTCAGAGGTGATAAGCCTATGGCTGCGAGATGAAACGCGGCAATCTCTACGCGGAGCAAGGCCAAATAGGAGATCAGGGGCGTGCCCGCCCCGCTATTAATCTCGGGTAGGCTGCTTGACCCCGGCAGTAATGCCGGGGCTTAGAGAAATGGCCACTAAGATGCGGATAATCGCATTAAGACAGAACTCGGCTTATTCTGCCTGCCGCTTTTATCGCACTAATCGACTGATAATTTGACACATTGACACACTGATACAAAATAATTAAGGAGGCTGACAAATGTCCGGTCATTCTAAATGGAAAACAAATAAAGGCAAGAAGATGGCGGCGGATGCTGCCAAGGGCAAGGTTTACACCAAGCTTATTAAGGAAATTACCGCGGCAGCGCGCGAAGGCGGCGGTAACACTGATAATAATATTAGGTTGCGCACCGCGATTACCCGCGCCAAGGACGCCAACATGCCTTCGGATAACGTTAAGATGGCAGTTAAGCGCGGTACGGGTGAGTTACCGGGTATTGTTTATGAGACGATAGTTTACGAGGCTTACGGACCGGGCGGAGTAGCGATTTTAATAGAGGCCCTCACCGATAATAAGAATCGTACTACTGCCGAGGTGCGTAATATTATGTCTAAAAAAAGCGGCAACCTTGCCGGAGCCGGAGCAGTAAACTGGATGTTTAACAAAAAGGGCTACATCAGCGTCCAGAAGAACCTGATCAGTGAAGAAGAGCTGATGAATATTGTTTTAGAGTCAGGTGCCGAGGATATGAAACCTGAAGGCGATAATTATGAAATTACCACTTCGGTGCAGGATTTTGAAAAGGTCAAGGGCGCCCTGGAGGCCAAGGGTATAAAATGGCAGGATGCGGAATTGACGATGGTGCCTTCTTCTTTGATTAAGCTTACCGGCGGTGACGCCAAGCAGCTTCTAGGGTTGATTGATTCTTTGGAAGAGCATGAAGACGTGCAGCAGGTTTACGCTAACTTTGATATCCCGGATGAGATTATGGAACAGGTAACCTCCGAATAATAATGCGGATATTGGGTATTGATCCGGCCTTGACCATTACCGGCTACGGCGTAATAGATTCAAACCAGCGGCATTTGTCGCTGGTTGAGGCAGGTATTATTAAGACTGTAGCAGCCCAGCCTATACACCGGCGCTTGGAGAAAATTTATTGTTCAATACTGAAGTTAATTTCTGATACTAAGCCGGCAGTGATGGTACTAGAAAAATTATACGCCCACTACCGTCATCCTACTACCGCCTATATTCTGGGTGAGGCCCGCGGAGTAATCTGTCTGGCCTGCGCTAAAGAAAATATTGCCTTGGTAGAATACGCCGCCACTCGGGTGAAAAAAGCACTGACGGGCCAAGGGCTTGCTCCGAAACACCAGGTTCAACGTATGGTTACTAGCTTGCTGGGGCTTAAAGAATTACCACGCTATACGGACGTAAGCGATGCCTTAGGCTTAGCGATCGCCCATAGTTATATGATAAGGGCCAAGATATGATTGCGCGTATCAGCGGAAAGGTTATTGAAAAGGGGAATAATTACCTGCTCATTGAAGTAGGCGGAATTTCTTATCAGGTCCTGGTGCCGACTGCAGTAATGCAACGGGTAGAAGAATTGCTCAAGAGCAGCCCCAGCGTCAGCCTGATCACCTATCATTATTTGCAGATGGAGCCTTCCCGGAGCACTCCGGTGCTAGTAGGTTTTTTAAATGAGGTAGAAAAAGAATTTTTTGAAACCTTTATTACTGTTTCTGGGATCGGACCGCGCGCAGCGCTTAAGGCCTTGAATAAGCCGATTTCCTTGATTGCCCGGGCGATAGATGAAGCTGATGCCGTTTTTTTAAAATCCTTACCCGGTATCGGCGAGCAGCGGGCCAGGGAAATTATCGCTAAATTACAGCATAAGGTAGGAAAGTTTGGATTAGTGCGCGATGACAAAATGAAGCGCCGAGAGCAAAAGTCCGGCGATATAATGGAAGAGGCAGTGGCAGTATTAATGCAGTTAGAATATAAGAAGTCCGAAGCCCTCAATATGGTCAAGAGGGCCCTAGAGGCATCACCAGACCTGGGTAGCGCCGAAGAACTGCTTAATGCCGTATATAAACAGAGGAAGATAAACTAGAAATGCCACAGGATAATGTTGCTTCGGTAATAGAGGCTTTACTTTTTACCAGCGATAAGCCTCTGACATTGGAGCAGATGAAGAATGTTTTGGATAATCTGGCGACCAGCGATATCCGCCGGGTAATTGAAGATTTAAATACCGGATACCAGCAGTCTAACCGCGGGATACGCATTGCCGAGATCGCCGGTGGTTTTCAGATGATTACAGCCACCTGGGTAGCGCCATTTTTAAAGAAACTCTATAAACAGCGCCACATAGATAAACTTTCGCGTCCGGCCTTAGAGACCTTGGCTATTATTGCCTATAAGCAGCCGGTGACCAGGGGAGAGATTTCGGCGCTGCGCAATGTTAATATTGACGGCGTGATGCAGACCTTATTAGATAAAGATATGGTCCGCGTGGCAGGCAGGAAAAAGGCTCCGGGAAGGCCGCGGGTTTACGCTACTACCCGGCAATTCCTGCAGCATTTTGGCTTAAAATCTTTAGAGGATATGCCCAAGATCGAAAACTTCCCTGATACTAGTAGCTTAAAAGATCTTATAGTAGAGAGTCCAGCAGAATCGATAGAAAACACTGTACCCCTTGCTGACGTGGTTTCGATCTTGGAACAAAAAGGAGAAGCTTAAGATGAACCTGAAAAATCTGCGGCAGAAAATAGACAGCACGGATAAAAAAATCGTAATGCTCCTGAATCAGCGCGCCATAATCGCCGGCCGGGTAGCGGATTTTAAACTTAAGCACGGCCAGAGCCTGTATTCTCCTGACCGCGAAAGAGAAGTTTTAAGAAAGATCGCCGCGGGAAATCCGGGTCCGCTTACCACAGGCGCCTTGGAGGCAGTCTACCGGGAAATTATGTCCGCAGCCCTGGCGCAGGAACGTCCGCTTAGTATCGCTTATCTTGGTCCAGAGGCTACCTTTACTAATCTTGCAGCCATTAAGAGGTTTGGTTCACAAGTAGACTATCTTGCCTGTGACGGTATCGCTGATGTATTTTTGGAGGTAGAGCGGAGCCAGGCGGATTACGGAGTGGTGCCGATTGAAAATTCTATTGAAGGCGCAGTCACTCATACCCTGGATATGTTGATAGATTCGGATTTGAAGATTTGTGCCCAGGTAATTTTAGATATTTCGCATAATCTCTTGGCGAATTGTCCTAAGCTTAAGATCAAGCGGGTATATTCTAATCCCCAGGTTTTCGGGCAGTGCCGGCTATGGTTAGAGAAGAATTTAGCCAGGGTAGATACGATTGAGGTTTCCAGTACTACCCGTGCTGCCCAGATTGCCAGCCGAGAAAAACACAGTGCGGCAATCGCTTCATTATTGGCAGCCAAGGTTTATAAATTAAGGGTGATTGCCTCGGATATTGAAGACTCCCCGCATAATATTACCCGGTTTCTGGTGATTGGTAAAAATGAGACTGGCGCTACCGGCGAAGATAAAACTTCAATCGTTTTTTCTATCAAAGATAAAGTGGGGGCATTATATGATATGCTTAAACCTTTTAAGAAATACCACATCAACCTTACTAAGATTGAGTCCAGGCCTTCTAAGAAAAAAGCCTGGGATTACTATTTTTTTGTAGATTTAGAAGGGCATCAAGGCGAGCCGCGAGTCAAAAAAGCCTTAACGGAATTAGAGAATAAATGTCGGTTTATGAAGGTGCTGGGTTCTTATCCGATCGGAGAATAAATTATGAGTTTGGTGCGTAAACACATTTTGGGCATTGACCCCTATGAGGCAGGTAAGCCTATTGAAGAGATTAAAAGGCAGCTGGGCTTAAAAGAAGTGATTAAGCTCGCCTCTAACGAGAATCCCTTAGGCCCTTCTCCTAAGGCTGTGGAGGCGCTTAAGAAAAATATCTCGCGGGTTAACCGCTATCCGGACAGCCACGGCTTCTATTTAAAAAAGAAGCTTGGCCGGTACTTGAATTTAGAACCTTCCAATATTATTCTGGGTAACGGTTCGGATGAGCTAATCGATATAATTATTAAGACCTTTGTAGAAAATGACGAGCACATCATTACTGCTGAGGGTACCTTCCTGGAATACGAAATTATCTCTAAGGTCAAGGGCCGGATTGTAATTACCGTGCCGCTGAAATATTTCAAGTATGACCTGGAGGGCATGAAGCGCAGAATCGGCAAAAAAACCAAGGTGGTTTTTATCTCTAACCCCAACAATCCTACCGGCACCTATGTTACCAGGTACGAACTGCAGGATTTTATGAAGGATTTGCCGGATAATGTAGTGTTGGTGTTGGATGAAGCTTACGATACTTTTATAGACGTGGAGGATTTCCCCAGCAGCCTTAGTTATATCCGTAATAAGAATGTGATTGTGCTAAAGACTTTTTCTAAGGCTTATGGCCTGGCAGGCCTACGCATAGGATATGCCGTGGGTCGTCCGGAGCTCGTTTCTTATATGGAGATTGCCCGCCAACCTTTTAATGTTAATCTCCTGGCCCAGGAAGCGGCGATAGCAGCTTTAGATGACAGGAAGTTTCTTAAAAAAACCCGCAAGGTAATTTTAGAGGGTAAGCAATACCTTTCTAGCGCCTTGGCGAGGGCGGGAATTGCCTATGTACCTAGTGTTGCAAATTTTATCCTGGTAGACGTAGGTCGTGACGGGGTAGCGGTTTTTAAAGAGATGCTGCGCTACGGAGTGATTGTACGTGATATGCGCCAGTACGGTTTTAAGAATTTTATCCGGGTAACTATTGGTACCAAAAAAGAAAACCAGAGGTTCATACGGGTTTTAAAAAAGGTTTTGAGCTAAATTTAAACGGAGGTTTTTATGATCGTAGTATTAAGGCCGGATGCGACCCAGGAGCAGATAGACCATATTATTGAGAAGGTACAGAAACTGGGGCTGGTACCTCATGTTTCTAAGGGTACCGAGCGTACTATTATCGGCGTAATCGGGCCGGAGGATGTTTTAAGGGTTACGCCTTTAGAGGTTTTCCCCGGAGTAGAAAAGGTCTTGCCGGTTCTGGCACCCTACAAGCTGGTTTCGCGGGAGTTTCGACCCGCGGATTCGGTAGTTGATTTGGGTAAAGGAGTAAAGATCGGCGATAAAAAGATTATAGTGATGGCCGGGCCTTGCGCGATTGAAAACCGGGATCTTTTGTATGAGATTGCCCGTGAGATTAAGAAATCCGGAGTAGCGGTTTTGCGCGGAGGGGCATTTAAGCCGCGCACCTCACCCTACAGCTTTCAGGGATTAGGAGAGGAAGGCTTAAAATATCTTAATGAGGTGGGCCGGGAGTTAGGGCTGGTGACTGTTACTGAAGTAATGGATTCCCGCGACGTAGAATTGGTAGCGCGTTACGCCGATGTTTTACAGATCGGCGCGCGTAATATGCAGAATTTTAACCTTTTAAAGGAAGTCGGCGCAACTAAAAAACCGGTACTTTTAAAACGCGGCTTATCCTCCAGTATTAAAGAGCTATTGATGTCTGCCGAATATATTTTATCCGCGGGTAATTTTAATCTGGTTTTATGCGAGCGCGGGATCCGTACTTTTGAGGATTATACCCGTAATACCCTGGATATCAGCTGTATCCCGGCGGTAAAGCAGCTTTCGCATCTGCCGATTGTCGCCGATCCCAGCCACGCCGCAGGAAAGTGGGGGTTGGTGGCGCCATTATCCAAGGCAGCGGTGGCTGCCGGAGCCGATGGGCTGATTATCGAAGTACATAGCCATCCAGAAGACGCTCTTTCTGACGGTGCACAATCGCTTTTGCCGGATAACTTTGCTTTACTGATGAAAGAGCTAAAAGTCTTAGCCCAGGCCATCGGAAGAGACATCTAATTTAAAGGAAACTAGATGCGTTTATTTAAAGAAGTGGTAATAGTAGGGCCGGGCCTTATAGGAGGCTCGATAGCGCTGGGCTTAAAAAGAAAAAAAATAGCCGGCAGGGTAACCGGTATCAGCCGGCGCCAGCGTACCATCGCTTTAGCTAAAAAAATCAAAGCCATTGACCGAGGCTCACGCGACCTTAGGCTTTCTAAGGATGCGGATTTGGTGGTATTGGCTGCGCCGGTAGATGCTATCCTTAAGATTGCAGAGAGGCTTAAAGGAATTATCCGTAAGGATTGCATCGTGATAGACGTGGGCAGCTCCAAGGAAAAGATTGTGAAGAAGCTTCAAAATCTATTTCCCCTTTATCTGGGCACGCACCCTCTGGCAGGCTCGCAGCATCAGGGTATTGCCAGCGCCTCGCAGGATTTATTTTGCGGCTCGCTTTGCGTATTAACTCCGACTAAAAAAACTCATCCGCGGGTTTTAAGAATAATAGAAAAGTTCTGGCGCAGCCTGGGTGCAAGGGTAGTATTTTTGACTCCGGCTTACCACGATAAGGCCATTGCTATGGTTAGCCACTTGCCTCATAGCGTAGCTTTTGCTTTGATGGCGGCGATACCCGGAAATTATTTAAAATATGGCTCAAGCGGCTTGAGTGACACCACCCGTATTGCCGGCTCAGATAGCGCGTTGTGGGCAGACATTTTCTTAAGTAACCGTAAGAATATCCTAGGTTCAATAGGGATTTTCCAGAAGAATCTCTTCAAGATCAGAACCGCGATTAATAGAGGAGATAGGAAAGCGCTGCTTAAGGTTTTAAAAGCCGCGCAAGTTAAAAGAAACCTTTATGATAATTGCCATTGACGGTCCGGCAGGCGCCGGTAAAAGCACGGTAGCAAAAATTTTAGCCCAGAGACTGGGCTTTCTTTATATCGATACCGGAGCGATGTACCGCGCGCTTACCCTTAAGGCCATGGAAGATAATATTGATATTAATAATCACGAACTTTTAGTAAAGATGGCAAGAGATACTAAAATTGACCTGGTAAGCTCTGACGGCAGCCTGAGGGTGCTCTTAGACGGCCGCGATGTCACCAGGGAAATAAGGGATCCGAAAGTTACAAAATTAGTATCGGATCTGGCTAAGATTAAAGGCGTGCGCGAAGAAATGCTTAAGCTGCAGCGTCAGTTAGGCATGCTTAAGGACAGTGTTTTGGAGGGCCGTGATATCGGCACGGTAGTATTTCCGGATGCCGAGAAAAAATTCTACCTGGACGCTAAATTTAATGAAAGGGTGGACCGCCGCTATAAGGAGTTAAAAGGGCAAAATCGCCAGGTTGAATCTGAAGAGGTGGCCGAAGATCTTAATAACCGCGATACCATTGATTCCAGCCGCGAATTCGCTCCCCTTAAAAAAGCTGAAGATGCCCTTTACGTTGATACTACTCCTTTGACCATTGAAGAAGTAGTGCAGACCCTGCTTCAACATATCGCTTAAAGCTAAATGGATAAGTCCTTAATTCGTAATTTTTCTATCATTGCCCACATTGACCACGGTAAATCTACTCTGGCTGACCGGATCCTGGAACTTACCGGCGCGGTGGATAAAAAACACCTCAAGCAGCAACTCTTAGACGATATGGAGTTAGAGCAGGAGCGCGGCATTACCATTAAGGCTTCCATGGTAAGGTTGGGTTATCGCTCTAAAGACGGCAGAGATTATATTTTAAATCTCATTGATACTCCCGGCCACGTGGATTTTACCTACGAGGTCTCCAAGTCTCTTGCTGCCTGCGAGGGCGCGGTATTAGTGATTGACGCTTCTCAGGGCATTGAGGCTCAGACGATGGCTAATTATCATCTGGCCCTGGATAATAAACTCGATATTATCCCGGTAATTAACAAGATCGACCTGACCTGTATTGATATCCCGCGGGTTAAACAACAGGTTGCTTCGGTTTTGGGTTTTAAAGAAGAGGATATTATTCTGGCTTCTGCCAAGGAAGGCAGCGGTGTCGCGGATATACTGGAGAGGGTTATTGCGGCAGTGCGTCCACCCAGCGGCGAAATCGATAATCCCTTAAAGGCCCTGGTTTTCGATTCTCGTTTTGATACCTTTAAAGGCGTGATGATTTATGTTAGGGTAATGGATGGCAAGTTACAGGCTAATTCTACTATCAAACTGATGCATTCTTCCCAGGTGTATAAGATTGAAGAGCTGGGAGTTTTAAAGGATTTAAAATATACCCCCGTAGACAGCCTTTCCTGCGGCGAGGCAGGATATTTGACAGCGAATATCCGCGACCCTCGCGAGATTATTATCGGAGATACTTTAACCGATGTTAAGAACCCCTGTAAAGATGCCCTGCCGGGATATCGTACTATTAAGCCTTTAGTCTTCTGCGGGATATACCCGGTGAATTCCGGAGATTTTCCGGATTTACGCGACGCCATGGATAAATTAAAATTATCCGACGCCTCTTTTGTCTTTGAGCCGGAAAATTCGCAGTCTTTCGGGATGGGTTTTCGCTGCGGGTTCCTGGGATTATTACACATGGAAATCGTGCAGGAACGCTTGGAGCGGGAGTATAACCTTAATTTAATACTGACTGTTCCTAATGTTGTCTACCGTGTTAAAAAGAAAGATGGAAGTTTTCTTGAAGTTGATATGCCGGCGAAACTTCCGCCCTCCAATGATATTGAAGAAGTAGAGGAGCCTTACGTAAGCCTATTGATGATTTTGCCGATTGAAAATATTGAGGCGGTTTGCGAGCTGGCGAAATCCCGCCGGGGATTTTTTGCTTCTCAGGAGCATCTGGGTGTTGACAGGGTAAAGCTTGTCTTTGATATTCCGCTATCTGAAATTATCGTGGATTTTTATGACCGCCTAAAGTCTGTTACCCGAGGCTACGGTTCACTAGACTATGAATTCCAGGATTATCTGCCTACTAAGATTGTTAAACTGGATATTCTTTTAAACGAGACGGTTTGCGACGCTTTTTCTTCGCTGATTTATAAAGATAAAGCCACTAGCAAGGCCCGTCTTTTGATAACACGGCTTAAAGACCTTATTCCGCGGCAGCTATTTGAAGTAAAATTACAGGCAGCGGTAGGAACGCAGATTTTAGCTTCGGAACGGGTACGGGCCCTGGGTAAAAATACTACTAGCCGATGTTCCGGGGGCGATATTACCCGTAAGCGCAAACTCTGGGAAAATCAGAGGCAGGGTAAAAAACGCCTGAAACAATTTGGTAAAGTAGAGATTCCCCAGGAGGCTTTTTTGGAGGTTTTAAAAATATGATAAATAAAAAAGCAGCAGCCAGCGCTATGAAGAAAAAATCCGTAATCAGGGAATGGATAGAGGCGATCATTGTTGCTTTTATCCTGGCGATGGTAATCAAAATTTTTATTGTGGAGGCTTTTAAGATTCCTACCGGCTCAATGCGGCCAACCCTCTTAGAAGGCGACTTGATCCTGGTGAATAAGTTTATTTACGGCGCCAAGCTTCCCTTGGTAGATGTCAGATTGCCGGCTTTACAACAGCCTAAAAGAGGGGAGGTGGTAGTTTTTATTTACCCCTTTAACCCCAAAAAGAATTTTATCAAAAGGCTAATCGCTTTTGAAGGCGAGGCCGTGGAGATTAAAAACGGCACGGTTTACATTGACGGCAAAGCGCTTATAGGCACGGAATTCGGCCAGCGTTATTATTATAACCGCGGGGATTTTGCCAAGGAGGGCCAGAAGATTACGGTGCCCAAAGACAGTTTTTTTGTCCTGGGGGATAATTCCGCCTCCTCTCAAGATAGCCGCTATTGGGGCTTTGTGCCTAAACGCAATATGCGCGGTAAGGCGATGGTGATTTACTGGCCGTTCTGGCGGCTGCGTTTTATTAAATAGGCCCATGAATTTCGCAAATAAAATTTCTACCTTCCGGATTTTAAGTGTCCCCTTTTTTATCGCCAGCCTCCTATATTACCGGACTCCAGAGAGAGAATACCTGCGTTTGGTGGCTCTTAGTATTTTTATCCTGGCAGCCCTGTCTGATGCAGTAGACGGTTTTATCGCTCGTAGATCTAAGCAGCAATCCAAGGCCGGGCTGGTCCTAGACCCCTTAGGCGATAAGATGCTTTTGATGAGTGCTTTTATCTGTTTATCATTTATCAGGGAATTTCCGATCCGTTTTCCTTTTTGGGTTAGCTTTATTGTGATTACCCGCGATATCCTGATATTACTGGGAGCAGTAGTCGTTTATATTGTCAAAGAGGAGATTAATATCCTGCCCACCCGCTGGGGTAAACTCACTACTATCTTTCAAATGCTGGCGGTTATCCTTCTTCTCTTGCAATTACCGAGACAGTTTTTGCTGCCGCTATGGTGGTCGGTGGTATTTTTTACCCTGATCTCCGGGATAGACTATATTAAAAGAGGGTTTAAAACTTTATATGCTCTGGATAATCACCGCAGTAACCGTTAGTTATATTTTAGGTTCCATACCTACCGCCTATATTTTCGGCCGCTTAATCAAGGGTATTGATATTCGCAAGTTCGGCTCGGGTAATGTCGGCGCTACCAATGCCCTGAGGGTATTAGGCCGGGGTGCGGGTATTGTAGTTTTATTGTTGGATATTTTAAAAGGTTTTTTAGCGGTAACATTTTTAGGCAATATCTTTAGCCTGAAGATAACTGTTCTCTCGCAGGAATTTCTGGGCGTCCTCTTGGGGGTAGCCTGTATCCTGGGGCATAACTGGACAGTATTCTTGAGATTTAAAGGAGGTAAGGGCATTGCTACTACCCTTGGGGTCCTGGTCGGCTTGGCTTGCGGCATCACAGGTTTAAGAATAGCCCTATTATTGCTGGTTTTAACCTGGCTGACAGTATTTTTAGTATCCCGGATCGTTTCCGTAGCTTCGCTGCTTAGCGCCCTGGTCCTGCCGCTATATTTATTGTTTTTAAAGCAATCTCATTTTCTTGTCTGGGTTAGTATTATCCTTTCTTTATTGATAATTTGGCGCCACAAATCGAATTTAAGCCGCATCCTACGCGGAAAAGAACCCCGCCTGCAGTTTAAAAAACCTCAGTAATAAAAATTAGCTTTGAAAACGTTTTCTTTATCAGGCCAAATAGCCTTGAAACCGCCAGATATGGGGGCTATACTTGGATTAGGAAAGACTCTTTTTTCAGCTCTTTAGAAATGATTTTTAAAAGTATTTATAAGTTAAAATCTTATAAAGGAGCGGGGTAAAATGGACGAGTATTTTGAGAATGAAAAAGATAGGAGAGATTTTGCCCGCTTCTCCGTAGATTTACATCTGCAGTTCTTAGACCCCGTCAATAATATAAAAGGAGAAGCTCAGACTAAGGATATCAGTGCTAAGGGTATTGGTATTTTTACTAAAGAGAATCTCCCGCCGCAGACCGATATAGAAATGTGGATAACGGTTCCCAAACGAGAAGAGCCGCTCTATGTTAAGGGTAAGGTAGTCTGGACCCAGGCCACAGAAGACAATAAATACCGCATCGGTATCAACCTTGATCATATTGATTTGGTAGGCGTATCACATATCTTAAAATCGATTTATGGTCAAGATTGGCTTTAAAGATCCCCGAACCCTCGAAAGCCTATAATGGCTATAAGGGTATAAAACCAGCCACGAAGAGGGATAGGGATAGCCGGGTTGCCGATGCATAGGGAGGAATATATAAAATCAAAGGCAACCCGGCTTCTTTACCAGGGAATAAAATAGATAAGGGATTAAAATGAGGGAACTGGTATTTAAAAACCTGACTTCGGATGACCGTCGTAAGAAAATTATCGCCACTAGCGAGGTGGCAGACCGGGAAGGGGTGCGTAGTTTTATCCGTCGTCATTTTATCTATATGGTAAGAGAGGTCAGGGATACTAATGAACGGATACAGCCGTCGGTGCAGATTTTAAAAGAGCATAATAGTCGCAAGCAACTGGAGAGATTTTTTTGCAGGATTAAAAGTGGTGTTTATGCTACGCATAAGGGTAAATTATACTTGATTGTTTTTGTCCATTCTTTAAACATCACTCTGACGGCAGTATCTTCGGACTTGATTAAGTATAGCGAATAATCAGAGTAATTACGCTAAATAAAAAACCGGATTGACAACTGTCAACCCGGTTTTTTATTTGAACCTTAAAAGCCTTAGGTTATCTTTACCTCGCCGGACCCTGGGCAAGAGCGGTGATCTCCTCGGCTACTTCCTGGGAGGGTATCGCAGCGCTCGCAGGAGGATTCAGGATGAGCGCGCTATATGCCCCCGCCATGATCGGGCTAAACCAGGATGCACCCAGAGGCATTACTTCTACCGCCATTGCCGGATCAGGTAAGGTAGTGAATATTGTTAATATTGCGCTAAGAAGAATGATAATGTCCCAAGCAGATCTTATTGCTTTTTTCGCCTTTCTCTTCATTTTTTCCCTCCTTGTTTAATCCCGTGGCAGGTGGGGAGCCCAGTACTCCTTTTTATATCCCCCTCCAACAAAAACCCTGGAAGTTGCATTATTCCAGGGCCCTTAGCAACAAAAAACCCTAAAGGCTTTACCGATAGGGTTAATCTTGTTGCTCTTAACCTCTTTGGTAGCCCCGCTGTCCTCTTTCACGAGGACCGGTAGCTTTGCGCCCCAGCATTACTGCTAGTTTACCTTTATCAGTAGGTATTCCTAATTGTCAAAAGTAAGTATAGCACAAGATAGTCAAAATATCAAGGCCCAAGATAAAAATTCTTTAATTTTATAACTCTTTGCAATATAATGGTTTGGAGCTATTCTAGGTAGATATCTATCCGGGAAACCTGGCGGGAGCGTATTTGTTGGGCATAGGGGTGGGGGATGGTATCAGAGTTAATCTCTACGGTTTTCCCTGCCTCGCTTTTGAAAACAATCTTTTTAACTATTGCACCGTGGCTGCCAAAGGTATTTTTTCTAGCAGGATTATGATAAGTTACCCAGATCTTGCTTAGGAAATTAAAGCCGTAGGTGTTAGTATCTTTGTTGAAAAGCCATCCGGCAAGCAGAGGCTGGAATTTTAAACAAAGCTCGCCCCGGACATCAAGCTGGAAAGGTTTTTTACCTAAATTCATCGTCAGCCAGATTTGCAGGAATTCGGCAGTAGATCCGGAAAGACGGGCCACGTAGCCGTTGCCGTGCAGATTCTTTTCCGGGAAAGCACTGCTGACTATGAACGATGAATTCTCCAGTATGTTCCTTCCGTAACGCTGGGGGTCCTGGAAGGGGATAAGCAGGTTTTTAAAATCACGATAAAACTCTTCGTAAAGTCCGCTAGATAATACCTCCAGAAGATATTTATATTCCATATGCAGCCAGATAGATTCGTTTTCCAGCCACCCCGGGGTAAATACCCGGCAGCGGCCGATCTCCTCCGGCATATCTTTAAGGGCCGCTGTTACCTTGTACATCTTGAGTTTTTTATCATAGAGCGGGCTTTGTTTTAATGCGGTGTAAAGGCTTTTGGCCTTAGTAGTATCCCGGGTTAAGCGCAAAGCGTGCATCTGGGCTTCTAAGAACAGCGGCAATCTCTTTTGGATAAAACGGGTAGGTTTTACTGCGTGAGCCGGGGTAGTTTCATACTCTGCTACTTCATGCATGAAGTAAGTGTAGTAAAGGTCTTTTTTTTCATCCCGGCCGCGGGCTATGCCAATGTCTAGTTTTTTTAGGGCGTTGTCGAGAATAGCAAGTAGATATTTAGAATCCAGCGGTATTTCTTTGCCGCTCAACCCTAGCTTGGTCTGGTAGCGGTATTCTTCTTTAAGGCAGGTGCTTTTATTCCAGTATTGGTAATCACGATCGGAATTATTACTAGCGAGGTAATCCTGTGTTAACTGGCCGAGAGCAGTTAAAAGTTTATAAACTTCTTCGCTTACTTCTACTTTCTGGTTTTTAGTTTCCAACAACGCGGATTTTATGAATAAGAGCAGTCTTTTTAATTCCAGGGTTTCGCAAAGAGAGGAGCCTAAGAGCGCCGGCAGGCCGTTTAAAGCATCAAACCAGTTGGGCTTATTTGCTTCCATTTCAATGCCTACGCCAAAGGGGTCCAGCGAGGCCATCTTATTGGCGGCTAAAGATAAAAGTTTATTGATCAGGGTGGTTTGGTAGATTTCTCCCAGGCCATGTTGGGTCCTGACAGTATTAGGGTGGCTGTCGCGTTTTTTAATCAGTTCGCGCTTGATATTATCCGGTATTACCGCGTGCAGTTGCCGCACGGTATTATCCTTGAGGATATATTTTTCCTGGCGCGGCCGCACCACTTCGGTATTATCAAAGAAGGTAAAGGTTTTCTTTTCAAAGATTAGCTCTTTTAACTTTTCCGGATAGATCGCCAGGTAATTTTCCAGGAGATCAAGATTGTAAGTCCAGTGGTCGCTCCAGAATCCTTCACCGTGTTCTGCTTCTTGATGGCCGATAGAATGTTCTAAGACGGTATTAATCAATTCTTCGGTAGTAACCTTAAGTTTTATCCCGGACTCTTCGATAAAAAGCATGAGGTTACCGGGAGTAAACGGGTTGCTCAAGAACGAAACCAGCTGGTTTAGGTATTTTTCTTCTGCCAGAGCGGCTAGGATATTCTTTAAATCTAGAGAACTCTTAACAGTAAAATTTATACCTTTTACCACCAGGGGATTAAAGCCATCTGTCTGGATCAGATTCATGAAGGTGATAATATTTTGGTCGCCAATTTCAGGGTTAAACCAAGGGTCCATACGGCGGTTTTGATTGATATCGCGGTAGTTGCCGTTACCCTGGGAGAAATAGGTGGGTTGCAGCTGGAATTTATTATAGTCTCTTTCCAAATCCCCGTGTTTACGGGAATAAAGATAAAATACGGTATTATGCCGGTTAGATTTAAAAAGAGTAGGGTAGCCGCCGCGGATGATGTTATCCAGATAAGTCTGTTTGGCGTAGAGGTCGAACTTTCGGCAATTACTCCGGGTAGCGATATCCTGTTGTAATTCTTCGATGATTTTACGGTTTTCCTCTTTTTTCTGCTGTAGATAAAGGGGAGAAGTTATTCTTTTTAGCGAGTGATTAAGGATTTTCTGGCTGCGCATATAGCCTACCAGGCTAAAAAAAGTTTTGGCTTCGTCTTTTTTCAATTCCAGATCCAGTAACAACATTCCGCAGGGGGTCTGATTTTTGGTCATCTGGTTTTTAGGATAACTAAAAGGCTCCTGGCGCAGGAAATTATAAGGGCAGGAGAAGTCTGTTACCGGGCCGAAGATTTCTTCGGGGCTGACGATGGGTTTAATAATCTGTGGTTTATTTTTATTATAAGAGAAGCCAAGATAAAAATTGCCTTCTTTGATATGCACTACTTCCGGACGGTCGCTAGGGTCAACTTGGAGCTTGTAAAAAGGCACTTTATTTTCCAGGTTTTTTACTCCCATCCAGGCCTCGATAGTGCGGCTGAGTTTTTTAAGAAAGAGATTACTGGTGCCGAAAGGGATGATTTGGGGTAGGCCGTCTAATAACTGCATCTTTAAAGCAGCGCGCGAAGTATTCTTTAAGGTAACAATACGCACCAACGCAGCATAGGAATCATTGGGGATGGTAAAATATTCGACTTCGGTTTCCAGGCCCAAAGAAAGGTTGGTTTCCCGGATTTTAAGGTCGTAAGAAGTGATATGCATACTATTAGTGATTTCAAATCCTAAGTTACTAAAACCGTTATGAAAAGGCTCATAAAATACGTTGTTTTTTCCTTTTGTCAGTTTAATAAAAGTGCGGAAGCCCTGCCAGGAGACTAGTTGCCAGGCCTTATTAGCAGGAAAGAATTCTACGATAGCATGGTCTTTGTCTTTGGTACCGAAACTAGAGATCCCCTGGCCACGGTTAACATAAAAGACCCAAATCGGTATACCGTATTTTCCGGCAATCCCGGGAAAGAAATTGGCAAAGGGCCGGGAGAGATTGTAGTTTTCAATCACAAATTCTCCCTCAGGGGTAAGAGAATATTGGGGGGCTTTAGAGTTTTTCTTCTTAGGCATCTAAAAAATTTGGTTTTAAGGCAAAGGTGCCGGTTTTGAACTTAACTTATTTTACATTTTTTTAGGGTTTTGTCTACATTTTTTTATGTCCGAATATTCTTTGACTTTTAAATTAAAGGATGATATTATTGAAGTTCCAATCGTATTTCAATAGAGGAAGAGTCAGGATATGGCGATATCCCAAGAGACACTAAAGCATTTAGCACATCTGGCGCGCATAGAATTAAAGCCTGAAGAGCTGGATACTTTATCTGGCCAGCTCAAGGATGTTCTGGATTTTATTGATAAGCTAAAACAGCTGGATACCTCTAAAACTACCCCTACCAGCCACATCTTACCTATGAATAATGTATTAAGAAAGGATAGCCCCGATAAATCACTGGATATTACAGCGACTATGGGGAATGCTCCGCAAAAAGACGGCGATTTCTTCGTCGTGCCTAAGATAATCGTATAAATAAGTTTGTAATTATTTACTATGGAATTAAATACTCAAGCCGCACATCAACTCTCGAATTTATTAAAAGAAGGGCAGATAAATTCCCAGGATATTGTGGATGCTCTTTACAGAAGAATTAAGGCTACGGAATCCAGAGTTTGTGCTTACGTAAGATTAAAAGATACTTCTCTGCCTAAGTTAGGCTATCCTCAAGATGGGGTGCTTTCGGGCATACCGGTTGCTATTAAAGATAATATTTGTACCGAAGGTTTAGTTACCCAATGCTGTTCCCGCATATTAGAAGGCTTCCGGCCGCCTTATGATGCTACGGTAATCAGAAAATTAAAAAAAGAAGGCGCGGTTATACTGACTCCGAAAACTAATATGGATGAATTTGCTTTTGGTTCCTCTACTGAAAATTCTTTTTTCGGCCCTACCCATAATCCTTGGGATTTAAGATGTGTGCCCGGAGGCTCTTCTGGAGGTTCAGCAGCAGCAGTGGCAGCAGATGAAGCTATTTTAGCTTTAGGTTCGGACACCGGCGGTTCTATCAGGCAGCCGGCAGCTTTCTGCGGGGTAGTAGGGATGAAGCCCACTTATGGCCGTGTCTCACGTTATGGCTTGATTGCCTTTGCTTCCAGCCTTGACCAGATCGGTCCCTTTGCCAAGGATGTAGAAGATGCTGCATTGTTGATGAATGTTATTTCCGGCTATGATTCCAATGATTCTACTTCGGTTAATGTCAGCGTTCCGGATTATTCCATGTCCCTAACTAATGATGTCAAAGGAATAAAAATCGGCATACCCAAGGAATATTTTATCGAGGGCATGGACCCGGAAGTTAAAAAAATTGTCCAGGAGGCGATTGATAAACTCAAACAATTCGGTGCAGAATACCGCGAAGTTTCTCTGCCGCACACCGAATATGCCGTGCCGGTGTATTATATTATCGCTACTGCTGAAGCCAGTTCTAACCTGGCGCGTTTTGACGGAGTGCAATACGGCTTACGCACCCTAGCCAATAGTCCTTCAGGCCAGCTTATGGAAATGTATAAGAAAACCCGCGGGGATGGCTTTGGAGCAGAGGCCAAAAGAAGAATAATGCTGGGCACCTTTGTTTTATCGCATGGTTATTATGATGCCTATTATCTGCGGGCGCTTAAAGTGCGCACGCTTATTAAGCAGGATTTTGATAAGGTATTTGCAGACTTTGATTGTATTATTACTCCTACAACCCCTACCCCGGCTTTTAAAATCGGAGAAAAAGTAAAGGATCCCTTAAAGATGTATCTTTCGGATGTCTATACTATCTCGGCAAATTTAGCCGGAATCCCCGCTATCTCCATTCCTTGCGGTTTTACCAAACAAGGGCTGCCGGTGGGATTACAGATTTTAGCCAAGCCTTTTGCCGAGGAGATGCTTTTTCGAGTAGCTTACACTTACGAACAGAATACTAATTGGCATACTGCTAAACCCAAGGTCTAATATGGAATACGATGTAGTAATCGGCTTAGAAGTGCATCTACAGCTAGCCACCCGCACCAAGGCCTTTTGCAGCTGTTCCACTGTATTCGGCAATGCGCCTAATTCCCAGGTTTGCCCGGTGTGCTTGGGATTTCCGGGGTCTCTGCCAGTTTTAAATGAAACTGCCCTGGATTACGCCATCAAGGTTGGTTTGGTTTTAGATTGCATTATTCAGGAGCAGACTAAATTTGACCGCAAGAATTATTTTTACCCGGACCTGCCTAAGAATTACCAGATTTCCCAATACGACTTACCTTTAGCCAAAAACGGTTACTTGGACATTATATCAGAAAATAAGACTAGGCGCATCGGGATCAGGCGGGTGCACTTAGAAGAAGATGCCGGCAAGCTTATTCATCGCCAGAATAACAGCGTAGTGGATTTTAATCGTTGCGGCATTGCTTTGCTGGAAATAGTCAGTGAACCGGATATAAAATCTCCGCAAGAGGCCTACGAATATTTAACCGAACTTAAAAGCATCTTAGGGTACCTAGAGGTTTCGGATTGCGATATGGAAAAGGGTTCTTTACGCTGCGATGCTAATGTTTCTTTAAAAGAAAAAGGGGCGGGGGAATTGGGCGTTAAATCGGAGCTCAAAAATATGAATTCATTTAGGGCGGTAAAAGAGGCCTTAAGCTTTGAGGTTCAGCGCCAGAGTGCATTATTAACATCGGGCGGAAAGATTATCCAGGAGACCCGGCTCTGGGATGAGAAAAAGAGCGAGACTTCCCCGATGCGCAGCAAAGAGGAGGCCCAGGATTACCGTTATTTTCCTGAGCCGGATTTACCGCTATTTGTGATTAGTGAAGATAAGATCCAGAAGATTAGGGAAAGCATACCGGAATTGCCTAAAGAAAAAATGCAGCGCTTTATTAAGGATTATGGTTTATCAGAATATGAAGCTAAAATACTGACTGCTTCCAAGAAGGATGCGGATTTCGCCCAGGAGTGCCTGGGGTCTTATCCTGATAAAAATAAAAAGATTCTGGTGAATTTTCTGATCGGCCCGGTACTTTCTGAGGCCAACAATAAAAATTGCATCGTGGTTGCCCTCGGCATTAAGCCGCAAGACCTCTTGGAACTTTTAAGGTTTTTACAGCAGGAGCAAATTTCTTATCTTACCGCTAAAATAGTATTGACCGAAATGATAAATACTAAAAACAGCGCGGTAAATATCATCGCTAGTAAAAATTTGATTCAAGTTTCCGATAGCGCAGAGCTGGATGGCCGGATAAAAGCAGTGATTGGCGAGAACCCCAAGTCCGTAGAGGATTACCGTTCGGGTAAGGTTAATGCCCTGATGTTTCTGGTAGGCCAGGTGATGAAGAAAACTTCCGGCAAGGCTAATCCCAAGGTGGTGCAGGAAATTTTGAAGGAGAAGATTAAAAATGCTTAAAAGGCTTACTGCAGGCTTAGTCCTCTGTTTAGTGATTGCCTTGACAGCCTCGCTGGCAACATCAGCGATAGACCATAAAAAGAATAAAAACGATCTTTATAGACAGGTGGAACTGTTCTCGGATTCTCTGGCGATTGTCGAGGCTGAATATGTAGATGAACCAGAGGCGCGTAACCTTATCTACGGTGCCCTAAAAGGCATGATTTCTTCGCTTGATCCGCATAGCCAGTTTCTAGATCCCGATAGCTATAACGAACTTAAGATTGATACTGAGGGCAGGTTCGGCGGCATCGGAATAGAAATTACCATTAAAGATGGGATTTTGACGGTGGTGACCCCTATCGAAGATACCCCGGCCTGGAAGGCAGGGGTCAAATCCGGAGACGGTATTGTTAAGATCAATGACGAGTCTACGCGCGATATGACCCTTACCGAAGCAGTAAAAAAATTAAGGGGTAAGCCTCAAGAAGCGGTTAATATTACCATTCTACGTAATGCCCAAAATAAGCTTTTGGATTTTAAGATCGTGCGCGACATTATTAAGATTAAAGATATTAAAGAGGCCCGGATACTGGAGGACCATGTTGGATATATTCGCCTGGTGGAATTTCGGGAGAATACTCCTGTTGATTTTGATATTGCCTTAAAGAAGCTCCAAAAGCAAAGCATGAATGCCCTGATACTGGATTTACGTAATAATCCCGGCGGACTGCTGGATATTGCGGTAAGGGTTACTGAGAAGTTCATCGAAAAAGGCAAGCTTATTATTTATACTAAAGGCCGCAAAGTTTCTTCGGACATGGAATTTCTCTCGGATTATAAAACCCCGATTCTAAATCTACCGTTGGTAGTATTGATTAATGAGGGTTCGGCTTCCGGCAGCGAGATTGTTGCTGCGGCCCTGCAGGATTACAAACGCGCCATTATCATCGGCACCAAGTCTTTCGGCAAAGGGTCGGTGCAGACGCTTATTCCTTTATCAGACGGCTCAGCCCTGCGCCTGACTACTGCCCACTATTTTACTCCTTCCGGTAAACAGATTCACAATAAGGGGGTGGAACCGGATATCGTGGTGGAGAATACCAAAAAGGAAAAATCGGATTACAAATCCGATAATCAGGTTATGCGCGCGATCGATCTTTTAAGGGCAGTAAGGCGTTATGAAAAAACATAAGGTAATTATTATTATCCTGGCAGTTCTTCTGGCCTTAGAGAGTGTTTTTATAGCATATCTTTTGTTTCGGCGGCCGAAAAAATTAGCTCCTATTCCTGTAGCTGTTGCCCCGCAGGTAAAAGGTAAGATCGCTATAGTGCTTGACGATTGGGGCTATAATACGCGTAACCTTAAATTTCTGGATAATCTTAAGTATCCGCTGACTTTTTCGGTGCTGCCGAATCTGCCTTATTCGGCTTCCGTAGCCCGCCAGCTTAACCGCCGCGGCTTTGAAGTAATCCTGCATTTACCGATGGAACCGCGGGAAGAATTCCGCCTTGAAAAGGGCACGGTAATTATTTCTATGGATGCCGAAGAGATCCGCAGGATAATTGAGGCGGATTTAAAAAGCGTTAACCCGGTTAAGGGAGTATCCAACCATATGGGTTCACGCGCCACCGCGGATCTGCGTACCATCAAGGTGGTCTTTAAGGAATTAAAAAAGAAGCGGCTTTATTTTTTAGATAGCCTGGTTGCCGGAAGTTCCGTCTGCCAGCAGGTGGCCAAAGAAGAGCGTATCAGTTTTGCGGTAAGGGATGTTTTTTTGGATAATGAAGAAGACCCCGCTTATATCCGGGGTCAGATTAATCAGCTTAAAGTTAAAGCCGAAATTCACGGTTATGCTGTGGGGATCGGCCATGACCGTAAGAATACCCTGGAGGTTTTAAGGGAAACTATGCCGCAATTAGCAAAAGAAGGTTACCGTTTTGTTTTTGTCTCGGAGGTAGCACGCTAGTGTATTCTTTGGGTATTGAGACCTCCTGCGATGAAACTTCGGCAGCCATAGTCAAGGATGGCAGGAAAATCCTCTCTAATGTTATAAGTTCCAGCCTTTCTTTTCACCGGCAATACGGCGGCGTTATCCCGGAAATCGCCTCGCGGATGCAGCTGGAAACTATTACCGCGGTAACAGACGCCGCATTTAAAAATGCGGGAATAAAGCTGGAAGATATTGCTGTTATCAGCGTAACTGTTAATCCCGGCTTGTTAGGTTCACTTTTGGTGGGGCTTGCTTTTGCCCGGGCGTTAAGTTTAACCAACGCCATCCCCTTATTGGAGGTAGATCATCTACACAGCCATATTTATTCCGGGCTGGTTGATGCCAAGAAAACACCCCGCCCGCCTTTTATGGCCCTGGTAGTTTCCGGAGGGCATACCAGTTTATTTTATCTGTCGGATTTTACCAATATCAAGACCATCGGCCAGACTCAGGATGATGCCTGCGGCGAGGCTTTTGATAAAGTAGCTAAGCTTCTGGGTTTGGGTTATCCCGGTGGGCCATTAATTGAAAAATTAGCTGTCCGGGGAGATCCCGCCAGTATCAAATTTAATTGTTCTGATACGCGCTCTCCGCTGGATTTCAGTTTTAGCGGTATCAAGACTGCAGTGATGTATCTGGTGCGTAATAGAAAATTAAACCTCAGGGATAAACAGGATATCGCCGCTTCTTTTCAGGAGGCCGTATTTAGCGTCCTGGTAAACAAAGCGCTTTTGGCCTGTCAAATGAAAAAGGTAAAGAACCTGGTAGTCGCCGGCGGAGTAGTGGCTAATAGCCGGCTCAGGGAGAAATTCCGTCTCAGTTTAAAGAATACAGGTATTGATTGTTATTTTCCGGGCCGCGCACTCTCTACCGATAATGCTGCCATGGTAGCGGGTTTTGGTTATCAACTTTTTAAGAGAGGCAAGAAAGGAGTAATATATGCTTAGTGACCTTCAGATTATTGTCCGCCTGAGCTTAGCTGTAGTCTTAAGCGGCTTGATTGGATTAGAACGTCAGTTTCATCGCCGCACAGCAGGATTACGTACGCATATTCTGGTAAGCCTAGGTTCTTGCCTCATTATGTTGACATCACTTTATATTTTTGATATATATAAAGATAAGGCTCCGTTAGATCCTGCCCGCATTGCTGCTGGCGTAGTTACCGGAATCGGTTTCTTAGGCGCCGGTACTATTATCAGGGAAAAAGAAGGAATAAGGGGCTTGACCACCGCAGCCAGCCTCTGGGTAGTTGCGGGCATCGGCTTGAGCGTAGGGTGCGGTTTTTATACCGCTGCGATAACAACCAGCGTTCTGTCATTAGGAGTGCTTTTACTACTGAGAAAATTAGAAGACGTGGTATTCGGTAAAGACGAAGCGCTACACCATAAATAGGGAGGTGATGGGAGATGGCCTTTAAAAACAAGAAAGAAGATAAGATTTTAGATGTTGATGCCTCGATGCAGGGAAACCTAACTTTCAAAGATCCGGTAAAACTGCGCATTAACGGCAGGTTTGAGGGCAACCTTATTACTAAGGGCAACCTGACTATCGGAAACACTGCCATTATCTACGGCGATATTACCGGAGATAATATTATCATCGGCGGCAGAGTTAAAGGTAAGATTATTGCCCACGAAATGCTCACTTTTCTTCCCAGCGCTATTGTAGAAGGGGATATTTTTCCCGCCAAGCTTAATATTACCGAAGGCGCAATCTTGGAAGGGAGATGTCTGATGCTGCACGATTTTCTTAATGTGGATGAGCTGGCGCGCTATTTGGAAGTAGATTTAGGCTCTGTGATGGAGTGGGCCTCAAGCGGCAAGGTCCCGGCTTCTAAAGATGGCGAGAGCTGGAAGTTTGAACGCAAGGCTATAGATTCCTGGATCGCCTCAGGAAAGATCGGTAAATAAAAATGCCGGAAGAAAAACTCTTAACTATCAGGGAAGTGGCCCTGATTTTGGAGGTTTCCGAGAAGGAAGTCATTAATTTTTCAGAGAGCGGGGTGCTGCCTACCTATAAGATCGCTGGAATATACATGCGCTTCAAGCGCCAGGAGGTGGAAGAATTTAAAAAAAGCTTTCATCCGGTTGCCAATAAAGCCAAAATCGCAGCCAGTAAAGATTCTTTTAAGGATAGCTTAAGCGATTTTATTTATTTCAATGATTTTTATATTATCGCCGCTATCCTTGCCATCGTACTGTTTTTTATAATATTACATCAATATTAATTCAGATGGTTTATAAATCAGGCTTATGCCAGCTGGGTTTTGCTAATCTGGATCTGCAGCGCGAAGCGCGCCGGGGTTTTGCCGAAGCGGTGTATTGCCCGGGAAAAACTAAAGAGCAGATTAAGAAAATTTCCAAAGTAATACTCGGGAATAAACAAAATCTCCTGCTTACCCGGCTCGATAAAAAGACCTACGCATATCTTAAAAAAACCCTGTCGGCCTTAAAGTATAATCCGCTTGCCGGTATCGCCTACTTGATTAAAAAACCTCAAAGCCCTAAAACAGGCGAGGTAGCAGTAATTTCTGCCGGGACTTCGGATTTAGCGGTAGCAGAAGAAGCGGCAGTAACCCTGGAGGTAATGGGCAATAAAGTAAGGCGCTTTTATGACGTCGGAGTTGCCGGGGTGCACCGCATCATTACCAGCCTGGATCAGGTCAGGAAAGCTAAGGTTATCATAGTGGTAGCGGGCATGGAGGGGGCCTTAGCCAGCCTTGTGAGCGGCCTGGTGAGCGTGGTGGTAATCGCGGTGCCTACCAGCTGCGGTTACGGCGCGAACTTCGGGGGTCTCTCCGCGTTGTTAACGATGTTAAACTCCTGTTCGCCGGGAGTGGCAGTAGTAAATATTGATAATGGCTTTGGGGCGGGGTATCTTGCCGCTCTAATTAATAAATAAAAAGGAAGGAGTTTCTTAAGACTGCTATGGCGCTATCCGGTTTAGACATCTATAAGCTTTTACCGAAAACTAATTGCCGCGAATGCGGCTTTATGACTTGTCTGGCCTTTGCGATGCAATTAGCTAAAAGGGCCGTCAGCATTGACAAGTGTCCTTATTTAAGCGAGGAATCTAAAAAGGTGTTGGAGGCTTCGGCAGAGCCGCCTGTCCGTTTAGTCACTATCGGCGAAGGGCAGGATATGTTGGCGGTAGGCAATGAAACCGTGCTTTTTCGGCATGAGGAAAAATTTCACCACCCTGCGGGTTTAGGGTTTATTATCGAAGATAAACTTTCTGATAAAGAGATCTTAGACCAAGTTTCCGGGATAAATAAACTGCAGTTTGAGCGGGTGGGGCAGTTGCTTAAGGTTAATCTTATCGCGGTCAGGCAAAGCGCCGGCAAGGATAGGTTCAGCGAAGCAGTAAAATTAATTGCAGCCAAGACTACTCTCGGCTTGGTTCTGATGAGCGAAGATATTTTAGCGCTGCGGCAGGCCTTAGAGCTAATTAAGGAAAAGAGACCTTTAATTTACCGCGTCACCAGAAATAACTTGCCGGAAATGATAAAATTAGCGCGGGATTTTACGGTGCCGCTGGTAGTTTCTGCGCCTGAACTTGATAATATTACGGAGCTTACCGCGGAATTAGTTAAACAGGGGGTGAAAGATTTAATTTTGGATACTACCGCTAAAAACATCCCGGCTAAAATCTGGGACCTGGTACAGATCCGACGCCAGGCCTTAAAGAAATCCAAGCGTAGCTTAGGCTATCCGGTCTTAACGATCATTGACCGCCAGGACCCGTACGAAGAGGTGATGGAAGCCGCTACCTATATTGTAAAATACGCTGGAATAGTTTTAGTTAAAGCCACTCATCCCTGGCAGTCTCTTGCGTTGCTTACGCTTCGGCAAAATATTTATACCGATCCCCAGAAGCCCTTGCAGATCGAGCCTAAACTTTACAGCATCGGGCAAACAAATGAAAAATCTCCGGTTTTGGTTACCACTAATTTTTCTTTAAGTTATTATACGGTATTGAGTGAAGTAGAGGCGAGTAAAATTCCCAGTTTTATCTTAAGCGTTGATACCGAGGGGATGTCGGTATTGACGGCCTGGGCAGCGGAAAAGTTTACTCCGGATAAGATTGCGGATTCCCTGAATAAGCTAGAGGTAAAAAATAGCGTTAAACATAATAATTTGATTATCCCGGGTTATGTCGCGGTGATGAGCGGTGACCTCCAGGAAAAATCCGGTTGGCAGGTGATCGTTGGGCCGAAAGAGGCCGCGGGGATTCCGTCGTTCCTGAAGAATCTCGAGTAATGGAAAAATTTAAAGTTACTTTTTATCCCGATAATAAAACCGTAGAGGTTCCTAAGGATACTACGATTCTGTCCGCGGCAGTATCTGGCGGTATTTATATTAATTCCAGCTGCGGCGGTGATGGGGTCTGCGGAAGATGCAAAATAATACTAAAAAGCGGGAAAATTATAAGTCAGCCTACCGGTGCGATCAGCCTGGAGGATAGAAAAAAGAATATTCATTTAGCCTGTTTGAGCAATATCCAGGGCGATATAGAAGTTGAGATCTTGCCGGAATCAAGATTAAGCTTAGACGGCCTGACCCCCGAAGAAATCCACGCCAGAATCAAAGATATCTACTCCGAAATCGAAGAGGTAGAATTAGCCGGGGCCAGAGCCGGTAAAGATATTTTTAACTATGCCCCTTTAACCACTAAAGTTTACCTGGAGCTGCCCAAGCCTACCCTGGATGATAAGGTTAGCGATTTAGAAAGGCTCAACCGTCAAATCAGCCGCGTTAAAAATATTCCCCCGCCGCAGACCGGATTAGCTAATATCCGCCAGCTTGGTGAATTATTACGCGATGCAGACTGGAAGGTTACTGTTACCCTTGGTAAAAGGGAATCGACTACCGAGGTAATCTTGGTGGAGCCGGGAGATACTTCGCAGAAAAATTTCGGTTTTTCTTTTGATATCGGTACTACCACTATTACCGGGCAGCTGGTGGATCTCAATACTAAAAAAGTTATCGGTGCCAAGTCTATGTATAATAAGCAAATCAGTTTTGGAAGCGACATCATCACGCGTATTATCTATGCCCGGGAAGAGGAGGGGTTGGAAAGACTGCATCTGGCGGTAGTGGATTGTATGAACCAGATTATCCAGGAACTAGCCCTGGAGCACAAGTTAGATTTAAACGATGCGGTATCTTTATTGGCGGCAGGAAATACTACCATGATCCATCTTTTGCTATCTATTGACCCCAGCCATATCCGTAAAGAGCCCTATGTTTCTACGGCGGATTTTACCCCTACTCTTAAGGCTTCTGAGATCGGGCTACGTATTAATCCGCGCGGTCTGTTGGTTTGTGTTCCGGGAGTAGCCAGCTATGTCGGCGGAGATGTGACCAGTGGAGTACTTTCCTGCGGCCTGGACCGGGAAAAAGATTTAAGCATTCTCATTGATATTGGCACGAACGGCGAGATTGTTTTAGGCAACGAGGAATTTTTAATTTCCTGCGCTGCTTCAGCTGGCCCGGCATTCGAAGGAACGGGGGTAAGTTCCGGGATGCGCGCGGCTCGTGGCGCAATCCAGAAGGTCAGGATTGGTGCTTCGGATTTTGAGGTGGAATACGATACGATCGGGGGTGCTAGAGCCCGCGGCATCTGCGGCTCAGGATACATTGATATTATTTCCCGGCTGCTTAATGTAGGTATCCTGTCTAAAAACGGTAAAATTAAAGATATTAAAAATAAGCGCATCCGCGAGGGTGAATTCGGTAGAGAGTTTATCTTAGTTTTTAAGAAAGAGAGCGACACTGCTTTAGATATTGTAATCAATGAGGCTGATATTGAGAATCTTAAGCGCGCTAAGGCTGCTATTTATTCCGCTACTGCCAGCCTGATTAGACATATGAAACTGGATTTTAAAGATGTCAAAAAGATTTTTATTGCCGGAGGGTTCGGCACCTACCTTGATATTGACAATGCCATAAACATCGGCTTGCTTCCGGACCTGGAACGTAAACGTTTTATTTTTGTGGGCAATAGTTCTCTGGCTGGGGCGCGCCAGATGCTTTTGTCTTGCCAGGCGCTCGCAAGGGCCGGCGGTATCGCACGAAAAATCACTTATTTTGAATTGTCGGTAGAGCCCGGGTATATGGAAGAATATATGGCGGCATTATTTTTTCCGCACACTGACTTAAAATTATTCCCCACAGTAAAATATAAGAATTAGGAATGGGACATGTGTTGGCAGTTGCGGGTAAAGGCGGAACAGGCAAGACTACGGTAGCCGCTTTATTGGTAAGATTGATTCAGGAGAATAAGCTCGGTTCGGTCCTAGCGATAGACGCTGACCCTAATAGTAACCTCGCGGAGGCGCTAGGGGTTAAGCCAAAACAAACCATTGGGGAGATTTTGGATAAGATTGCCCGGGATCCCTCCAGGGTCCCGGCTGGAATGCCGAAAGAAAGATTTATTGAGTACGAAATTCAGACTGCAATTGAGGAGGTAGGGGGTTTTGATATTTTGACTATGGGGCGTCCCGAAGGGCCGGGCTGTTATTGTTACGTGAATAATGTTTTGCGTAATATTATAGCTAAGTTTATTAAGGATTATGGATACGTTGTCATCGATAACGAGGCGGGGCTAGAACATCTTTCCCGCCGCACCACCCGCAGTGCCGATACCCTCTTGGTAATTTCAGACGCAACTCCGGCAGGGTTAAGAGCGGCCAAGAGGATTAGTGAATTGGTTAGAGAACTAGAAATTAAGGTTCAGAAGAGCTTTTTAGTAATTAACCGCGCTAACCTTAAAGATCAATGCCGCGCCTTGAAAAACAGGGAAAGGCTGGTTGGCGCAAGCCCGGAATTTTTAGGGTTTTTGCCTTTAGATCGTAAGATTAATCGCATCAGCTTAAATGGTAATTCCCTGATGCAGCTGGAAAATAATGCTCTGGCCTGGGTTGCGTTGCGTAAGTTGAAAGATAAAATATTATAAAAGCCTAACCCCCTGGATTTATAGGGGTACAAAGTAAACTTTTTTAAGATGAAAAATGAGCTGCTGCTGGAAAAATGGTCAGGCCGGGTCGCTACGGTCACTATTGGTGCTACTAAGGAAGAAGGCGGAAGCCGTAAAACTACAGTTAAGGTGGGGGGAGAGGAAGGCCTGCCTTTTTTATTCCAGGAGGGTAAAATTCCTCATCAGCCAGTAGTTGCCTTTGAGGTCTGGGATACTTATCCTTCAGACTGGCCAAGGGAATTACTCCAGGAATACGGGGATACCTTAAAAGACCCGTTGCGCTGGGCAAAAAAATGCGTAGAGGATTATAAGGCCGAAATCCTCTGCCTGAAGCTGCAGGGCGCACACCCGGACTGCGGTAATAAAGACGCCAAGGAGGAAGCAGGGTTGGTGAAGGAATTGCTTAAGGCCGTGGGTGTACCTTTGATTATTTTAGGATCTGGCGATGATGCCAAGGATAACGTGGTTTTGCCCGCCTGTTCTGAAGCAGCCAAGGGCCAACGTTGCCTGATCGGTGATGCGATGCAGGATAATTATAAAACCATTACCGCGGCAGCCCTAGCTGATGGGCATAATGTTATCGCCGAGTCTCCCATCGATGTGAATATTGCCAAGCAGCTCAATATACTTATTTCAGATATGGGGTTACCGCTGGAGCGTATTGTGGTTAATCCTACTATTGGCGCCTTGGGATACGGCTTAGAATATGCCTATTCTATTATGGAGCGCGCAAGGCTCGCCGCCCTGGCAGGCGACAAGACCCTGGCGATGCCCTTTATTTGTTTTGTAGGGCAGGAATCTTGGAGGGCTAAGGAGGCTAGAGTTACTAAAGAGGAGTTTCCTGGCTGGGGCGAAGAAGTGCCGCGTGGAATCAGCTGGGAGATTGTGACTGCGGTAGCGTTATTGCAGGCAGGTGCGGATATACTGGTAATGCGCCACCCCAGGGCGATTGAAAAAATACGTAATTATACCGTAGAATTATTCCGGAGGTAGAAGTGTTTATTATTGGTGAATTAATTAACGGTATGTATAGCAATATTGGCCAGGCGGTTAAAGAAAAAAATAAGTCTGTAATCCAGGCCTGTGCCTTAGAGCAGCTTAAGTCCGGGGCAGATGCCCTGGATGTAAATTGCGGGCCGGGATCCCGGGATCAGCTAGGCGATATGCAGTGGTTGGTGCAGGTTATTCAGGAGGTAACCGAAGCGCCGCTGGCCCTGGATTCTAGTAAACCCGGCGTGATTGCCGCGGGCCTTGGAGTCCTTAAGAATAAGGCCATTATTAATTCTACTACCGCGGACAGGGAAAAGCTGGATAAGTTGGTGCCGCTGGCAAAAGAATACCAGGCTAAACTTATAGGCTTAACTATCAGCGTTAAGGGTATTCCCCAGAATAAGGACCAGCGTTTAGAGTTGGCAGCAGAGATTGTGGCAAATTGCGCAGAGCAAGGTTTTCCCTTAGAAGATCTTTATCTTGACCCGATTATCCTGCCGGTTAATGTTGCCCAGTCTCAGATTAAGGACATACTGGAGGTTATCCGGGAGTTTAAGGTAATTTCAGAACCAGCGCCTAAAACTGTGGTAGGTTTAAGTAATGTTTCTCAAGGGGCCTGTGCACGCAGCCTGATTAACCGTACTTTTTTGACGATGGCTCAGGCCTTTGGTTTGGATGCCGCGATACTTGACCCTAAAGACAAAGAGCTGATGGATGCTCTTATTACCGCGGAGCTGGTTTTAAACAAACAGATTTACTGCGACTCATACTTAGATGCCTACAGGAAAAGGTAAAATCCGCAGGCGCCTGCGCGGGCTAAAACACATTTTTCGTTTTCATGGTTTCTTAGGGAGCGTTAAGATTGCTATAACGGGGATAGCGTATCTTTTTATCTATCACCGCAACATGCGCATTATTTTTATCAGCGGTATTATGGCAATGCTCTTGGGGGTGATCTTTAGGTTGCAGGGCTTGGAACTGGTAGCCTTGTGTATTACCGTTACCCTGGTATTTGTAGCTGAGATCTTCAATACCGCTATCGAATTGATGATCGATATGTTTAGCCGTAAATACCACCCTCTGGTTAAGTTAGTAAAGGATATTGCCGCAGCCGTGGTATTGATCGCAGCCTTAAATGCCGTAGCAGTAGGTTTTATTATTTTTGTGCGCCGCATTTTAAGATAGCTCCGCTTAAAGATTTAATATGGAGGGGGGCGGAAATGATAAAAAAAATAATTATTCTAGCGCTGGCAGTAGTAGGGTTATATTTTTTTTATAAGTATTTTGTGGCCTCTACCATGGATCCGTTTTTTAAACAAAAGGTAGACCTCTTAGGCACCAAGGCCCCTGAAGTCAAGTAACTGGGAAGAGTTTATCCCTTGACCAGGCGGCATTTCTATTGTAATGTAGTACTGATTAAAATCACTTTTTAGGAAAAGGGGATCGTTTTAAATGAAAAAAATTATTCTATTGCTGGTTTCGTTAGTATTATTATCAGGGTGCGCCACCTATAAATTCCAGCACGGAGAGAAACCTTACGAAAAAGGTTATGTCGTCTCCCGTGCCGGTTACACCATAGTAGAGTATACTGCAGGCAAAGACAACAGTGTCCCGGAAGACCTTCCTACTGCTAATAGGCGTTTTAAGAGGCGCCATAGTACGGTAGAGTATTACTATAAGAAGATGGGTGAGATTGAGAACCGGTTTAAAGAAACTGTGGTTGGACCGCCGGTGATGGCTCTAAAATTGGTCGGTGGAATATTGCGGCTTCCTTTTATCGCGGTTTCTGATTATCGCTACGAGCATAATATTCGATACCGGGAAAAAATCAAGAAAATGGAACAAGGACTAGAAGAGAAGGAGGCGCTTCGCAAAGCTAAGTTAAAAGAGTACTTGAATAATTATATCCAAAAGGATTTAGTTTTTGAGGAGTCTGTAGCAGCGCGGGTAAAGTCAAAGCCCGCAGTTATTAAAAAGGCAGTTCTTTTACCGAAGGCAACTGTTGTTGAGCAGTCGCCCGCTGTAGAAAAGCCCGTGGTGCCTGATTTTCGGCCTCTGGCGCCCAAGCAGGAAGTGCCGCAGTCAATAGTTACTCCGCCACCCGTAACCAGCCCTTTAGGTTCTGCAATGGAGGACGCACAGGAGTTTAATAGCGAGGTAAAACGTGACCAGAAGATAGCTGAGGCCATGCACAGGGCAGCTCCGGTAGAAAATGTAGAAAAGAAGAAGGAACGGTCGGCAGCAACATCACAACCCAAGGCTATTATTACGGCTAAGCCTGTAAAAGGCTATTCGCCATTAAGGGTGAATTTTAACGGCACTAAATCTTATAGCAAGGGCGCAAGAATAACCTCATATCTGTGGGATTTTGGCGATGGTGATAATTCTAGTAAGCCCAATCCGTCCAATACTTATTATAGCGGTTCTTTCGACCCGAAGCATTTCGCGGTAACTCTTACAGTAACCGATAGCCAGGGCAATACTGATACCGTACACGCGCTCATTAAGGTCCTGAATAAATAAATTTTTATATACGGCGGAGTAGCTCAGCCTGATAGAGCACGCGGCTCATACCCGCTTGGTCGGTGGTTTAAATCCACTCTCCGCCACTCTGCTTTCTCAGAAGGAGCTTCTAGTTGGTCTAAATGTACGTAAGTATATTCGCCGCCTACTCTTCAGACTGACTTACTCCTTCTAAGGAATCCGACCCAAAACACTCCATTGACTACTAATACTTACCCGTATCGCCCAAAGCGATATGAAGATTTCCGATGCTTTTACCGAATTTATCAATTTTGCTACCCTTGAAAGATGCCTTGAGCCTACCACGATTGACTGGTATCAAAGATGCATTAAGCCTTTCTATAAGTATCTTCGCTATAGAATGTTACAACCGAATCTAGAGGTTTTAAATGTTCAGAACCTAAGAGATTATTTTATTAGTCAACGACATAGGGGCAACTCACCTAGAACGATAATTAACGTAATGCAGGGAATTAAATCATTTTGCAACTTCCTTGTTAAGCGTGCCTATCTACCCAAGAATCCCTTCGAAGAGCTAGAGAAGCCTAAATTACCTAGAAGATTACCAGAATTCTTGGATGAGGAGGAGTCTAGAGAGTTACTTCAGGCTTGCATAAACATGAAGAGTATTTACAAATCTAGATGGGCTAGGGATATCTCTATTATAGCCTTGTTTTTGTTTACAGGAGTTAGGAAGAGGGAACTATTAAATTTGAAGCTAAAAGATTTAAACTTAAATAGAGGATATATCAGAGTGTACGCTAAGAGTAAAGAAAGGCTTATACCCCTAAATGAAACAGTCAAAAGTTTTTTAGAGGATTACCTAAAAGTAAGACCAAAAAGAAAGATAGATAACCTTTTTGTGTCTACTAATAGACGTAATACGCCTTTTACGAGTCAAGGTTTAGCTGATGTCTTTGCGGGTCTAAAGAAAAGGGTAAAATTCAATAAGAAGCTATCTCCTCAGATATTAAGGCACACTTTTTGTACTTTAATGCTAAGAAATGGGGTTAATTTAAGAGATATTCAGCTATTAGCTGGACATTCAGACATATCTACTACAGCGAGATTCTATTTAGGGTGTGATGATAAGCAATTGAAGCAAGCAGTAGATAGGCATCCATTGAATATTTAAACAATATCGAGATATTTTAATTAGACTCAATCCAATAAAAGGAGCGCCGTAGTATTTATAAAAAGAGTTGATTTCAAATTATGAGAGTAGGATAATATCATTACGCCACAAAGGAGTGGTTATGAAGGTGGAGCGGTGGGTAAATTTGAAACAGATTCCTAATATTAAAGGGGCCTGTTTTTTTTGTTAGAAAGATGGAGAAAGTAAAAAAAATCTGTGCTATCTGTGGTAAAAGTTTTGAAGCTCCCCACTATAGAACAAAAAGGCAATTTTGTAGTAGATGGTGTGCTCGAAAAAATCCTATTCGTATAGAAAATTTACGGAAGGCAAGAAAAGCACAAAAAAGGGGAATATATAAAAAATGCCAATGTTGCGGTAGAATTTTCTATGTAATTCGCTCCAGAGCACAAATAGCAAAATTTTGTAGTTCTTCGTGTTTTCAAAAATATCACACACCTTATTTACTTAAAGTATTATCCAATTATTATGAAACAAAAAAGAAAATCTATCCTGATTTTGCAAAGAAAGTAAATATCCAATGTAAGGAATGTGGTAAGACCTTTATTGTCTATAAATCTGAGGGCAGGTCTTTTTGTAGCCTTAAATGTTATAGAAAACAATCGGGGGAGCGTCTAAGAATTATAAGAAGCAATCCAATTCGTTTAGTAAAATTAAGAGAAGTAGCAAATGCAAGAAGAAAAGGAGCATATAAGGAATGTCAACATTGCGGTAAAAGATACTACGTTCCAGAATACAGAATACAGACTTCAAGTTTTTGTAATATAAAATGTGCCTTGAATTCTGGTATTTTGCGAAATACTGGAAAAACGAGATTTAAAAAAGGGCATATCCGCTCTCTCAAATCAATAGAAAAAGCTCGTCAAGCAGTATTGGGAGAAAAAAATATAAACTGGAAAGGCGGTATCACCCCCTTAGTAGAGAAAATTAGAAAAACGCCACAATATAGAGCTTGGAGAAAGAAAATTTATCAAAGAGATGGCTATCGGTGTGTTCTATGCGGAGAAAATACAAGCAACAATCTAAACGCCGACCATTATCCTATTCCTTTTTCAAAAATCATTGATGAGTTTAGAGATAACAATAAAGACGAAAACATTTTTATAAAACTTATCAGTTACGAACCATTATGGGATGTAAATAACGGTAGAACTCTATGCAAAAGGTGCCATGAGAAACATGGCTGGAACTATAGAAGAGAATTGTTAAGGAGATAAATATGCTATACATTTATTGGGTATTGTCATTCACAATTTTAGTCTTTACAGGAAGTTTCATCGTTAAGCAAGTCATTATTTTTACCAGAAAAAAACTTAAGCAAAATGCAAATAAGAATCTTCTTATATCGTATCTCGGTTTTTTTGAGTTATTTACTTATTCTTTTTCACTCGTTATTTCTAGGCCAGAATTTATAGCTGTTTGGCTTGGTGTTAAGTCGTTAAATAGATGGAAGGTAGAAACAAAAAATGATGAGGTTAATATATTTTTATTCGGAAGTCTTCTTAATGTAATTTTTAGTTTTTTAATAGGACTCGTTGCTTTAAAAATTGGCATAAGTTGGAATATCATTAGCTATAACAGTAACTTATTCTTTAGTCCTATCTTTAGATAAAATAAGCTTTTAATATTCGCTAAATCTGAAGAATATCCATAGTAATTATTACACGACAGATAAATAAAAAACAATTAGTAGTTGTTTGGAGGGTAGGAGGATTATATGAAGAAGGTTAAGGAATCAGAAGCTATAAAGATTTATGTATTAAAGGATAAAAATAGAGGAAAAGTGTGGATTGTAGAGTCCCCAGATATAATCAAGTCAAAGTGTGGTTATGAATATTCTAGAAAAAAGTGGTGTTTTAGTAAAAATTCGTTAATGAAAAGAATTCAGGAATTAAGTAAATTAAAGTTATCTCTCAAATAAATTTAAAGACAACTCTCTAAATAAAGGGGGTTGCCTTTTTTATGGAGTTTTGTTATGGCTATATGGAAACTAAGCGTTCACGGTGATGATTTCGAAAAAAAGTATTGGCCTATTATCCAAAATGACTTTCCCAATTATGAAGTATTTTGGTCAGAATTTATTATACCAATGACTAACAGAAACGAACTTCCTAAAGGCCATCCGTTTTTTATTCATCCAAAAAAGAATATAGATGCAGACTTACAAAATATATCCATGGCTCACTATACGATATTTCGGTGTTTTTTAGTAGCCCATGAATTAATCAATTTAAATTCAAATGATTCTAACAAAGCTATTTATGCAGACCGATTAGATTTAATTTACTGTAATTTTGGAACAATAATCGATATGGTTTCCAACATATTTTTCTTCCTTGCTAATCTTCAGTTCAGGTTTGGTCTTAGACAAAATTTCATTCAAAAGAAGAACTATGTAGAACTAGGGCAGGTATTAAAAAAATTCTTTGAGGTAGAATATGATGATAGAATACGGAATTTCGAAAAGACTAAAAGACCTATCAGTATTAATATTCATGCAATACCAGACTTCATTTTTGAAATTCTAGGCAGAACCCCAGAAACCAAATCATTTGATACTTTTTCAAAACGAATTAAAACGATAAGAAACGCAGCAGTCCATAATCCAATCATTGGAAGAGTTAATGGGAAATTAATTCCCAAATTAGACAAACTAAAAAAATATTATCTTTGGGGAGAGTTATTTGATAATTTTGATTCAAATGATTTTGTTGATAGAGAGGTAATGTTCAGAGATGATTTTAAGCGGCTATCCTTATATCTCAATTCTATTTGGGATAAGTTAATTTTAAAATATCGAGAAGTATCAGAAATAAGTAGTTTCAGTAAACTCTTGGGGGAGACCCGTCTATTTAAACAATGTTCTAAATGTAAGGGCGATATGGAATATTCAGAAATGAGGGATTCCCATTTTCCTGAATCTTATGATGAAAACAAAAAAGAATTCATTTTGTCAAGTGACTCTAGAAATTTTTTTATAACTAGTTATTGGAGTTGTAAAAATTGTAACCATAAAGAAAAGATAACGGTGAAAGAAACAGGAGTTAGCGGTTGGCATGAATAAAAAACAATTAATAGCTGCTTGGGAGGATGACAATGTTATTTACATATAGCAAGAATTCAAAAGAAATATCTTTATACAAGGAAACAGATTTGAAGTCTCATAATATTCTTGAAAGGCAAGATATAGAAAAATGGGTTGAGAATTATCCTGATATTTTAGGTGAAGAACTTCTAATTTTGACCACTGAATATGATAGATTTGATAAGACCGATGAAAGACTTGACCTGTTGGCAATTGATAAAGAAGGCAACTTGGTTGTTGTAGAGCTGAAGAGAGATGATAGCGGGAAGACGGTAGAGTTGCAGGCTATCAAATATGCAGCCTACTGTTCCACTTTAACATTGAGCGAGGTTTCAAAACTTTTTCAGCAGTATCTTAAGAAAAAAGGAATTGAATGTAGTGAAGACGAAGCAAAAACAAAGATTACAGGATTCATTTTAAACAGTGATTTTGAGGAATTGAATGATAGACCAAGGATAATCTTGGTATCAAAAGAGTATCGCCCTGAAGTTACAGCTACTGTTCTTTGGCTCAGAAACTTTGGTGTAGATATCACTTGTGTAAAAATTACCCCTTATGAAATAGACAAAGATAGAATTGCCTTTGAATCAAATATCCTTATCCCATTGCCAGAAGCTAAAGATTTTATTGTGCAGGCAGAGAAAAAAGAAGACGTGGAACATAATTTAACTTTATCCCAGGAAGAATATGTTAAATTTTATCAAGATTTGATAAGTAGGCTTAAGGCGAAAGTTCCCATTCAATATCCCGAACCTCCGCCAAGGGCATACTATCAAATACCGACTGGCATAAATAGTCTGCATTTTGAATGGGCTTTTCATGGACGACCGAGAAGTAGTTTTGGAGTAGAGCTACATTTCGAGAAAGGAAATAAGGATTATAATACAAAGGTGATTAATTCTTTAGAACGATTCAAGGCAGAAATTGAACAGAAGACAGGGGAAAAGGTTATTTTCCTGAAAGATTGGGGTAGGGTTTGGGCAAGGCTTTATATAGAGAAGAGCGGAGGCAATATGACTGAAGAGCTAAAGCAATGGGCTGTTGAGAAGATGGAGATACTCTATAAGATATTGCAGCCAGAACTTAATAAATTAAAATGAGTTGTTATAGCCAGGATTTGATTCAGAAGACCAGAGAATTATTAGAGCCAAAATATGGTAGACCGCTTTCTGAAGGCGAAGTCGAAGAAGCATTGGATAATTCGGTTGGGTTTTTTGAAATTCTGATTGATTGGGATTTGAAAGATAAGCAAAACCAGAAAGATGCTTTATCGTCATAGCTGAATATGGCATATATAATTCAAGTTGATTTTGACAGTTACTGGAAATTAGCAAAAGCTTCTTATGTTTTTAAGTATCGAGACAATTCGTATAGGATGTTAAGGGGGAGGGGGCAAGGCAGAAATAAAGAAAGAGATTGTATACTGTCTATCATAGATGAAGGACAAGTTGATAATGTCGCTCGTGAAATAATGATATACCTGGGTTGTTTATCTTGGGAACATAGAACTCCGATGTTGGTGACTTTGGCTGGAGGAAGAGGTTATGGGGGTAGGTTAGGTATAAAAACTGTCAGGCGTTCAATCATTACTAAAAGGATGTTGCCATCCCAGATGCTTTATTTAACTATCAATAGAATCCCTTATGTTGAAACAAAAGACCAAGAAGATGCGATAGGTTTATATAGGGAAGCTATGGCAAGCGGAAGCCCTTTTTATAAATTTTTATGTCTATGGAATATCTTAAATATACCTACGAGAAAAACAGGATTAGTAATAAATTGGGTTAACGATGCTATAAAGAACAAAAAACATAGAATATACCCAAATCATCATATAGATGTTTTAAGTAAGAAAGGCGTAGATATCGGTAAGCATTTAGATGATGAATGTAGAGATGCGATTGCTCATATTAGAAGAGATTTGCCAAGCAAAACCCATATTGATATTAATAGCAATAAAGACTATGGACGTATTGCTGCGAGCGCTTATTTTTTGGAAGATTTATCCAGGTTATATGTAGCAGAAGAGTTGAAATTAATAAAAAGCCAATTTTTATACCAAAGAAAAACGAGAGATATTCCAGAATACTTAACAGAAGAAGAGATACAGGGGAAAGCCTTAAAAGAATGGCCCTTAAGTTTAATAATAGCAAAATAAGACTTTGGTATGGTATTGGCAAGAAATTAGAATTTCCAAACATAGGAATTAGATTTCATAAAAGTGTCAGCGAAGATGAAATAAAAGAGATTTATGGGGCTATAAAGACTATCTTAAGTTTAAAATATGGAGAAGGAATAGCTTAGGCAATGCCAAGAGAACGAATCACAAGAAGACAGAAGGATATATCAAGACTATTAAGAGAAAGAAAACATATGTATAGGGATAAATTAAAGACCCTTAAGAAGAAAAACAATTAACAGTTGTGAATTAAAAAGTTTTGAGTAAAATGGTGCAAATATATGAAGAGGTACCCAATCGGAGAAAGAGATTAACTTCGTGTTAAGTTCTTTTATAGGATTTACAAACGCCTCTTTTGACGAAAATAAGACTTACCAACTATTATATATATTATATAAGGGAAGAATAGTTTTATACTGTATTTTAGATAATAAACTAGGCTTTTTAGTCCGATAACTGCTCATTTTTGACCGATAAATACCGAAAACCACGTGTTTTTAGACCGACAAAGCACCATTTTTAAGTAAAAAACCTACAGTAAGGGTATTTTAGGCGGTAAAGTACAGTAGGCTCGTAGGAACGAGTAGGCTATATGAGTAGCGAAAACCTACCTCTCGTCTTTTTTAACTAACCGCTGACTATAAGGCTATGAACCTTATAGTCTACAGTAGGATCGATATGAATTACGAAAATTTCTTAACAAATTGCCCAGATATTAATGTCAGAAATAAGTTATGGGAATTATTTAAGCTATCAGAACCTGAAGCAAAATGGTTTGGTGTCCTTAATAACAATTGGGTTGAAATTACTTCTGTAACACATCACCCCACAGAAGCAGTATGGGATTATGGTAAGATTAGGATGCCAGCGTTTGAGAATAATTTAGGTGCACTTTTCCATGAGACCTTTCATTCAGCTTTTCATCGGTCTCCACTTTGGCATAACAAATTGAACAATGAAGGGGGGGATAGTTGGGGTGAGGGGTTTTGCAATGCCTTTCGATGGTTTATGGAAACACAACTATTAAAAAATAGCTACTGGCTTGATACTTTCAATAAAACAAAAAAGTCTTCTAAAATTTTAAAGTACTGTAATTGGAACTATCAAAAATTCAAAGAAATGTGGGTATATTTAAATAAAAATAGCAGTATTATTCTTGATAATTTTTGCTAATTCAGATAGTTAATTTAATAATAATTTTATTGAAGCAGCTTACTTATGAAAAGAAAAGAGATATCTAAAAAAGAAGCTTTGTCTATTCGCGGAGGAGGAAACCCCAAAAGGGCAATTGCTCCTGATGCTCATATCGAAGATTTAATAAATAAACCATATGTTAAATTAGTCGAAACATTTAAAGAAAGGATTTATAGCAGATACATAGATGCTGCAGAGTACGTAGATAAGAATGGGGACTATAATTTTGTTGTTACTGTAATTTGTTTCGTAGTTTTAGATTTATTAAGTCAATATGTATACGGCGTTCCTTCATCCAGTCCAGATATTTTTAAACAATTTTTCAGGGATTATTTTAAAGAGTATAATCAAAATATAAACCCACCAATAAAAAGTTGCTTCTATTCTTATAAAGAAAAAAAATGGTTTGAAGAAACCATAAATGACGTAGCTGATGGTATCTACCATTGTTTTAGGTGCGGAGTTGTACATTCTGGGATGATTTTAGAGTATGGTAGAATTAATAAACTTTATAAGGATGAAGTAATAACAATTAAAGAATGGGATAAAGGAAAACAGGAAATCAATGTAAATTCTTCGTTACTTTTACTGAAGATTAAAGAAAAGTTTAATGATTATATCCAGAGCCTAAAAGATAACGATCCAATTCTTAAACAAAATTTTAAGAAGAAATTACAATTTGATTGGGGATTAAATGTATCTGAATAAGTTTATAGGCTACATTAATTTTGTTAAACACGGCGTTAGGCTACCCAGCATATAACCGTTGACTATAAGGCTACAAGCCTATATGTCTATAGTGAAAGGTTAAGGTGATAGAAATGGCTCAAGAAGAAATAGACGGTCTTTGGAGACCTTCGGATCCAGTAAAAGGAGTAGTATTTACTCAAATTCCTAATTGCGTAATAAAAGATATTATAACTAAAGGAAAGTTGACATTATCTCAAACAAGAGTTTTTCTTTATATCTGTAGAATGGATTTCGGGTTCCCGAAGAATAAAGGAGCAACTAACTACATTGGTAATGAGGATATCAGTAAAGAAACAGGAATGAAAATTCCTCACGTATCTAAGGCTATAAAAGCACTAAAAAAGAAACAATTCATTCTACAGGGTGTTAAGAGCGGAGCTAAATTCAAATATAGTGTTAATTTACTTAGGTACGGTCTAGAAATGAAATATTACAGAATTAGCGAAGATATTAACGATATCGGTAAAGGAGAAGACGCTTATGATAAATTATATTACCGATTAGGTAGGAATGTTGAAGAGGATTATATTGCAATTGTTTATAAGCCTAAGGGTTACGATAACACGAAGGAGAGCTATATAAAGAAAGAAATAAAGAAGAATATAAAAAATGATAAGGGAACACCCACTCCTCTGTTAGGGAGTGTTCCCAAGGCAACTACTAAAGACAGTATTATGGAAAGGAAAAAGAATGAAATAGTTACTGCCTTTAAGAAAGAAATTACTCTCCCTGCAGGTGAATTACCTACTGCAGAAACTATCATAAAGTATTTTAGAAAATTACATGAAATAGGACATATTCCTTGGATTTTAGAAGATGTTTACTCTCTTACATTAGATCATTTCCCTAAAGACAGAGCCGAGAGATTAGAAATTCTTTACAAAGCACGAAGAATATTTGCTGCAGAGATTGGTGCAATGAAAGAACCAAAATAAGCCATGCAAGCGAAGAAATCAATGTAGACAGGCAAGGATATGTCTAGAGTATAAAAATGAGCTGCATGGCTTCTGCATTGAAAATAAAGGGTATTTAATTCCTACCTGAGACATTACCTCAACCAATAATAAGTATTGACAGCTTGAATTAAACGCCTTATACTGCAAGTATGGATGACTTAATAAAGCGGTTAGAGAAATATAGGCTTGAGAATAAGGTTTCTCAGGGAAGATTAGCTAAAGAATTAGGAGTGGCTTTTTCTACTGTTAACCGCTGGTTAAATGATAAGTCAAAACCAGACAAGATTCAGAGTTATCATATAGAAAAATTAATAAAAAATAAGGTAAAGATTCCTAAGAAACAGTTTACGTTATTCTAATTAATTTACTACTAAAATGAAAGGAGTAAGGCAACGGGTAAAGGTTAATGGAGTTTTGAGTCGATTTTTGTCGGCTCATACCCGCTTGGTCGGTGGTTTAAATCCACTCTCCGCCACTCTGCTTATATGAGAGGCAGTCCTACGAAGCCAGGTTGCTACTAATAAGTTAACGGCGAAGAAGGACCACTCTCCGCCACTCTGCTTATATGAGAGGCAGTCCTACTGCTGAAGGAGGAAGCATGGAAACCCTGGAGCCTATTTTAACTCAGCACTCTTTTTTTAAAGGACTTCCGTCAAAATATATTGATTTTATTGTCGGCTGCACTACCCACGTAGTATTTAAGGAAGGGGAGGTGATTTTAAGGGAAAGGGAATCCGCGGATAAATTTTACCTTATCCGTAGCGGCAATGTAGCTATCTATATGGGCGAGCCCCGCGAGATTACTATCCAGACTATTCACGAAGGCGATATCCTAGGCTGGTCCTGGCTTATCCCACCGTATCGTTATCGCTTTAGCGCCAAAGCCGTAGAAAATACCCGGGCCTTGGCATTAGATGGAAAGTGCCTAAGAGAAAAATGCGAGAAGAATTCTGACCTGGGCTATGAGCTGCTCAAAAGGCTGGTTAATGTTTTTACCGCGCGCCTGGAAGCAACCAGGTTGCAGCTTTTAGACGTTTATAATATAAACTCCGGTAGTAAGTAGAAGGAGGATAAAATGCCTGCGCCAAGAATATTGATTATCGACGATGAACCAGACCTTTTAAAAGTATTTAGGAAACGCCTGGAAATAAGCGGTTTTCAGGTAAGCTGTTTGTCTACCGGAGTAGATGCAGTAAAGAAGGTGCAGGAGATAAGGCCGAATTTGATCCTGCTTGATATTGTGCTACCGGATGAGAATGGCTATGATGTTTGTTATGATCTAAAATCCGATCCGGCGACATCATTCGTGCCTATTATATTAACTACGGCCAAAGCTGAATGGAAGCGCGACCTAGAGGATATCGGTAGGTTTACCAAGGCCGATGATTTTATTGCTAAACCTTTTGAATCGCAGGATTTGATAGACAAGATCAACAGGTTGTTAAATTCTTAATGGAAAATAAATAAGAAGGTAGGCTGCTATGGAGAATCAAAATATAGCCCGGGAAGATCCCTTATCCGAGTTAACTTCGGCGCGTAAGCGGATCACGGAATTGGAATCATTAGGAAAAAGTCAAGAAAAATACCGCCAGATTGTAGAAAATGCCAACAGTATAATTCTTTTGATGGACATCAAGGGCAACATTATTTTTTTAAACCAGTTTGGACAGAGGTTTTTCGGTTTTTACGAGCAGGAGGTTTTAGGTAAAAGCGTCATCGGCAAGATTGTTTCTGAAAAAGATGTCTCTGGCCAAGACCTGGCTCAGATGATTAAGGATATTGTAGAAAACCCCGAGTGCCATTCGGTAAATGAAAACGAAAATGTACGCCGTAACGGAGAGCGCGTCCGGATTTTATGGACCAATAAAGCGGTCGTTGACGATAACGGAAATATTAAAGAAATTCTTTGTATCGGCAATGAGGTCAATAAAAAACAAGCAAAATAAACCGCGGCGAGCCGTCTAAAAACAATTATGAAAAAATGTTCCTATTGTGCAGAGGAAATTCAGGATGAAGCGATTAAGTGCAGGTATTGCGGCAGCTTGTTAGATAAAAAACAGCAAGTTAAGTGGTATTTCAAAACTTCCATCTTGATCGTTGCTTTATTATCTTTTGGACCTTTTGCACTGCCGTTGCTTTGGTTCAATCGCCGCTTCACTAATAAAAATAAGATAATTATAAGTATTATTGTGATCATTCTAAGCTACTATTTAGGAACCGCGTTGGTTACCTCTGCCAGATCAGTCAACAAATACTACCAGCAGATCTATCAGCCAACCTTTTAACGCACGAAATAAAATAAGATGATTCTGGATAAAGTAAGCGATACCGTTAAAAAATACCGTCTTCTAGCCAAGGGCGATCGGGTGGTGGTAGGGGTTTCCGGCGGCCCGGATTCCGTCGCACTGCTTTATCTTTTAAATCGCCTAAGTAAAGATTTAAAACTTAAACTTTATATCGCCCACCTTGACCATATGCTCAGAAACAATTCATTAGAAGATCGTGAGTTCGTCGCAAGATTGGCCCGTAAGTTAAAATTACCTTTAACTAGCGCCCAGATTAATGTCAAAGCGTTAGCGAGTTGCCGTGGCTCAATAGAAGAAATTGCCAGAAATGCGCGCCTGGGATTTTTCTTCAAGGTAGCTAAAAAATGGAAAGCTGATAAAATTGCTCTCGGGCATAATTTTGATGATCAAGCCGAAACTGTGCTGATGCGTATCTTAAGAGGGACCGGCCTCTACGGCCTTTCCGCGATATTGCCTCGAAGGAAAATTGCTGGTTTTGAAATCATTCGTCCTTTGCTTGAAATCAGGCGTCGGGATATAGAAAATTACCTTAAGCAAAAAAAAATCAAACCGCTTAGCGACCCTTCTAATTCAGAGGATATTTATTTCCGCAATAAAATACGCCATGAGCTCCTGCCGCTTTTAGAAAAGAGATATAACCGTAACATTAAGGAAATTTTAGCTAATCTGGCGCTCTGCGCCGGGTGCGATTATGATTACCTGAATTCGCTGGTGCAAAAAAAGGTACTGGGCAGTAAAAATAACATCAATCTTAAAAAATTCGCGAACCTAGCGCTATCTTTGCAAAGATTAGTATTACGATTATATATCCAGCGCCTAAATGGTAACACCCGCCGGATTACCTTTAGGCATATCCGGGAGATAGAAGATTTAGTTTCTAACCGTCCTGTAAACTCCATCGTAGACCTGCCCCATGGTTTATCGCTGGTAAAGCGCCGCTCCTGCCTGGTTTTTTTCAAAAGGTAAAAAAGTTAATAAATACTTGATTTTATAGGTAGTTAAATATATAATAAAAATCTAAAAAGTTGAGGTGTGAATATGGCACAGGGCAATCCTAAAATGAATAAGAAAAGTATTTTTAAACGCATTCCCTTTGGCTGGGTATTCGCTATCCTGATTTTCTATTTTTTGATCAGTTCGATTAATGTTTCAGTTACAGGCGTGCCGCGGGAAATGGCTTACAGCGAGTTTTACAAAGTTCTCAAAAATAATCCGGATAGAATTAAATCCGTGACTAAAATTGAAACTATCCTGCAGGGCGAGTTTAACGACAATGCTAAGTTTTTCGTAAATATCCCGGAAAATGATACTGAGCTTTTGAGTCTGATGCGGCAGAACTTGAAGAGTTTTGAAGTTAAGCCGCCGCGCACTCTCTGGGCTAATCTGTTGTATTCCCTCGGGCCGGTGGTGCTCTTGATACTTTTTTGGTGGGTGATGGCCAGCCGCGGAGAACAGCTTGGTAACCGGGTTATGTCTTTTGGTAAGATCCGCACTAAAATCCAGAGCGAAAAAGACGGGGACCGCGCCACCTTCAGCGATGTAGCGGGAGTAGATGAAGCTAAGGAGGAGTTGCAGGAGGTCATTGAATTCTTGAAAGATCCTAAGAAATTCCAGAAGTTAGGCGGAAAGATCCCCAAAGGCGTTTTATTGGTTGGTCCTCCGGGCTGCGGCAAGACCCTGATTGCCCGGGCAGTTTCCGGAGAGGCGGGAGTGCCGTTTTTCTCCATCAGCGGTTCGGACTTTGTGGAGATGTTTGTAGGAGTGGGTGCCTCGCGAGTGCGTGATTTATTTGAGCAGGGCCGTAAGGCTGCCAAGGCCTCAGGCAGGGGCTCTATTATATTTATTGATGAAATTGACGCTGTGGGAAGGCTGCGTTTCTCCGGAATCGGAGGCGGCCATGACGAAAGAGAACAAACTTTAAATGCCTTGTTAGTAGAGATGGATGGTTTTGATACTGCCCAGGGTATCATTTTAATTGCTGCTACTAACCGTCCGGACACCCTGGACCCGGCGCTCTTGCGCCCGGGGAGGTTCGATCGTCATATTATCGTTAACCTGCCTGATATCAAAGGCCGGGAAGAGATATTAAAAGTCCATACCCGCAAGATTAAGCTGGCGGCCAACGTAGATTTAAAATCTATCGCTTCTCAGACCCCGGGATTTTCTGGAGCAGACCTGGCAAACCTTTGTAATGAGGCGGCGCTCATCGCTGCCCGTTATAATAAAGAAGGGGTAGAGCAGATAGATTTTGAAAAATCCGTGGAGAGGGTATTGATGGGCCCGGAAAAGAAAAGCCATATCATGTCCAGGAAAGAAAAGGAAATTACCTCTCTCCATGAATCGGGGCACGCGCTTTTAACCATACTTATTCCAGAGAATGATTCCCTAAAAAAGGTATCTATTATTCCGCGCGGGCTTGCCGGAGGTTATACCTTTGCCGCCCCCAGCGAAGATAGGCATTACCTTACCCGCAGGGAACTACTAGCTAAGATTACGGTTATCCTCGGAGGCCGGGCCTCGGAGGAAATCAACCTCGATGATATCACTACCGGCGCACAGGATGATTTGGAAAAGGCTACGCACATGGCGCGCTATATGGTCTGTCAGCTGGGGATGTCGGAAAAATTAGGTAATGTTACTCTCGGCAAGAGGAATGGTTTATTGTTTCTTGGCCGCGATATCATGGAAGAAAGAAATTACAGCGAGGAGACCGCCCGTTTGATTGATGAGGAAACAAAAAAGATTGTAGACGATTCTTACCGTCGCGCCAAAGATTTGTTACAGCAGAACGCCGATAAATTAAAAATTCTTTCCACCGCCCTGTTGGAAAAAGAAGTGCTCGACGGAGAGGAAGTCAAGCGCTTGCTCGGAATAACCAAACAAGAGCCCGCCCTTTAAATTATGCGCGTTTTAAAGATATCTGGTCCGCAGGAACTAAGGCGAATCATGCGGGATATCGGAGTAGACCCTTATGGCGTAAAGATTATGCTGCCTAAGGCGGTTACCTACCTGGTTAAATTAAATTCCTTATCTAATATCGCGGCTAATATACTTAAACAAGAGATGCTTTCTCTGGGGGCAGAGGCAGCGCTAGCCAGGAGTTCCCTGACCGGAGAGGCCAAGAAAACCGACTGCCTTTTAATCGGAAATTCATCACAGTTTAGGCTTCTGGAAGAAAAACTGCAAATCCAGCCTTTTGGCCTTCGGGATTTATCCCGGCAGCTATCCTGTGCTTTGGAAGATTATTCCAGAGAAAATTTCCGGATTAAGCTCGGTAAATTTAATTTAAACCTTAGCAAGCGGCCGCAGATCATGGGAATCGTCAATATCACTCCGGATTCCTTTAGCGGCGACGGCCTTTATCCGGGGGGCGGCGTATCTCGGGATAGAATTGTTGCTTATGCCAACCAGCTTGTCAGGGACGGAGCGGATATTATTGATATCGGGGGTGAATCCAGCCGCCCGGGCGCCAGGCAGTTACCGTTAAAAGAAGAATTGTCGCGGGTTATTCCAGTTATCAAGGTTTTAGCCAAGAGAATTAAGGTTCCTATTTCCATCGATACCTATAAGTCTGAAGTAGCAAGGCGGGCTCTAGATAATGGCGCATCCATCGTCAACGATATTAGCGGCCTTAGGGATAACAAAATGAGCGGAGTAATACGGCGTTATAAGGCGGCGGTAGTTATTATGCACATGAAGGGCAAGCCTACCGACATGCAAAAGAATCCGGTTTATCAATCGCTCATCGATGAACTACTGGAGTATCTAGGAAGCGCCCGGGACAAAGCGCTTAGCGCAGGTATATACCGGGAGAATATTATTCTTGATCCCGGTATCGGATTCGGTAAAACCTTAAAGCATAATCTGGAAATTCTAAAACGACTTGAAGAATTTAAAATCTTAGGCCAGCCCATCCTAGTCGGTACTTCGCGCAAGTCATTTCTGGGTAAGATCCTTAATCTAGAAGCCCAAGAGAGGATCTTTGGCACTGTCGCCAGTTGTGTCTTAGCAGTAAAAAATGGCGCTGGTATTTTACGGGTGCATGATGTCAAGGCAGTTAAAGAGGCTTTAAAGGTATTTAGCGCCATAGAAAAAAGATGAACTTTACTATTAATTATCAGACGATTATAGAAATTTTAATATTATGGTTTCTGATTTATCACATCCTGCTTTTTTTTGCTAATACCCGCGCCATCCAGGCCTTGCGGGGCGTGGTGGTGCTTTTGGTAGCTTTTTTTATTTTTCAAAGGCTGCACCTGGAGGTGCTGGACTGGATATTCGGCAAGCTTTTTACTATTTCAATACTGGCTTTTCTTATTGTTTTTCATCCTGAAATCCGCCAGGGCCTAGCGCGCCTGGGGCAACGGCATCTTCTGGGCCCCGGGCTTAAGGAAGAAGAGCTTGATGAGGTACTCAATGAAATATCTCAGGCAGCAGAGAGCCTTTGCCGGGATAAGATTGGGGCTCTTATTGCTATTGATAAAAGCGATACCCTCTCGCCTTATGCCAAAAGCGGGGTGCCTATCGGCGCTGCTACTACCGCGGATTTAATCCAGACCATTTTTACTCCTAAAAGTCTATTGCACGACGGCGGCGTGATTATCCAGTATGGCCGGGTGATAGCTGCGGGCTGCCTTTTTCCTTTAACGCAGAAACAGGACTTAAACCGCATCTTCGGTACCCGTCACCGTGCTGCCCTGGGTTTAAGCGAAGAAACCGATGCCATAATTTTAGTAATATCCGAGGAGAGGCAAGATATCTCTCTGGTTTATAAAAGCAGGCTCTACCGCGACATGAGCAGAGAAGAGCTGCTCTATAAAATAAAGGATCTGATTACGTAAAAAAATGATTAAGAAGAAACGCAACTTTATTTTAAGAATAATTTTCTGGGTGATTGCTCATCCTTGGCTTAAACTGATTGCTTTTGTTTTGGCAGTGATTGTTTGGTTTTACGCCAGGGGCGAAATGGGCAAGTTAAATTAATAAGATGAGATTAGGCGTTAATATTGATCATATTGCTACGATCAGAGAAATTCGCCACGGGATTTACCCTGAACCGGTATTTGCGTCCTGCCTGGCAGAAGCAGCAGGGGCAGATGGTATTGTTGCGCATTTAAGGGAAGACCGCCGGCACATCAAGGAGAACGATCTCTATCTTTTAAAAAAGGTAGTTAAAACTAAGCTCAACCTGGAGATGTCAATAGCCCGGGATATTGTAGGGATCGCCTGTAGGCTTAAGCCCGAGCAGGCTACTTTAGTACCGGAGAAAAGGCGGGAATTAACCACTGAGGGTGGCCTGGATGTGGTAGATAATCTATCCCGGGTAAAAGAGGTGGTGATCAAATTAAGCCAGAGCGGTATTGATGTTAGTTTATTTATTGACCCGGATAAAAAGCAGATTGATGCTTCTTGTAAGGCCGGGGTAGGCATGATTGAATTGCATACCGGACGTTATGCCCAGGTCCAGAACTCTAGGAATAGGGATAAGTATTTTAAGGAACTTTATACTGCGGTGCGTTATAGCAGGGAGCAAGGGCTGGATGTTTTTGCCGGACACGGCTTAGACTATAATAATGTTTCGCGCATCGCAAAAATCAAGGGAATAGAAGAATTGAATATTGGATATTCTATTGTGTGCCGGGCAGCGCTGGTAGGCTTGGAGCGCGCGGTGCGCGAAATGAAAGCGCTGATTAAATAAAATGGTTACCGCCACAGGCATAGATATTACCGAGGTTAAAAGGCTGCGGCAGGCAGTGGAAAAATGGGGCAGGGGGTTTCTTAACCGCATTTTTACCAAGGAAGAATTAGCCAGCGCTAAAGGAAGGGTGAGCCTTTATCAGCACCTCGCCGGAAGGTTTGCCGCCAAGGAAGCGATTTTTAAAGCTATGGGCGATAAGACCCTCACCTGGAAGGACGTCCAGGTATTTAATGATTCCGAAGGCAAGCCTTATTGTAAGATTTTAAATAACAAGGGCAAGGATTTAGAAATCCATATTTCGATTTCTCACGTAAAAAATTATGCGGTTGCCAACGCAATTGTTACGCCGAAGACGCAAAAGCGATAAGAGCGACTTTGGCCATATTTTTATATTAGCGGGCTCTTTGAGATTTTCCGGGGCGGCGCTTCTTTGTTCTGAGGCAGCGATGCATAGCGGAGCAGGGTTAGTTACCTTGGGAGTGCCAAAAGGGATTGCCAAAGCGGTTATTAAGAAAAAAATAAAAGAGGTTATGCTTCTGGCGTTACCCGAAACTATAGAGGGTTCCTTGAGTTCAAAGGCACTGGCGCAGATTAGGGAGTTTACTAAAAAGATTGACGTTGTAGTAATCGGGCCGGGGCTCGGCCGCGAGGCCTCAACCTGGAGTTTGGTGCGGCGGATAGTAGAAAGAATAAAGAAGCCTATGGTTGTTGATGCGGACGGCCTCAATGCTTTAGCGGGGCATTTAAAAAGTGTCAGGAATTTAATCATGACGCCGCATCCGGGTGAGATGGCGAGGCTATCGGGTGTTAGCGTAAGAGAAATACAGGGTGACAGAAGAGCGATCGCTAGAAAGTTTTCCCGGGAGCATCACTTGACCCTGATTTTAAAAGGGCATCGTACGATAGTCGCGGATTACCGCGGGAATTTATATATCAATAAAACCGGCAATCCCGGGATGAGCACAGCCGGAAGCGGTGATGTGCTAAGCGGCATGGTTGCTGCGTTTTTAGGCCAGGGTTTAGATGCTTATAAAGCAGCCAAATATGCGGTATATCTGCACGGTTTAGCCGGCGACTTAGCCGTCCGAGAAAAGACAGAAATTTCCTTGATTGCCAGCGATATTATTGGTAAAATCCCAGAAGCAATCAGGAAGAGTAGTTAGCGCCGGCGTAGCTCAGTCGGTAGAGCAGCTGTTTTGTAAACAGCGGGTCGGGGGTTCGATTCCTCTCGCCGGCTTAAATGAGCAGATGAATTGCGCAGCCGTAGGCTAAGCAATTCATAGGCCGTAAGGCCGTCTGCGAATTTATCCCTACGACCAACGGGAGTAGGGATATAATGAAAGACCTTGCGACTAACGAGAGCAAGGATTAATAGATTGACCGGACAGGTACCCAAGTGGCCAAAGGGGGCAGACTGTAAATCTGCTGCACTTGTGCTTCGAAGGTTCGAATCCTTCCCTGTCCACCATTGACAATTTAGGCGCAGTAGCTAGCGGCAGGACTTTAACAGTTATCCGCAAACCGGATATTAATAAGTCAGCATAATTATCAAGCTGTTAAAGTCCTGAAAGGGGTGCGGGGAAAGGTTTTCCCCGCGCTTGGGGGAGAACAGCGATTTTTGATAATGAATATCTCGGAGCGTTAGGAGGGGGCTTGCCACCTCTTAAGGAGTGAGCGTCAGGAAAATCCGAAATAAGTAATAGATATAGCTGTAAGTATTGTTTGTTCGGTAACTTAGAATAGGCTATGGCGAACGACGCGAGCGTAGTTCAATGGTAGAACAATAGCCTTCCAAGCTATATATGTCGGTTCGATTCCGATCGCTCGCTTAAATGAGCGCACAACTTACGAACACGGTAGTGTGAGTAAGTTGTATGCGCGAATTTATACCGCGACCAGCGGGAGCGGTAGGAAAAGTTCGCAAGGCCGTCTGCGAATTTATCCCTACGACCAACGGGAGTAGGGGTATAATTAAAGTATTTCAGGAAAAATTCTTATGGAAAGAGAATTCTTAGAGCCGGTTTTTATCGATGCCTTTGACTTAGATGACGCCTGGTTTCGTTGCCTGGCTGAAATCTTGGAAAAGGGCCACGTCTACACCATTACCCGCGGCAGTTACGAAGGACAGAAGCGCCTGGAATTTGATTTGGCAGTGGTGCGGGTGAAAAAACCTTCGCATCAAATTATCCCGATAATACCGGAGGGTATGAATATCCCGGCGCCCACCGATATGGATTATATTCAGGGTTATCTAAGTTATCTTTTAACCGGAACCAAAACCGCGACCGAAGATTATACCTACGGCGAAAGATTAGTCGACCCTAAGGTCAAGGTTAGAGAAAAGCACGGGACAATAGAGTTAGTTAAGGATATGCCGCTGGAAGTAAACCAGATTGAAGAAGTAATCCGGATTTATAAAGAAAAAGGCTTTGGCACTAACCAGGCAATAATGGAAATCGGCATGCCTTCAGATATTAAGCTGGTAGACCCGCCGTGTTTAAGGTTGATTGATACCCGGGTGCGTTACGGTAAGCTCCATTTTATACTCTATTTTCGCTCCTGGGACCTTTGGGGCGGATTTCCCTCTAACTTAGGCGGGCTGCAATTAGTGAAGCAGTATATGGCTGAGGAGATCGGGGTAGAGGACGGAGAGATGGTTGCGCTAAGCAAAGGCTTACATCTTTACGATTACAGCTGGGAACTGGCAAAGATGCGCACCAATAAAAATAATCTCGTAATAAAATGATGACAGACGATATTTATCAGGGGCAGGAACGCCGCCAATTTATCCGGTTAGATTATCTTAAGCCCCTGGCTTACAAGATTTGCAAGAAAGAGACTATTGATAAACTATTAGAAGGCTATACTGCCAATGTCAGTGAGGCGGGGCTATTGTGTAGCATCCATGATAAAATTACCTCTGGGGATATCCTCTGGCTTTCTTTTGACCGGGATACCCTGGTTATTTGCCATGATCTTGAAAAAAGAAGCGTAATTTATCAAAAAGGCATTATCGGAAAGGTAGTCCGGATTCATCTTCGCCATGACGGCAATTATGAGGTGGGGATTAAATTTATTACCCGGGAAGAAAAATCCGCTCCTCATACCCGTTCCGCTATCGAATTATTGAAGGATATCCATGAAGGACAGAATCACCAATCCTAATATCGCAGTTTTAGGCGACGGTGGATGGGGGACAACCCTGGCAGTACTTTTAATAAATAAGGGTTTTAGAGTTACACTCTGGGGGGCATTTGCGGACTATGTTTGCTATCTTAATAATAAAAGAGTAAATAGCAAGTTCCTTGCAGGAGTGAAACTACCGGTTAAGTTAAGCATCACTCACGATTTAAAAGAGGCATTAGGGAATAAGGATCTTATTATTTTCGCTATCCCTTCGCAATATATGCGGGGGGTGCTTCGTAAGATTAAAAGAACGGGTTACTCCCGTCGTGCGATTTACTTAAGTGTTACTAAAGGCATAGAGACCACAACTTTAAAAAGGATGTCCGAAGTAATTTACGAAGAATTAGGCAGGGTAAGGCTAGCGGTACTTTCCGGGCCCACCATCGCCCACGAAGTTGCCAGGGGGGTACCTACTACCGCGGTAGTAGCAGCGAGGGATAAAAAACTTCGCAGCCAACTGCAGAGTATTTTTATGACTCCGAGATTCCGGATTTATACTAATAGTGATATAATAGGGGTGGAGCTAGGTGGCAGCTTTAAAAATGTAATTGCGATTGCCTGCGGTATTTCTGATGGTTTGGGATTCGGAACTAATACCAAGGCGGCGATACTATCGCGCGGACTGGCAGAGATTTCCAGATTAGGCCAGGCGATGGGGGCTAAGGCTCAGACATTCGGCGGGATTACCGGATTGGGAGACCTTGTGACAACATGTTTCAGCTCTTACAGCCGCAATAGATTCGTAGGCGAAGAGGTAGGTAAGGGCAAGGCCTTAAAAAATATAAGCGCAAAGGGGATTGCGGAGGGTGTGCCTACAGCAGAATCTGCTTATGCCTTAAGCTTAAAATATAAAGTTGATGCGCCGATCACTAAAGAAGTTTATAATGTTCTCTATAAGAATAAGTCTCCGCTTCAGGCTGTCAAGGATTTGATGACCCGGCAGAAGAAGGAAGAGTGAGATAAATAGGGATAGGGGTAGGTACCGGGAGATAAGTAATAGATACCGGTACCGCACTTCCTACATCTAAATAGATCGGAGTGCGGGGCGTGGCTCATCCTTGTAAAAGCGTCAAGGATTTCGCCATCAGGTACCGGTAGAACAGTAAAGTGATTCCGGTACCGTATTTCCTATAATTAAATAGATTGAAATACGGGGCGTGGCTCAGTTTGGCTAGAGCGCTTGAATGGGGTTCAAGAGGTCGACAGTTCAAGTCTGTCCGCCCCGACTTAATTGAGCGCATAACTTACGGAGCAGAGACTGCGACGTAAGTTATTGCGCGAAATTAATCCTTGCGACTAAGAGGGAGCAAGGATTGCTTAACTAATCAACGGAGGAATGAGAATGGCATATGCTGGTGCGGAAAGACGTAAACATCCTCGCGTCAAGGCTAATTTTATCGTCTCCTACCGTATTTTAGACGATGCAGATAACGTTGATGTCTCGCAGGCTAAGAATTTTAGCTTAGGGGGCATCCTTATTACTACTAACAGATTTTTTCCGATTGACTCCAGCCTCGCCTTAAAAATCCGGTTGCCATTTGATAATGATCCTATTGAAGTTTTAGGCAGGGTAGTAGAGTCGAAGGAAATAGTTAAAGATCTTATTTATGATACCAGGTTAGAATTCTCTTCCGTAAATCAGAAGCACCAGGGAGTGATGACTCAGACCGTGGATTATTATTTAAGGAAGAAGGGTTAGGTTATGAAAAAGATTAATATTGGTTTAATAGGATTCGGGAATGTAGGTTCAGGGGTAGTAAAGATCCTGCGTGAGCGAAAAGCATCATTAAAGAGTAAAATCGGCTCGGAGATTAATATTAAGAAGATCGCGGATAAAGATATTGCCTCTAAAAGAAATGTCAGCATTGATAAGGGGCTTTTAACCAAAGATGTCCGCGAGGTTATCTTGGATCCTCATATTGATGTGGTTGTTGAGCTTATCGGCGGAATCCATCCTGCCAAGGAATTTATTATAGAGGCACTTAAGAACGGCAAGAATATCATAACTGCTAATAAGGCGCTTCTGGCGGAATGCGGCAAGGAGTTATTTGCCATAGCGGATGACCGCGGTAAAAGTATTTATTTTGAGGCTTCGGTGGGTGCCGGAATTCCGATTATAAAATCATTGCGCGAAGGGCTGGTAGCGAATAAATTCCATAGCATCTTTGGCATCGTTAATGGGACTTCAAATTATATATTGTCCGAGATGTCGCGTAATAACTGTACTTTTGCCGAGGCCTTACGTCAGGCGCAGGCGAAGGGCTTTGCCGAGAAGGACCCAGCTCTGGATATCGCGGGGGTAGACTCAGCGCATAAATTGATTATTCTGGCCTATCTTTGTTTTGGCAGGTTTGTAAGCCTGGATGATATTTTTGTGGAGGGGATTTCGCGCATATCGTTATCGGACATTAATTACGCCAAGGAGCTTGGTTTTGAAATAAAATTACTGGCGATTGCTCAAAAGGAAAAAGACGAGCTGGAGGTGAGGGTGCATCCGACCTTGATTCCTAAAAAACACCTTTTATCTTCAGTAGAAAGTATGTTTAACGCTATTTATGTATCGTCGGACTTAGCCGGGGAGCTTTTATTTTACGGTCCTGGCGCGGGGCAATTATCCGCGGCTTCCGCGGTAGTGTCGGATTTGGTGGATCTGGCCCAGGATATCCGTGCCGGGCTTTTCCGCAGCAACCTTAATATTATCGCGGACAGCTCGATTGTAAAGTTACGTAAAATTGACGAGACTCACAGCCGTTACTACATTCGTTTTATGGCCAAGGATCAGCCTGGAGTCTTAGCTAAAATTTCAGGGATACTGGCGAAATTCGGCATTAGTATTGCCTCGGTAACTCAGAAGGAAAGAAAGAAAGCCAAACATGTCCCGATCGTAATGATAATCCACGACGCCAGGGAAAAGGATTTACGCGCTGCTTTAGCTATGATTACCCGTTTAAATGTTATCGGCGAAAATTCGGTAGCAATACGGATGGAAGAGGTTTAAGATGCGCTGGGAAGGCATAATCGCACAATACCGAAAATATCTGCCGGTTAATTCCAAAACTCCGGTTATCAGTTTAAGGGAAGGCAATACCCCCTTGATCCCTGCCTCGTATTTAAGCGCGCTTTTGGGACGCAATTTTGAAGTTTATCTTAAATACGAAGGCCTTAATCCCACCGGGTCATTCAAGGATCGTGGTATGACCTTGGCAATTTCTAAAGCCTGCGAAGAAGGCTCTAAGGCGGTAATATGTGCCTCTACTGGGAATACCTCGGCCTCAGCCGCAGCCTATGCTGCTCGCGCTGGGCTTAAGTGTATAGTTTTTATTCCGAAGGGCGCGATTGCGCTCGGGAAACTCAGCCAGGCCCTGATCCACGGCGCGACAGTGCTGGCGGTAGACGGAAATTTTGACGTGGCTTTAAGCCTGGTGCGTCAGATTGCGGCGGACTATCCGGTTACCCTGGTAAATTCTCTTAATCCTTACCGCATTGAAGGCCAGAAAACCGCTAGCTTTGAAATTTGTGATTTCCTAGGGCGCGCACCGGATTTTCAAGTGATGCCGGTGGGGAATGCTGGAAATATCACTGCCTATTGGAAAGGATATCAGCAGTACCACAGGGCCAAAAAAATAAAGAAGCTTCCTCGGATGCTGGGTTTTCAGGCCGCCGGAGCAGCGCCTATTGTAAAAGGATATCCTATCCAGAATCCTGAAACTATTGCCACTGCCATCCGTATCGGAAATCCTGCCAGCTGGAAACAGGCTGAGAGAGCCCGGGATGAATCCTTGGGGCTAATTGATATGGTCTCGGATAAAGAGATCCTGGCGGCGTATAAACTTTTGGCGAAGAAAGAGGGGGTTTTTGCGGAACCGGCCTCAGCCGCATCTATTGCCGGCCTAATAAAGTTATCCAGAAAAAAATATTTTAGAAAAATACAGGGCAGTAATAAAAAAGTTTTCATTGTCTGCATTCTTACCGGCCACGGCCTCAAAGATCCTGACCGGGCGATTAAAAGCGTTAAGCCTCCCAAGATAGTAAAACCTGACTTGGAGTCAGTATTAAAAGAAATCGGATATTAAAATAGCAGTTAGCAGCCAAGTTAATGAATTTTAAAAATAAGAAAATTCTAATAACCGCAGGGCCTACCTGGATTGCGGTGGATGCGGTCAGGGTAATCAGTAATTTTGCTACCGGCGAAACCGGAATTTTATTAGCAGAGAAGTTTAATAAGTCGGGTGCTAAGGTTACTTTGATCTTAGGTCCGGTGGGAAACTGTTCTTTGAATAAAAGGATTAAACTAGAGCGTTTTTGTTTTTATCAGGAACTAAAATCCGGGCTCCAACGTGAACTCAAGAAGCATCGCTATGACGCCGTTATCCATACTGCCGCAGTTTCGGATTATCAGATGCTAAGAACATTCCGGCACAAGATAAGATCCGGGATAAAGAAGCTGAGCCTGGAGCTGGGACCTACACCCAAAATAATTAATAGTATTAAAAAGATCGCACCGTATTCGCTGGCAGTGGGTTTTAAGTTTGAGCCTGGCGCCTCTCGGGAAAAGATTATTAGAGAGTCCAAAGGTCTCTTGCGGAGGGCCGGGTTAGATTTAGTAGTTGCTAATACCATCACAAAAAAAAGCTATCGGGCCTATATCGTGAGTCCTCGAGGAACATATGGTCCGTTTCGTAAGAAGCAGGTAATGGTTAGAGCCTTGGCGGATTTAATAAAGGTTAGGCTATGCGGGAATTAAACCTATCGAATAAGATTAAAACTGACCTGGAAAATTTCTGCCAGGGGTTAAGAAAGATTTACGGCAGCAATCTGCTAGCGGTTATCCTCTACGGAAGTGCTGCAAGCGGAGAATTTATCGAGAACCGTTCCGACATTAACATTCTGGCGGTGCTTGAAGATACGGATTTAGCGGTTTTAAAAAAAGCGGGCGGGCTCATTAAGAGATTCCGCAATTTAAAGGCCCTGTTTTTAAGCGAAGATTATATCCGCACCTCGGTCGACATCTTTCCGATCGAATTTCTGGATATGCAGGAAAATTACCTGGTATTACTAGGAAGGGATGTGTTGGAGGGGCTCCCGATTGATACTCTGAACTTAAGGTTTCAGTGTGAACAGGAATTAAAATCAAAGCTAATAAACCTGCGTCAGTTTTACCTGGGTGCTTACAGGGATAAGGGTGCCTTAAATAACTTACTCTATAAAGCTGTTAATTCTATTCTGCATATTTTAAGGAATGTTTTGAGGCTACGAGGCAGGAAGGCGCCCTACTTAAAAACAGATATTTTAAGCGAAGCGGCTTTAGAGTTTAACCTTAATACTGCCTCTTGGTATGAGATACTGCATGCTAAAAGCCTGCAACGCCGGTTATCTCTAGAAGAGTGCGAGAGATTATTTACAGCTTTAGTGCGGGAACTAGAAAAAATAATTGATATTGTTGATAAAGCCTGATGCGCTGCCGTAGCCTTTTGTTGGTATTAGTTTTTTGGGCCTGGCCGCTGTTGGTTTATTGCCAGCAAATACCTTCCGCAACAGGACGGGTAAATGATTTTGCCGGGGTAATCAGCCAGGAGGAAAAGCAAAAACTGGATGTTTTAATCCAGGAGGTAGAAGAAAAAACCGGAGCGGAAATCGCGGTCGTTACCGTAAAATCCATCGCTCCTTACGACGAAAAAGAATACGCTAGGCTGCTTTTTGATAACTGGAAACCGGGTAAGATCGGTAAAGATAACGGGGTATTAGTGCTTTTAGCGGTAAGAGAAAGGCGCTGGCGCATTGAAAGCGGTTACGGCCTAGAAGGAATTTTACCGGATGGACTTTGCGGCGAAATCGGCCGTAATTACATGGTACCGTATTTTAAGGAAGCCCGCTACGGCGAAGGGCTTTATCATGGATTGCTTAGGGTTTCCCAGGTAATCCTTAATCAAGGCAGCGGTTCTTCGAAAATAATCCCGGGAGATGCTGCTGTGGTCCGGGACGCGGTATTATTTTTTATACTTTTTCCTTTAGTAGTTTTTATTTTTATTCTTATCAGTATCGCTCAGCACGCCTCAGGTAAAGGCGGCCGCTATAATAGTTGGGGGCATTCCGGTGGCTCTTGGGGTGGTTCTGATACTTTAAGCGGAGGTTTTGGGGGTGGCGGAGGTTTTGGGGGTGGTAGGGGGGGTGGAGGTGGAGCAGGAGGAGGATTCTAAGGAGGACTTAGTATGAAGAAATTTTTTATCGTATTAACGATAGCGGTAATCTTAATTGTAATATCTTACATCGCAATCTACAACAGTATTGTTTCCAAGCACGAGAATATTACTGCCAAGTGGTCGCAAGTAGAGAATCAACTGCAGAGGCGCAATGACCTAATCCCGAACTTAGTCAATACGGTTAAAGGTTATGCCAGCCATGAACGCACGGTATTAGAAAATATAACTAATGCCCGCTCGCAGTGGGCCAGGGCAGCGAACCTTGATGAAAAAATTAAGGCTGCCTCGGCAGTAGATGCGGCATTATCCCGGCTGCTTCTGGTTGTGGAAAATTATCCTAATTTGAAGGCTGACCAGACTTTTTTAAAATTAATGGATGAACTTTCGGGTACGGAAAACAGAATTGCGGTAGAGCGCATGCGCTATAATGAAGCAGTCATGGAGTATAACATAACGGTGCGCCGTTTTCCGGGGAACTTAGTAGCCGGCACATTCGGTTATCGGCCGGTAGCGCAATACTTTAAAGCGGAAGAGGCGGCCAGGAAGGTTCCGGAAGTAAAATTTTAAGTTAAACCATGAAAGGGATAAAATATATCATATTGGTTGCAGACGGGATGGCGGATTATCCTTTAAAGGAGCTTGGTGATCAAACTCCTTTAGAGGTGGCGCGTAAGCCCAACATGGATTTTATTGTTCGTTCCGGTATGCTGGGTAGGGTCAAAACTATCCCGGATAAGATTGCGCCGGGTTCTGACGTCGCCAACATCTCTATTTTAGGTTATGACCCCCAGAGATTTTATACCGGCAGGGGGCCCTTAGAAGCAGCAAACCTGGGGGTAGATTTAGCGGAAGGCGACGTGGCTTTCCGCTGTAACCTTATTACCGCTGCCGATAATAAGCTTGTTGATTACAGCGCCGGACATATTGGAGTAGAGGAAGCTAAAATCCTGATTAATTTTATCGATCAAAAGCTTGGCAGCGAACGCTTTAAATTTTATCCGGGAGTAAGTTACCGCAATGTGATGGTGGTAAAATCCGGCAGCCTCGATAATCTGGGCAATCTTAAATGCAAGCCGCCGCATGATATTATCAATCAGGAAATTAACCGGAATCTGCCGGCGGGCGAAGGCGCGGATATTATTATTGAGTTGATGCGTAAGTCTGTGGGGATCCTGCAGAACCACGAGATTAATCTGGTGCGACTGGATTTAAAGGAGAACCCTGCTAATATGATCTGGCTCTGGGGCCAGGGGAAGAAGCCCACCATGCCTAGTTTTTATGATAAATACGGCATCAGCGGCAGCGTGATTTCGGCAGTGGACCTTATTAAGGGTTTGGGCAGGATTTTGGGGCTAGAGGTAATTAATGTTCCCGGCGCTACCGGTTATTATGATACCAATTATCAGGGTAAGGCTGAGGCAGCCATTAATTCTTTAAAGGATAAAGATTTTGTTTTTGTGCATGTAGAAGCACCCGATGAAGCCGGACACAACGGAGATATTCAGGAAAAAATTCTGGCCATTGAGCGTTTTGACCAGTTTATCGTGGCAAGGATATTGGAAGAATTTAAAAAATATCCTGATTTCAGGATTTTGGTATTACCGGACCACGCCACCCCGCTGTCATTAAGGACACATACTTCGGATGTAATACCTTTTGCTATCTATGGCAAAGGCATTAACGCAGGTAATCTAACCAGCTATAGCGAAAAGGAGGCCTTAAAATCTGATTTTTATTTTGAGAGAGGCCATGAGTTAATAGATTATTTCATCAAAGGTTTATGATGTTGTTTTGGTAATTGCAAGGAAAGGTAAAAAATGAAGAGGAAGCTTTTGATTGTGCAGAAATTCGGCGGTTCATCGGTAGCCAATGTGGAGCGCATCCAGAATGTCGCCAAGAGAGTGGTAAGCTATAAAAAGAAAGGCCATAACATCGTAGTGGTAGTTTCGGCACTCGGCGATACCACTGATGAACTTATAGATCTAGCGCATAAGATTGATAAGAACCCGGCAGAGCGCGAGATGGATATGTTGCTTTCTACGGGGGAGCAGATCTCGGTGGCGCTTCTGGCGATGGCAATTAATAAATTAGGGCATGAGGCGATTTCTTTTACCGGCGGCCAGGTGGGGATTATTACTGACACCGGCCATACCAAGGCCCGGATTGTTAAGATTGATGCAGGAAGGATCCGACAACAGCTTGATAGGGGCAGGGTGGTGATTGTAGCAGGTTTTCAGGGCGTTACCCCGGACTATGAAATTACTACCCTAGGGCGCGGCGGATCGGATTTGACTGCGGTGGCCCTGGCCAAGGAGCTCAAAGCCGATGCCTGCGAGATCTATACTGACGTGGAGGGGATTTATACCACTGACCCGCGGATTGAGCCTAAGGCCAGAAAAATTAAAAGGATTACCTATGATGAGATGCTAGAGATGGCATCATTGGGCGCGCAGGTGATGCAGGCGCGTTCTATTGAAGTTGCTAAAAAATTTAACGTACCGATACACGTGCGTTCTTCATTTTCCGAATCCGGCGGCACTATGATTATAAGGGAGGTCAAAAACATGGAAGATGTAGCGGTTACCGGCATAACCTTGAATAAAAATGAAGCTAAAATTACAATTTGCAGTGTTCCGGACCGGCCGGGTGTCGCGGCAAAGATTTTTAAAGAACTTGCCACTAAGGGCATTAGCGTAGATATGATCGTGCAGAACGTCAGCCACCTGCGCCAGACGGACATTTCTTTTACGGTTACCAAATCCGACATATCCAAGGCGATGCGCCTGATCAAGAGACTAGCCCGCAGCATCAAGGCCGGCGAGGTTTTTAAAGATGAGGATATCGCGCGGGTTTCTATCGTCGGGGTAGGGATGAAGTCGCATCACGGCGTAGCTGCAAAAATGTTTGAAGCCCTGGCGCATAACAGCGCCAACATTGAGATGATTTCTACTTCCGATATCAGTATTTCCTGTATTATCAAGAAAAAATTCGCCGAGGCTGCGGTAAGGGCGTTGCATGAAAAATTCAGCTTAGCTACCAGGAGATAAAATTATGCCTAAGGTAAAAATCTACGATACTACCCTGCGCGACGGCGCCCAGGGAGAAGGCATTTCTTATTCGGTAACAGACAAGGTCCGTATTGCCGAAAAGCTCGACCATCTGGGCATCCACTATATTGAGGGAGGCTGGCCGGGCTCAAACCCTAAAGACATGGAATTTTTCCAAAGGCTCTCAACCAGGAGTTTTAAGAATAGCCAGATCGTAGCTTTTAGTTCTACCCGCCGCGCCGGCATTAAAGCTGCGGGGGACGCTAGTATTAAGGCGCTGCTTGAATCTAAAGTTAAAATAGTAACTATTTTTGGCAAGACCTGGGACCTGCACGTGCGGGATGTTTTGAAAACTACCCTGGAAGAAAACCTGAACATGATTGAGGATACAATCAGTTTTCTGGTATCGCACGGTTTGACCGTTTTTTACGATGCCGAACATTTTTTTGATGCCTACCTTTCTAATAAAGAATACAGCCTTAAATGTTTGGCAGCGGCTGTAAAATCCGGGGCCCGAGAAATCGTTCTTTGCGATACTAACGGCGGTAACCTTACCTCGGAGATCTCGCGTATTATTAAGGAAATCCAGCGTAATATCAAGGTAGGTTTAGGGATACACTGTCATAATGATGCGGGTTTGGCAGTAGCAAATTCTATCGCCGCGGTAGAGGCGGGGTGCGATATGGTGCAGGGCACCATTAACGGTTACGGAGAACGCTGTGGAAACGCCGACCTCATCCCGATTATCGCTAATCTGAATTTAAAATTAGGGATTGACTGCATCAGCCAGGAAAAGCTTAAAGAGCTTACCCATGTTTCTTATTTTATCAGCGAGATCAGCAATATGAAGGAGCGCAGCGACCAGCCTTACGTAGGCACCTCGGCCTTTGCGCATAAGGGCGGGGTGCATATTAACGCTGTGATGAAAAATCCCCAAACCTACGAACATATTGATCCGGTGCTAGTCGGTAACGAACGCCGCATCCTGATTTCGGAATTAGGGGGCAAGACCGGGGTTTTAATCCGCGCCAAGGCCATGAAACTGGATTTGACCAAGGATGACCCCGAGACTAAGAAGATCCTTAAGCTTTTGCAGGATCTGGAGCATCAGGGTTACCATTTTGAAGCGGCGGACGCCTCTTTTGAGCTTTTGATTAAACGGGCTCTTAAGCAGTATAAAAAATTCTTTGAATTGGAGGGTTTCAGGGTAGTAGTTGAGAAACGTTCCAATAAAAAAGTTACTACCGAGGCGATTATCAAGCTTAAAGTCAAGGGAGTCAAAGAGCATACTGCTGCAGATGGCGACGGCCCGGTGAATGCCCTGGATAATGCCTTACGCAAGGCTTTAAAGGATTTCTACCCCACATTATCTAAGATGCACCTTTCAGATTTTAAGGTCAGGGTGCTTAATGAAAAGGCCGGCACTGCTGCCCGGGTGCGGGTCTTGATTGAATCCCAGGATGAAAAAGATATCTGGAGCACTATCGGCGTTTCGGAAAATATTATTGAGGCTTCCTGGCAGGCTTTACTTGACAGCGTGGAATATAAATTATTGAAAGACGGGATTAATCAGGAGAAATAAACCAAAGTTTATGAATGAGCTGCCCTCGCGTTATAACCCCAAGGAAAGCGAAGATAGGTGGTACGAGGTCTGGGAAAAAAATAATTATTTTCACGCTAAAGTCAACCCCGCTAAAAAACCCTTCTCAATAGTCATACCTCCGCCTAACGTTACCGGCATCCTGCACATGGGCCACGCCCTGAATAATACTATCCAGGATATACTCATTCGTTACCACCGCATGCAACAAAATGAATCTCTCTGGATGCCGGGTACTGACCATGCCGGCATCGCTACCCAGAACGTGGTAGAGAAAGCCCTGGCCAAGGATGGCTTACGGCGCCAGGATTTAGGCCGGGATAAATTTATTGAAAGGGTTTGGCAGTGGAGGGAGCAATACGGCACCACTATCATTAAGCAGCTTAAAAAAATAGGGTCTTCCTGTGACTGGTCGCGTATGCGCTTTACCATGGATAGCGAATACTCCCGCGCAGTGCTGGAAGTCTTTATCAAATTATACCAGAAAGGGTTGATTTACCGCGGCACCTATATTATTAACTGGTGCCCGCGTTGCCAGACTGCCTTGGCGGATGAAGAGGCACCGCATCAGGAATTAAAGGCCAGCCTTTATTATCTTAAGTATCCTTTTCAGGATAACCCCGCAGATTTTATCATTGTGGCAACCACCCGTCCTGAAACCATGCTGGGTGATACTGCGGTAGCGGTTAATCCTAAAGATAAAAGGTATAAAAAATTAGTGGGCAAAATCCTGGTGCTGCCTTTAATGAACCGCCAGATTAAGATTATCGCCGATACCGGCGTCGATATGAAGTTCGGGACCGGCGCCGTAAAGGTAACCCCGGCGCATGACCCCAATGATTACGCCTTAGGTAAAAAGCACAAACTGGATTTTATTAATGTGCTGCATCCTGATGGCCGCATGAACGAACAGGCCGGACGTTACCAGGGGCTGGATAGGTTTGAGGCCCGGGAACAAATACTAGAAGATCTAAAGACCCTGGGGCTATTAGAAAAAATCGAAGAGCATGCCTTATCCGCCGGGCATTGTTATCGTTGCCATACCATCATTGAGCCTTATCTATCCCGGCAGTGGTTTGTGCGGATGAAACCTTTGGCTGGCCCGGCCATCAAGGCCGTCAAGAGCGGGCAGGTTAAATTTCATCCTTCGCGCTGGACCAAGGTTTATTTAAACTGGATGGAGAATATCCAGGACTGGTGTATCTCGCGGCAGATCTGGTGGGGCCACCGCCTGCCGGTTTATTATTGTGTCGATTGTCAGGAGAAAAATAGCGAAAAGGGCGTTATAGTAAGTTATGAGAAACCCAAGTCTTGTCCTGATTGCGGCTCAACTGGTATCCAGCAGGACGAAGATGTCCTGGATACTTGGTTTTCTTCATGGCTTTGGCCGTTCGCTACCTTTTACTGGCCGGATGAAAAGAGTAAAAAAGATTTGGAATATTTTTATCCTACTTCAGCACTGGTAACGGCCCCGGAGATAATTTTCTTTTGGGTAGCGCGCATGATCATGGCGGGGATGGAATTTATGAAAGAGGTGCCGTTTAAGGACGTTTATATCCACGGCACGGTGCGCGATATTGAAGGCAAAAAAATGTCTAAGTCTTTAGGTAATATCATTGATCCTTTAGATATTATCAATGAATACGGCGCAGATGCCCTGCGCTTCAGCCTGATCTCTATTACTGCCCAGGGCCAGGATGTTTTTCTAACCAAGGAGAGGTTTGAGCAGGGCCGTAATTTTGCCAATAAAATCTGGAACGCCTCGCGTTTTATCCTGATGAACTTAGACAGCGCTGGGGCTAAGACGGACCTCTGCCAATTTTTCAAAAAAGAAAACCTCGACATTGCTGACCGCTGGATATTAAGCAGGTTCTATTCGGTTTTAAAACAGACGGATAAGTCGCTCTCGGCCTTCCGTTTTAATGAAGCGGTTAACATCCTGTATAGTTTTTTCTGGCATGAATTCTGCGATTGGTACCTGGAGATTATCAAGACCGAAATTAAAAAATACCAGCATCAGGTGGTTATGTATAAAGTGTTAGAGAAAACTCTTCGTCTCCTGCATCCTTTTATGCCTTTTGTCACTGAAGAAATCTGGCAGCGCTTGCCTGGCGAGGGCGATTCTATTATGCTGGGGGCCTGGCCGCATCTTGAGTCTACGATGATCGATAAGAAAACTGAGAAAGTGATGCAGGGTTTATTTGAGCTGATAACTACGATCCGCAACATGTTCGCGGAATTAGAAAATTTTACCCAGATTAATTTAGCTGGCGCAGCCAGAAATGTTAATATTTTCACAGAAAATGAAAGTCAGAAAAAATTTCTCTTATCTATGGCTCCAACCGTAGAGAGTCTTTCTAAAACTAAAATATTAATCAGCCCGGATAAATATTGTCCTGCTAAAAGTCAATACGTGGCGGTATTGGCGGATATGCATATTGTTATTCCGTTAACAGATATAATAGACAGTGGGCTTTTTAGTCAGAGGATAGAGGGAGAATTAAACAAGCTAGAGCGCGACATCAAAACCAAGGAGAATATGCTACACAATAAAGATTTCCTCAGTAGGGCCCCTGGTGAGATCGTTGAGAAAGAAAAGCTAAAACTAACCGAGCTTGATGAAAAGCTCAAAAAACTAAAGGCGGTGAAAGATGGATTCCAGTAATTATTTTTTATCAAATGCTAAGTCGGTATTAGATCCGGTCAAATTAGATGCTATTATCCGGCACGCTTTAATTGAGGATATCGGCAAAGGCGATATCACCACTCAGCTGACTATCCCGAAAGACAAGGAGATTGAGGCAGAACTGCTGGTAAAAGAAAGCTGTGTTATCTGCGGATTAGGGGCGGCCAAGAGGGTTTTTGAAATGATGGATTCCGGCATTATTTTTAAGCCCCTGGTTAAAGAAGGCCAGGTGTTAAAGAACAAAAAAGTGATTGTTAAAATCAGCGGACGCGCCGGCAATATCCTAACCTCTGAGAGAGTAGCCCTTAATTTATTAAGCATGCTTTCCGGTATCGCTACCAAAACCAGGGAATATGTAAAACTTATTGAGCCGCATAAGGTCAAAATTACCGACACCCGCAAGACCATCCCGGGGCTAAGAGAGCTGCAGAAGTATGCCGTCAGGGTCGGCGGAGGGCATAACCACCGCATGGGCTTGGACGAGATGATTTTAATCAAGGACAATCATATTAAGGTAACGGACGGCTACGATAAATTACCCAGCGTGCCCAAGGGTTTTAAAATTGAGATAGAGGTGCAGGATATGGAAGAGTTTAAGCATGCCCTCAGGTTTAAACCGGACGTGATCATGCTGGATAATATGAGCATTAAAGAAATAAAAGAAGCGGTCAGCATCAGGGATAATACTAAATTTACCAGCCACCATCTGCCAACTAAATTAGAGGTATCGGGAGGGGTAAATCTAGAGAGCGTTAAAGAGATCGCATCCTCTGGAGTGGATATTATTTCCATAGGAGAACTTACGCATTCTATCAAATCAGTAGACATGAGCCTAGAAATTAAATGAAGCGGAGAAAGCACGGGAGGCCACAAATGAAAAAGATAGCTTTATTAATGGCGGTCACAATTTTAATAAGTCTAACTCATTCTCCTCTGGCGGCAGAAGAAGTAGATTATTCCCGGTTGTTGGTATGCAGCAAGGCCTTTGAGGCTTTAGGGTTGATATCTGACTCTCGCGCAAAAGAGACCTTAAAGAAGGGCCTGAAGAGTCCGGATTTCCTGTTGCGTGCCTATGCTGCTGAGGCATTAGGTAGATTAAAATCTCCTGATGTTGTCCCCTTATTACAGGGAGCCAGCAAGGACCGTAATTATTTAGTGAGTGTCTCTGCCACCAAAGCTCTCGTCGAACTGGGGGAGTCTTTTTATGAGAAAAAACTGCTGAATTTTTTAAATGATACCCGGCCAGAAGTACGCGCTACGGCTATTGAGCAACTAGGCGATTTAGGCAATAAATATCTTTCTTTACTGGTGCGGGCGTTATTAAAAGATACAGATGAGCTGGTACGCGTAAAAGCTATTGAGCAGCTGGGGGTAAATAAGTTTAATCCTGCTTTAGGTTATATCAGAAAAGCCTCGGAAGACAAGAGTTCAATCGTGCGCCAGGCAGCTTGTGCGGCAATAGGCGAGATCGGAGGCCAAGAGGAAAAATCCCTGCTTAATCTGAGGTTATCTGACCCGGATATTTATGTGCGCGCCGCGGCCAAGGTCTCCTTAAGTTTATTGGCCAAAAACGCCAAAGTTTCCATGAAGAGCTCTTTTATTGATCTTTTATGGCAGGATACCAAGAGCGAAAATCCAATTAATAGGGTAAGCTCTTATACCGCCTTGGCAAATCTTAATGATATCAATGTCGTTGGGGTCGTGTTAAAAGAATTGGTGTCTTCGGATAGCCCTGCTTTGATTAAGGTGGAAGGAGCGCGAGCCCTTATGGTACTACAGCCCCACCTTTTTGATCTAGCGCAGAAGCGTTTGTCCGGCTCCAAAGACGGTATTATCCCGGTGGACAGCCTGCAGGTATTTTATAGCGTAAACGGTAAAATTTTAGCAATGTTTTTTATCGATGCCCTGATAGACGCCAAAAACCCCTTGCACAAGGATGCGCCGTTAGTGCTTAAGGAATTAAAGGATAACGCAAGCTGCCTATTTTTGCGCCAGGCGCTTTTTGATAAGGATTCTGAATTCCAGGCCAGCGTGGTTTATGCCTTGGGTGATTTAAAGGATAAGGACGCAGTAACTGATATCATCAAGCTTTGCAAGCAGTATGGCTTTTGATGCAAAGAGAGTCCTTTAAGTTAAAAACCAGGCTTCACCCCTGCGGTGACCAGCCTCGGGCTATCCGCGAACTTACGCAGGATTTATTAAGGGGTACAAAATTCCGCACCCTCTTGGGCGCTACCGGTTCGGGTAAGACCTTTACCCTGGCTAATGTTATTGCCCAGCTTGATCTTCCTACCCTAGTCATCTCGCATAATAAAACCCTGGCAGCACAGCTCTACTCGGAATTTAAAGAATTCTTTCCCCATAATGCGGTAGAGTATTTTGTCAGCTACTACGATTATTACCAGCCGGAGGCTTATATTCCTTCCACCGATACTTACATTGAAAAAGACGCTTCGATTAATGACCGCTTGGATCGTCTGCGGCTTTGTGCTACTGCCAGCGTTATGTCGCGCCGCGATGTGATCGTGGTAGCTTCAGTTTCCTGTATCTATAACCTTGGGGCCCCTGAGGATTACCGGGAATCTCTGGTTTTTATCGCCAAAGGTCAGGACATTTCCCGTGATGCATTAATCCGCAAGTTCATTCAGATACAATACCAGAGGAATGATTATGAGTTTATCCGGGGGAGAATCAGAGTAAGGGGGGATGTGGTAGAGATTTTTCCTTCAGATAAAGAGAAGGCTTTGCGTATCAATTTTTCCGGGGATAATATTGATGGTATCTATGAAGTAGATCCGGTCTCGGCAAAAGTTTTAAATAGCCTGGACAAGGTAGCAGTCTATCCTGCCAAACATTTTTTAGTTTCCAAGGACAGGATCGATTCGGCAGTTAATTCTATTCAAGAGGAGCTTAAAAGACACTTAAAATTCCTGCACAGTAAAAATAAGCTCTTGGAGGCCCAGCGTTTGGAATCGCGCACTAACTATGACATGGAGATGCTTCGGGAAATCGGCTATTGCCATGGAATAGAGAACTATTCCCGGCATATCTCGGGCCGGCCGGCGGGATCCAGGCCGTACGCTATGATTGATTATTTCCAGGGTGATTTTTTAACGGTTATTGATGAGTCTCACGCTAGCGTTCCGCAGATCCGCGGGATGTACGAAGGGGACCGCGCCCGCAAAGAGATTCTGGTAGATTATGGTTTCCGGCTACCGTCCTGTTTGGATAACCGGCCCTTAAAATTTGAGGAATTCTATAATCTTATCAAAAGAACGGTTTTTGTTTCCGCTACTCCCGATGAATATGAGATCAAAGAAAGCCGGGGTGTTGTAATTGAACAAATTATCCGGCCTACTGGCCTACCGGACCCCGAGATTCTGGTGCGGCCGACCCAAGATCAGGTAGAAGACTTAATGCAGGAGATCAAGAAGCGCGCCCAGGAAAACGAGCGGGTCTTGGCCATCACCCTTACTAAAAGGATGGCGGAAGACCTGGCAGGCTATTTACAAGAGCAGGGATTAAAGGTAAAATACTTGCATTCGGATATTCAGACTATTGAACGTTCCAGAATCCTGCGCGAATTAAGAGAAAAGAAGTTTGACTGTCTGATCGGGATAAATCTTTTAAGAGAAGGATTAGACTTGCCGGAGGTATCTTTAGTGGCAATTCTGGATGCGGATAAAGAGGGTTTCTTGCGTTCTGCCACTTCTTTAATCCAGGTAGCCGGACGTGCCGCGCGCAATATTAACGGCCTGGTCATTATGTATGCCGACAGCATTACCGGCTCGATGCAGAAGGCGATTAGCGAAAGTGCTCGCCGAAGGAAAATTCAGCTGGAGTTTAACCGTAAAAATAATATCACTCCGCGCTCTATCCAAAAAGAAATCAAAGCCGGTATTGAGGGCTTACAGGAGGCCCTAGTATTTATCCAGAGTTTAACCGGGCAAGAGCGCGATGAATATGAGTTGAGTAAATATATCGCAGAGTTACAATATCAGATGGAGCTAGCGGCGCGTAACCTGCAGTTTGAAGAAGCTGCCCGGATCCGCGACGAACTGATTAAGCTAAAAGGAGTTAAGGGTGCTGTTAGCAGTTGATCTCGGTAACACCAATATTAATCTGGCGGTTTTTCAAAAGAACCGCCTGCTGCGCCGTTTTAGTATTATTACCAGTAGAGCATCTTACTATCCAGAGCTAAAAAAAATATTTAAATGTTATAAGATCAGGGATGCTATTATATCCAGCGTTGTACCTGGGTCTACTGCTATATTAAGGAAAGAGCTTGGCAGGTTGCTGGCGAAAAGGCCGCTGGTTACCGGCTCTAATATTAATATACCGATCATTAACCGTTACCGCCAGCCCCGCCAGGTTGGCCAGGACCGTTTAGTTAATGCTTATGCCGCAATCTGTCTTTACGGCGCACCGTCCATTGTGGTAGATTTTGGTACCGCAGTCACCTTTGATGTCATCTCCCGCAAAAGAGAATATTTAGGCGGCATGATTCTGCCGGGCCTCGGGCTATCTTTAGATGCCTTAGCCGCCAGAACCGCGTTGCTTCCCCGCGTAAAATTAAAAAAGCCGAAAGAATTTATCGGACGGGATACCGCTAGCAGTATGCTCAGCGGCCTGGTTTGGGGTTTTAGCGCCTTGACCTCAGGCCTAATCAGCAGTATCAAAAATAAAATCGGCCAAGACGCAGTAGTAATCCTTACCGGAGGGGATAGTGTTTTATTGGCGCGGTATATCAGAGAAAACTACTGCCTGGATACGGACTTAACCCTGAAGGGCTTAAACCTTATTTATAGCAGGAATTCCTTGACAAGAAGCAATATTTGACTTATACTTAAAGATAGAGTTAATTAAATAATGAGCGCAAAACCTGAAGGGTTTTGAAAGCCACGGAAAAGCCGAAAACGGCAAGTCGTGGCTTTTTCTTTGCAGCATTATTTAGGAGGAAAAAAGAATGACTACAGATACCTCCCAGGATAAAAGGATTTTCCAGCGTATCCCCTTAAAGATCGCGATGAGGTTTCTTAATACTATTACCAATAAGTGGAATTTAGTGCATACCGAAGATATCAGCGCCGGCGGTATTGGTCTGGTAAGCGACCGGGAAGTAGAGCCGCGTACACCTCTTGAGATGTGGCTGCCCATACCCAACAGAGGAGAATCGTATTATACTAAAGGCGAAGTAGCCTGGTCGCGCCAGGTTGAGCCGGATAAATACCGGGTAGGGGTGCGTTTAAACCAGATTGACCTGATGGGGATGTCGACTTTTATCCGAGGGTCAGAAGCCTCAGTTTAAAGAGCCCGCTGCTAGATTAATTTCTTAGAGATAAAAAAATACTTGACAAGATTTTTTTTTACATTATAATTAGCACTCTTATAGGGTGAGTGCTAATATATAAATAAGTAAAGATCCTTGCTCCTTTTAGTCGCAAGGATTTAATTCGCACAGATAACTTATATCGTACTTCGTACTCTGTAAGTTATGTGCTCATTAAAGGAGGTGTAGCAATGAAGATGCAACCATTAGGAGACCGTGTGGTAGTCCGGCCCTTAGAAGCCGAAGCCAAAACCAAAGGCGGGATTGTTTTACCTGATACTGCTAAGGAAAAACCCCAAGAGGGAGAAATCGTAGCTGTTGGCAAGGGCAAGATTCTTGACAGCGGTAGTATTCAACCCTTAGAAGTCAAGGTGGGAGATAAGGTATTATACGGAAAATATTCTGGTAATGAAATTACCACCAAAGAAGGCGAAGAATTATTGATCATGCGCGAAGAAGACATCTTGGCAATTATTAAGTAAAATAATAAGGAGGAAATTATGGCAAAGCAACTGTTATACAGTGACGAAGCGCGCCGTAAGATCTTAAGCGGCGTGGAGCAGCTTTCAGCTGCGGTTAAAGTAACCTTGGGCCCCAAAGGCCGCAATGTTGTAATCGATAAAAAATTCGGTTCGCCCACCATTACCAAAGACGGCGTTACCGTAGCCAAAGAGATTGACCTTGAGGATGCTTTTGAGAATATGGGCGCTCAGATGGTAAAAGAGGTTGCCGAGAAGACCTCGGATATTGCCGGTGACGGCACCACTACCGCCACTATCCTGGCTGAGGCGATTTACCGCGAGGGCCTAAAGAACGTTACTGCCGGAGCCAATCCCATGGCTTTAAAACGCGGGATTGAGAAGGCAGTAGATAAAGTAGTAGAGGAGTTAGGTAAACTCTCTACTCCTATTAAGGATAAAAAAGAAGTAGCCCAGGTCGCTTCAATTGCCGCTAATTCCGATACTACTATTGGCGAGCTGATTGCCGAGGCCATGGATAAAGTTGGTAAAGACGGCGTTATTACCGTAGAAGAGGCCAAGTCTACTGCCACCACTTTAGATGTAGTAGAGGGGATGCAGTTTGACCAGGGTTATCTTTCCCCTTATTTTGTCACCGATGCGGAGAGGATGGAGGTAATATTAGAAGATCCTTACATTCTAATTTATGAGAAAAAGATTGCTTCGATCAAGGATATTCTACCTCTCTTAGAGAAGATTGCCCGCGTCGGCAAGCCTCTTCTGATTATCGCTGAAGAGGTTGAAGGCGAGGCCTTGGCTACTTTAGTAGTCAATAAGATCCGCGGCACCTTTGTGGCTTGTGCAGTAAAGGCCCCGGGTTATGGCGACAGGCGTAAAGCTATGTTAGAGGATATCGCCATTCTTACCAGCGGCAAGGCCCTTACTGAGGATCTTGGTATTAAGTTGGAAAATGTTGATATTGAGGATTTAGGCCGTGCCAAGAGAGTCAAGGTTGACAAAGAAAATACTACTATTGTTGAAGGCGCAGGTAAGACCCAAGCCATCAACGGCCGGATTGCCCAAATCAAAAAGCAGGTTGAGGACACTGATTCCGATTACGACAAAGAGAAACTGCAGGAGCGCCTGGCCAAGCTTGCCGGGGGTGTGGCAGTAATCAATGTCGGTGCCGCTACTGAGACTGAAATGAAAGAAAAGAAGGCCAGGGTTGAGGATGCCCTGCATGCTACCCGCGCAGCTTCCCAGGAAGGTATTGTTCCTGGAGGCGGAGTGGCGTTTATTCGTACCATGGCCAGTTTAGATAAGATCAAAGCAGACGGCGATGAAAAGATTGGCGTTAATATCATCAGGAGAGCAATCGAAGAGCCCTTAAGGCAGATTGTGGAGAATGCCGGTCTGGAAGGTTCAGTGATTGTGCAGCGCATAAAACAGGAGAAGACCAATGTGGGTTATGATGTCAACCAGGATGCCTATGTTGATATGATTGAGGCAGGCGTGATTGATCCCACTAAGGTTACCCGTTCTGCTTTACAGAATGCCGCTAGTATCGCAGCACTGCTGTTGACTACTGAAGCGCTTATTGTGGATAAACCTGAGAAGGAAGCTTCGATGCCACCAATGCCACCGGGTGGCGGAATGGGTGGTATGGGCGGGATGTATTAAGCCTAAAAGAAAAGGGTTGTTTTGTAAAAAGGCGCAGGGCTAGTTAGCTTTGCGCCTTTTTTTAAAATAATCATTGACAATTCATCCATCCTGGTGTAAAATTCATCAATCATTTCTCAATATACCCCCACAGTAGGCATTTTTAATTGTAACTCATTGAAAAATAATAAGTTATAAAGGAGCAGCAAAATGGCAGAGTGGATAGGCATAGACAGGCGGGCCCGCCGTTGTTACGGCTTTGACGAAGTGGCATTAGTGCCGGGAGCGCAAACCATCAACCCTAATGAAGTAGATACCAAATTTAAGATTAACGGTAAGAAATTTAAGATTCCGATCTTAGCCGCAGCCATGGACGGGGTAGTAGATGTAAAATTTGCGGTAGAGATGTCTCGGCTCGGCGGTATCGCGGTCTTAAACCTTGACGGGGTGCAGACCCGCTATGAAGACCCCGACGATGTTTTGGAACAGATTGCCAAGGCCACCCCACAGAAAGCCACCGAATTAATCCAATCCGTATATACCACCCCCATTAAAGAAAAGTTAATTTCTAAAAGAATCAGTGAAATCAAAAGGAAAAAAGGTACGGCAGTAGTCAGCTGTATTCCTTCCCATGCCGAAAGGTTTGCCAGGCTTGCTATTGCCTCTGGTGTGGATATCTTTATCGTGCAGTCTACCGTTACCACTACCAAGCACGTCTCTAAAGCATACAAGAGTTTAGACCTTTATAAATTCTGTAAATCAGTCAAGGTCCCGGTAATCCTGGGCAATTGTGTTACCTATGAGACTACAGTGGAATTGATGAAGACCGGAGCTGCCGGATTATTAATCGGTATTGGACCGGGTGCTGCCTGCACTACCCGCGGGGTTTTGGGGATAGGCGTGCCGCAGGTTACCGCTACCGTGGATGCGGCTACTGCCCGAGATTTCCATTACAAGAGAACTGGTAAATATGTCCCGATTATTACTGACGGCGGGATGAACCGCGGCGGTGATATCTGCAAGGCCTTTGCCTGCGGCGCGGATGCGGTGATGATCGGCTCCAGTTTTGCCCGCGCCAAAGAAGCTCCGGGCAGAGGCTATCACTGGGGCATGGCAACCTCGCACGTTAACCTCCCGCGCGGTACGCGTATTTATGTTGGGACTACAGGCTCCTTAAAAGAAATCCTCTTTGGCCCGGCCAGGGTCGATGACGGCTCGCAAAACCTGATGGGTGCATTAAAGACCTCGATGGGGTCTTTGGGTGCCTCCAATTTAAAAGAGATGCAGGACGTAGAGATTATTATCGCTCCTTCCATACAAACCGAAGGCAAGATCTTTCAGATCAGCCAGGGGATAGGGATGGGAAAATGACCCGGCAAACTATTTTAATTTTAGATTTCGGTTCGCAATATACCCAGTTGATTGCCAGGCGAGTGCGTGAAAATAAGGTTTTTTCCCGGATCATACCTTACAATACCACGGCCAAGGAAATTGCCGCTATGGCGCCTAAGGGAATTATACTATCCGGAGGGCCGGCCTCGGTACTAGATAAAAAGAGCCCGCATCCGGATAAAGGAATATTTAAATTAGGTGTTCCGGTTTTGGGGATCTGTTACGGCATGCAACTAGTCGCCGAGATGCTCGGGGGCAAGGTCAAACATACTACCGGCCGCGAATACGGCAAAACCGAACTCTTTATTGATAATAACCGCGATCTTTTCAGCCACATGCCGGGTAATTTTACCTGCTGGGCCAGTCATGGCGACTATCTTAAGAAGCTCCCTCCGGGCTTCAAGGTCATTGCCCATACTGCTAATGCCCCGATTGCCGCGATTGCTCATACATCTAGAAAAATTTTCGGGGTGCAATTTCACCCTGAGGTAACCCATACTGAAAAAGGCACACAGATTATCGGCAATTTCCTTTTTAAAATTTGCGGGTGCCTCGGACGCTGGACCACTGCATCTTTTATCAAGGACAGTATTGAAAATATTAAGAAGACTGTGGGTAAAGATAAAGTAGTATTGGGCTTAAGCGGGGGGGTAGATTCGGCAGTAACCGCAATATTATTACATCGGGCGATCGGCCGGAATTCGCGCTGCATCTTTATTGATAACGGACTGCTCAGGAAAGATGAGCCGCAGCAGATCCGTAAGGTTTTTCAGGAAATGTTTCATCTGAATTTAGGCTGCGTGGATAGAGGCAAGCGTTTCTTGACGCGCCTTAAGGATGTGACTGATCCTGAGGCCAAAAGAAAAATTATCGGCGAGGAATTCGTGAAGGTTTTTGAGGAGGAGGCAGCTAAAACTAAAGGGGTAAAATTTTTAGCCCAAGGCACGCTTTACCCTGATGTGATTGAATCTACCTCAATAAGCGGTGCGCCGTCCAGCCGTATTAAAACCCATCATAATGTCGGCGGCCTGCCGCAGCACATGAAACTTAAACTTATTGAGCCATTAAGGGATTTATTCAAAGATGAGGTCAGGCAAATCGGCAAGGATTTAGGCCTGCCGGATAGTGTTACCTATCGTCAGCCTTTCCCCGGGCCGGGTTTAGCTATCCGCATCATTGGTGAAGTCACTACGGAAGGTCTAAATTTATTGCGCGAAGTTGATCAGCGCGTGCTGGAGGAGATTCGCAGCGCCGGGCTCTACGAACAGGTCTGGCAGTCTTTTGCCATATTCCTGCCTATTAAAAGCGTAGGGGTGATGGGCGATAAGCGCACCTACGAGAATGTGGTGGCACTGCGTTGTGTTATCAGTCTTGACGGCATGACCGCAGACTGGGTAAAACTTCCCTATGAAGTACTGGAAAAAATTTCCAACCGTATTATCAATCATGTCAAAGGCGTCAACCGCGTAGTTTACGATATCTCTTCCAAGCCCCCCTCCACTATAGAGTGGGAATAGCTTTTAGTTTTTCAAGATGCCGCGTTCGGAATTTATCCACCTGCATTTACATACCCAATACAGCCTTTTAGACGGCGCCTGCCGCATCCCCGAGCTCTTGGCCCTGGCCAATCAGTATAAGATGGAGAGCCTGGCTATTACCGACCACGGCAACATGTTCGGGGCGATCGAATTTTATCTGGCGGCTCAGAAGGCCGGGATCAAACCTATTATCGGCTGCGAGGCCTATATCGCGCCGGGGAGCCGTCTTGAAAAAGGCTCCAGCGGTATTGACGAAGTTTCCTACCACCTCATCCTCTTGGCTAAAGATGAGACCGGTTATCAGAACCTCATGAAACTGGTTTCTATCGGGTACCTAGAAGGTTTTTATTACCGTCCCCGCATTGATAAAGAATCTCTTGCCAAGTACCACCAAGGCCTGATCGGCTTAAGCTCCTGCCTTAAGGGCGAGATCCCGTCGTTGATACAACAGCGCCGTTTTAATGACGCCTTAAAGATAACCGATGATTACCTGCAGATTTTAGGCAAGGATAATTTTTACCTGGAGCTGCAGGAAAACCGCATCCCCGAGCAGCGCTTGGTTAATGAAGGCCTGATTAAAATATCCAAAGAATTGGGTATTTCTCTGGTGGCAACTAACGACGTACATTACCTCAATAAAGAACATGCCAAGAGCCACGAGGCGCTTTTGTGCATTCAGACCCAGACTACCTTGGATGATCCCAACCGGATGCGCTTTCAAACTGACGAATTCTATTTTAAATCGCCGCAGGAGATGCGGGAAAATTTTAAGGATGTGCCTGAGGCTATTACTAATAGTTTAGAGATCGCCGGGCGCTGTAACTTAGAGTTGGATTTTACCCGTCTGCACTTACCGCGCTATGAACCGCCGACCAATAAAAACAAAGAGGAATTTTTAAAGGAGCTCTGCGGCTTAGGGTTAAAGAACAGGTTTAAGCAAACGGACTCTGTCATCCAGGAGCGCCTGGAGCATGAATTAAAAATTATTAAGGATATGGGTTTTACCAGCTACTTCCTGATTGTCTGGGACTTTATTCATCACGCCAAGAGCCAGGGGATAGCGGTAGGCCCGGGCCGGGGGAGCGCTGCCGGAAGTATTGTAAGCTATCTCTTGGGTATTACCGACATCAACCCCTTAACATACGGGCTCCTTTTTGAAAGATTTTTAAACCCCGAACGTATCGGGCTGCCGGATATTGATATTGATTTTTGTTACGAGCGCCGGCAGGAGGTTATTGATTACGTTACTAAGAAATACGGCCGTGAAAACGTCGCCCAGATTATTACCTTTGGGACGATGCAGGCCCGCGCGGTAGTTCGCGATGTAGGCCGGGTGATGGGGATAAGCTATGCCGACGTGGATAGGATAGCCAAGATGATCCCACCAGATCCCAACCTGACCTTAAAAGACGCCCTGGAGAGCGAGGCCGAACTTAAGAATCTTTACAAGAACGATCCTAAAATTACCCAGCTTATTGATACTGCGCTTTCCCTGGAAGGCTTAAACCGCCATGCCTCAGTGCACGCTGCCGGGGTAGTGATTGCGGATAGGCCCTTGGATAATTACATGCCGCTTTTTAAAACTCAGGATGATCAGATTACTACCGGCTTCAGCATGGGGGCGCTGGAAAAAATCGGATTGTTAAAAGTGGACTTCCTGGGTTTGCGTACCCTGACCGTAATTGAACAAACCGTTAAAATTATCAAGGAAACTCAAGGCAGGGATATCGATATTGAAGGCCTGACCCTCGAGGATTCTAAGACTTATCAGCTGCTATCTTCTGCTCAGACAGCCGGGGTATTTCAGATAGAAAGTTCCGGGATGCGGGACCTCCTGCGTAAGCTTGAGCCGGAACGCTTCGAAGATTTAATCGCGCTTTTGGCGCTTTACCGCCCCGGCCCCATGGGTTCAGGGATGCTCGATGATTTTATCCAGCGTAAACATCACCGCACCCCCATTAAATACGATCACAATAAGCTGGAGGGCATCCTTAAGGAAACCTACGGGATTATGGTTTATCAGGAACAGATCATGCAGGCAGCCAATCTTATGGCGGGTTTTAGCATGGCGGAAGCGGATTTGCTGCGCCGGGCGATGAGCAAGAAGATCCCTGAGGTAATGGAAAAACAGCGTTATAAATTTATCCTGGGCTGCGTCAAAAATGATATTAAGGAATCCGTAGCCAGCAAGGTTTTTGACCTGATTGAATATTTTTCAGGTTACGGCTTTAATAAATCCCATAGTGCTGCCTACGCCCTGATTTCTTACCGTACCGCTTATCTTAAGGCCAATTTTCCGGTAGAGTTTATGACCGCGCTTTTGACTTCCGAGCGCGACAATACTGATAAGATTGTAGAATACGTTAATGAGGCTGGGCGGATGGGATTAGCAGTCCTGCCTGCGGATATCAATGAAAGCAGCGGTTTCTTTAGGGTGGTGGACCAAAAAACGATCAGCTTTGGCCTTTTGGCAGTAAAAAATGTAGGCCATGGAGCGGTAGAATCCATTATCAGGGCCAGGGAAGCAGGTGATTTTAAGTCTCTGGAAGATTTAACCCAGCGCGCGGACTTAAGGCTGGTTAACCGCAAGGTCTTAGAGAGCCTGATAAAATGCGGGGCGATGGACAGGTTTGGGATTCCGCGGGCCCAGATGTTTGTCAGCCTAGAGAAACTATTAGAATTTTCTTCTAAGTCCCAACGCGATAAAGAAAAAGGGCAGTTATCATTTTTCGACCAGGGACCAAAACAGAACGGGTTTAAGGAAGTTTTAAAATTACCGCAAGTGAAGGAATGGCCGGAGCCGCAGCTCTTGGCTTTTGAAAAGGAGATGCTCGGTTTTTATGTCAGCGGCCACCCTTTAGCGCGTTACGCGGCTCAGATCAAACGCTTCTCTTCAGTTTCTACCTCTAATCTTAAGTCCTGCGGTGACGGAGATGAAATTAAAACCGTAGGGCTGATTTCTAAAATCAAGCATACGATCACTCGTGCCAAACAGGAAAAGATGGCAATTATAAAATTAGAAGATTTAGAAGGAGCGGTGGAGGTTTTGGTTTTTCCGCAGGCTTTTCAGAAAACATACCAGTACCTGCAACCTAACAACGTAGTGATGGTCAGGGGCAGGCTCAATCTGCGCGAGGAAGCCCCCAAAATTATCGCTAATGACTTATTTCCTATCGATGAAGTCTATAAACTTATTACCGGCATGAATATTAACCTTTCCGGGATAAGGGAGAACCTTTTTGAAAGCCTCAAAACTCTGCTTGCTTCTTCGCCGGGTAAAATCCCGGTCTATTTGCGCCTGGATACTCCGGCAAAATCCCGGGTTCATCTGGTGGTAGGAGAAGGCTTATTTGTGGACCCTTCGGAAAAACTAACTCAGGATATCGCTAGTCTCTTAGGCGAAGAGCGGCTGTCTTTAGTACTATAAATTAATGAACCTGTCGACTTTCTCGCAAAGATGATTTCAGGTTTTTGCTTCGCGCACTGGATTTTTACGCCGTGCACTATATTTGATTTTATGCTTTCGTCTTGCGGCGCTGTAAATTTTCACCGTGTGCTGCGGTTTACGGCTTGCTTCCGTAAAGGCTATCGCGGGTCAGATATACTCCCGCGCGCCGTAATCCCTTGTACACTTTTGCTGAAAATTTACTAATGCGCCTCCAGCGAAAGGCATAAAATCTTTATCAAAATAAAGTTATCTTTAGCGGGATGGCTTGGATTTGTTTTAAGCAGCATGTAGTTTGTGCGAGCGGCCAGGGTTCACCTACTATAATGATATATCAGTGAGAGCGAGCAGAAACTCCAAGCGAGATTTTTCTCGGTGGGAAAAATCGAGCGGTGCTGCGAGAAACAAACCAAGACAAAGCCCGCTAAAGTTTTCTTGACATTGTAAGCTTTTGATGCTACTATACTTAGAAATAGGAGGTGTGCAATGACCAAGAAAGATATAATCTTGAGGGTCTCTGATGAAACTAAGCTTAAGCAGATAGATGTTAAAAGAGTAGTGCAGAAGACTTTTGATTGCATTATAGAGTCGCTGGCAAGAGGCGAGAAGATTGAACTGCGTAACTTCGGCGTCTTTAAGATCAAGCAGAGGAAGAGCCGCACCGGACGAAACCCTCGCACCGGTCAAGTCGTTCCTGTCCCGCCCCGCAAAGTTGTGGTCTTTAAGCCCGGCTTAGAGATGAAGCAAAAAATAAAATAGCCAACCGCATCTGATTATTCTATAAAGAGTTCTAAATATTTAATGTTTAAGCGCATCCCCGGCACGAAAGATATCCTGCCCGATGAAATCGGGCGTTGGCACAAAATAGAGGAAGAGGCGCGTTCTATTTTCTCTCTTTATAACTACGCTGAAGTCCGCCCGCCGATTATCGAAGACATCGCTTTATTCAATCGCTCTCTGGGGGCATCTACTGAAATTGTCCAGAAGCAGATGTTTGTGATTAAAAACGCCTCGGATACCTACGTGCTTCGTCCGGAAGGCACGGCTTCGGTCGCGCGTGCCTACCTGGAAAATAATCTTGATAAAAATCAGGGTTTGGCAAAATTTTATTACCTGGGGCCGATGTTTAGGCTGGAGAGGCCGCAAAAAGGCCGGCTCAGGCAATTTCACCATATCGGCTGCGAAGTAATAGGTTCCAGCAGCCCATTAGTGGACATTGAAGTTATTTCTTTGGCGGATAAACTTTTAAGGGTTTTTGGGATTGAAGGTTACCGCACTCAGATTAATAGTTTAGGCTGCCCTAAAGATAAACAAGCTTTCACCGGGCTTTTGACTGAGGCCCTTAAGCCAAAACTTTCAAAACTTTGTGCGGACTGCCAGGAAAGGTTCAAACGCAATATCCTGCGCATATTAGATTGTAAAAACGAATCTTGCCGCAAAGAAGTGGCCGGCCTTAACATTAAAGACAGCTATCTTTGTCAAGATTGCAAGGATCATGCCAATAAAGTAACAGCGGGCCTGGATGCTTTAGGAGTAAAATTCGAAGTGAACCCATACCTGGTGCGCGGCCTGGATTATTATACCCGCACCGTATTTGAAATTAAACATGAGGCCCTGGGTGCGCAGGACGCTATCGGGGCAGGAGGAAGATACGATAGCCTGATAAAAGAATTAGGCGGACCGGATTGCGGCTCTATGGGTTTTGCCTTCGGCATGGAAAGATTGCTATTGGTGTCAAAGTGTCAGGGTGCCCAAGCGTCAGGCAAAGAGTTGATTTATTTGATTACTCTCGGTGAGTCTGCCCAAAAAGAGGGTTTGAAGATATTGAATAGCTTGCGGGAGTCCGGGATAAGATGCGATACTGATTACGAAGGCAAATCTTTAAAAGGGGCGCTGCGCCAGGCGAATGATGCCGGGGCAGGATTTGTTTTAATCTTAGGTGACGATGAGTTAAAAAAACGAGTTATTACTTTAAAGGATATGCAGCAGGGCCTGCAGCAGGAAATAGCCTTGGATAACCTCACGGCTGAACTTAAGAAAAAGGTAGGTAATTAAAATGTTGCGTACGCATACTTGCGGAGAGCTCGGCAGTAAGGATACTGGCAAAAAAGTAGTGCTTTGCGGCTGGGTAGCCAACCGCAGGGACCACGGAAAACTTATTTTTATTGATATCCGCGATAGGTTCGGTATCACGCAAGTGGTATTTATTCCAAATGATTCGCCTCAGGCGCATCAGAATGCCCAGGAGCTAAGAGCCGAATTTGTGATTCGCCTTAAGGGCAAGGTTAACCCCCGGCCCAAAGGGACGATTAACGATAAAATCCCTACCGGAGCAGTAGAAGTCCTGGCCCAGGAGCTGGAGATTCTTAACCCCAGCCTTACCCCTCCCTTTGAAATTCTAGACGAGCTTGATATTACCGAGGAGATGCGGCTTAAGTACCGCTATCTGGATTTAAGAAGAAAAAAAGTACTGGATAATTTTTTACTGCGCCATAAGCTTTACGCCATTATCAATAATTTTATGCCGCAGCGGGGATTTATTTCCTGCGAAACCCCGATACTTACTAAGTCTACTCCTGAGGGTGCGCGCGATTACCTGGTGCCCTCCAGGCTTAATCCCGGGCAGTTTTACGCCTTGCCGCAATCGCCGCAGCTATTTAAACAAATCCTGATGGTAGCGGGCATCGACCGTTATTACCAGATTGCCAAGTGTTTTCGCGACGAAGACTTGCGCGCGGACCGCCAACCGGAATTTACCCAACTGGACCTTGAAATGTCATTTTTGGACGAAGAGGATGTTTTTGTCTTAATTGAGGAAATGATGCAGTTAATATTCAAAGAGCTCAAAAACATAGAACTAAAAATCCCTTTTGAGCGCATCGCTTACGATGAGGCAATGCGTAAATACTCAAGCGATAAACCGGATTTACGCCAAGAAAATAACTGCGAGTTTGCCTTTGCCTGGATTAAGGATTTCCCGCTTTTTAAGTATAACCAAGAGGAGAAGCGCTGGGAGAGCGAGCACCATCCTTTTACTGCGCCGGCCGATCCAGATATGGATAATCTGGAGAAAAATCCGGATAAGGTAAAATCGCGCTCCTATGACCTAGTTTTAAACGGGGTAGAGTTAGGCTCCGGATCTATCAGGATCCATAACCAGAAACTGCAGCAGCGTATCTTTAATATTATCGGTATCAACGAAAAGGAAGCTGGTGAGCGCTTCGGATTTTTACTGGAGGCTTTTCAATTCGGGGCGCCCCCGCACGGCGGCTTTGCCTTCGGGATTGACCGGCTTCTGGCGATTATAGCGCAGGAGGCGAGCATCCGCGAGGTGATCGCTTTCCCCAAAAATCAAAAGGCCGCATGCCCCTTAACGAGCGCGCCTTCGGATGTCGAAGAAAAACAATTAAAGGAATTAAACTTAACCATTAAAAAAGGGAGGAGTGAAAAATGAGAAAAACCAGACTTTTAGGCTTAGCAGCCCTGTCTTTTGTTTTTATTCTTTCAGGTTGTGCTGCCAGGACCTATCAGGCAACCCGGGACAGGCTCGACCAGGATTTAAGCACCGGCAATCGCGGATACCTTATGGGTAAGGCTCCGGCGTCTGAGCAGGCAGTGACGCATAAGAGCACCCGCGATGTACGGGTGGTAGAGATCGAGTTAGGTTTTCCTTCTAAGGTTAAGAAGGCTAAAACGGCAGAATCATCGATGGATCAATCCGCAATGACCGAAGCTACGGCTCCGGTTGAAACCCCCGTTGCTATGCAGCAGTACACGGTAGGCAAAAGCGATACCCTGCAGAAGATCTCTAAGAAATTCTATGGTACCACTAAAAAATGGTATAAGATTTACCAGGCGAATAAAGATGTTTTAAAGGGGCCGGACAAAATTTATCCTGGCCAAGTAATCAATATTCCTTTGGAATCCGAAGCGCAAACCGTACCCAGCGAGTCTTTAAAATAATCCAGCCAGCCTTAAACGCCCCTTGCTATTTTAAAAATGGCAAGGGGCGATTCTAGTCATTATTTATTTCTGATGGAAAAAAATATCGCCATTAGTAACCAGCAGGAACTGCAGGTCCTTTTCGGCCCCCATGACGAAAATTTAAAGAATATTGAAAAGGAGTTTAAGGTTAAGGTGAAGCTTCGAGGTGAACAGCTCCATTTAAGCGGCACGGCCGCAAATATCAAAAAGGCCGGCGGCCTGATCCAAGAGATACTCTTTGGTATCCGTCAGGGAGAGGGCGATTTAAGCAGGGCTGATTTTTCTTATCGCGTACGTAATTTTAAAGATACACAGAATAAAAGCATCAGTATCCCTGATTTAGAAAAGATCTCTTTACCCAAAAGCCGTTCTGCCGGCCAGCGCGTAATCGGCCCTAAGACTAAAGGCCAACGTGAATACGTGGAGGCAATCAAGAAACATGATATTGTTTTTGGCATCGGCCCTGCCGGAACCGGTAAAACCTATCTTGCTATGGCCTGCGCGGTAGAAGAGCTAAAGAAGCAACAGGTGCGCCGGATTATTTTAACCCGCCCTGCGATTGAAGCCGGGGAATCATTAGGGTTTTTACCCGGTGACATGTATGAAAAAATCTCACCGTATTTAAGGCCGCTCTACGATGCGCTCTATGATATGATGGATGCCGATACCATTGAGAGGTATCTTGCCAGCGGTATTATCGAGGTGGCACCTCTTGCCTATATGCGCGGCAGGACCTTAAATGATGCTTTTATTATACTGGACGAGGCCCAGAACTCTACCGACGACCAGATGAAGATGTTTTTAACCCGTCTGGGGTTTGATTCTAAGGCGGTTATTACCGGCGATATCACCCAGAGCGACCTTCCTGAAGGTAAGCCGATTGGCCTCCTGGATGCAAAGGAGATACTGGAAGGCATTGAAGGGATACAGTTCATACAACTTACCGGCGCAGATGTAGTCCGCCACGCCCTGGTGCAGCGTATTATCGAAGCTTATGAAAAGAATAATCGTAATAAAAAATAATCTGAAGTTATTGCTGGGGATAGCATCTCTTTTTATTTTAAGCTATATCTTGCAGATTAATCTTACAGTGCCTTTATTTTTAGCTTTACTGGCAGCGTATTTTATGTTTTTACTGCCTATCCCCCAAGAAAAGGGCCGCAATCTTTTAAACCTTACGTTATTATTCGTTATCATTTTCGTCACCAGCTATTTTTTAATTAGAAACGGCCGGTCAATCTACTATATACCGTTTTCCTTGATACCGATGCTGGCAACGCTTTTATTTAGCGACTTGAGGATTTCTCTACTTCTTACCGTTGCCTCGGCAGTTTCGGTGAGTTCTATTGCCGGGATGCATTATTATCTGGCGATCTTATTTTTAATCAGCGGGTTAGTAGCTAGCATTTTTGCGTTGGGATCCCGCAGGCGTATAGTGATTATACGGGCAGGTTTTATCACCGGCCTGGCGCAGGCACTGGTACTTTTTTTAGTTGACCGCTTTCTGCCCGCTGAACCGGCCAAGTACCTGATTTTACTGATTAACGGCGTTGTTTCAAGCATCCTGGTCTTGGGAGTGTTGCCGGTTTTTGAATATCTTTTTCGCACCCCTACTGATATTAGCTTGCTGGAGCTGGCGGATTTTGACCAGCCGCTTTTAAAACGTATGATTATGGAGGCGCCGGGGACCTATCATCACAGCCTGGTAGTGGGAAATCTTTCCGAGGCGGCCTGCCAGGCTATCGGGGCGCATGCGCTATTGGCGCGTATCGGCGCTTATTATCACGATATCGGTAAGCTCCATAAGCCGAATTATTTTAACGAAAACCAGGCTCTCCCGGACAATAAACATGAAAGCCTCACCCCCACCATGAGCAAGATGGTGATTATGAATCATGTTAAGGAAGGGGAGGAGTTGGCAAAAAGATACAAGCTTAATTCGCGCTTGGTAGATTTTATCTGTCAGCATCACGGCACAAGCCTGGTATATTTTTTCTACCGCCGGGCGTTGGAAAACATAGAAGATGAGGGAAAAGTCCAGGAAGAGGGCTTCCGTTACCCCGGGCCTAAGCCCGCTACTAAAGAGACCGCGGTAGTGCTTCTGGCGGATTCGGTAGAGGCAGCGATGCGTTCCTTAAAAGACCCTGGCCCTGCCAAGATCGAAGAACTGGTGCATAAAATCATCAATAATAAGTTTATCGACGGGCAATTAGATTCCTGCGACCTGACCTTACGAGACCTAGAGAAGATTTCCGCGGTTTTTGTGCGTATCCTAAGCGGTATATACCATAGCCGTGTAACCTATCCTGAGAAGCCTTAAGTCAAACCGTTTTTTCCTGTAGAATAATGAATATCGTTATTAAAAATTTTCAGCAAAGGATGCCGATTAGGGCGGCGCGGATTAAAGAAATTGTCCGCCTGGTCTTGCGTGAAGAAAAAGCAGAATCCCAGGGAGAAATTACCTTTTGTTTTGTTAATGCCTGCGCTATCCGGGAAATAAATCTTAATTATCTCGGACGCAACCTTGCGACTGACGTCATTGCTTTTAATCTCGGGCCCGCCGAAGCCCCAAGAGCTAATTTTATTACTGCCGATATCTTGATTTCTACCGATGCCGCCTGTTCTAACTCCCGGATTTTTAAAACCTCACCGCGGCAGGAGCTTTTTCTTTATATTATCCACGGCCTGTTGCATATTGTAGGTTATAATGATGAAAATAAAAATGACCGGGCCTTAATGCAGCAAAGACAGGAGAGACTGCTTTTTAAATGCCTATCCAAAAAAGCGAAGCGATAGTATTGAGTCGTTATAATTTCCGCGAGACTTCCCTGATTGCCAATTTCTACACCCGGGATTTCGGTAAAATCGGCGGAATCTTGAAGGGTATCCGCACAGATCCGGAAAAATTTGCCAGCAACTTAGAGTTATTCTCTTATAACGAACTTATTTTTTATAAAAACCATTCTTCAGCGCTGCATCTGGTTTCACAGTGCGATTTAAGGAAAAGCTTTAATAATATCCGTAGCAATATCGATAAAATCACGGCAGCGGGATTGATGATGGAATTAACAAGCGCGATTATGCCCGAGGAAGATAAGAATGAAGAGGTTTTTAATCTCGTCCTGGATTGCCTGGGAGAGCTGGAGATTAACAGCAGCCCGGAAAAAATCATGACCATCTTTAAAATTAAGATGCTGGCGCTATCAGGATTTAAGCCGCATTTTGATTCCTGTGTTTGCTGCGGCCAGAGAATCGAGAATGCTCAGTCTAAGTTCAGTTTAAGCCTGGGGGGCCTGCTCTGTAGCAGCTGCTCTTTAAAAGATATCAAGGCCAGAAGCATCTTTCGCGGCACGGTCGCTTCGATACTCTATATTGAAAGGAATGATTTAAAGTCCAATCTTAATTTAGGAATGAACCCCCAGATTAAAAAAGAGCTCGGCGTTATCCTGAATGCATTTTTAGAGTTTCATTTGGGCAAGCAGCTTAAGTCCCAGCAGCTTTTAAATAAAATTGGGCCGCAACTAGAAGATTTAGCGCGAGCCGAGAAAATCGCACTGTCTATAGGGAGGTCTAAATGAAGATCGTAATTGTAGGTCCGGGAGCAATGGGTTGCCTCCTGGCGGGGTTTTTAGCTAAACTTTACAGCTCAAGCGGTAAGCCCGAAGATAAGCTATGGTTGTTAGAGAAAGATAGCGAGCGCGCCAGGAAATTGAGTGAGCAGGGTATTTTGGTAGAAGGCATATCCGGTAATTGGCAGTCTAGGGTTAAGATTACCGCAGACCCCAAGGAAATCGGCCGGGCGGATTTATTAATTATTTGCGTAAAATCATATCATACCCGGGACGCTATTACCCAAGCCAAAATATTAGTAGATGAAAATAGCCGGGTGCTTACCCTGCAGAACGGCCTGGGTAATATTGAAATTATCAGCGAAGTGGTAGGCCAGGATAAGGTCATCGGCGGGGTGACCAGCCAGGGTGCTACACTCCTTGAGGCTGGCCGCATCCGTCACGCCGGAAAGGGCGAGACCATTATCGGCAGGCTCGACGGTAAAATACCGGTAGAGCTTAGGGCTATCCGGGAAATTTTTAATAAGGCGGGCCTGGAGACCCGTATTTCGCGCGACATCAAGGGCCTCTTGTGGTCCAAGCTCATTATCAATGTCGGCATTAACGCTCTTACTGCCATTACCCGCTTGAATAATGGCCGGCTCCTGGAATTTGAGACTACCCGCAGGATTATGCGGGAGGCGGTCACCGAAGCCATCCGGGTAGCCAAAAGAAAACGCATTAAGTTTCTCTATGATGATCCGCTGGCCAAGGTAGAGGCGGTCTGCGAGGCTACCGCTGATAATATTTCTTCCATGCTGCAGGATATCCTGAAGAAAAAACGCACTGAAATTGATTTTATTAACGGCGTGATTGTACGGCAAGCCCAGGAGCTGGGGATTCTAGTCCCGGTAAATTCAGTTTTGGTAGACCTGGTTAAGACCATCGAACAAATTAAATAAGACACCGGCGGCATGAAAATAAAAAAAGCAATTCTTTTTTTAGGATTAGGTATTATTTTATTAGCCGGCTGCGGCAGGCCCGCGCTTTATAAGGATACCCAAATAATGATGGGTACTACCGTAGAGGTAGTCTCGCCCACCCCTGAGGCGGCAAAAATCGCCTTTGCCGAAATTAGAAGAATTGAAGGGCTGCTCAGTATTTATAAGGATGACAGCGAAGTTACGCTCTTAAACCGCAAGGGAGAATTGCGGGTGAGTGCGGAAACTTTTTATGTGCTTAAAAAGGCGGTAGAATTCTGGCAGTCTAGCAACGGCGCCTTTGATATTACCATAGCGCCGTTAATGGACCTCTGGGGTTTTAGCAGTAAATCCTACCGCCTGCCATCTCAGGCCGAAATCCGTAAAACTTTAGAATATGTGGGCTCGGATAAAATTATCTTTAATGATAAAAATAATGTGGTAAAATTTAAAGTCTTAGGCACCCGGATAGACTTAGGCGCGATCGCTAAGGGTTTTGCCGTAGATTGCGCCGTAAAAAAATTAAAAGAACAGGGGATTACCAGCTGCCTGATTAACGCTGGCGGCGATATCTACTGTTTGGGAGATAAATCCGGACGGCCTTGGAAAATCGCCATACAAGATCCCCGGCAGTCAGGTTTTTTAGGTTACCTAAAATTAAAAGACCGGGCAGTGGCTACTTCGGGAAATTACCGGCAGTTTTTTACCAAGGGCGACAAAAGATACGCGCATATCTTAGATCCTAAGAGCGGCTATCCGGCAGAGTCCCGCGTAAGCTCGGTAAGCGTCTTAGCCCCGGATTGCCTTACTGCTGATGCCGTAGCTACCGCGGCATATGTTCTAGGCAAGAATCAAGCCTTAAAGTTTACAGCCAAGTTTAAAGGGGTCGAATTAACTGCTGTCACGGCTATCGATAAATAAAATGTTGAGCAATAACAACCAGATGTTTGTTTATTTTTCCCAGCTGATGGAACTTCCGGTATTTGATCTAAATGACCGGCAGGCCGGTAAGGTCTACGATATCGTGGTGCGGCCTACCGCAGTTTACCCTCAGTCTTACGCCCTGATTATCCGTCGGGGATTCCCCAACCGCCAATACGCGCTGGTGAAATGGACCGACGTTTCCGGATTATATAAAAATGAAGTCCGCTTAGGTATCGATTCCGCTAACCTGGTATTTGCCGAAAGGCACAATAGTAAAGAAGAACTTACCCTGCGCCGCGATATACTAGACCAGCAGGTGGTAGATACCTCTAATCATAAAGTTATTCGGGTTAATGATATCCATCTTTTAACGGTAGAAACTTCCTTAATGCTCGCCCATGTTGATATTAGCCTGCGGGGGCTCTTAAGACGGCTCGGCTTTGAAAAAATAATTGATATCCTGGTAGGCCTTTTTAATCGTCAGGCCGCTTATCTTAAGAACGAAAACCTCATTTCCTGGAAGCATATCCAGCCCCTTTCCATAAACCCCGTGAGCATGACTATTAAACTTAATGTCCCGCACAAACAACTGCTTAATATACCTGCGGCGGATTTAGGGGAAATATTCCTGGATTTGACCTTGCAGCACCAGATCGCGCTTTTTAAATCCCTGGATATCTCAACCCGCGCCAAGATTTTTATGAATGTAAGTTTTAAAACCCAGAAATCCTGGGTGGAAGAACTGGATCTCAAAGAAGTTACGGAGCTGCTTAGTTATATCCCTTCGGATGAAGCCACGGACTTTTTAGAAAAGCTTCCCCGTGAAAAAACCGACGAGCTTTTAAATCTGATGGAGAGCAAAAACGCCCGCAAGCTTTCGCAGCTATTGGGCTATTCCAGCGATTCCGCGGGAGGCCTGATGACTACTGAGTACATGTCCTTTACACAGAATATCGCAGTGGGGGATATCCTGAACCAGATTAGAGAGCGCTCTTTTAAGGCTGAGCCGGCGCAGTTTGTCTATATTGTAGATGATAGTCACCGTTTGATCGGCTCTACTAATCTGCGGCGCCTGCTTATGGCTAACCCTCTTGAACCGGCAGCCAAAATAATGTTTCCCCGCACTTATTTTGTGCATCCGGATAGCTCCGTAAAAGAGGTGGCCTACCTCATGGATAAATATAAATATTACGCCATTCCGGTAGTGGATGAGGATAGCGTAATGCAGGGGATTATCACCATTGATGATATCCTAAGCCAGGTAATCTCGATTGCCTGGAGAAGGCTGAAAAAAATCAAGCCCAAGCCCACGCCATGAAAAAGAAATTAAAAAGGTTCTGGTTTAACATTATAATATTCCTTTCTGTGATGGGCCCGGGCATCATTACCGCCAACGTCGATAATGACGCCGGCGGTATTACTACCTATTCCGTAGCCGGAGCGCACTTCGGCTATACGCTGCTCTGGTCATTTATTCCCATTATTATCGCGCTGGCGATTATCCAGGAGATGTCAAGCCGCATGGCGGTGGTAACCGGCAAGGGTCTGGCGGATTTGATCCGCGAAGAGTTCGGGGTAAGGGTCACTTTCTACGCTATGATTGTTTTAATTTTTTCTAATATCTTCAACACCGTCTCGGAGTTCGCCGGTATCGCTGCCAGCGCCGAATTATTCGGGATCAGCAAATATATCCTGGTGCCGCTGTGCGCGCTTGCGATATGGTGGCTGATCGTAAAAGGCACCTATAAGTCAGTGGAAAAAGTATTCCTGATGGCTTGTGTATTCTATCTTTCCTACGTTATTTCAGGATTTCTTTCCAAGCCCAACTGGAACGAGGTTTTAAGCCAGAGCCTTAAGCCTTCCTTTCAGTTCAATAAAGCCTATCTCCTGATGTTGATGGGCGTGATCGGAACCACGATCGCCCCCTGGATGCAATTTTACCAACAGTCCTCGGTGGTAGAGAAAAAAATAAAATTAAAGGACTATAAATACAGCCGGTTGGATGTTATTATCGGGGCCTTTATTGTAAATATCGTAGCGATCTTTATCGTAGTGGTTTGTGCCAATACCCTTTTTAAAAACGGCATCCGCATTGAAACCGCCAAAGACGCTGCCTTAGCCCTTAGGCCCCTGGCAGGTAAATACTGCTTTTATCTTTTTGCCTTCGGGCTGCTCAATGCTTCGATATTTTCCGCCTGCATCCTGCCCTTGTCTACCGCTTATTCGGTTTGCGAAGGGATGGGCTGGGAAGTGGGGGTGAACCGCCGTTTTCGCGAGGCCTCCCAGTTTTATATCCTGTATACTATTATTATTATTATCGGGGCCGCGGTTATCCTTATTCCAAGGATCAAGCTTATCCCGATCATGTTAATCTCCCAGGCCACTAACGGTATCCTCTTGCCGTTTGTTTTAATCTTTATGTTAATGCTGGTTAATAATAAGCGCCTGATGGGTAAATATACTAATTCCCGGGTCTATAATTTTTTCGCGGTCTTGACAATTGTGGTCATGGTCGGGTTATCACTGGTATTATTAATTAGCGGATTTATAAAATAGGGAGCTGGTATGGATAAAATAAAAATCAACAGTATTATCAGTAGAAAAAAAACCGGTCCCAAGATTACCATGCTTACTGCTTACGATTATCCGCTGGCTTCGCTAGTAGATAAGGCGGGAATTGATATGATCCTGGTAGGGGATTCCCTGGCGAATGTAGTTTTAGGGTTAGAGTCTACTACCCAGGTCGGGATGGTTGAGATGCTGCATCATGCCAAGGCGGTGCGTAGAGCGGTAAAGCAGGCCTTAGTTATCGGCGATATGCCCTATGATTCCTACCAGGTGCATAGCGCAGAGTGCGTCAAAAACGCCAGGAGGTTTATCGAAGAGGCCGGCTGTGAAGCGGTAAAATTAGAGTGGTTTGAAAAATGCCTGGAGGTAACGGAGAACATTGTGCAAGCCGGTATTCCGGTAATGGGCCACATCGGTTTAACTCCCCAGACCGCAGACAAAATCGGAGGCTTTAAGGTGCAGGGTAAAGATGCTGAGGCTGCCCAGCGGCTGATTGATCAGGCCTTAGCGTTAGAAAAATTAGGATGTTTTTCTATAGTGCTGGAGTGCGTGCCGGATAAAATCGCTGAAATGATCACCAATAAAATCAAGATTCCTACCATCGGCATCGGCGCAGGTCCGCATTGCGACGGCCAGGTGCTGGTTATTCACGACCTCTTAGGGCTATTTGAAAGGTATCATCCGAAATTCGTGAAGCAATATCTTAACTTAGCACCCCTGATCCAGAAAGCACTGGAGGATTACGCCTCTGAAGTCAGAGAGGGGAAGTTCCCAGGACAAGAACACTCTTTCACTATTAAGAAAGAGGAGCTCAAGAAATTAAAGTAAAGACACTTTCCCGGCTTAAATTTCTTGACAATAACCTCAAATTGGGATAAAAATAAGAGACTATGGCGGATTTAATGGATAAAATTAGCTCTTTATGCAAGCGCCGCGGGTTTATTTTTCAATCTTCGGAGATTTACGGCGGCCTTGCCAACACCTGGGATTACGGCCCTTTCGGGGTAGAGCTTAAGAATAACCTCAAAAATTCCTGGTGGAAGGCTTGCGTGCACGAAAGAAACGATATCTACGGCATGGATGCTGCTATCCTGATGCATCCTAAGGTCTGGGAGGCCTCCGGACACGTTGATAATTTTTTTGACTTAAAGAGCGACTGTAAATCTTGCAAGAAGCGTTTTAAGGCTGCGGATTTAAAGGATACTAAAAAGTGCCCGGAGTGTAAAGGTGAGCTTACCGAAGCCCGGCCGTTTAACCTGATGTTTAAGACCCATCAGGGCCCGGTTGAAGATACTACTAATATAGTATATTTGCGGCCGGAAACTGCCCAGGGAATGTTTGTAAACTTTTCTAATATTTTAGACAGCCGCCACCCCAAGCTTCCTTTTGGCTTAGCGCAGATCGGAAAATCCTTCCGTAACGAAATTACTCCCGGCAACTTTACCTTCCGCACCCGCGAATTTGAGCAGATGGAAATTGAATATTTTGTCCAACCCGAGGCAGCGGATAAAGCTTACGAATACTGGGTAGAAGAGAGGTTTAACTGGTATCTGGGCTTAGGCCTTAAGAAAGAAAACCTTAAGAAACGCCCGCACGCCAAGGATGAACTGGCGCATTATGCTTTGGCCTGCACTGACATTGAATATAATTTTCCCTTTGGCTGGTCGGAATTAGAGGGGATTGCCAACCGCACCGACTTTGACCTTCGCCAGCACGCCAAGGCCAGCGGCAAGGACTTAGTTTTTTTTGACGACGCCAAAAAAGAAAAAATCTATCCCTACGTCATTGAGCCTTCCGGAGGCGTGGACAGGAGTGTTTTGGCATTTTTAGTGGACGCCTATTACGAAGATAAGGTCAAGGATGAAACCCGCGCGGTAATGAAGTTTGACCGCCGTTTAGCTCCGGTGAAGGTGGCAGTGCTTCCGCTTTTAAAGAACCGGCCGGAGATTGTGGAATTGGCCAAAAAAATCACCCAGGAACTTAAAAAGTTTACCGTGGCAATTTATGATGATACTGCCGCCATCGGCAAGCTCTACCGCCGGCAGGATGAGATCGGGACACTTTATTGCGTTACCGTAGACGTGCAGTCCCTGGAAGACAAGCAGGTGACTGTGCGTGACCGTGACACTATGTTACAGGATAGAATCAGTATCGAGAGGTTAAAGGATTATTTAGGAGATAAGTTTAACAACACATAGTTTGATCCCTCGCTTCTGAAGCAGAAGCTCGGGATAAATTCGCGCAAATAACTTACGTCGCCATAAATTATGATAAAGCGCTCCGTAAGTTATGCGCTCATTTAAAGGGAGGGTTTTAAAAGCAATGGCAGCAAAATATGTTTACTTCTTCGGCGGCGGCAAAGCAGATGGTAATGAAAGCATGAAAAACCTTTTGGGTGGCAAAGGGGCCAACTTAGCTGAGATGGCCGGGCATAAGGATTTACGCCTTCCGGTTCCTCCGGGATTTACCATTACTACCGAGGTCTGTACTTATTTTTATAAACACGGCAAGAAATACCCTGGAGGCTTAAAAGATCAGGCAGCGCTTGCCTTAAAGAAGATAGAGAAATTAATGGGGCGCGGCTTCGGCGACACACAAAATCCGCTTTTAGTTTCCGTGCGTTCCGGCGCGCGTAAGTCTATGCCCGGGATGATGGAAACGGTTTTAAATGTCGGCCTGACCGAAAAAACTATTCCCGGCCTGATTAAGCAGAGCGGCGGTAATGACCGTTTTGTCTATGATGCCTACCGCAGGCTGATTATGATGTATTCCGACGTGGTCATGGAAAAGGCCGCCGGTATTGAGCCTAAGGACGATGAGTCCGGAATCCGCAAGCAGCTGGAAAGAATTATGGCCCAGATGAAAAAAGATAAGGGTGCTAAAAGCGACACCGATTTAACCGGCGCGGATTTAAGGAAGCTCTGCATTCTATTTAAGGATAAAATTAAAGAAGTATTGGGAAAGGAATTTCCAGATGAGCCGCATCAACAATTATGGGGAGGAATCAGCGCGGTGTTTTCTTCCTGGAACGGTAAGCGCGCGGTGAGCTACCGCCGCATTGAAGGCATCCCGGATGAATGGGGCACTGCGGTAAACGTGCAAACCATGGTTTTCGGAAACATGGGCAGTGATTCTGCTACCGGCGTGGCCTTTACCCGTAATCCCGGAAACGGCGAGAATGGTTTCTACGGAGAATACCTGATTAATGCCCAGGGTGAAGACGTGGTAGCCGGAATCCGCACTCCCGCCCCCCTAAACACCTATTCTACCTCTGAGCATAATAAAAATCTTGATACCTTAGAAAAATTGATGCCCAAGATTTATCAGGACCTTCTGGATTTTCGCCGCCGGCTTGAGCAACATTACCGCGATATGCAGGATATTGAATTCACCATTGAAAAAGGCCGGCTCTTTATGCTGCAGTGCCGTAACGGAAAACGCAACGGCCCGGCAGCCGTACGCATGGCCATGGAGATGCTCAAAACAAAACTCATTACTAAAGAAACGGCTATGATGCGGGTCACTCCGGAGCAATTAGATGAGCTCTTGCACCCTATTATTGACCCTAAGGCTGAATTGACACACAGGCCTCTGGGTAAAGGTTTACCTGCGGGTCCTGGCGGCGCCAACGGCCAGATTGTATTTAATGCTAAAGACGCAGTAGCGTGGGCTAAAGCAGGCAAAAAGGTAATCTTGGTGCGCGAAGAAACTAACCCTGAAGATGTGGAGGGGATGCGCGCTGCCCAGGCGATTCTAACTGCCCGCGGCGGGATGACCTCGCACGCGGCATTAGTGGCCCGCGGCTGGGGCAAATGTTGTATTGTCGGATGTAGCGCTATCCACATTGATTACCAGGCTAAGGAAATGCATATTAATGATAAAATTTTTAAGGAAGGGGACTGGATTACCTTAAACGGCACCAAAGGCAATGTCTATGAAGGCCAGCTTTTGATGATGGACGCTACCGAAGAGAATGTAATGTTAAGTGATTTTTTGAAGGTTTGCGATACCATCCGCAGGTTAGGCATCCGCACTAACGCCGATACCCCGGATGACGCTGCCAAGGCCCGCCAATTCGGGGCAGAAGGCATCGGTTTATTCCGCACCGAGCATATGTTTTACGGTAAAGGTTCAGATCAGCCGCTCTTTATCCTGCGTAAAATGATTGTTTCTAAAACTTTAACTGAGAGAGAAGAGGCAATCAAAGAGTTATATCCTCATGTCAAAAAAGATATTAAAGGCACCTTGGCTGCCATGGACGGTTTTCCGGTAGTGATACGCCTATTGGATCCGCCTTTGCATGAGTTTGTGCCGCGCGAGCAGGAAAAACTCCAGCAGCTAGCCCAAGACTTAAATATCACCATGGAAGAATTATCCAACCGTGCTGCTGCCTTACATGAGTCTAATCCCATGATGGGGCACCGCGGGGTGCGCTTGGGGGTAACTTACCCGGAAGTCAGCGCGATGCAGATCCGCGCGATTTTTGAATCGGCAGCGGAATTAATCCAGGAAGGCAAGAAACCCTATCCTGAAATAATGGTTCCGGTAGTTTGCGATGTGAAGGAATTAAGCGACCAACTGGTAATTGCCGAGAATGTTTACCGGGAAGTGCTGGCTAAATATAATCTGAAAAAAATTAAGCACATGTTCGGTACCATGATTGAAATCCCCAGGGCCGCCCTGGTGGCAGGCAAGATCGCCACTGTCGCCCAGTTCTTTTCTTTCGGCACCAATGACCTTACCCAGATGGGCTTCGGTTTTTCGCGCGATGATATCGGCGGATTCCTCCCGGACTATATTAAAAAAGGAATCCTGCCTGAGGACCCCTTCCAGAGTATTGACCAGGAAGGCATCGGAGAACTTATTGAGATAGCTATTAAGCGCGGCCGCGCCGCTCGTAAGGACCTAGAGATCGGTATCTGCGGCGAGCATGGCGGGGAGCCGCGTTCGGTGGAATTCTGCCACCGGGTAGGCATGGACTATGTCAGCTGTTCGCCTTTTCGGGTTCCTATTGCGCGGTTGGCAGCAGCCCAGGCAGTGCTAAAGGAGAAGAAAAAATAAAAGATGGAAGCTATTAAAACCTATCTTAAAGAAATCCGCAACATAGCTTTATTAACTGCCAAGGAAGAGATTACGCTCAGCAAGAAAATCAAGAAGGGCGACGAACAGGCGCGCAAGACCATGATCCGCGCCAACCTGCGTTTAGTGATCAGCATCGCCAAACGCTACATCTATTTAGGCATCCCCCTGATTGATTTGATTGAAGAGGGTAATATCGGCCTGATGAAGGCGGTAGATAAGTTTGACCCTCAAAAAGGCTACCGTTTCTCGACCTACGCTGCCTGGTGGATCCGTCAGGCAATCTCCCGCTCCATCATTGAGCAGGGTAAGGTGATCCGCATCCCGGTTTATATGAATGAGTTGATTACTAAATGGAAAAAGGCCAAAGAAGAGGTTTCCCACCGCATCAAGCGCATCCCCACCGACGATGATATCAGCAGGAAACTTAAACTCTCCAAAGAAAAAGTGGAGCAGATCAATTTCTGGCTTTCCGCCACCACTTCATCCCTGGAGGCTCCGGTGGGAGATGAGGGGGAGAGCCAGCTCTCGGATTTAGTGGAAGACGTGCACAGCGCCGGACCGGATAAAGAAATCTCCAGCTTTTTAGAAAAAGAACGGATCGAGGGGCTCCTGGAATCCATGACTGAGCGCGAGAGAGAAATCCTTTCCCTGCGTTTCGGTTTATCCGACGGCAAACCCAATACTCTGGCGGAGGTCTCCAAGAAGATGGGGGTTTCCCGCGAACGGGTACGCCAGATTGAAGAAGCGGCTTTAACTAAACTTAAGAGGCTGGCGATGCGCCAGGAAAAATAATGGCTGCTAAAAAAAAGCTGCGCCTTAAGGACCATATTCGTACCATCCCGGATTTTCCTAAAGAAGGAATTCTCTTCCGCGATATCACCACACTCCTGCAGCATAAAGATGCCTTTAAACAAACCATTGACGTCTTAGCTAAAAAATACGGCCGTAAAAAAATTGATCTGATTGCGGCTGTCGAGGCCCGAGGCTTTATCTTTGGAAGTGCCTTAGCTTATAAATTAGGAATTGCCTTTGTGCCGATCCGCAAAAAAGGAAAACTTCCCTGGAAGACCCATAGCGTAAACTATGAGCTGGAATACGGCACGGACAGCCTACATATTCACCATGATGCGATTAAACCCGGGGACAAGGTTTTAATCGTGGATGACCTTTTGGCTACCGGCGGCACAGTGCGGGCAGCCAGAGAATTAGTGGAGAACTCCAAAGGCAGGGTAGTCGGGATTGCCTTTTTAATTGAACTGGTAGATTTAAAGGGTCGGGATAAACTGCGCGGCTACCCTATTTATTCCTTGATCAAGTTCCGCGGCGAATAGACAAGGCCCCTGTAGTCATCCCTGTAAAAGCGTCAGGGATTTCGCTACAGGAGATAAGTAAAATGCCCCTGTAGCTCATAAGGATAGAGCAACGGTTTCCTAAACCGTGTGTGGCAGGTTCGATTCCTGCCAGGGGCGCGTATTTATAGACATATGTACAACTTACATTGCCACTCATTATTAAGCGACGGCGCGCTGCTTCCTTCGGAAGTGGCAGTGCGCTATGCTGACTCCGGCTACAAGGTCATCGCCATTACTGACCACGTGGATTACAGTAATATCGCCACGGTAGTTAAGGGAATATTGAAATTTACTAGCCAGTGGCCTAAGGGCAGTGGTTACATCCGGGTTTTGCCCGGGGTGGAGTTGACTCACCTTTCGCCTGGGCAGTTCGGGCCTCTGGCAAAATACGCCCGCAAAAAAGGCATCAAGGTTATCGTAGGCCATGGCGAGACTCCGGTTGAGCCGGTGATTCCGGGCACTAACCGCGCCGCCTTAGAAGCGGATATCGATATCCTGGCCCATCCGGGTTTAATCAAGGATGAAGACGCCAAACTTGCCAGAGACAAAGGTATATTTTTAGAGATTACTTCGCGCCGGGGGCACGCGGATACCAATTCCTATGTTGCGGCACAGGGCTTAAAATTCGGCGCACCCTTAATCCTGGATACTGATGGGCACGCCCCGCAGGATATTATTACTCCGCAGGAATTAAGGGAAGTAGGTTTGGTCGCGGGCTTAAATGAATTGCAAATTGATAATATTTATTGCAAGGTGCAAGAGTTTTTGGTAACTTGCGGCATTAAATAAAAAAGGAGGGGGAATGAAGAGAGGATTGATTTTGTTGTTGGTTCTGGCAATATTCACAGCAACAGGTTGCGCTATTACTAAAAAGAATAAGGATGTTGCTGCCAACCCGGCAATACTGGAGCCCCAGGCTACTTTAAGATTTAATGATGTCCCGGTGCCTGCGGGTTTTAGGCTTATACCCAAAGAGTCGTATTCCTTTGAGAACGCCGGGGTGCGGGTAGGCTTATTAAAGTATCAGGGCAAGGCCGATCCTGATGCGGTTACTAATTTCTACAAAGAGCAGATGGCGCTCTATAACTGGAACCTCTTGAATATCATTGAATACGGCCAGCGGCTCCTGAATTTTGAGCGCGACACGGAAACCTGTGTGATTACCCTGGCTCCCAAAGGCAGGAGTATCACTATCGTTATCTCGATGGGCCCTAAGTCGCAGTTCCCTAAGAAGATGGATAAGGGTAAGATTGACAAGGCCATTAAATAGCCTAACCCTATATATAGTAAGTATTTACGTGGGCTTTATTCTGAAGGATGAAAAAAATACTTGACAAATAAAGGGTTATATGTATGATAGAAATTAGTAAAATTTGGATATAACATTGGATATGGCTTTAATTTTAGGCCGAAAGGAGGGAGATTAAAATTCGCCTGAAGCCATGAGAAATCCAATGATATACATAATAGATAGGTAAATATCCTAGGAAACAATATTATACCCTAGTTAGTATATAGTGAATTTATTAGTTTCACAAAGGAGGATTAAAACAAAATGAGTAGACGCTTAATAATAGTTCTGGCACTCTTGTTTGTAGCCGGCATGACCTGTGCTGCCTACGCCGAAGTGCAGAATGTCAAGGTAAGCGGTGATTTACTCTTTATGGCAGTGGACCGTAACCAGTTTGATTTGGAAAGAGGAGCTAAGGGCGACAAGATCAATGACAACGAAAGCTTCCTGTCTTCCCAGATCCGCTTAAGAGTGGATGCCGACCTTACTGACAATGTTTCTACAACCATCAGGTTAATTAGCGAAAGAAGCTGGGATTCTGAAACCAATGCCAGCTCTGACGTTGATGTTGACCTGGCTTATGTGACTTTAAAGGAGTTTCTTTATTCTCCTTTAAGCATTACGGTCGGTCGTCAGGAATTAAGATACGGTAACGGGTTGATCATTGGTGCATCTGGCACCTATAGCAGCGGCGTTCTTAATGGTATCCCTTCGGACTTAAGCATTCGTAAGTCTTTTGATGCAGCCAAGGCTACCTTGAACTATGATCCGCTCACCGTAGATTTCATCTATGCCAAGATTGACAGAGGTATGAGTGGTGACGATTATATAAAAAGAAGTAGGGATGTTGATTTATACGGTGTTTATGCCAGCTATGATTTTGGCAGAAAAGGCCTCAAGGCTGATCTCTACTTTTTTGACAAAAGAGATAAGAGTCACATCGATACATCTTCAACTGGTCCGCGCAAGGGTGATGATATTGAAACTTTAGGTGCTCTTGTTTCCGCTACTCCGATTGAGAACTTAAAGACTTCTTTGGAAATTGCCAACCAGTTTGGTAACATTAGTTATGATAATAGCGGCAAGCACAAACAAAGAGCCTGGGCAGGACAGTTTATGGCAGATTATACCTTTCCCAAGGTCAAATATACTCCGGCCATAGGTATGTCCTACACCTATTTGTCCGGTGACGGCAAAAGCGATGGTAACAAGGATAAAGAATGGAACGTTATGTACTATGATCAGGCCCTAAACGGCATCACCTATGCTTTACTTCCTTTTACCAACATGCAGGTTTGGAATGTAAAAGGCAGTATGAAGCCCATGGACGATATTACAGTATTAGCTAATGTCGGTTTCTACGGGTTAAACAAGTATAGGAGCAGTATGTCCAGCGCCAAGTTTGATGGTAATGGAGACTATCAGTCTTATACCATGAATCCCGAAAAGAAGCATCTCGGAACTGCGGTGGACCTTACCGGTATTTACGATTATACCGAGGATGTCCAACTGGGTTTGACCTTTGGTTATTTCAAGCCTGGTGATGCATTTACCGGCTGCAATAACGATCCAGCCACCCAGTTTATCGGTTCGATGAAGGTTACATTCTAAGACAACTAATGTAGCAACACCAACCCTCGCAGGAGCAATCCTGCGAGGGTTTTTTAATGCTAAAATGCTCTATCTGGCCATTATCTACCACATGCACCAGCCTTATTATAAGGATCTCTTGACTCAAGAGGCGCCCTTGCCCTGGGTGCGCCTGCATGGTATTAAGGATTACCTGGATATGGTCCAGATGCTGGCAAAATACCCCGCCATAAAGCTTACCTTTAACTTAGTGCCTTCCTTATTGGAGCAGTTGGAGGATTTTATCAAGGGCAGCGTCAAAGATAAGTTTTTAGAGCTTTCCGCCAAGCCGGCTAAGGAATTAACTAATCCGGAAAAAAGTTTTATCCTGGCAAATTTCTTCTCCATTAATATTGAAAGAGTGATTTCTTTATTTCCGCGCTATTATGAATTATATTTTAAGAAAACCTCCGGCGCGCAATTCAGCCTGCAGGATTATTTAGATTTACAGGTCTGGTTTAACTTAAGCTGGTTTGACCCGGATTTTCGGAATAATATCCCGGAATTAAAGCAATTAGTAGCCAAAGGCCGCTTCTTTAGCGAAGAGGAAAAAGAGATTTGCCTGAGGCAGCAAATTGAAATTTTAAAACAAATTATTCCGGCCTACAAGAAATTTCAGGATAGCCAGCAGATTGAAGTAACCACCACCCCTTATTATCATCCCATATTACCCCTCTTATATAATACTAAAATCGCCCGGGAAGCTAATCTTAAGACTCCTTTACCCAGGGCCCAATTTAGCTATCCTGAGGATGTTAAGGCTCAAGTGGAGAGCGCAGTGCAGTTTTATCAAGAGCGCTTTGGTATCCTTCCAGCCGGGATGTGGCCTTCCGAGGAATCGGTGAGCGAGCACATCCTGCCTTTTATCATCGCCTCGGGGATTAACTGGATTGTAGCTGATGAGGCTATTCTTTTTAAATCTTTAAATAAAAAGAAAAGGGATACCCGCCTGGTTTATCAGCCTCATATCCTAAAAAGGGAGGAGGGTAACCTCAATATCGTTTTTCGCGACCGTAACCTCTCGGATTTAATCGGCTTTGTTTATCATAACTGGAGCGCAAAAGAGGCGGTAGCGGATTTTATGCGCCACTTGGAAGACACTTACCGTGCCTTCAAGGACCAGGATATCTTAGTTACTATTGCTATGGATGGAGAGAATGCCTGGGAGTATTTTGCCAATGACGGCCACGATTTTCTGGAGTTGCTTTACCAGCGTCTCTCGGAAAGTGAGTTTATCAAAACTACTACGGTCAGTGAATATCTCAAAGATTACCCTCCTAAAAATAACATCAAGCGTTTAAGTGCTGGCTCCTGGATTTACGCTAATTTCGGTAAGTGGATCGGCAGCCCGGCTAAGGTCAAAGCCTGGGAATGGCTGGCAGAGGCCAGGGGGGAGCTCCAAAAAGCTAAAGCTAAACTTACGCCGGATCAATTAGTATTGGCGCTGAAACAAATTTATATTGCCGAAGGAAGCGATTGGTTCTGGTGGGCAGGAGAGGACCCTGACGGCAGTTTTGACCGGCTCTTCCGCCTGCACTTGAGCAATTTCTACCGTATCATCAACCAAGACCCCCCCGCCTACCTCTCTTAAGAGACGCTTTCCTGCCTAATCGGGAAACTGTCTTTAAGAGGAAACTAACCCATTGACAATCAAGCGGTTTTGTGTTATAAAATAAATCAATACTTGAGGAATTTATCTATCGTTTATGGATAAGAAAGCTATTTACGAACACCTGGCCAAGATTTATCTTGACGCCTCTTCTCAGCAAACCCCCAAAAAATCCAGGAAGGTTTTTCCCTACAAGAATCTTTTTTTAGGCCTGGCAGGCTTTGTTATCGTATTTTCCTTTGCCCTATTTACTTTTTTTAACCCCCCTAAATTAAACGAACCTAAAGGCGAAATAGCGCTGGTATTATTGCCGGATGCTGCCAAGATTAATTTTAATTTTGATCCCGCCAAAAAAGAAATCTACAGCCTAGAGCTTAACCGGCTGAATCTTAGCCGGTTTGGAATGGTAGCGTTCTCGCTGAAAAAAGCCAATTATCACGATAATATTTCGGTACGGGTAGAATTCACCAATATCTTTCGCGAAAAGTCCGAGGTTTATCTGAAAAATATTCCTTACGGCTGGAAGGAATACCGTATTGAGCTGGCACAATTTAAAAATATCAGCAATTGGTCCAACATGCGCACGCTGGCTTTTGTGGTAGAGGAATGGAACGCCAACGAGCACCACGGAGTGGTCTATATTGATAACGTCAGATTGTTGCGTTAAAAACAGGAGGGAAGATTAAATGCGCATTATCTCAGTCACCAACCAGAAGGGCGGATGCGGTAAAACTACTACCGCGATTAATCTGGCAGCTTCCTTGATGGCCAACGGCCGTAAAGTTTTATTGATTGACCTTGACCCCCAGGCGCATGCCACTTCGGGATTAAACATTAAGGCGGACTTAAGTATTTATAATGTGCTTTCTAAAATAACCCCCCAGAAGGCGGATTTAAGCAATATCCTGCAGAAGATCGACGATAATTTTTACCTGGCGCCCTCCAGCCTAATCTTGAGCACCTTAGAGCAGGAGTTAGCCGGTGAAATCGGCCGGGAGTCGCGCCTGGACTGGGTCCTGGAAAACTTTAAAGGCGGATTTGATTACATCCTGATTGACTGTCCGCCGAACTTAGGCATTCTTACCATTAACGCGATGCGGGCGTCGCATGAAGTAATTATCCCGGTAGAGGCCAGCAGGTTTTCGATAGAAGGCCTGGGTCAGCTCTTAGAAATCATCAACCTGGTCAAGGATAGGCTCAACCACAGCGTTTCCTATCAAGTCCTGATTACTAATTTTGACTCGCGTCTACGCCATTCCTTTGAGATGTTGGACCGTATCAAGAATACCTTCCAAGGCAAGCTCTTTAGCACCATCATGCATGTTAATGTCAAACTCAAGGAAGCCCAAAATCAGGGTACGCATATTCTCAACTATGATAAATACTGCCGGGGCGCCAAGGATTATTCCAGCTTATCGCGGGAGCTCATCATGCAGGAACCCAAAGAGCAAGTGCCGCAGGTTGAGCCTAGGAAAAAAATGCCGCAGCTTGAGAAAAAAATGAAAGAGATGATAGAGCAAGAGCTGCCTAAAATGAACAGCGTATTTTTTACCGTTTTTGCCCCGGATGCCCAGGAGGCCTATGTGGTGGGCGATTTTAACGATTGGAAAATCGGACCGGAAAGCCGGATGCAAAAAGACGGGAGCTTCTGGGCTAAAAAAATAAGCCTGAATACCGGAAAACACCGTTACCGTTTCGTGATTGACGGCAAATGGACCGAAGATCCCAACAATCCCAGCAAAGAGATTAATCCTTACGGCGAAATGGATTCGTTATTAGAAATAGCCAAGTGGTAAACGAGATTGAAGAAGGCAGGTTTTTTGCGGTAATATCCTACATCAGTTTCCTATGTATCCTGGCCCTGCTTTTAAAAAAAGATAATAAATTTGCCATTTATCACGCCAAGCAGGGGCTGGTGCTGTTTGTTTTTGAAAGCGTGGTTTTTATCCTTTCGATAGTGCCGGTATTGGGCTGGTTAATCGGCGGGCTGGGCTTTATAGCGTTTTTTCTGTTTTCCCTTTGGGGGATGCTGGAGTCTTTTTCGGGTAAATACTCCAGGCTTGTGATAATAGCCAAGATTGCTGACAACATTATTTTATAAAATTGACTATGCAGGTACAGGAAGCAATTAAAGAGCGCCACAGCTGCCGCAATTTTAACAGCACGCCTATTGCCGTAAATTTAATCGAGGCCTTAATTGATGCCGCCCGCCTGGCGCCTACCGCCAGAAATATCCAGCCCTGGGAATTTATCGCCGTTACTCAAAAAGAGGTATTACAAAAATTAGGGCAATTGGCGGACCACGGCCGTTTTATTAGGGATGCGGCGTGTTGTATCGCGGTGCTGTGTGAGGATACCAAATATTATCTAGAGGATGGCTCGGCAGCTACCGAAAATATACTTTTGACTGCTACGGACTTAGGGTTGGCCAGTTGCTGGGTAGCGGGCGATAAGAAAGATTACTGCCAGAAGGTCAAAGAGCTCTTAGGCGCGCCGCAGGATCTTAAGTTAGTCAGCTTAGTCGCCCTGGGTTATGCTCAAGGTAAGACGCAGGCGCCCCGTAAAAGAGTGCTTAAGGAAGTCCTGCACTGGGAAAAATTTTAAAAAGGAGGTAGGAATATGGTTGTCAAAAAGAGGAAAGCCGTAAAGAAAAAAGCCGTTAGGAAGCCCGCCAAGAAAAAACCAGCGCGTAAATCCGCGCCCCGCAAAAAAATCATTAAGAAGTCCAGTGTTAAAAGTAAGAAAATCACCAGGAAAACCATTAAGAAGAAGGTTGTTAAAAAAGCAGCGCCTGCCAAAAAAAGAGTACTTGGCGCCAAGGCTATCGGTATAATCACCCATTATTTTCCCAAAGTACAGGCTGCGGTGATCAAGCTGAACGCCCCCCTGAAATTAGGCGATAAGGTCAAAATGAAGGGCCATACCACTGATTTTGTCCAGACGATCACCTCGATGCAGATTGACCGCACTCCCATAACTTCGGCCCAGAAAGGCCAGGAAATCGGCCTAATGGTAGTTTCCCGGGTACGCAGGAATGACATTGTCTGCCAACCCTAAAAAGTTTTACAGAAGAAGGGAGGTACTAATATGATTCCAGCTATCGGTGTTTCGGGCGCTTGTTTGTTGCTGGCATTGGCCGCAGGATACCTGGTTTGCTGTTTAGCGAAAAAAGAGCGGGGTGCCATCAAAGCACTAGGTTATCTCGTGGGGATAGGAATTATTGCGGTGACGTTATTATTGATACTAAATGGCGTAGCTTGGAAAGCCAGGGTGCTGTGTCGTTATTATAAGGCCAGCCGGCAAGGTGATATGGGCATGATGAAACAGGGCCGCGGTGGCATGGGAATGATGATGAATGATAAGAATTGCCAGTGTTGCGCGGACTGCCAATGTTCTGAAGCTAAGAAGTAAACAAAAGTTCCCCAGGGCCTTTCTAATCTTAAAAAGGCCCTTCAAAATTGTTATTTAAGAGTAAGAACCCATAATAACCCCGGGTTTAAATTTGGGTAGCTACTCATAAGAACCGGGGCGTTAAACCTAAGTAAATCCAGGTAAGTCTATAATATGAAATTTAGAGGCCGGCCTAAGAAATACCGTATTGTGCGATTGGACCCTAAAATCAGCCAATTCAGCCCCCGCGGCAGGGCGGGAAGGCCGGATGAGACTAATCTTAGCCTGGATGAATTTGAGGCGATCCGCCTCTCAGACTTTATGGGATTAAGTCAGAAGGAAGCCGCTCAATCCATGCATATCTCCCAGCAGACCTTCAGCCGCATCCTCAAAAAGGCCCGTAAAACTGTTGCCGAGACCCTGGTAAAAGGCATGCTGATTAAGATCCAGGGAGGCTCCTACGTATACAGTTCCCACCCGGATAGTAGTTTACATACTGCCACTAATACTGCAAAACAAGCCCCCAAATTCGCTATATTATAAACCAAAAACAGCTTCAGCTTAGCATTAGTTCAACTTCCTATAATATATCTATGATGCGTTCGTAGCTTGTCGCCACGATAACAGCACCAACCCGGCAAGCACGAATGCAAAATGCAATCAGCTTGCCAGCAAAACTTAAAACGAAAAACAGATAAAACC